>Ga0066376_10003443_pt1 | contig 14144 bp, 11 predicted proteins | sample Knorr_S15_td_Bot_FD_77009 | JGI IMG/M metagenome (GOLD analysis project Ga0066376, IMG submission 77009) | Marine microbial communities from Southern Atlantic Ocean transect - Knorr_S15_td_Bottom_ad_5009_LV_A | ecosystem: Environmental > Aquatic > Marine > Oceanic | place: Southern Atlantic... | reverse complement strand
GATTTGAATTTTGATTACAGCTACGCCGGATCAAAACGCTTGCGACCCATCCGCGCATTTGATGATGGCGTTTTCACATACTTCCAGTTTGAAGATTTTGATGTGATGCCTGCTGTCTTTAGTGTTGATGAAAATGGGAATGAACGCCTCGTTAATTTCAATCTTCAAGGTCAATATTTGGTTGTCTCTGGCGTCGGCTCTCAATTCACGTTGAGAGACGGTGATACAGCCACTTGTATTTGGAATGATGCTTATCCTCAAGTTGAACCGGCATCCTATGAACCCGAACCCATAGCAGAACTAGAAGAGGTTAAAGAGGTAGATGTTGCTTCTGTGCCTGTTCCTTCTCAAAAACCTGATATTGCCGCCCTTCAAGCTGAAGAAGAAAAGCCAAGCCTTTTAGCGCAGCTCTTTTCCAATTTCGATAGTCCCAAAACTACGAGCCTGAATGAGTAAGGATTTTATGATATGAATGATCAAACCCCACCTGATAGCTTCGATGAAGAGCCTAAGCCAAAACCTTTGGATGGTGATCGTGAATTTCCGACCATAGCTCAAGGCTCAAACGCATCCAAATTTGGAATTTTTGCATTTCTGGCTGTCGGCGTTATCGCAATTATCTTTGTCGCATTGGATGGTATGGAGCAATCCGCCCCACGTGAGCTGACAACACCCGAAGAAATTGAGTTTAGAACGCCTACTCCTTCCGGCCCTTATATTGAAATTGAAGAACAAGCAGAAGTGCCGCTCGAACAGCTCGTTCCACCGATTGATGAACGTGAGCTATATGATCCGTTAGAAGCGCAGCGCGAGCTGCAAATGCAGCAAGAAGCTTTGCGTTTGGCGAGGGAACAAAAGAAACGCATGGAAGAGCGTAGACGCTCCCCTCAAGTCATCTTTGATAACAGTGGTTCAGCGCAAGGCAATGTTGCAGGCGGAGCTACTTCCCAAGGCGTGCAAGGATCACTTCTTGGGGGCGGTGAACAAGATCCCAATATCGCTTTTGCTAATCAATATGCGAATAGCGATGTTGAAATAGCAACGGCCTCACAGCTACAAAATCTTGATACGCTTGTGACACAAGGCACGTTGATTGACGGAATATTAGAAACGGCCATTCAAAGCGATCTTCCTGGATTGGTGCGTGCGATTGTCAGTGAAGATGTCTATTCCTTTAATGGCTCTCACCTTATCATTCCCAAAGGGTCGAAGTTAATTGGGCGTTATCGCTCAGGGCTTGTTCGCGGGCAATCACGTGTTTTTGTCATCTGGAACCGCCTTATCAGAAATGACGGTGTGAGCATCAATATCGGCTCATACGGCACGGATGATCTGGGGCGCAGCGGGTTGGCAGGGGAAGTTGATACGCACTTCTTTGAACGCTTTGGCTCATCCGTACTTCTCTCACTTATAGATGGGGCTATCCAGATTGGCGTGAATGCCATAGATGATGACGATCAGGCCACTGTTGCCCTTGATACAGGCACAGATTTTTCAAGATCAGCCGAAATCGCCCTTGATAACTCCATAGGAATACCGCCAACGGTGCATGTTCACCAAGGCGCCCGCATCAAGGTTTTTGTCGGCAAGGATTTGGACTTCTCGCAAGTCGCCGGAAATATCCCGAAACATTGAAAGGCGCGAGATGAGTTCACACAAAAAACCCGTAAAACCCGCCAATCAATCTTTTGAGCAAAAGGACAGCACAAAAGCTGAGCAATCCGGCGTTTATCTCAAACAATATATGGGGCTTTTCGAGAAGTACCTGAATGATCCCGATATTTCTGAAATCTGCGTGAATAAACCTGGTGAGCTTTGGATTGAAAAAGCCGGTGAGCCTGAAATGCTGTTCATCGAAAACAAAGACATCACCGATGATATTTTATGGCGTTTGGGCCGTTTGGTCGCCAATTACACCGATCAATCCATAGCTGCGAATAAACCTTTACTATCGGCATCACTTCCAAGCGGAGAGCGTATTCAGTTTGCAACGCCGCCTGTTTCTCGTTTTGGTGTTGCACTTTCCATCCGAAAGCAAGTCATGCGGGATTTGAGCCTTGATGATTATCGGAAGATGGGGGCTTTTGAGAGCTTAAAAGAAAGCAGCGCATCGAAAACCGACATTAATCAAACCCTTCAATCCCATCTTGATGCTGGCGAATATCAGGACTTTATTTCTGCCGCCATTCGCACCAAGAAAAATATCATTGTCTCCGGCGGGACATCGACAGGAAAAACCACCCTTTTGAACGCAATTTTAAAAGAGATTGAGCCGCATGAGCGCATTGTGACCATCGAAGATACGCCCGAAGTTATGCCGCCCCAGAAAAATCATGTCTCTCTTCTTGCATCCAAAGGCGATCAAGGGCAAAGCAAAGTCACTATTCAGGATTTATTGGAAGCCAGTCTTCGTTTTCGCCCAGACCGCATTTTACTCGGCGAGCTGCGCGGCAAGGAAGCCTATAGCTTTCTTCGCGCTGTAAATACCGGTCATCCGGGGTCTATTACTACAATTCACGCCGATACGCCGCAAGGTGCATTAGAACAAATCTGTTTGATGGTGATGCAAGCCAATCTTGGCCTCACCCACGATCAAATTATGGCCTATATCAGCTCAATTATTGATGTTGTCATTCAGCTCAAGCGCATTGGAGGCAAGCGTATCATCTCTGAAATCTGGTATACGAGGGGTTCATGAGCGATACAAACATGAAATATATATACGGCTTTGGCGGAATCTTTGGTCTTATTCTCTATTCTTATGCCGCATCACTCATGTTTTTCCTGCTCTCAAAGCAGCCTTTGGAACTCGCAAACCCTCTTTCCATCTGGCTTACATTTGGAAATGAGATTGACGAGCAAACTGGGTCACGCCTGTTTGTCGCCTTTGGCGCCCCTGCCCTTGCGCTCATATTTATTGCAGGTCAAATTTATGACACGGCCTTCAAGGGTAAAGATATCTTCGGAAAATCGCATTGGGCTACTTTAAGAGAAATCACGAAGGCTAGGCTTTTTGCCAAAACAGGCGTAATCTTAGGCAAGTTTAAAAACCAATACCTTATAAGCGATCATCCCACACATAGTATTGTAGTGGCACCGACCAGATCAGGTAAAGGCATCGGTATTGTCGTGCCTAATCTCTTGAACTGGCCTGGCTCTATCATTTGCTTTGATGTGAAGCATGAAAACTACAGAAAAACTGCCGGATTCAGAAAAGAACATGGGCATGATGTCTTCATGTGGTCGCCAATGGATGAGCATGGCCTATCACATCGCTATAATCCCCTTGATGCCGTCAGCCAAGACCCGCATCAATGCGTGAGTGATTTACAGGTTATTGCCAAAATTCTGATACAAGACCCGCCTAAAAGTGATCCTATCTGGGCATCCGAAGCCCGCGCCCTTTTTGTCGGTCTTGCGCTTTATGTGATGAATAATAAGGCCATGCCATCCACAATCGGGGCTATTAACAGGCTTTTGGGAACGGAAGCCGATTTAGGCGATGTTTGCCGCCATATTGTCGGGACGCACCCTGAACTCACCTCCACAGTTAAAAAGTCCCTCATGAATTTTGCGAACAAAGCTGCCAAAGAGCGCTCCGGTGTAAAATCCTCTCTCAATCAGGCCATAAATTTGTGGGATAACCCTCTGATTGATGCCGCCACATCAGAAACAGATTTTAGGATCGAGGATTTACGCCGTAAAAAACTCTCGGTCTATGTTGGTGTTCTGACAGGTCAGATTGAAACCCTCACGCCCCTGCTCCGCATCTTTTTTGAACAAATCATCACCAAGCTCTCCATGAAAGAGCCAGGAGAATATGAACCGCATAAGGTTTTAATGCTGCTCGATGAATTTCATATGTTAGGCCGCATTGACTCCATGACAACTGCATTCACACTTCTGGCTGGTTATAATGTGCGCGTTATGGCAGTGGTGCAGTCTTTAAATTGGCTTGATGTGACTTATGGCCGTGAAAAACGGAACGGTATACTGTCTTGCTGCGCCCATCAGGTGTTTTTTGCAACAAATGATCTGGCAACAGCGCAATATGTCGCTGAAAGTTGTGGCCAACAAACCGTTGAAGTGACTTCCAGATCAAAGAAAAAATCCATGCGCTATGAAGCGCCAATGGATAATGTCTCGCAGCGTGGCCGGCCTCTGATAGAAAAACATGAAATGCGCGACTTCCCTGAGAGTAAGGAAATTATATTGGTGGAATCCTCATCCCCCATAAAGGCCGATAAGCTTAAATATTTTAGCGATAAAAACTTCAAATCGCGCGAGATTGCTGCGCCGATTGTGCCGAAACTGGACATCATGGAAAACGATATTCCTAAATTTGATATTCCAACCGAAGAAGAAAAAAAGGCGCAAAAAACCAAAGACCCTAATCAAAGCGATATGTTTGAAAAGAAAAATGAGAGCATTGCAGACACTATCCCTGAGGAAGACAATTACGGTGAAGAGGTTCTGGAATTACTATTAGAAAACCTGAAATAGGCTGAGAGATTCTACAAAAAAGATTTCTGAAAATTACACAGTTATATTTTAAGATACTACAAAGAAAAGCATTATAAATAGAAATATTCCAATCTTTTTTAAAGTTCTACCTTAACATTTTATTCTACTGAAACTCTTTATTAATATAAAACGGTTTTATGGGAATTAAAAACTTTCAGGCTAAGGTCTAAAAGAGGAAAAAGGAGCAATTTCAATTTATATACGATTTTTAGCAGTTCCTGGTAACTGATTTATATGAAAACACCAACCTGCAACATAATGATATACTTCAGCTAATTGGTTTGCCGCCTGTTGCTCCAATTACTTCACCAGTTATATAGCTGGATTCCTGAGAGGCTAAAAATACAAATGTAGAAGCAAGTTCCGCTGGCTGGCCGGGACGTCCTATAGGTGTTCCCTTACCAAATTTCTGTACCTTATCCTGTGTTTGCCCTCCCGATGGTTGCAAAGGGGTCCAAAATGGCCCGGGAGCAATTGCATTCACACGGATACCCTTATCAATAGCACCTTGCGCTAAAGCTTCCGTAAAGCCACGAATAGCAAATTTTGATGTTGCATAATCAAGTAGGTAAGGAGCAGGGCTAAATCCTTGATTTGAAGTAAGATTGATAATAGTTGCTCCCGGAGGCATAATTTTCAATGCCGCTTTTGAAAGCCAGAACATGGCATAAATATTTGTTTTCATCGTTTCATCGAATTGCTCGTCTGAAACTTCGTCAATTCCTTCCTGACGAACCTGCTTACCGGCATTATTCACCAGAATATCCATCCCGCCCATTTTTTCATGCGCTTGATCTATGAGGGAGAGACAAAAATCATGATCCTTCAAATCCCCCGGCACAGTATGAATAATTCCGCCTTCTTTTTGTATTAACTCAACGAGCGATTTAGCATCTTTTTCTTCCTCAGGAAGATAGTTAATCGTTACTTCTGCACCCTCACGAACAAAAGCAATTACAGCCGCTCTTCCAAGACCGGAATCCCCGCCAGTGACAAGTGCTTTCCGCCCCTTTAGACGTCCCAAACCTTTGTACGATTCTTCGCCGTGGTCTGGGCGCGGTTGCATAGGTTCTGTAAAGCCCGGCTTGTTTTGCGGTTGTTTTGGAAAAGGGGGTTGCGGATACTCATCACGCGGATCGCGCATATCATATTGGTTCTTCTTTTGTGGATGTGTCATTTCTAAAACCTTTTTTAGCTTTATGGTGTCATTACAACTTTAATGCATTCATCCGCCTTATCTCGGAAAGTTTTATACATATCAGGCCCATCCTTAAGTGAGGCTCTGTGGGTGATAATATAAGAAGGATCAATATCACCTTCTTCTATTTTATCGAGCAGAGGCTTCATGTAATGCTGCATATGAGTTTGCCCTCCGCGCACAGTAAGCGCTTTATTCATCATAGGTCCCATTGGTATTTTGAGCTCATCGAAATAAACACCGGGAATGGAAATGTTGCCGCCTTTTCTGCAGCATTTTATAGCTTCTTGGATAACATGCGGTCTGTCTGAAGCAGTTCCTGTTTTAAGCTCAACCTTCTCTTTTACGTCACTCCATGTGCCAGCCCCATGTGCTTCTGCTCCTACAGCATCAATACAACGATCAGGACCTCGCCCTTTCGTCATATCCATAAGCTGTTCATAAACATCAACTTCTTCAAAATTCAGAACTTCAGCTTTTCCTTGTTCTTTAGCCATTTTCAAACGCTCGGGAATGCAATCGATGGCAATAACACGCCCTGCACCCATCATCCAAGCACTGCGGATAGTAAATTGCCCGACCGGACCACAACCCCATACAGCTACCGTATCTCCTTCTTCAATATCAGCATTATCTGCGCCCATATACCCGGTAGGATAAATATCAGACAAAAACAAAACTTGTTCGTCTGTCAAATCACTTTCAATTTTAAGGGGACCGACATTACCATACGGAACTCTAACATATTCTGCCTGACCGCCAGCGAACCCACCCAACATATGTGTATAGCCGAAAAGCCCGGCAGGAGAGTGCCCCATTTCTTTTGCAGCTTGCTCAGCATTAGGGTTAGATTCATCACACAGTGAAAAAAGATCTTTCTGACAGAAAAAACAATGGCCACATGAGATAGTGAAAGGAACAACCACACGATCACCAATTTTTAAATTTTTGACGTCTGGGCCGATTTCTACGATCTCACCCATAAATTCGTGACCTAAAACATCGCCTGCTTGCATTGCGGGCGCCACTCCATTGTAAAGGTGCAAATCAGAACCACAAATTGCTGTAGCAGTCACTTTAACAATTACATCATCTTTATTTTCAAGCTTTGGATCATCTACATTATCGTAACGAATATCTTCTTTTCCATGCCAACATAGTGCGCGCATTTTAAACTCCTGCTATTATTGAATTAGTTTTCATCAAACAATCAAAAAATTATAAAGTTCCAACACTTTATTTCTTATATAAAACTCTCTAAAATTATAGTTCATTAAAAAAATGAATCGTATTTTTTTGATCGTCAGTTCTATGCTTGAAAATGAGAGCATTGCTGAGACTATCCCTGAGGAAGAAAATCACGGTGAAGATGTTCTGAAATTGCTCTCAGGAAATCTAAAATAACATCCAGACAGCCATTGCCATCATCATAAAGTTTTCAGTGAGTGAAACAAAGCCAAGCGGAACATTGCTATTACCGCCAACACAGGCACACTTAAGCTCGCGTTTATCAATATAAACGGCTTTAAAAACGGACACCGCGCCGATTGTACCAATAAACAATGCAGCAGGTGCCGAGACTATTGTCAAAAACCCAGAAATCATAGCAGCACCAGCTAACATTTCTACGAATGGATACACGTAAGAATATTTGACCCACTTTTGGGCAAGCAGATCATAATTCAAAAATTGTAAACTAAATGCTTCAAGATCTCGCAGCTTCTGGATAGCAAGAGCGCACATGCTGAGTGCTATAAAGAGCTCGATGACTCTTACGAAATTTATATCTCCGAGTGCCCAAGCTGTGGAAAGTGCCATCAGGAAAGTTGTTGCAAAGATCGCAATTATTGGTTTGTAGGTTGTGCCTTCCTGCTTTTTGCCGAAAAACCCTTTTAGATCATCATAGCCCCCGACACGCTTATCGTCGATAAAGGTTTGCGGAGTGGTTTTTACGCCGTGCTTTTCTTTAAATTGATCTGTTTCCTCACGGCTTCTTAGATGATGATCTTCAACCTCGTAACCTTGGCTTTTCAAAAGATCAAGAGATTTAAGGCCATACGGGCAAATATGTTTGCCCATAACCATGCGATAAACGACGGCTTTTTTATTAGAGGGCATTTCCATCCACCTTTCCTTCAAATTTAGGAATTGGGCGAGCCTGTCTTTCTTCTTCAGTGGTTACTTTGCCGTTAGCTTTAATATCATCTATAAGCCATTCCATTTCCTTAATTTCTTTTCGCTGCGCCTTGATAATATCATCAGCCAATTGACGCACTCTTATATCTTCAATGTTGGATCGCTCACTCGTCATTATAGCTATAGAATGGTGAGGAATCATTGCACTCATATATGATGTATCGCCCACAGTTGTTTGGCTGCGCACCAAGAATAAAGCTCCTGCAAAAACAATTATACTTCCCGCATAAATTAAAATGTTTTTGCTCTTATTCTTATACATCCCAAGCATAAAGGAGAGCATAACAATAGCCATCGCTGCACCCATAACAAAGGCCATATAAAATCGCGTTTCGCTCCAAAACGCATGCTCAATTATTGAATATGAATTAAGATACATCAGCCCAAGCATGATTGCCGTGGAAGTCCCTATCATTGCAAAAAAACGTGAATATTTCATGTTAATCTTTCCTTTCATTGTTTAAAAATTGTCCTGCCGTGGAATAAAAAAAAGTGGCTGACCAAGTCAACATCATGAAACCAGCCAAAGCTTCTGTAACCGCGAAAATTTTAAAATGTCCTTCAGGATAAAAGTTACTCATTCCTAGCGTTGTATAATTAGCGCCTGAAAAATATATATAGTCGCGGGATATTGGTTTGAATTTTTCAGTAAAATCACCCAAATTAGTATAGGTATGCAGATAGTAGAAAATGCCGGCATACATTAAAATCTCTACTAAATGCAGCATAGCGATACCAAACATGAGGGTAAGGGGAACAATATGTTTAGATGTATCCCAACGTCTTGCCAGACCAGCTATATATCGTAATCCACAATAATGAACACAAACCGTCATAAAGAGCATAAGCAGACTCAATAATGTAGCGATTATCATCATATTGTCTGTCCTCCTATATGTGATTTCTGAAGTTCGCGTATATTCTTGACACCACAGCTATGGGAAATCATTGCAACCTCATTGCGTAACTGGTTTACGTAGTTAGCGACTTTGTGTTTTTTGTCATGGGGTTTGAGAGCTTTTTGTAGCTTCGGATTATGGGTTGCAACACCACTAGGACAACGATCAGTATGGCATTTCAATGCCATTATACAGCCTATGGAAAACATAAACCCACGAGCTGAAACAACATAATCTGCACCATTGGCCATTGCCCATGCAACATCCGCTGCTGTAACCAGCTTGCCCGATGCAATAATTTTTATTCTATCCTTCAAACCATATTCCTTTAATATTGTCTCTGTTAAAGGTAAAGCTTCATGAATTGAAAGTGCTGCATTATCCATTAAAGTCATTGGTGATGCGCCAGTTCCGCCTTCTGCACCATCAATAGTAATAAAATCCGGAGCCTCCTTCTCACCTCGTATTTTAATTTCATCACAAAGATCTTTTAGCCACTGAGGGTCGCCTATCGCGGTTTTGAAACCTACGGGTTTTCCTGTAATATTTCTTAAAAGAGAAATAAAATCGATAAGATCTTTAATATCCGTGACTTCTGCATGACGATTAGGTGAAATTGAATCTTCGCCTACTGGAATATTTCTTATTTCAGCAATTTCTTGGGTTACTTTTTTTGCTGGTAACACCCCGCCCTTGCCGGGTTTTGCGCCTTGGCTTAATTTTAGTTCAAACATTTTGATTTGAGTTTTAGCCGCAATCTCACGCAATTTATCTTTACAAAGATTACCTTGCTGATCTCGAACACCGTATTTAGCGGTGCCTATTTCAAAAACAATATCTGGATTACCTTGCAAATGATATGGTGCCAAACCACCCTCGCCAGTATTTAACCAGCATCCAGCCATTTCCGTACCATATGAAAGAGCCTCGACAGCTGGTGCGGACAATGCGCCATAACTCATAGCAGACATATTAAAAAAAGAAGGTGGTTTATATGGAGTTTTACAATATGGGCCAATAGTTAGAACAGGCACATCAGTAGTTTCATCAGCGTTAAGCGGTATTACAGCATTTTTGAAAAAAAATGGCCGTTTAAAAAAATTAACCCGTGTACCAAAACCCCTGATAGGCTCTTGTCCATCTGAAACTTCATAAATCCAATGACGTATAGCACGTGAAAAAGGAAGTTCTTCTCGATCATCGAAATCAATGTACCTTCTGTAAAACTCCCCTATCGTTTCCGCAAATGGTCTAAAATGTCCTAAAACAGGATAATTTCTATTTACAGCATCTTTCGCCCATAACTTGTCGTGAATAAACACTACTATAATACATAATACAGCAACGCCGATTACTAAAATAAAAAGAGTGGATAAAAAATCCATATGGAAGAAAGTATTGTTCATAATCTTAGAACCAGCTTTTTATGCCTATCACAAACGCCGTGTTGTTCGTTTGCTCGCCGTCCGCTTCCAGCATATCTTTGGTTTCAAAGGTGGCTTGTTCCCAACTCACGCCAACATAAGGCGCGAATTTGCGGCTGACTTCGTAACGCAGGCGCAATCCTGTTTCAAAGCCGGTTATACCAGAGCCGATATTGTAATCCTCCACATCCTGCACGGCGACTTCCGTTTCAAAACGCGGTTGTAAAATCAGGCGCTGAGATAAAAGCAAATCATATTCGGCTTCCAGAACAGCTGAGATGTCGCCCTCATCACTGATGTAAGAAGTCGCCTCTACTTCAAACCAATAGGGAGCCAGCCCCTGAACGCCAAATGCGGCAAAGTCGCGGTCATCTGCTTCGCTAATAAAATCGTGGCGGAGCCCCGCTTGCAAATCCCAAAACGAAGCAATATTACGGCTGTAGAGTGCCTCAAAACTTGTTTGTTCATGTTGATCTTTACTTGTGTTGTATTCGCCTTCGGCCTTCAGCCACACCTTATTATAGTCGTTTCCGATCCATCCTTGCGTATCATACAGCACCGCATTATCACCCTGTTGGGATCGATGCTCAATTCTATCACCAATTACTTGATAAAAGATTTGATCGTCATGAACCAACTGCATACCAAAATTTTGCTGAGGGCCGTCCTGTCCATCTTCAACTGTTTTAACGATGGGTTTCCCGACTTGCGGATGAGTTTTAACATCGCGGTAATCCGCCGGCATATTTCTTTCTTTGGGCTCGACAAATTTTTCAGGTTCCTCCTGTGTCATAGAATTGCCCTGATGTATCGAATGATCCATTTGTGCATATGCTTTAAAAGGTAAAATAAAAGTAACTGCTGTTAATAAAAAATATTTTTTCATGATCTTATCCTTTTCCTTAAGCAACTCGTACAGCCTGCATCATGCCCGCTTCCATATGATACAAAAGATGGCAGTGAAACGCCCAATCGCCTTTTTCTATAGGGGTAATCAGTGCAGACAACTTCTCGCCGGGTTTCATAAGGAGCGTATGTTTATAAGGTAGTTTCTCATGAGGGTTGCCGTTTTCTAACTGCATCCACATGCCGTGCAAATGGATCGGGTGTTCCATCATGGTATGATTGACAAGATAAAGTCTGAGCCGCTCATTATGCCTAAATAAGTAAGGCCCATCTTGCTCGGTAAATTTCTTGCCGTCAAAGGAGAACATATAGCGTTCCATATTAGCGGTAAGATTAATCGTCATTTCCCGGTCAACTTCTGCTTTATAAGGCTGCGGTTCATTCGAAGTCAGATCTTTGTATGTTAGGACTTTCCATCCATCTTTGCCCAAACCGATGCCAGGGTCTGACATTCTGTCCTGAGGGTCTTTGATCACCATTACGACATTAGATTTGGATTGATCAGGCTGGAAAGGTTTTTCACCATTTGGCCCTGGAATTTTAGGATTTTGCATCGGATCACCGCCATGCTTCATATCATGTTGCATACCGCCATGTCCCATGGCGGTCATTGCCATATCGGAGTCATCCATATCCATCATTTTTCCGCTGCTCATATCCATACCGGCCATCATGCCAATATCTTCCATTTTTCTTACTGGGCGGGGGCGCAAAGGTGGAACTGCTGCACTTAAACCCGGTTCAGGAGAGAGCGTTCCGCGCGCATATCCACTGCGATCCAAACTTTCAGCAAATATGGTGAATGGCCTATCTGCACGCGGTGTTACTAAAACATCGTACGTTTCGGCAACGCCAATACGGAACTCATGGAAATCCACCGGCTTTACTTTTTTGCCGTCTACCATGACAACTTTCATATCAAGCCCGGGTATACGAACGTCGAATGTACTCATCGCGGCAGCATTGATAAAACGTAAGCGAACGGTTTCACCCGGATTGAAAATCCCAGTCCAATTCATTTGCGGCGAATTGCCGTTCATCAAATATGTATAAGTTGCCGCTGTCACATCAGCCAGATCAACGGGCATCATGCGCATTTTGCCCCACATAAGGCGTTCATTTACGGTTTTTCCAAGCCCCTTTTCTGACACATCATCAAAGAAGTCCCAAACAGTTCGTTTTTGGTAATTATAATAATCTCCAGAGCGCTTGATATTAGCGAAAATCGCTTCAGGTGTTTCAAACGACCAGTCTGATAACACAACTGCGTAGTCCCGATCATAAGAAAATGGTTCAGGGGTTTTAGGTTCAATCACTAGAGGACCGTATGTTCCGGTCTGTTCCTGAAAAAAAGAATGGCTGTGATACCAATAGGTACCGGCCTGTTTTACTTCGAATTCATATTCATATGTTTCTCCGGGTTGAATACCATTAAAATTAATACCCGGAACACCGTCCATTCTAAACGGCACCAATAAACCGTGCCAATGTATAGAGGAATGCTCAGTATCCATCATGGAATTTTTAACATTCAGGCGAACTTTATCTCCCTCGCGTAATTTAACCAAAGGCCCAGGAACTGTTCCGTTTATTGCGCTTGCTTTGCCGGTGCGTCCATTCAAAGTAAAAGGTGCATATCCTATATCAAGATTATACAAGTTTTTGGTTTCAATATGACTTATGCCATGATGATCAACTGCGCCGGAAGCCGTAGTGGATTTAGCCCAAGCCGGTAGAGGCAAACTCATATTGAGTCCAGTTACAAAGGCTGCTCCTGCGGCACCTCCTATAAAATGCCTTCTAGATATATTTTGTATTTTCGTCATAAGTAAAAATCTCCATTTTGTTCAACGGTTTCAGAGGGATAAAGTTCATATTTTTGTTAGATTCAAACGCAGTGCATTCCCTACCACGCTGACCGAGCTGAGGGACATAGCGGCGGCAGCGAAGATTGGAGAGAGCAAAATGCCGAAGACCGGATACAGGATTCCTGCAGCAATCGGTACGCCCGCTGCATTATAGACAAAGGCAAAGAACAGATTTTGCCGGATATTGCGCATGGTCGCGCGAGAAAGATTGATGGCTTCAGCTATACCGTTCAAATCCCCTTTGAGTAAAGTTACACCTGCACTTTCAATCGCTACGTCAGTCCCAGTACCCATAGCAATGCCAACATGCGCTGCTGCCAATGCTGGGGCATCATTTACACCGTCTCCAGCCATTGCGACGACAGCACCTTTGTCACGCAATTCCCTAACAATGCGGCTTTTATCTTCAGGCATAACATCAGCATGAACTTTATCAATATCAAGTTTTTGTGCTACTGCTTTGGCGGTGATTTCATTATCCCCTGTGAGCATAACTACCTTCAATCCAGCCTTATGGAGATTTTTAATAGCTTCTGGAGTTGTGTCCTTAATGGGATCTGAAACGGCAATCACGCCAGCAGCTAAACCGTCAACGGCCACGAACATGGCAGTTGCGCCCTCTGCCCGAAGAATGTCTGCTTTTTCTAACAACGCTGATATGTCGGCTTCGACAGCCTCCATCATCTTTGTATTGCCTAGAGCCACCTTCGCGCCACTCACATTTCCAGTGACTCCTTTGCCTGTTACCGCTTCAAAATCAAGTGCTTTAGGTAGTTCTAAATCTTTATCATGCGCCGCACGAACAATCGCTTCAGCCAGAGGGTGTTCACTTCCTTGTTCTAAAGAGGCACAAATGGTTAATAGCTCATTTTCTTCAAAACCCTCTGTGACAATAATATCAGTGAGTGCAGGACGGCCTTGCGTTAAAGTGCCTGTTTTATCAACAATCAGCGTATCGACTTTTTCTAGCGTTTCTAGTGCTTCTGCATCCTTAATCAAGACACCAGATTTTGCACCACGCCCAACACCGACCATTATAGACATGGGCGTGGCAAGCCCCAGGGCGCACGGACAGGCGATAATCAACACGCTGACAGCGGCGATAAGGGCGTAACTAAACGCAGGAGCG
>Ga0066376_10003442_pt1 | contig 14148 bp, 5 predicted proteins | sample Knorr_S15_td_Bot_FD_77009 | JGI IMG/M metagenome (GOLD analysis project Ga0066376, IMG submission 77009) | Marine microbial communities from Southern Atlantic Ocean transect - Knorr_S15_td_Bottom_ad_5009_LV_A | ecosystem: Environmental > Aquatic > Marine > Oceanic | place: Southern Atlantic... | reverse complement strand
CCTTTGTTCAAGCCCTCGATGCTGGCTTTGGTCATCTCGCAGGCGTGGACTTTGGCTGCACCTGCCTTGGCCAAGAATGGCAAGGTGTAGTAACCGATACCAGCATAGGCATCGACGATAATCTCGCCTTTTGCCCCAATCTCACCCATCCGTATCCTCTCGGTGATATTCCCTGAGGAGAACATCACTTGAAAGGGGTCGAAAACATAGCGTATCCCGTTTTCGTAATGCTCGACATCACCTTTGTCACCGTGGAGAAGAACGGCTTTGGAACTGCGTGAATAATCCTCTGCAATCGTTGCTTGTAAACCGATTCTTTTCACCTTCAAAGCGGTCGCTACCGCTTGCCAATCGATGTCATTCCGGCTGGTGAATGAACCCTCAGGGAAAAGAATGAGATCACCGATTTTTTGCCACTTCTGCGGTAGGTCCCCAATCGGAATTGCCATTCGTAAATCCCGCCGTGGATCCGGTTTCTTTGGGCTAGTAGCAAACTCCTCAGTTCTCCCTCCTGTATTAGTGGGGATGGCAATGCCGGATTCGAAGGGTTTTGGAGCCAAATCGGGGTTTAAATCACCGCTTTCTTTGAGTTTGGCGTAGATTGCAGAGGCCTGCTCCCGCAAGGCCCACATGAAGGGAGAACTCGCCATATTGGGGCCAAATCCAATAAGCGTCATAAATGTCCCAGTCGTATAGGGGCCGTGTGCGTGAAGTCAAGAACAGTAATTATCCTCTCGTGCATCCTCTTGCTGCAGATAATTCTCCCCTTTGTTGATGAGGTAGAAGCCGCTCCATCTGGTGAAGGATTTTTGATTTGTGACAATACACCAAATGATAATGATAGGTGTGATGATTATAATTCAGGTGCAGGTGATTTGACCCCTAATCAACCGGATTGGGTCAAGGCGGAATTCATCTTTGAGATGGTAGATACTTCGACCATCGATATGAAGATGAATTGGGCGATTTATGAATTCGACCGAGCGACTCTCGGTATGGATGATAATGAATCTTTAACCGAAAATTTGACTTTGCTAGGAATGGCCAATTCCTCAGGTGCTCCAGCTGATATGATTCGAAATATGTTCGATGAAACCCTTGGCGGAGATACGGTGAGAAATCAATTAATAGAATCTGTGAACAGCACAGTTGCCCAATTATTGAATAGTTTTGGCAATGTAGAGTCAGTAGAAACCAATTATATCAATTCCTTTAACGACGGGGTTACCACCACTGAATGTTCAACCGACAAGACCACAGATTCATCATATGAGGGTAGACCTGGAAGTACGGTATTCGACCCACCGATTTGCTTTTCCACCGATGCGACCGTCGATTTGGGTTCTTCGACCTTTAGTTTGGGCGATGTTCCACCCGAGGACTTAGAACGTGCTTTTCAAGGAATGCTGGTGATGGGTGCTGAAATCGACACCAATTTCTCGGTCTTTGCCGATCCTGGTTTTTATTCGACCTTTAGAATAATCCCACCATCGTATTCTGATGTGATCGCTGTCGATGGTAATCCGGGAACCGCAGCATCATATTTCCACACAGTACGCTCGGAGACCATCAATACCGGATATTGGATTCTAAACAATCTCAATGGTGAGACCACGATGAATCGCACAGTTGAATTGACCATGGGGCACAAGGTGACACAGGTTACTCCCGGGGTTTCTATCGCTAGTAATGATCCTGGCATGGAGGTGAAGATAAGTCTCAATTTAGAGAACGAGGCTGAAGCAACCCTTGAGGTAGTGGCAACGCTTTCACACATCGATGAAGCGACGATGACCAGTTGGGGGGTCAATCTTGTCGACAATGATTCAGCAGCGTATATTCCATGGATCACTTCAGATGGAATCCGTATGGCATATCACAATGGTTTGATTCCCACCCTCGATGATCTGCTTGGCCAATTCGATATGAGTATGGTTGGCGAAGGCCTTAGTGCGGTAGTGCCCGGCACCACGATTTCGATGAGTGAGATGTCTTGGGCTGAGAGTGCTGATTTACCGGGATATAGCCCTGGCGGTTTGAACTACACCCATACCAATTGCCCAGATATGAATAACCTACCACCCCAAACCCAGATTTACTTCTGTACAACCGGCCAAAACGCCATGAGTAGTGCTTATCCGATATACCTTCGTTCGGTTTCCAATCAAACCTTCGATATGCGATTACTCAATATGATAAAAGAAGCGATTCCGGATGATCCCACCGGGCTTGTTGAAGCGATCGATGAAAACGATTTGCGGCTGGTACTCGATGGTGGTTTGACCATCGATGCCATGCTTGGAGAGGGATTCCTCACCGACATGATGGCCGGAAGCGATATGCCCTCGGTCGACATTACTTTTGAGATCGTTTTGCCTACTTGGTTAGCAGCGGAATCAGAGAGTCCGACCATCACTTTGATAGATAGAGTGACCGGGGTGGATGATATGTCTTTGAAGTTGGGCGGTGCAGGTTCCTATAGTTGGAATCACCCTATCTGTCGCTCGAATAATGGGGTTTGTGCCAATCCCCCTGTCGAATCAGATATACTTTGTACCGCTTTAGAAAAGACCTGTGTTGTTAGTGAATTGAATTTTGATTTGTCTGCATTTGATATCAACGAGTGGACTCAATCGCTTTCGATTACCTTCTCGCTCGACGCTTCGGTTTCAATTTACCGCGTGGTCGTGCCCGATGAGGTGCGAGAGAATCTTTCGAGTGAAAATGTGTCGATTGATCTCGAGGTATTACCTGCAGATCTATTGAAATTGGTCCTTGATATCGCCGGTGGTCCTGACGTCAAAGATAAATTCAACACCACGATACCACTCGGTGATGATAATGAATTGGTACTCGAGGTTTCCTCTGATGGCTTTTCCAAATTCGCCGATGATCTAGGGCCGGCAATCACCACCATGTTACACCAATCCACGGAGGAAGTGGTGGCAGAAAGCGATGGTTTAATCACGGAATTTGACCTTTCTTCATTCCGTGTTGCAACCTCGGTAACCATAGGTTCCCCCGGGGCTTCGATCAGTGATTTGGAACCGATTTCATTTGGCATTTCGATTCCTCAAGTTACCTTTACCATCGGCATTGCCAATGGTATTAGCGGAATCACAAGCGGAGATCCAACGATTTCGATTACCACCGATAATCTGCTGGTCAATCCCCTGCAAGAAATGTTGGGCAATATCGCACAGGGTATGGGTCGCGGTTTGATGATGGGCTTTGTCGATGTATCATTATCTGGAGTCTCTGCACCTGAATTCCAACAAGTGGTAGACCCAATCGATATGACCATTTACGAGCAAGCTGAACTCGATATCGACGGCGTGCTGACCTTTACCATGCCAAAGGGAATCGTTCTCGCTGATTTCAGCACTGCGAGCGGCAAGGGCGTAGCGGAAATGGATGATGAGGGTAGGCAGGTCATCACCTACCAAACCATAGCATTACAAGCAGGTGATACCATCACTTTCACCTTGACGGTAACCTGGGGTTATATCATTAGTCAAATTTGGATATATCCCGCTATAATGATTTCATTTATCGTTTGGCGAGTTTACAAACGCAAGCAAAAGAAGGCCAAGAAACTCGCAGCAAAAGCAGCGTTGCTTGATAATAAGGCAAAGAAAGGCGGCCTTTCCGATTCTGAGTTCGCCAATATTGGCGGCTCCTATAGTAGCAAAGGAATAGGTGGTCCAAGCGAAGGTTCGGACACAGATGCATGGGCAGACGTGGGTGGAAGTGGCTTTTCTGGAGGAGCAGTTGATCAGGAATTGCTCGACCTATACGATTGATCAATGCAAGGTATCGTAGATGCGTTTTGCCAATGAGTTTCCAATTCCCGGGGTTATCTGCAATTCACTAATCGATGCGTGCTGTATCCCTTGTCGCCCCCCAAAATGGCGCAATAAACTCTGTAATTTCTTTGCGCCTAATCCTTTAACCATCGTCAAAGGGTCACTCAGTCGCTGACGCGAGCGCCGTTTTCTATGGAAGGTGTTGACGAATCTATGTGCTTCATCACGAGCGTGAACCAAGACTCGGCCACGGCCATCAAGTAGTAAATCCGGCTGATTTGGACGACTCAATGTCTCCTCTCTTTTTGCTAGACTCCCCAGTGATAATCTGTCACTAAGGCCGTGTTCTCGCAAGAGTTTTTCAATGATATCAAGATGGGTGTGCCCGCCGTCGATCAATAGTAAATCAGGCCATTGCTCTTGGCGTTTCAACCACCGTTCAACCACTTCACGCATCATTCGCAGGTCATCTTTCGCTCCACTTTTTACGATATATGTGCGATATTCCTTTTTTGCAGGTCGTCCATTGAGCATTACCACACTAGCGCCTACTCTCTCCTCTCCTTGTAATTGTGCCATATCGAAACAGACGATGTGGTCAAGAGAATCGACCGCGAGAAATTTTGCTCCGTCATCGGCTGCTCTTTGCTCAAGACTTCCCGCTCGCTTTCGACTGAGATTGCCGATTTGAACCCCAGCATTTTGGTCGGCCATCTTACGCAGAACCGCAAAATCCCCACGAAGTGGAACTCTAACCTCTACCTTCGTCCCTCGTCTAGAGTCGAGCCATTTCTGTAGGATTTCAGAGATTGGCGTAGGTAACAATAGAAGTTTTGGTGGGCGACGTGAAGCATAATGGTCTGCGACGAAAGTGGAGATGGTCTGACCCTGATCACCGCGATGAATCATCGGCCAGGTCTCCTGTCCTTTGACGATACTATCATCGGCGTGAATCACCACGATTGCCGCGAGGTCGCCCTGAACTGCGATGCCGAGAGCATCGCAGTCGCGATAGACCGTAGATGAGATGATCTGCTGACTCAAGACGGTTCGTATCGCCTTGATTCTGTCACGACTGATGGCTGCAGCCTCATAGTCCATCTCAGCACTGGCAGCATCCATTTCAGCGGCGAGTTCCTCTATCAACCCCAATCCTTTTCCGTCGAGGATATCTCGGGCACTTCTGACCCTTTGTGAATAATCACCGACTTCGATGCATGGTCCTGAACATAGCCCAATATGCATGGACAAGCACCCTTCTGGCAATAATTCCTTGCAGTCGCGTAATCCTAAATGGCGCCTGAGTAATCCGATTACGGTTTTGGCAGCACCAGCGTTGGCAAATGGCCCCCAAATCCATGAGTTCTTTGGTGGGTGACGGGTATAGAGCAAACGTGGTATCTCTTCTTTGCTAATCACGATAAACGGATATGACTTGTCATCCTTGAGCATCGAATTATATCTCGGTCTATGCTCTCTGATCAATTGGCGTTCCAATATCAAAGCTTCTTGCGGGTTGTTGGTGATTACGAAATCGACATCTTCTGCCGCAGCGATTAGACCTGGAATCATTGCTCGGTCTGGGTTCTTAGAAAAATACGACCTAATCCTCTTCCGCAAATCGGTTGCTTTACCTACGTAGAGTACACGAGCATTATTGTCCTTGAATAGATAAACCCCCGGTTTGGATGGTAGATTTATTGCGCGCAACTGGACTGGCACGACCTAGGCATCAGGTCGTCAAACATCAATTATGGGATTCGAACAAGGATGCGAAAACGATACAATGACCATGGGATAGTCAGTGCTATGACCGGTTCGTGCAAGCAGCGAATCTTGGCTTGGTTGGCCGCTTTTCCGCCGAGCATGGAAAAGGCGTGGGATGTTCCGCGCAGGATTTGCTTGCCTGGGATTGCTGAGGCACTAGGGGTGGTGAGATCAGCACTACATGGCCCGATTACCGAATTGCTCAAGCAGGAATTAATCAGTGAGAGAAAGGCTCACGTTATCGCTGGTGGTTCACGTAAGAGAAAGGTCTACCACATCACATTATTAGGCAGAGAATCGGTTGGAGAACCCGAGGTAAAGAGGAGTGAAGGCAGGGGAAAATTGTATGGTAAGCCTCCTGAAACCGTTGAATTGAAAGGCCGTCAAGAATTTATCGATGAGTTGTTGTCACGAGGAGGGCGCAGAATAATCACCGGATTACCCGGAATCGGCAAAAGTGTGGTCTTAGCCGATTACGCCCTGCAATCGGTTGCTAAAGGCGGCCGAGTTCGCTTTGCTACCGGCGAATATTTTAGCGATTTGTCCACTCTTCTTTCCGCTTGGCAAATCGAGTATTCCAGTCCCGAGGCCGCATTGAAATCGATTGGCAATGAGACTTTAATCCTCGATGAAATTCAGGAATTAAGTAGCCGACACCTGCCTAAAGTCATCTCTTTTTGTAATAAGGTGAAGAATATCATCATCGCCAGTCGCCCGCCTTCGCCATTTCCCGAGGATTTTGAACAGGTAGAGTTACTACCGCTCGAGATAGATGATGCGATTGAATTATTGCCCGAACATCTTGGTGATGGGCGAAAGATGATTGCGCAAAGACTTGGAGGACACCCCTTGGCTTTACAACTTCACGACGAGAATTCACACCTTCCAGAAGCAGGAGATGACCTGCTTCAATGGGTCTCAGATGTCGTACTCGCTGGCTTGAGCGAGGCCGAACTAAATTGTGTTGACAACATGGCATTATTGCCGATTCCAGTACCCTGTGAAATGCTTCGTGATCAAGATTCGATAGCAGTGCTCGACGAAAGAGCCCTGATTCGATGGCCCAAGGAATCTGTAGAATTACAACATTTGGTACGAAATGTTCGATTTGCAGACCTCGACCAAAGCACATTTCGTAAAGCATTGGACTATTGGTGCAATCTGCCCGATGATTTAGCCAGATTGATCGAACTCCATCTTCGAGTGATCTGCGATGAGGATTGTGAAGGTCATCTACTCGCGAATAGTGAGCCTCTCTTGGTCGAATACGACTCGGCCTTGGCGGTATTGATCGAGGATGCGCTTTTGCGCAATAGCACCCCACCCTTACATCGACTAGCAGCTTTTGTCGCCATCGAGCGTGGTGAAAGTGAGATCGCAAAATCTCATCTTCAGCAATTAGAGGCTCCTGATTTGGATTTACGCTTAGCCTTGCTCGAAGGTCGAATGGACGATGTTGAGCGTATCGAGTCCAAGGTCGAAGATCAAGCGCGAATGGTGGTAGCCAAAGCGGTACGAGCATTGGATGACCGTTTGCCTCGCCATCAGCCACAATTCGATATAGATTCGATAATAGAATCATTGGATATCTCAACACTAGACCGCGAATTACGTCCTCATATTCTGGTAGCACTATCTCATATCAGGCATGCGCAGGCTTTGCTTGAAGATGACCGAGACAAGGCTGCCCAAGTGAGAGATGAATTAGCCGCTATTTCAAGTGCGAACGATCCACAGGTGCAGACATTATTACTCAGATCTGAGATTTCAGAACTCGAGATAAACGAAAAATCTGTGGAAAAAATCCAACAAAGAATAATGAAAATCTCTGGATTAAAAGGCTCGATGCTCAGTCTTGCTCTAGTGGAAAAAGTAGAGTCCTACGATAAAGAAATGGCGTGCTCAATACTGAAAACCATCACCATTCCCGAAAAAAGATCTCTAAAAGCTCTTACCGCATCACGTCGTGTCGCCGCGCTGATCTGGACTTGGCGTGCTTGGATAGGTGAAGGCAACCAAGTGGCAGCGATGTCTGAAGCAATCTCGCTTTGGCGCGGTTCTGGTTGTGATAACGCTGCACGTGAATTAACCAAGCAATTACACGAGTTGCTGTGATTAGATTTCGGCCCCAATCAAGGTCTTGGTGTTGAGAATTCCTTCGATTGGGCGAATCTCTTCGACTATGGTTTTGGTCAGGGTGAATTCATCATCGCTTTGAATACGAGCAATCAAATCATATTCTCCGAACAAAATCCACTTATTGGTAACGTATTCAATCTCGTCTAGAGCATCTCTGACAAATTGTTCCTTGCCGGGCTTGGTTATAATCAATACGAATCCTATGGCCATTTTCTCACCTCAAATATCGACCGCAATCAAGGTCTGTGTATCCTTTACCCCACCTATTTGTCTGATCTCATTCATCAGCATCAGGGTCAAGGAATTTGAATCGGGTGCCGTAATTCTTGCAAGAATATCATACTCCCCATATAGGGCATGAAGTTCTTGGACGGAATCCATTTCAGTCAAACTGAGATAGACGTCACGCTCACGGGTAGGTTCTGTTTTGAATAGAACAATGGCATCAGGCATAGTACGGCCAAAGGCGTACCCTTCTTGATGATGCCGTCAGAGTTTTTACCACTCAGAGAAGGCAAACACTTGAATGAGAACGGTATTCACGATAAGGTATGCAACGACGTGCTGCTACGAAATCAATTCTTCTCGTATTATTGTTTATTCTCTCTTCACAAGTGAGTACAATCGTCTCTGCCTCAGAGGCGCGCAGCACCCAGACCTGGTCCGGAAATATCGTGCTTGGAGTCGATCATACAATCGATGCAAATGATGAATTGATAATTTCCGCCTGTAGTAGCATCTCGATGTCGAGTGGAGTGAGAATTTATGTCGAGGGTATACTTACTGTCGAAGGGACCAGCGCCTGCCCGGTTAGTATCACCAGTGATGGCAGTGGTGATCACGAAGGAATCCAATTCAATTCCACCTCCAGAGGCAGTGGTAGCCATATCGATAATCTCACCATCGATAATGCAAAGTACGGGCTGACGATATACGATAGCGACCCCTTTATCGCAAATATCACCCTTAATAATCCAGATGATGTCGGTATTGATCTCTTTAATTTTGCAAATCCAACCATTAACGATTTAATTGTATTTGGAGCTGGCCAAGATATCATCTCTCCATTATATTGGCGCTACGGAATTGGGCTCTCAATCGGTGCTGAGAGTTCTCCAATTATCGAAAGAGCACATTTCAGTCAACTCAAAACCAGCGCCATCAATGTTTGGGGCGAATCGACCGGAATGATTAGTGATGTGTTAATCGAGAATGTAAGTGGCAATGCTTTGGCAACGGTATCAGGCATCTGGCTCGAGGATAGCAGTACCATGTTCTCCAATATCACTATCGAGAAGGCTGAATATGGTGTGGTTGTCAAACACATCGATGACGATATTCGAACCTCACCTGTATTCACCGATTTGAGCATTTCCAATGCGACTTGGAAAGGATTATGGGTCGAGAAGAGCGACCATAGCAATTATTCCAATTATCTGCAAGCGACGATAACCGGATTGAACATCTCAGGTACCGGCGGTCCAGGTAGCACTAATCCAGGTAATGCCCTCGCCACCATAGAGATCAATTCAACTGCGGTAAATATCTCCAATGCCCACCTTTTCGACAATGAGGCGGTAGGACTTGAATTGTATTTCGTCGATAGCATTTCTTCATTCAGCGATTTCCTAATCGAGAATACCGGCAAGGTCGGTGGTGGGGCGCACAGTGCTGGTATCGCCATCCGCTCGAGTTTCTTCGCCGCGAGTTTCGATGATATTGAGGTGAGCGGATCTCCTGGCCCAGGAATTCACAGCGCTTCTGGCGGTGGCATGCAAGGCAGTGATTGGTATCTGCACGATAATGGCGAAGACGGTTTGTATCTAGAACGTTCAACCGTCGTCGTCGATGGCATGATTCTCGAGGATAATACCGAATCCGGTGCATTTGTTTTCGATGCCAGATATGTCCTTTTCAGCAATCTTTCCTCTACTGGTAATGATGAGGCAGGCCTTTACTACTATCTCTCTAATGATTTAGAGACCTCATCAGGTGATGTCTCTTGTTTTCACTGCGTATCAATCGCTGATCAGCGCGGGATTATTATCGAGGATTCGGTCGATATCTGGCTCGATGATATCGAGGTTCACGACCCGATTGAAGGTGCGGCGATCTCAGTAAATAATTCTGGACTAAGCGGCACAAGAGGTGGGCGATTCAATCTTGAATCGGTAAAAGTATGGACCAATAATAGTGGCCCGGCTATTGAGATAATGGCTGCTGAAGGGGTTATTGATGGTATGGACCTCTATGGTAATCACGAGGGATTGTATTGGGATGGCGACCACAATTTGGAGATGGTTTCAGAGTTGAGCAATGCTAATTTCTCCGGCTCTGCTTGCTTGGTAATAGCAAATCATGATCAGATGACTGGATTTGGCAATAGAATAACCAGCGATTGTAATGGCGATTTGAGTTTTATCGATTCCGAGGTAAACTGGTCTGCACTTTCGGATTCAACAGCAAATCACGTATTATCCTTGGACGCTGATAGCCACCTGCATCTCCACAAGCCTGGAGCGATCGATTTCTCACTTGCTTCATTGGCCTCTGGTTCATTCATCGAAGAGGCTTACGACATCCATCTCTGGGTGATAAATAATTGGAGCAATGGCTTGCCTTGGGCCGATATCGATGTTTCTTTCAGTCAATTGGAGACCGCTTTTTCACAGCAGGTCGACGCTCAGGGATACATTTTGCTCGAGGATTATATCGCTAAGAAATGGTTTGATAGCGGGGTGACCTCAACAACCGTGGTCACAATCGATTGTTCATATGACGGTGTGAGCAATACCACTACCATCACCCTCAATATGACTCATTACTCCTTCTGCACCCTACCCTTGAGTAATCAAGCACCGGTAATAGATTGGCAAACCCCAATCGACCAATCGATATTCTCTTCCGGTTATGCGGTGGTTTTCAATGCCAGTGGTACCAGAGAATTGGAAAATGAGTCGATGACCTTTACTTGGACCAGTAGTCTTGACGGCCAAATCGGCACTGGCCCTCTCCTAATTGTAAATGATGGTTCAGGCCCAATTTTGGGTGATGGCGAGCATATCATCACTCTAGAAGTCTGTGATGCGAGTAGTAATTGTGTATCTGAGCAGCGCGGCATCGAATTGGTAAACCAGCAACCGATAGTCGTGATTCAAACCACCCCGGCATTGACCGCATGGGGTAGTTTGCGTCTAGCGATGACTGCGGATGCATTCTTCGATCTCAGTGGCATCAGCGATCCTGAAGGCGATGCTCTGCAGTGCAATTGGGACCACCCTGGTATCGCTAGCGATTCGATTATCATGGAGGATTGTCTTAACAAGACGCTAAATTTCTTCACAGTTGGTCAGATGAATTTTAATCTCACCCTATCGGTCTGCGATGATGTCAACCCTTGTGTCGAATGGGTATTGGCAATCGAACTTTACAACGAGTTGCCCTATAGCGATTTCGTCATCACTAGAGATGATAATTATTCACAGAGTGAAGTCACTTTGACCAGTACTACAATCGACCCTGAAGGTGATCAAATATCCTATATTTGGACTTCCAATCTCGATGGATTACTTGGTCTAGAATCAACTTGGAATGGCCATCTATCACGCGGCGAACACATCATCACCCTGATGACGGGTGATGACCAAGCAGAACATGTCAATCAAACCGCAGACAAGAGCATTGTCTTGCAGGTCGACGATTCCTTGCCGCAGGCGATATTTTCATCGCCCTCGTCGGCAGAGATTTACGATAGTTCTGACGATATCGAATTCAACGCCAGTGATTCCGGTGATTGGGATAGCCATTGCCCTACCTTCCCCATAGGCGAGTATTATTGCAACCCGGTAGAAACCGCGGCTGGAAATCAAATGCTAATCGTCAGTTGGAGCAGTGATATCGATGGGGTTCTAAGCGATGGTGCAAGCAATCCGTTTATCTTTAATCATTATCTTTCAGCAGGTATACACAATATCACTATGGCTATTGACGACGGGGTTAATCCGGTGGTGCGCAATACCGTTCAAATCGATGTCGACACCTCGGCGCCGATTCTTGTATTGGCCGAGGATTTAACCGCTCATGGTTATCATTCAGATGAGATAATTCTCATCGATGCCCGGAATAGTATGGATGTTGACGGTGATTCTTTTACCATGACTTTGGCTAGTGATCTAATGAACGAGACCATACTTTCGGCGGTCAGCACCGGCGTTGTCTATCAGATAACTCTTGCAGCCGGCATTCATCAGTTGACTTTTACCTTGACAGATGAAAGTGGAAAGTCACGCATTGTCGAAATACAGGTGCAGGTAATCGAAAGCGACCCTCACGCGATTATCTATTCTCCTAGTGAAGCCCAATACTTCGACCCAGGACAGAGTATTCTCCTAGAGAGCAATGGTACAATAGATGCTGATGACGACATCACTTTCAGAGAATGGCGACTGTGGAATGGCATGAGTTTCACCCGTATTTCCGATTCTGCCAGCGATGAGATTACGCTGGCACCCGGCCCTCATCATCTCTCACTATATGTCGAGGATAGAAGGGGGGGCTCAGATGAAGCCCATGTCAATATCACCCTTGGTTATAGTTCGCCTAGACTTTCCAATCTCGAGGTCGACCGCACCTTATTCGTACCCGGTGAATTGGCTTCAATTGAGGTAAGTGTCAAACTCGATGATGCCGACGGCACCACAAATATCGTTATCGGCAGTATCAAGCATGGGATACAGACTTGGGAATTCAATCTCAGCGATGAGGATGAAGACGGTATTTGGACCGGTCATCTCGACTTCAGGCCGGATGCAGATGGCCGACCATATCTCAAGGTAACCGCTATCGATGGTGAGGGCGATGATGCCAAAACCGATTCCATCACTTTGGAGATGCGAGTAGAAATTAGCGATGAGATCAGTAGTGCAGTAATCTATACCAGCGCTGGAATCAGCGGTTTGTTATTGGTGGCGATTATTACGATTCTCTTTATTATGCGCAAGAAGAAAAAACTTGCAGATCTAGAGATGATAGATGATTGGGGGGTATTTGGTACGCCTGAAGATACCCACGAAAAAACACTTGAGGAGTTACCAGAAGAGCCGGTAGAACCGTTTTCAGGGCTTCTTTAGTCCCCTGCAGAGGCCTTATACCCTACAGTGTAACATCAACATATATGCGCCCTTTCACTAAACGTAGCGTAGCCTGTCTTGTGACCACCCTATTTCTGATATCAGCGATACCCTCTGGGGTAGCTGCAGAAGAGCCAGTTGAGCACTATGCTTTCGGCATTGAATACGATTGGTCATATCTCGACGACGATGCTACCTCTCTGAGCGGTATTTCAATCAAAGATGTTCTCGCAGACATCTCTAAAGCGGCCGATGATTCAGGATTTGAATTGCTTCTTGCCCAAGAGACCACCGGAACCTCTAGTGTAATAATCGACCAATATACCGGTGCTGATACAACTTACAATTTCGCTGGCGCAGATGTGCCTGCAACCCCACATTATACCAAACTCACCATCCGTCACGGACTGATGGCTGATGCTGCGATAATGACCGAGTGGCATGATAGTTCGGCTACTTGGGATGTCACTTTTACCGCAGATTCTGAGAATATTCTGGTTATGGATATTCTCTATGTTGAATATCGTAATGCCGACAATGAGATGATGGGAGCGGCAATAGACCAATCGATGACCTTTACCCAGGGCCTCGAATTAGGATTGATTGGTACACTCACCTCGGAGGCATATACCGATGATGAGAGTGGTGAGCAGCACGCTGCAGTATCACTGCCCTTAGATGTTTCATTCGAGGTCGGATTTACCTATCAAATTATCAGTAACCACGCTGATTTGGTTCTGGGTGAGGCCAGTGACCTGCCAAATGCGCTGAAGGAACTCGACATAGGAGAGAGACTGGAATGGGAGTGTAGCACTGATATAGAGAGCAGTTCAACCAATACCGAAACATATGACGAAGGAGACTCTTCTGATGAAGGAGACGGACCGATTAGTGGTCCGCCATCAACGACCATCCACCTTAAGAATCCGTGTGAGAGTTTGACCGGTGCTTTCTCGACCAAAACCTCACTCAATATCCAAGTCAGTGGTTTACCAGCCGCAGAATTCGGTTATCCAGCCGGGGATTGGGATATCGATATCACCGATTCGATTACCGATAGCGGATCCTATGATGCAGAAGAAATCTACTTGTTCCACCGTATCCAGCTGGAAGATGGTTCTGCTCAAACCCTGACCATCGATGGTGAGAGCATGGATGTGCTTCAAGCAGATAGTTCACCTTTCCCCTTTGGCTTTGATGCATTGATGGAAGACGCAATGGCGGAGGCGATCCAAGGAAGCGACGATGGAATGACAATCGTAGATATGCTTGACGGCACTATTCTCCAAGAAGTTGGTGATGAATGG
>Ga0066376_10003441_pt1 | contig 14152 bp, 11 predicted proteins | sample Knorr_S15_td_Bot_FD_77009 | JGI IMG/M metagenome (GOLD analysis project Ga0066376, IMG submission 77009) | Marine microbial communities from Southern Atlantic Ocean transect - Knorr_S15_td_Bottom_ad_5009_LV_A | ecosystem: Environmental > Aquatic > Marine > Oceanic | place: Southern Atlantic... | reverse complement strand
TCATCGGCCAGCAGTTTGAGGGTCCAGCACTCTCGGCCCTCCGGCGGATCGCTGCAGGCCACCGCGGTCAAGCGCGCTTCGGCGGCACCGTCGAATTTCTTGGTCTTGCGGTTCTTCTGTTCCTTGCGCTGTAGGCATGCTTCCAAGCTCTCTTCGACGAATCGTTGGCGCAACCGTTCGATGGTGCTTGAATGGACATCCAGGGCGCGGGAAATCTCGGCATCAGTCCACTGCTCGCCATGGGGGCCTTCGTCCGCGCGCTGACGGGGACCCGCGTTCTCCTTGAGGACCGACCTGCCTCTGGGTAGATGCTATACCGCCAATGCGGACCTCACACTTTCTGTACGTCGGCGCCGCCCTCCTCCTCACAGGGTTCTCCTGTCCATCACACGCCAACAACGGTACCTCGATCATCGCGACGCCGGTAGAAGGGATCGCGATGGACCTATGGAGGAAGGCATATGACCCGCTTTGATGGAAAGATCGTGGTGCTCACCGGCGCGGCTCGCGGCCTGGGCAGGGCGGCGGCACAGCTGCTGGCGGCTCACGGCGCGTCCCTTGCCCTGGTCGATATTCTCGGCGAGGAGGTAGAGGAGCTGGCGAGGGAGCTCGGCAGTGGCACGCGAGCCTTCGCTGCCGACCTGTCGCAGGTCTTCGAAATCCAGGCGGTCGTGGGTGCCGTCGTCGAACACTTTGGTGGGATTGATGTGCTCATCAACAACGCGGCGATCTGCCCGCGCATCTCCTTTCAAGAGTCCACCGAGGAGGACTGGGATCAGCTGATGAGCGTCAACGCGAAGAGCCAGTTCTTCCTTATGCAGGCGGTCTGCCCGTCCATGCGCGAGCGTGGCGGCGGCCGCATCGTCAATGTCATCTCCGCTTCCGGTCAGTTCGGCGCGGTGGCTAATGCCAGTATATACAGTGGCTCCAAGGGAGCGATTATCGCCTTCTCGAAATCCGTCGCTCGAGAAGTCGCAGCCGACGGCATCGTCGTCAACTGCTTCTCTCCCGGCACGATGCGCACCGATCTGATCACCAACCTCACCCAGGAGCAACAAGAGGAGGTGCAGCAGATGATACCACTGGGTCGATTCGCCACAACCGAGGAGATGGCGGTAAACCTCGCCTTCGTCGCTTCGGATGAATGCTCCTTCACCACGGGCGCCACCTTCGACTTCATCGGCGGCTGCCTAATGAGATAGGGCGCGCGCGATAGGACGCAACAGACTTCCTGCCCCCGCATCCTACGCCGCGAAACGCGCATGATCGCGGCGTTCACCGATCCCGAGTCGATACGCTTCTACCTGACCGCGTCGGACTGCTTCCCGCCTATTGACATCCGATGACGCATGGCCAATCTCCTTGGGATCTGCCGGACGGCGATAACTGTAACGACCCACGACATGTCGATGCCGCTCGCGTAGCGGCAGATCCTCTACTTTTACGGTCCACGCAGCAGTCCATTCACCGGTCAGGCAGGACCCCTGCGACCGGATACCAGTCCGGACCACACTCACCCCGTGGAATACCCCCACAAACCACCCGCCGGCCGGCGTGTAACTCATTGCGCCCCAAAAAATGAAAGCCGGCCGGGGCGTCGGAGTCAAGCAGGCAGTTAGCAGACCGGCATCCCCTGGTTCTGCACGATCCACGAGGCGCTGACCCACCGCACCGATGAACTGGCTGTTGATGGAGTGATGCTCGTCGCCGAACATGGGGATTACGAATTCAACGACAAACAGGCCGAGCGAGATGCAATTTAGACGGCAACAACGGAGTTGGCGAAGACGGTCGAGTCGTGAAGATTTCGGCTCCCACTGCGGGTCTGGGCGCGTTGGGCAATGCACCGTCCCATGTTGAGCAGGTTGTGGCAGTACGTTCAAGTGACAGGATCGCCTGGTTGCTGTCGAAGGCATCTCGCGCGACTTGTCGTTGACGCGGGGTCGGTAGTGCCTTTTGGGCCGTGTCGTGGACGACAGGTGGGTATCAGCGTGTTCATGAAGTCACCCAATTGCTTCAGTGCCGCGCTGACGATTACAGCGCCAGCAACTCCGCTGCCGGCAGCTATGTCGGGCCGTCAGCCTGGCGCGGATTTTCAAATCGGGCGTCGATCCACTCGATCAATCCCGTGCGCTCCATGACCTCCCGCATCATCACACGCCCGCATCCGCACTCAGGCGCTCCGGGCGCGCTTCAACCCGCACCGACCCGTTGAAGGTGGGCCGAATAAACGCACCTTGATCAATACCGCCATCTGTCTGACTTTCACCCATTGGGTGTCCTTTCGTGGTGTCGGGCACCCAAGTACAGTTGTTTCTTCAGCATCCAGTGAATAACACCGGATCATGGGCCCGCAGGAGGTCGGAAATCGGACGCGTATTCGTCAGCTCCAGCCACCGCGATCGGCAGTGGCTGGAGCGCTTGCAGGTGCATCTCAAACCACTCGAGCGATCGGGGCATCTCGACTACTGGGATGACACGCGGATCCAAACGGGGGCCGAGTGGCGCAAGGAGATGCGGGACGCGCTCGAATCGTGCACGATCGTCGTGCTGCTCGTCAGCGCCGACTTCCTTGCATCCGACTTCGGAGGAGCTGCCCTCGATCCTCGCCAGCGAGCGGCGACGGGGGCTCACGGTGGTGCCGGTCGTCCTGAAACCATGCCGTTTCGCCGGCACGCGCTGGACCGATTCAGCCTGCTAACCTCGTGCCCCATCGTCAGCAGTTGCGCGCCGTCCAGCACCGCGCCGCAGCGGCCCCAGACACGATGCTCCTGCGCTTCGTCGGCGGTGATGGTCAGCCCTGCAGGCTGGAGCTCGACGGACACGATGCGGGGCCGCCACCACTGGCCGAGGCCGTGCGCACCCAGCTCCGCGCCGCGCGGCCCGTGGCGACCAACAACACCCGCGAGGGTCGGCGAGTAGACCGACGGGTGGATCTGGTGGCGCAGGGCATCGGTAGTCTCTACGCAGCCCGATTTTTTTGCCGGCCTGGGGCTACCCTGTGTAGCTGCAAGTCGATCCGTATTAGTTTGGGTGGTTGCACGAGTGCGCAGCCGCCACCCTCTCCGTGGGAGCGGCAGTTCCCGAAATCCCCTAAGGACCAGGAGAAGGCGCCTTCATGAAACAGTTGATGGTTGAGCTTGCCATCGGCGTAGCCGCCACGACAAGGAAGGAATGACCTGACCGATGACACGACGATACCATTTCTTTGGCTGTATCCTGGCGCCTCTGGCGCTGTGGGCGGTAGTGGCCATGGCCACTGAGGAGGAACACGGTGGCCATGCTGACGAGCACGGCGGCGACGACGAGATGCCTGAGGTCATCCACTTCACCGTGGCCCAACGACAGGCGTTGGGGATCACCTCGGAGACGGCGGGGCCGGCGCATATCGCGGTCGAAGTGCGTCTCGTGGGCGAAGTGGCGCTCAACCTTGACCGCACGGCCCACGTGACCTCGCGGGTCCCCGGCCTCGTCTCGCGCATCGAGCGATCCTATGGAGATCGCGTTGCGGCCGGCGAGGTCATGGCCGTCCTCGACAGCCGCGATCTCGCCCAGGCGCGGGCGACCTTCCTCACCTCGCGGGCTCGGGTACGGCTGATGCGGACCACGTTCGACCGCGAGGAGGCCCTCTGGCGAGAACAGATCTCCTCCGAAAGCGAGTACCTCGCCGCCGGCCAGGCTTTAACCGAGGCGAACATCGCCCACCGCACCGCCGAGCAAATGCTCCACGCCCTCAGCGTCAGCCAGGCTGAGTTGGACACCCTGCCTGACGATCCGGCTGGGATCACACGCTACGAGCTGACCGCGCCAATCGGCGGCACGGTCATAGACCGGTATGCCACCCTGGGGGAGATGGTTTCGGAATCAAACCCCGTCTTTCTCATCGCCGACCTCGGCACGGTGTGGGTGGAGCTCGCCGTTCATTTGGATGATCTGTACCGTCTGCACGAGGGGCAGCCAGTGCGCGTGCGGGCCGGGGACACCGGCCCGCGAAGCCACGGCACGATCGCCTTCCTGAGTCCGATGGTGGACGCGGGAACGCGTACCGGCCTGGCGCGAGTGGTGCTTGCCAACAAGGACGGACAGTGGCGACCGAGCACTCCCGTCTCTGCGTGGGTTACAGTCGATGCCGTGGCGGCGGCCGTGACCGTTCCGACCTCGGCCCTGTACGAGCTCGAGGGACGCGCCCATGTGTTCATCGATGGGGAGGACGGCATCCGCCTTCGCCCAGTCACCACGAGCGAGCGCAGTGAGCGTGTTAGGATCACCGACGGACTGGCCGCGGGCGAGAGCGTCATCACCAGTGGCGGGGTACACGTGAAAGCCGCTTTCATGGCCGCCGGCGCCGGCGGCCATGGCCATTGAGATGGAGGAGGCCGTCTACTGTGATTGAACGCATCGTCGAGTTAAGTATCCGCCACCGAGGCATCGTCCTCCTGTTGTCCTTGGTGGCTGCAGCGATCGGTGTGCGTGCAGCGCTCACCCTGTCGGTGGACGCCGTCCCCGACATCACCACCAACCAGGTGCAGATCAACAGCCTGGCTCCCGGATTCGCCGCCGAGGAGATGGAAAAGTACGTGACGTTCCCCATTGAAGTCGCCGTCAGCAGCCTGCCACGCAAGGTGGGTGTGCGCTCCATCTCTCAGTTCGGCCTGTCTCAGGTGACTATCACCTTTGAAGAGGATGTCGACGTCTACTGGGCGCGCCAATTGGTTCTGGAGCGTCTGATCGCGGCCCGCGGGGAGCTACCGCCGGGCGTGCAGCCCGAGCTTGCGCCGATAAGCACGGGGCTGGGCGAGATCTACCAGTTCACCCTCGAAGCGGACAGCACCGTCGCCGACGTGTACACACTGATGGAGCTGCGCAGCCTACTCGACTGGGTCGTAAAACCACAGCTGCGTTCTGTACCGGGGGTCATCGACGTGAATAGCTTCGGCGGCCACGAGAAGCAGTACGAGGTCCGGGTCGACCCGGAAAAGCTGCAGGCCTACGCTCTGTCCCTCAGCGACGTGATCGATGCCTTGGCGCGCAACAATGCCAATGCCGGCGGCGCCTACATCGAGGAAGGCGGGGAGCAGCGCCTGCTACGCGGGGTTGGCCTGATCGAATCCCTCAAGGACGTCGAGCGTGTCGTCGTGGACGCCCGTGGCGGTCGGCCCATCCTGGTCCGCCACGTGGCAAGTGTCGGTTTTGGTGCCCAAATCCGACAGGGAGCGGCAACCCGCGATGGGCGAGGCGAGACGGTCATGGGCATCGTTATGCTGCTGAAGGGGGCCAACAGCCGGGAGGTGGCGCACCGCGTCAAGGCACGACTGGCCGAGGTCGAGAAAGCCCTGCCCGCGGGGGTCCACATCCGCCCCTTCTATGACCGCAGCGAGCTGGTGGAGCGTACGATCGAGACCGCCACGGTCAACCTGGTCGAGGGAGGCTTCCTCGTAATTGCCGTCCTTTTCCTCTTCCTCCTGCAACTGCGCGCCGGGCTGATCGTTTCCGCCGCGATCCCCATGTCGATGCTCGTCGCCCTGGCGGGCATGGCCTGGTTCGACGTGTCGGCCAACCTGATGAGCCTGGGCGCCATCGATTTCGGGCTCATCGTCGACGGTGCCGTCATTATCGTCGAGAGCTGCGTGCGCCGTCTGGCACTGCGTCGCGGCGAGCTGGGCCGTGAACTGAGCGACGAAGAGCGCATCGACGTGATACGCGTCGCCACTGTCGAGATCTACCGGCCCGCCCTCTTTGGCATGCTGATCATCATGTGTGCTTACGTGCCCATCCTGACACTCTCTGGCATCGAGGGGAAGATGTTCCGGCCCATGGCCTTCACCGTGCTGATGGCCCTTGCCGGCGCGCTCGTGTTCAGCCTTACGCTGACACCAGCCCTGTGCGCCTTCTTTCTGCGCCCGAACATCCGTAGCGAGAGCAACCCCGTCGTCGCTTTCCTGCGGCGGTGCTACCGGCCAGTCCTCGAGAGAGCCTTAGCGCGCCGCCGCCTCACGACTATCGTCGTCGTCGTGCTGGTGGGCGCATGCGTCGCCCTGTTCCCGTTGCTGGGTTCGGAGTTCCTGCCCGACCTCGACGAGGGCGCCGTGGCCATCAACCACGCTCGAATCAAGAGCATGTCGTTAACCGAGTCGATTCGACAGACGACTCTGATCGAGCGGGACCTGAGCGAGCTGCCCGAGGTCTCGACTGTCGTCAGCCGCATTGGCCGACCCGAGATCGCCACCGATCCAATGGGCCCGGAACTGGTGGACACCTACGTCTTTCTGAAGCCGCCCTCCGAGTGGCGCGCCGGACTCGATAAGAAAGACCTGGTCGCCGAGATGGCGCACAAGCTTCAAGCTTTTCCCGGAGTCGTCGCCAGCTTCTCCCAACCCATCAAGTTCCGCATGATGGAACTGATCGAAGGCGTGGGCTCTCGCGCTGACGTGGTCGTCAAGATCTATGGTGACGACATGGACCGCCTCCTCGACACTGGGCGGCGCATCGGCGAAATCCTGCGCGACGTGTCTGGTGGCCGTGACGTGCAGGTTCAACGCGTCAGTGGTCTACCGATGCTCAATGTGGAGGTGGATCGGGAAGCCATCGCCCGCTACGGGATCGACGTGGCCGACGTGCACCAGGTGGTGCAAACGGCTATCGCCGGCACGCGGGCCACCGAGGTGCTGGAGGGCTTCCGGCGCTTCGGTCTGGTCGTGCGCCTGCTCGAGTGGTCCCGCCAGGACGTCGGCTCCATAGGGGGACTCCTCGTCAGCGCCCCCGGTGGTGAGCGCATCCCCCTGCGCCAGCTGGCGCATATCGAGGCCGTCGACGGCCCGGCGGAGATCAGCCGCGAGAACGGCCAGCGCCGTCTGTCGGTTGAGGCTAACGTGCGGGACCGCGACATCGGCTCCTTTGTTGCCGAGGCACGCCAGCGAGTCGAGACGGAAATCGACTTACCTCCGGGCTACCTGATCGATTGGGGCGGTACCTTCGAGCATCTTGAAAGCGGTCGGCAACGGTTGCTCGTCGTCGTGCCTGCCACCTTCCTCCTCGTCCTCCTGTTACTGGTGACCACCTTCGGCTCCGTACCGCAGGCGCTGCTGGTGTCCACCGGGATACCTTTTGCCATCACCGGAGGGGTACTGGCTCTGTTTGTGCGCGACATGCACTTCTCGATGAGTGCCGGCATCGGTTTCATCGCCGTGTCTGGCGTGGCCGTGCTCAACGGCGTCGTCCTGGTGAGCTACATAAACCAGCTGCGCGCCGCTGGCTCGCCGGTGCACGACGCCACAACCGAGGGTGCCCTCACCCGCCTGCGGCCGGTGCTGATGACCGCCGTGGTGGCCAGCCTCGGGTTCGTGCCGATGGCCCTGTCCACCGGCACTGGCGCCGAAGTGCAGAAGCCTCTAGCTACGGTCGTCATCGGCGGTCTGATGAGCTCGACGATGCTGACCCTGTTCGTACTACCCACTCTGTATCGCTGGGTGTACAGAAAGGATTCATGATGGCCCCCGGATGCATGGTGAAAGTTCATTTCTATCGCCAGGGAGTAATCGTGTTTCCACACAACCTGGGCCACAGTTGGTTCTTTCGGCGCTTGCCCATCCTCGCTGTACTACTATTGATATTGACCCATCCTCCGGAAAGTGCCCAGGCCGAACTCCTGACAAGGAGCGAAGCGATCCAGCTGGCCCTTGAGCGCAGTCCCTTAGTCCTGGCCTCGAAAGAGGAACGGGAAGTCGCCCAGGCACTGGCCCAGATAAATGGCCTCGGGGAGTTCAGCGAGCGCACAATAGGCCTTACCCAGCGTTTGGAGTTTCCATTGAAGTGAGCGGGCCGCGGCTGAACTTCTCGCATTGCGCTACCAGGTCCTTCTGGAGACCGAGGCAGCGTATCTGAACCTACAGAACGCGCAGGCACAGGTCGTCCTCTTCCAGCAGCAGATCCTGCCGGCTGCCGAGCATCCCCAGGTTACGCATCGAGCACCTCGCGCACTTTGCGAGTCAGTGCCTCTGGGACAAAGGGTTTCTGTAGTAGATTCAGACCCGGTTCTAACACCTCTTTGGAAACGATGGCGTTGTCCGTGTAGCCAGATATGAAGAGGACTTTCAGGTCTGGATGCGTGGCTGCCAGATCTTTTGCCAGGTCGGGCCCGTTCATCACGGGCATAACGACATCGACGACTACTAGCTGAATCGCACCAGCGTACTTTCGGTGGAGCTCTAACGCAGTAGAGCCATCATCGGCTTCCAGTACCTCATAGCCTTGTTCCCGGAGAATTTGCGAGAGCACATTCCGGGCCTTGTCGTCGTCCTCCACCAAGAGGATCGTCTCCGTACCCCGGAGATTCTCGGCCACTGCCTGGGAGGGCGTGTCCGCCTCACAGGATTCGGAGACGCGTGGCAGAAAGATCTCGAATCTCGTGCCTCGCCCCTCTTTGCTATCGACCCCAATATGTCCCTCGCTCTGCTTGACTATGCCGTAGACGGTGGACAGTCCCAGTCCCGTTCCCTTGCCCTTCTCCTTGGTGGTGTAGAAGGGATCGAATATGCGACTCCGCGTTTCCGCGTCCATGCCAGTGCCCGTGTCGCTCACAGCGCACATGACATAAGCACCAGGTTGGACGTCCCGGTGATGCATAGCGTAGGCTTCATCCAATTCGATGTTTGCTGTCTCTATGGTCAGCCTACCCCCTCGGGCATGGCGTCCCGCGCATTGACAACCAAGTTCAAAATGACCTGTTCAATCTGGCCGGCCAACTGCGCCACCTCAACCTGTGTACCGACAGAAGCTCTCCGGGTCATATCCCCCTGTGAAATCCGTTCGGCCGTTTCAACCATATGACTCAAGGGCCGGGTCACTATGGTATTGATGCCAAATAAAGCTATCATGCCTATGACAAAAACGACAAAGCTGATAATGGCGATAGTTCTTCGACTGCGGTTGATTTCCTCTCTTCCTTCTGCCAATGAAAGCCCGAGATAGAGCCGGCCAATATCATCCCCATCGTGCAGAATAGGTTGCACCGTCCTATATACCAGGCCGTCCTGAGATATCCCCACGTCGCCTTTGAATAGATCGATGGATGATTCATCCGCCACTTCTGTATTGAAATTTGCGACTACGACACCCTTGGCATCGACAACGATGACGTAAATGAGGTCCTCGTTTATCCGAGCACCGCGCAACGCCTCCTCCAAGGTCTCCACATCCTCAAAAGACAAGGCCGGACTGATGATGAAGGCCGTCATTTCAACAATGCTCTGCGCCTTGTCGGCAACGGCACTGATCTCGCGTTCCTCTTGCCTGGCGGGAAAGTACAGGAGAATGAACAGTGAAATCAGTCCAATCACGAAAGTGATGAGTATACCAACCTTTGTCCGGATGGTAGTGCCCCTACCTGGCCTCAGCGAAAGAAAATATGAGAAAGCTCTCACTTTGAATGCCTTTGAACGCCGGTGAAGAGTCACGCGATCAGATCGTTTTTACCAATTTCAACCGGAGCAACTTCGAACTCAGATCGGCACCTTCTGCCTTGGCAGAGGATACGTTGACTACGATCAGGGGTCTTTGCCCCTTGCTGTCGATGCCAATTGCGACCCCCAACTCGACGTATTCAGGTACCCCAGTCAAAGTCAGTACCTTCTGGGCACGGGTTATTTCAGTGATCTTCTCAATGGATACAGCGCGTAGGGGCGTAATATACAGGAGATGGATGTCGTTGTCCCTGATGGCGCTCGACAGATTTTTTTCTGCATCTAGTCTGATTGGCGTACAGCGAAATGGGATGCCATCCAGGGTTTTTTCCTGCAACTCTTCCGCAAAATGCAGAAACTCATCCTTTGTATCAACGGAGGCCCTGAATCTTGGCTGGTAGACAACGCCAATTACAATCTCCTTCTCTGAACGTGCCTTAAGATTGCGATCGTAGTGCAAGAGCTTCAGGAATAGACGCAGCTGTACATCGACTGGCACGGACACTTCCTGCGCCCGGATGTTGGTCAGCGACAAGAACAGACAGAGGGAGAGGGCTGTGCTCTTCACAATCAGGAGTCTTTCCCGGGCGATGAATCTGGAGTAGATCTGGTATTACAGTGGTACGTGCCCATCCGCTGCCGCATGTGCCATGGGCGCCCCGCTAGGAACCTGTCCGAGTATCCCATTCGGGGCTGCGTCCTAACCATTGCCGACGCTCGCGGCGTTGCGCTCTCTCGGAGGTCCAACAACCCTCCTCGGTCGCGCGCCTTGCGATCGAGGTGAGAAACAATGGCTCGGCCTCGCCTCCAAAGCGAATACTCGGACAGGTTCCTAGAGCTCGTAGGCCAGTCTGAGGACATAGTTCCTCCCGTCCTGGGCTTATGCCAGGCTGCAAGTGTTCGAAACCGCCTGGCGTCTCGTATGCGACGTCGAACAGGTTATTTATCTGCAGGGAGACCTGGACCCGCCTGAACAACTGGGCCAGAGGGGTACCGAGGTGGGGATGCGATAGGGTAGAAAGGCGTAGATTGGCCAACAGGTAGGCATCGGTCGTCGTGTCGTAAACCGTACGTCGCTCCGTTTCATACAACAGCTCAGTCGTCGCATAAAGGGGTCCGACAAGAGGATGGAAAAGACCGACTTTCGCTATATGGCTCGGAGAATTGGTCAGCTTTCCACCCGAGACATCGCCTTCCGTATGTTGAAAAGCGTAGTTCACATAGCCCCCACGCTCCCCTTCCATCCGAATGTCGAGTCCAAATTCTACCCCTCTTGCCTTTATCCTGTTGGCATTTCGAAACTGGAATAGATCATCAGAGGGATCCAATACCTGGTCAACTAAGTCCTTCATGTCATAATTGTAGAGAGAGACAAGACCAAACACGGTGCGATTCAAACGCTGTTCCCAGACTATTTCAGTAGTTGTAATCATTTCCGGTTCAAGATCAGGATTGGATTTGGATCCCAAGACTGAACTTTCATAATTGACTTCATATATGTTGGGCGCGCGGAAAGCTTCACCGTAAAGCAGTTTCAGAGTCCCGGACTTGGTGGGTTTGTAGACAACGGCTCCCCGTGGGATGGTAGCGCTTCCGACGGTGGAGTACTCATCTCGGCGAATACCGAACGTAAGTGACAGATTCTCCGTTGCTTGATGTTCGTCTTGAAGATAGAAGGAAAGAACCCCGAACGGAAAGTCATCGTCGAAATATGTTGTTTCCGCATCCCATGATATGTAGTCCGCGCGAAGGTGGTCCTGATATTCGGCGCCGACCGTCAATCGATTGTTTGCCCGCAGGTCCCACAAGAATTGAAGTTCGCCTCCCAACCAGTCGCCATCGGAGGAATCATTCCAAAGGAGATCATACCCATATGATCCTTCGTAAACAAAATGGTCAAAATAGCCTCGCAGCATGATACGCTTGTCAGGGCCGGCTTGTCTGTCGTATTTGAGCTCGACAAAACTATGCACATCTAGGGTTTTGGTCGCAGGGTCATTGAAATTGACTTGCCACGCCCCTGTTGGATATGCCTTTTCTCGAGAAGACATGTATCCCTGCAGGGTAAGATCTTCATAGGCTATGGTGGTCAGCAACCCGTAGTGCTTATCCCAATCCAGTCCTTTAGCGATTCCATTGTTGGTAGATGGATCGTCGTATTCCTTGTAATACAGATCCTGTCCGGCGATATCCGTCCACCGGCTGGAAACCGCGATATCCAGGCCGCTGGCGAACTCTTTCCCAACCGCGGCCGAGCCTTGCAGCCTGCCGTAACTGCCCGTCTGGGCGGAAAACTTGAGGCCATCGATCGCCCTTCCTTCTTTTGTAATGACATTCACCACGGCAAACATGGCGCTTGTGCCATACAGTGCGGCGCCGGGTCCTCGAACGATTTCAATGCGTTCAACGGCATCCAGATCCAGAGCAAATTCTGTACCGATTGCTGCCGACCCGTAGACATTTTCATTGTTGGAGTGCCCATTGATCAGCAGCAAGATCCGGTTGTTGTAATCGGTAGGCCGGCTGAACCCTCGAACGCCTAGATAATTATAGTTCCGGTCGTAACTCACATAGAACCCACGAACGTGGCTCATCACGTCTTCCAGGGTTTGATAACCGTAGCGCTCAATATCGTCTGAGGTGATCAGGGTAACGGATGCGGGTGCCCGGCTGAGGCTTTGGGCGTACTTGGCCGCGGTGCTTATCTGGATATCGAGCAGTGATTCCAGGGAGGTTTCCAGTATGTCCTCCTCCTCCTGAGCCACGCTGTGTGTGCCCAGGCCAGGGGCTAAAGCGGCCACGAGGAGGAGCTGGTATAGGTTTGTCATATCTACACCTCTTGTTGGCGGATACGGACGGGACTGACCCCGTCTCGGGCGTTCGCTCAGACGTGAGTTCCGAACTCGGCGTCGATTTACCTTTCAGGGAGTGACTGTCCTTCCATCTCCGAGGCCGCTCAGACCTCGAACTTGAAGAGAGTCCGTCCCATCTTCAGCAGGTCGTCGTTACAGAGGCGTGTGCGTGCCTCGATGCGCCTGCCGTTGACAAAGGTGCCGTTGGTACTGTGCAGGTCCTCTACCCAGAACTCTCCGTTCGCCTGGGAGACACGAACGTGCCGGGCCGACATCTGGGTATCGACAATGACGATGTCGTTGCCCGCTTCCCGGCCTATGAACCGCTCTACATCAGCGAAGAGGTATTCCTCCCCCTCTTTGTCGTCGAGGAGGACCATGCGGCCCACGACACAGGAGTTGGATATGCTGTCGCCACAGAAGGTGCAGAACCGGTTGGCGTTGCTGTTCTGCTTGCCGCAGCCGGTGCAGAGCATCATCGTGGGCCACTCTCGTGTTCAGGGAACGTGGTTTGCGTAGCCATGCATCTGCACAGAAACCGGGAGATCCGGTCATGTGCCTTTCGACAGCAGGAATTTGACCTGCTCGATGCGCGCCTTCAGCAGCTCATTACGGACCTTCCCAGCATGTCATTTTATGGCGCCTGGGATGTTCGTGAGGCGCGTTGGAGCGATGATCTTTTGGAGCGCTTTGACCTTGTTCGGGATCAGTTTGGCCAGCCAACCGCGCCTGGAACTCAGGTTGGGACCATTTCGCCAGTCGTGGCCGAACAGACCGGATTTGCAGTCGACACGCCCATCTGCGTCGGTGCCTATGACCAAGCTTGCGGCATCGTGGGTATGGGGTCGATTGAGCCCGGCATGGCAACGGCGACACTTGGGACCGGAGGCTTCACCAATTTGGTGGTGGACACGCCGACCACTGCGCTTGGCGGGATGCTGACCAATCACCATGCGGTATCGGGCCTCTGGCAAGTGGGGAGGCGCGTCTCTGGCGGCGGCGAGTTCCTATCAGTGGTTTCGTGATACCTTCGGGGCTTTGGAAGTGGAGCGCGAGAAGCAACAGAAAGGGAATGCCTTCGCCGCCTTGAATGATCTCGCGGCCCAGGCCCCACCCGGCAGCCGGGGCGTACTTTTTCTCCCCTATCTGAACTCGGCCGGTACTCCCCATTGGAATCCGCATGCACGTGCCGCATTCATTGGCATGTCCGTGGCACATGGTCGTGCTGAGTTGACCCGCTCCGTCATGGAGGGAATCACCCTGGAAATGCACGATACCATGACGGGCTGGCACAACAACGGCATGGCGCTCACCACGCTACGTCTCGGGGGCGGGCCCACGCATTCCCCACTGTGGAACCAAATCCAAGCGGATGTCTATGGTCGAATGGTACAGATCATGTGCGTCGAGGAGTCAACGGCGCTTGGCGCAGCGATTCTCGGCGGTATTGGTGCGGGAGTTTTTGACTCGGTTCAAGAAGGGGTTGATGCCATGGTCCATGTGGCCAACGAGATTGAACCCAATATAGAAAACCACGACATCTATCAAGAGATGTACAGAGCCTATATTGAAGCTTACGAAGGGTTAAATCACCAGGCATTTGGTACTCTGGCGGCGATGCAGGTCACACCCTCGATAGTGCTAGCTGAAGCCCTTGACCAGACAAGCGATAATACCCGTTTTCGCCCCCGTCCGCCGACGGCTCACGTCCGTGGGTCTTGGCATATTGGGAGGCGTTTCCTCTTCCTGGTCCCCGACGGTCGCCACCTGGCCTTCAGCGGAAGAGGCGGTCGCTGGATCGCCTTCCAGTCGTCCATACCGGGGGACCGGAACGATCCGGGC
>Ga0066376_10003440_pt1 | contig 14156 bp, 15 predicted proteins | sample Knorr_S15_td_Bot_FD_77009 | JGI IMG/M metagenome (GOLD analysis project Ga0066376, IMG submission 77009) | Marine microbial communities from Southern Atlantic Ocean transect - Knorr_S15_td_Bottom_ad_5009_LV_A | ecosystem: Environmental > Aquatic > Marine > Oceanic | place: Southern Atlantic... | reverse complement strand
TCGGTCGAGAAGCGCAACGCGGCCGGGAGACAAAAGAACCCGGCCGACCGTGGGCTATGGGAGCTCCTCGGCTGCGTTCCGCCGCTTGCCCGATGCTCAGGCATCGCGCGGCGCGGCGCGCCTAGCCGAATGAACTCCCATGGCCCATCAAATGGTCCTATAAGATCGGAATATGCTCTGGACCTAATCCGCTTGAGCGAGCAACAAATCCCGCAGGCAGGGTCGCCCGCCGCCGTCGCCGCGGAATTCATAGTAGGTGACGCGGTGGGGGGTCGCCTCGCCGTCGCGATAGAGATAGACGTCGAGGACGCAATCCACGCCGCGATACTGCCAGACCTGGGCGTCGGCGTCCTCGCGCCGGAAACCGGGGTCGCCCAGCAGTTCCGTGAGCGCCCCGGCGGCCAGGCCCATGAGCTGCTCCGGGTCATCGTCGATCACCGGTTCGGGCGCGGGCTCGGTGACCGGCGCCTTGGCGGTCGGCGCCACGGGCACCGCCGTCTCGGGTTCGGTCGCCTCGGGGGGGGAGAGGGCGGCGATGGCGTTTTCGATGATCGCCAGGGTCTCCGGATCGAGGGGTGCCTCGGGGGTCGGCGGTTCGAACGCCGCGGGCGCCTCGATCGCCGCCGGCGCAGCGGGTTGGACCTCGATGGGCTGCGGCGCGGCGGGGGTTTCCACGGGCTCGCTTACGGCGGCTTCCTCGACCGGCGCGGCGGGGGTCTCGGTTGGCGTCTCGGCGGTCGGCGCAGCGCAGGCCGAGAGGGCCAGGAGTATTGCCCCGGCGAGCCAGACGGGTCTATTCATCACCGCCCCCGGCGGGCTGCTCGAGGCTCAAGCGGCGTCCCGCCATGGCCTCGAAGAGATGGACCATGGCCGCCGCCGCGACGATCGGCGCCACCAGGTTGATCACCGGCAGGGAGAACAGCACGGTGGTGATCAGCCCGGCGCCGAAGACCGTGCCGCGTTCGGCCAGGCGCAGGCGCTTGGCGCATCTCGCGTCGATCCGGCGCAACGCCACCAGCTCGTAATATTCGCGGCCGATGAGATAGCCGTTGACCAGGTAGAACACCACCACGCCGATCATCGGGATCAGGTAGAACGGCAGGGCCAGCAGGTTGAGCAATACCAGCATGGCGAAATACTGCAGGCCGTTGATCACCGCGCCGCTCACCGTCGGGCTGAGCGCCGGAGGCAGGTCCGGGTAATGGCGGGCCTCGACGGCGGCGATGACGCGCTCCAGATAAAACCCGGCGACCAGCTGGACGATGACCACGAAGAGCAGCCAAAAGACAGCGAAAAAGGCGAACACGCCGAGCACGCCGACGACGATGCCGGCGATCCACACCAACAGGCTGCGGATCCAGTCGAATGGGATGAAGGTGAACCCGAAGGTCGGGTCGAGGCCGGCGAACATCGACCACAGGGCGATGCCGACCAGCAGATAGACCGCCGCCGTCCACAGCCCGACGCGCCAGATGACGCGCTTTATCGGCGGGTCGCCGAGCTGGCGCGCGGCGGCTAGGTAGGCTCGGAACACGGCTGGTAAGGTCTCTCTTATCCCTGGTATATGGTATGTAACCGCTGGGCGGCATTCGGGCAACAGCAGGATACGGAGTAATCGAGGCATGACCGACGCGACGCTCGATGTGCTGGGCATCGGCAACGCAATCGTCGATGTGCTGGTCCAGGCCGACGACGGGTTTCTCGACGCCCATGGCCTGGTCAAGGGCGCGATGACCCTGATCGACGCCGCCCGCGCCCGGGAACTCTATGACATGCTGGAGAACGGCATCGAGGTGTCGGGCGGCTCGGCGGCCAACAGCATGGCCGGGATCGCCGCCCTCGGCGGGCGCGCGGCCTTCATCGGCAAGCTCAGGGACGATCCGCTCGGCGTGTTTTTCAGCCGTGACATCCACACCGCCGGGGTGCGCTTCACGACCCCGCTGTCGGACCATACGGCGCCCACGGCGCGGTGCTTCGTGATCGTCACCCCCGACGCCCAGCGCACCATGAACACCTATCTCGGGGCCTGCGTCGAGCTCGGTCCAGAGGATGTCGACGAGTCCCTGGTGGCGAGCGCCGCCATCACCTATTTCGAAGGCTATCTATGGGATCCGCCGGGCGGCAAGGCGGCCTTCCGCAAGGCCCACGAGATCGCCCACGCCAATGGGCGGCGGGTTGCGCTGACCCTGTCCGACCCGTTCTGCGTCGAACGCTACCGGGATGAATTCCTCGATCTGGTGGCCGATCATATCGACATCCTGTTCGCCAACGAGGTCGAGACTATCTCGCTCTACCAGGCGGCCGATTTCGACCAAGCCCTGGAGCGGGTGCGCGGCCACTGCGCCATCGCGGCGCTGACCCGCGGGGACCGGGGCTCGGTGATCGTCGCCGGCGGTGAAATCCATGTCGTCCCGGCGGCGCCGGTGGCGCGGGTGGTCGACACCACCGGGGCCGGCGATCTTTACGCCGCCGGGTTCCTCCATGGCCTGAGCCGGGGCTGGGGACTCGCCGATTGCGCCCGCCTCGGCGGCGTCGCGGCGGCCGAGATCATCGGCCATCTCGGGGCGCGCTGCCGGGCGGACATGACGGCCCTGGCAAACACGGTCAAGCCCTGACGTGGCGGCCAGCCCGCAATTCAAGGCGTTCCTCGAAGAGCTGCTCGAACCCCTGGGGCCGGTGGTCTTCAAGCGCCTGTTCGGCGGCGAGGGCCTGTCGCTCGGCGGCGTCACCTTCGCCTTCATCATGGGGCAATCGCTATCATGGGGCAATCGCTCTATCTGCGCGTCGACGACGACAGCCGGCCGGCCTACGAGGATGCCGGTTCGGAACCCTTCGCCTACGACACAAAGAGCAAGCGGGTGACGGTGCGCAGCTTCTTCTCGGCCCCCGAGGATCTCTACGACGACGCCGATGAATTCCGCGATTGGGCGCGGCTGGCCCTGGCGGCGGCCCAGGCGGCGGTGCGCGCCAAGGCCGCGAAGCTGGCCAAGCGGAAGACCCGGTGACCGGGTTTGGCCGATAAGCCGCCGCCGGTGGCTTCCCGCCGGGCCGTTCTCGGGACCTGCGCCGGAGTGCATGCCGTTCATGACGGCCTGTCCGACGCGCTTTATCTGTTGCTGCCCCTGTGGCAGGCCGAATTTGCCCTGACCCTGACCCAGGTGGGGGTCATGAAGTCGCTCTATTCGGGCGCCATGGCCTTGTTGCAGGTGCCGGCCGGGTTGCTCGCCGAGCGTTGGGGCGAGCGGGCACTGATCGCCGTGGGCACCGTGCTGACCGGGCTGGCCTATATGACCCTGGGTCTGGCCGGGGGTCATATCGCCCTGCTCGTGACCTTGCTGGTGGCCGGCGCCGGGGCGGCGGTCCAGCATCCGCTGTCGTCCTCGGTGGTGGCCCGGGCTTACGCGCCGAATTTGCGCCGCTCGGCGCTCGGCATCTATAATTTCTCCGGCGATCTGGGCAAGGTCGCCATCCCCCTGGCGCTTTCCGTGGTCATCGGCGGGCTGGGCTGGCGCTGGGGGGCGGCGGGCGCCGGAACCCTGGGCGTCGCGGCGGGGCTGACGGCCTATCTCCTGCTCCGCCGCCTGGGCGCGGGCTCGCGGCCGCCGAGGCCGGAGGCGGTGGGGGATGAAAAATCGGCGGATGCCGGCTGGGGCATCACCGATGGGGTCGGCTTCGGCGTGCTTTCCGCCATCGGTTTCATCGACGGCGCCGGGCGCACCGGGTTCCTGACCTTTCTGCCCTTCCTGCTGATCGCCATGGGGGCCGGCGTCGAGACCGTGGGCCTGGCCTTGGCGCTGGTGTTCGCCGGCGGCGCGGCGGGCAAATTCGTCTGCGGTTATCTGGCGCAATCGCTCGGCGTGATCCGCAGCGTGGTGCTCACCGAGATGATCACCGGCGGCGGCATCCTGTTGCTCCTGGCGCTGCCCCTGGAGGGCGTCCTGGTCCTGTTGCCGCTCATCGGAATGGGCCTCAACGGCACGTCGTCCGTGCTTTACGGCACGGTCACCGACTTCGTCGCCGAGGAACGCCGGGCGCGCGGCTTCGGCCTGTTCTACACCCTGGCGATCGGCGGCGGCGCCGTGGCGCCGACCCTGTTCGGCCTGCTCAGCGATTTCTCCGGCGTCACCATGGCGTTGTCGGCGGTGGCGATCATGACCCTGGCCGTGATTCCCCTCTGCGGGCTTCTGGTGCGGCCTCTCGCGCGGATCGCGCGCAACCGCGCGGCTGACCGTTGAGTCAGAGCGAAAACCGCCAAGCGGGGCGCCGATACCTTCAAACGAACGGCTATCCGCGACGGCGCTTGGCGCGCTATGCTGGGCGTCATGGTCCGCGCATCGCTCGCGGCTGCCGCCGCGCTGTTGTTATGGTTCACCGCCCCCGCCGGGGCCGCCGAGCCGGTCGATCTGGCGTTGGTGCTGGCCGTCGATTCGTCGTCGAGCGTCAACTACGGCGAGTTCAGCCTACAGATGAACGGACTCGCCGACGCCTTCCGCGATCGCGCCGTGCTCAACGCCATCGAGGCGGCGGCCCCCAACGGCATCGCGGTCACCCTGGTGCAGTGGTCCAGCCCCGACCGCCAGTCACAGGATTTCGGCTGGACCGAGGTGCGCGACGCGGCGTCGGCCGAGGTCGTCGCCCGCCTGATCGACCGGACACCACGGCTGTCCGGGGCCGGCGGCACGGCGATCAGCGCGGCGCTCGATTTTTCGCTTCGGCTGTTCGACGGCGTCGCCGCCGCGCGGCGGGTGATCGATGTCTCGGGCGACGGGCGCAACAACATGGGCAGCTCCAAGATCGCGTCGTCGGCCTTGCCGGTGTCGGTGCGCGCGGCGGCGGCGGGGGTCACGGTGAACGGCCTCGCCATCCTCAACGAAGACCCGGCGCTCGATCTCTATTACCGGTCGCACGTCATCGTCGGCGCGGACGCATTTGTGCTGATTGCCGACGACTACGAGGATTTCGGCCGCGCGATCCGCCTGAAACTGATCACCGAGATCAGCGGCGCGCCGATGGCCCTGCTTGCAGCGCCCGCGACCCTCGCCCGCCTCGACCCTGGCCGAACCGCTGGGCGGTGTGAAAACCCCGGCGAAACCGAATGTCGGGGCAAAATTGTCAAATTTCCGAAGACACGATTTTCTAAGTCATTGATTTAATTGACGGTAAGAATTCGGTGCAGCGGTGAATATTCCGTTTGGAGCGCACGAAGCACGGGTTTCACACAGCCCGAGCCAAAAGGAGACATCAAGGCATTTACAGCGCGACCGAGATGATTCTGGCCCGGGCCTAATATTGATCCATTTCAATGACCCTGAAAACTGCGTACTGTAGAAATTGATTCAGGAGGTTAACGGGGAAATATCAGCTAAAATGTCGAGGAAAAGCCGGACTCAAGCGGCCGTGTCGCCGTTATCGCCGCCGCCGCTGCGACTGGGCATGCTGGCCCATGTCGCCGACCTGGCCAACCTGGTCACTCTAGGCGGTCTCGCGCTGGCTTTCTTCGCCTGCTGGGCGGTTTTTTCGGGACGCCCTTCCCTGGCCCTGGCCCTGGCCGCAATGTCTGTCGTCATCGATAATGTGGACGGATGGATCGCACGGCGCGCCGTGGGGAGAAACCCGAATTTAGAGTATTTCGGGGCGCATTTGGACTGTTATTCGGACTTCATCTGCAAGGGCATATTCCCCGCCCTGTATCTCCTGACCGCAACCGATTTGCAACTCCTGTCCATAACCGCGGCGCTGATCTACCTGATGGCGATTGCCGTGCGATACAGTTACGAGTTCGTGCCCGACCGCGCCCATATCGGCCTTTCGCCCGACTATATGATTGCCTTCCTCTGTCTGTTGCAGTTGGCGGCTCCGCACATGGCTTCGGCCTTTATCCCCACGCTCATGGCCAGCCTGGTGGGCTTTGCGGCTCTCGCCGTGGCGCCATTTCCCTCACCGAAGTCGAAGGGCTGGGTGGTCGTCGCTTTTTGCATGTTTCTTCTTGTCCTGGCTGCGGTTCTTGTGGTTGGCGATCACTGAACGCGACTCTAACTGAACGGAGGATTCTCTCGCCGCCAAGCAGCATTCGCCCTCTATGATGCCGCCATTGGACGTAGCGCCGACGCGCCGCGCGTTATTCGTCAGAATAGCCAGCCGGGACACGGCCAAACCGTCCCCCTGACTGGACAGCCGCCGGGTGATGGCGTATCGACGGGTATCACAATGAGGACACCCGTAATGGCCGAGATCGAGTTCATCACCGCCGAAGTCTGCCCGTTCGCGCAACGCACCCATCTCGCGCTCAAGGAGAAGGGGCTGGACTACGACCACGCGGAAGTCGACCTCAAGAACAAGCCGGCCTGGTTCGAGGAAGTCTCGCCCTACAGCAAGGTGCCGGTGCTCAAGCATGACGGCGCGGTGGTCTATGAGTCGGCGATCATCAACGAGTATATCGAGGAGCGGTTCCCCGAGCCGCCGCTGATGCCCGCCGACCCCCGGGCGCGGGCCGCGGCGCGGGTGTGGATCGATTACTGCAACACGCGCTTCATCGGCGCCTTCTACGGCGCGCTGTCGGCCAAGGGCGAGGCCGCTCAAGGCGAGGCCGCCGCCAAGCTCACCGGCATGATGGTCTATATGGAGGAGGCCGGCCTCGGCCCCCTGGGCAGCGATCCCTATTGGCTGGGCGCGGCCGTCTCCCTGGTCGATCTGGCCTTCTGGCCGTTCTTCGAGCGCCTGCCCGCGTTGACCCATTATCGCGGCGTCGGAATTCCGGCTAGCTGCCCGCGGTTGGCGGCGTGGAACGCGGCCATGGAGCAGCGGATGAGCGTCCGGCAGACCCGCCACGACGCGGCCTATTACATCAAGTCATATGCCCGCTACGATGCGCCGCCAGCGGCGGCGGATTAATGTTCTACGATCCCCGTCTCGGCGACCATCACTTGCCGCATGATCCCTTCAAGAGCCTCATCGTGCCCCGCCCTATCGGCTGGATTTCCACGATCAGCGGCGACGGTGTGGTCAATCTCGCGCCCTACAGCTTCTTCAACGGGGTGGCGTCGGGCCCGGCGGTGGTGATGTTCTGCCCCGGCGGCGCGGCGCGCAAGGATAGCTTGCGCAATGTTCAGGAGACCGGGGAGTTCGTCGTCAATGTGGCGACCGACGGCCAGCGCGAGCAGATGAACGAGACCTCGGCCGTGGTCGGGCCCGAGGTCGATGAATTCACCCTCGCCGGGCTCGAGACGCTGCCGTCGCGCGTCGTCGGGCCGCCGCGTGTGGCGGGCGCGCCGGCCCATATGGAATGCCGCCATCTGCAAACCATCACCCTGCCGTCAGATAACCCGCAGTCGCCCAACCACATGGTCCTCGGCCTGGTGGTCGGCATCCATATCGACGAGGCCATCCTGACCGACGGCATGGTCGACATGGCCAAGTTCCGTCCCATCGCGCGCCTCGGCTACATGGATTACACGGTGGTCGACAACGTGTTCACCATGCTGCGGCCGGGTATGTAACAAGGCTCGGTATTTGGGTTGACCGGCTGGTGCGTCTGCCCCACCTTGGCGCGCCGCCTCGTAACGAAATTAACCAACAACGGACGAGACAATGCTGATCGGCATCCCCAAGGAAATCAAGGTCCACGAATATCGCGTGGGTCTCACGCCGTCGAGTGTCTACGAGCTGGTTCATCACGGTCACGACGTCATCGTGCAGGCCAACGCCGGCCGCGCCATCGGCCTCGACGATGCGGATTACCGCGACGCCGGCGCGGCCATCGTGGGACACGCCGAGGAGGTCTTCGCCCGCGCCGACATGGTGGTCAAGGTCAAGGAACCCCAGGCCGATGAGTGCGAGATGCTGCGCCAGGGCCAGGTGCTGTTCACCTATCTCCATCTGGCGCCCGACCCCGAGCAGACCAAGCGGCTGATCGCCTCGGGCTGTATCGCCATCGCCTATGAGACGGTGACCGACAAGTTCGGCGGCCTGCCGCTGCTCGCGCCGATGAGCGAGGTCGCCGGGCGCATGTCGATCCAGGCCGGCGCCCATTGCCTGGAAATGGAACAGGGCGGCCGCGGCATGCTGCTCGGCGGCGTGCCCGGCGTGGCGGCGGCAAGCGTCGTCATCATCGGCGGCGGCGTGGTCGGCACCAACGCCGCGCGCATGGCCATGGGCCTCGAGGCCAAGGTCACCGTGATCGACCGTTCGGTGCGCCGCCTGCAGGAACTCGACACCCTGTTCGGGCCCCAGTTGAACACCATCTATTCCACCGTCGAGGCGATCGAGACTCATGTCCAGGGCGCCGATCTGGTGGTCGGCGCGGTGCTGGTTCCCGGCGCCGAGGCGCCGCGCCTGATCACGCGCGGGATGGTCGCCAACATGCGTCGCGGCTCGGTCCTCGTCGATGTCGCCATCGATCAGGGCGGCTGCGCCGAGACCAGCCGGGCGACGACCCACGACGATCCGACCTATGTGGTCGACGAGGTGGTCCATTACTGCGTCGCCAACATGCCCGGCGCGGTGGCGCGGACCTCGACCTTCGCCCTCAACAACGCCACCCTGCCGTTCGCCGTGGCCCTCGCCGACAAGGGCCATGCAAGCGCCATGCGCGATGATCCGCATCTGCTGGCCGGGCTCAATGTGCATTGCGGGCGGGTCACCCACGAGGCCGTCGCCCATGACCTCGGCCTGCCCTTTCACGCGGCTGAATCGGTGATTGGCTAGCCCCTCCCCGCGCCATGATTACATTTCCATCCCGGGGTTTTCGTCTTACAGTGCCGGGAATTACCGACGATACCGTGAAAATCAAAATACCGACCGGGAACCCTTCGGGACGGCCCGATATCAAGGGAGTAGGGGGCAATGAACTTGCATCGGAAATTATTGGGCGCCGTCGTCGCTACGGCTCGGGCGCCTGGCTGCGCGAGCCGAACCCGGCGCTGTTTTCCCTGAGCCTCGCTGAAATCGCATCTTATGACGTGGGACGGATCGACCCGGCCAGCCGCTACGCCCAGCGATTCGCCGATCAGATCGCCGTCGACGGCAGCCGCATGCCCACCCTGGCGGAGCGGGCCGGCAACAGGGATGTGCGCCCTTCCACCGCGAGGTCGATGGCGCCAAGATCAAGGACGCTCATGACCGGGGCCTGGCGGTCAAGCTGTGGACGGTCAATGACGTGGACCGCATGAACCAGCTCATCGATCTCGGCGTCGACGGCATCATCACCGATTATCCCGACCGCCTGCGCGCGGTCATGGCGGCGCGCGGGCTTAGCCTGCCGCCGCCGAGCCCGGTCTCTCAACCCTAGGCCATGACTTTGCGAACCGATCCCAGATTACCGCCCCTGTACCGCCTGCACAGGACCCAGCCGGACGCCGATATGCGCGCCCTAGGGCGGCGTCATGGCGACGGCGGCGGCGAGCCCGGAACGGTGTTCTGGTCGCCCCGGGCGGACCGCTTTCAGGCGGCCATGATCCTGGCCCCCGAGAATCCCCTGCGGGTGGCGGCGCTGGCGGTCTATCTCGGCATGCTGGCCCTGGGCGACGCCCTGGGCTCGCTGATCCCGCCGGGCATCGACGTCACCTTCCTGTGGCCCAACCGAATCAACCTCAACGGCGCGCGGCTGGGCGCGGTCGAGCTCGATGTTCCGCGCGGAATCACGCCCGCGACGACGCCCGATTGGCTCGTCCTGTCGTTCGATCTGGCGATCACCGGCGGGCCCGAGGCGACGGCGGACAGCATCGATGTCAACGTCACCAATCTGGTCGACGAGGGCTGCGGCGAGGTCACGTCGGGGGCTCTGCTCGAGGCCCTGGCGCGCCATGCCCTGACCTGGTCGAACCGCTGGCATGACGACGGCTTCGCCCCCCTGCGTCCGGCGTGGATCGCCCGGGTCGAGGCGGCGCAGGAGCCGATCGATGAGCAATTCGGCGGCGGCCGCTTCGTCGATCTCGATGCGTTCGGCGATCTGCGCGCCGAGGCGGACGGCGCGGCGCGGACCGTCAAGCTGCTCGACGCCCTGGGCTGTCTCGATGACGAGTGATTTCTGGGCCGCCTCGGGATTCCGGCTCCTGCGGCGCGATGACCGCGGTTATCTGGCGGTCACCGATGATTATCTCCGGGTCTATTTCATGCGTCCCGAAGTGCGGCCGGCGGCGGAGTCCTGCGCTGCCGAGTTGGAACTCCACGAACGCTTGATGAATGATCCGCGCCGGCCGGTGGCGGCGGCGGAGCTGGCCGCCATGGCGGATGCCGACCTGCGGGAAAACTACCGCGTGCTGCTGGCCTTCCGCGACCGGCTGATTTCGGGCGGCAGCCTGGAGGAGAGCTATCTGTCCCTGTTCAGGGAGGACTCCGAGGGTGGCCGGGCCGCGGCGCCCCAGCTCTTCCTCGACCAGATGGCCCACGCCATCCTGCGCAATATTCTCGACGACTGCGATGATTTCATGCGCCTGCGCGCCGCCGAGCTGTTGTTTCGCAGCCAGCGCGTCAGTCTCCAGGATGACGCCATTTTGCTGGCCGACGAAGAGATCGTCGACATGCACGCCGAGGACGAAGCGCAGGGCCCGCTGAATCTCATGGCGATGGCCGATCCGGGGTCGCGCCGGCGCATCGAACTCGACGTCATGACGGCGGAAAACAAGATGCTCTACGGATCACGCAGCGATAATTTCGATATGGTTCTGGACCTGCGGTTCACCGGCCAGGGGCTCGACGCCCTGTGCCGGGTGCTGGAGGCCTGGCTGCGGCATTTCATGGCGCTCGATGTGGCCATCCAGCCGGTTCGGGCGATCGACGACGATCATTGGGTCTGGCATATCGGTCTCGACGTCCAGGCCAGCGCCATCCTCAACGATCTCTACGAGGGCAATCCGGTCGATGACGAGCGCGGCCGGCGCATTCTCGCGCTGTTCGAATTGCGCATCGCCGATCAGTCGGTGGTGCTGCCGGCGGTGGCCGGCCGCCCGGTCTATCTTGCCCTGGCCATGACGGCGGACAACAGGCTGGTTCTGAAACCGCAGAATCTGCTGGCCAACCTGCCGCTGATCAGCGCCGCCTGATGTAATTATGGGGACCGTTAAAAGTCTTCTTCTTCCTCGCCCCGCTCGCGGCGCTCTTCACGCTCGCGCAGATCGTCCTCGGTGGTGCGCACGGTGGGACGGGGGGTGCCCTGGTTGAAGGCGCCGTCCTCGAACTGCAGGTTGACCCGGCAGTTGTCGCACATCTTGATGACATCGCCGGCGCCCTCGCCCTGGAACATGGAATGTTTGCCGGCGAGCTGTTCGACGATGCGCTCGATGGCGCTTTTCACCCCGAACGGGGTGCCGCAGCGGATACATTCGAAGGGTTCCTCGCTGTGCAGAACGACGGCGTCGCGGGCGGCTGCCGTGAAATCATAGCGCGGCTCGAGGGTGATGACTTTCTCGGGGCAGGTGTTGCGGCACAGGCCGCACTGGACGCAGAGCTGCTCCGTGAAGTTCAACTCGGGGCTCTCGGGGTTGTCGCGGATGGCGCTGGTCGGGCAGGCGCCGACGCAGGCCAGGCAAAGGGTGCAGCCGTCGGTGTCGATGGCGATGCGGCCGAACGGCGCCTGCTGCGGCAGGCTCACCACATCGATTTGTTGGTCGGCGGCGTCATGGAGTTCACCGAGCGCCAGGGTCAGGACCGTGCGCTTGCCGCCGAGCGGCAGGAAGCCGGCGCGGGCGGCGCTGTCCCGCGGGGCAGAGTCATGGAGCAGGGTTTCGAGTATTTCGGGATCGCTCTCATCGAGCACTACGATGCGGCCCGTGCCCAGGGACAGGCCGCTCATCAAGGCCTCGGCGACGGCGGTCTGGCGGTCCAGGCCGGCCCGCTCATCGGCCTTGCCCGGCGGCAGCAGGATGGTGATGCGCCCGGCCCCGTAGGCCAGGGCGGCGAGCAGGAAATCGAGGCCGAGCTGGGTGATTTCATTGAACGCGAAGGGCAGCAGGTCGGCAGGCAGGCCGCGGCCGTGGCGCGCCATCATGGCGATCATCGCATCGCCGTGGCGGGTGTCATGGAGCAACAGCGCCGGGCGTGCCCCCCCGGCCTTGAAATAGGCGGCCAGCAGCCCGCGCAGCCGGTGCAGGGTATCTTCGGCGGAGGGCATGGCGTAGCGCACCGCGCCGGTTGGGCAGACGCCGGCGCATTGCCCGCAGCCGGCGCAGACGAACGGGTCGAACGCGACTTCGTCGCCGGCCGGTTGGATGGCCGCCGTCGGGCAGATGTCGAGGCACAGGCTGCAGCCGGCGATGCGGCTGCGGGAATGGACGCAGAGGCCGGCGTCATAGGCGACGTAGCGGGGCTTCTCGAACTCGCCGACCAGGGCCGACAGGTCGAAGAGGGACTTTTGCACCGCCGCCGGATTGCCCGGGTCGGGGCGGGCGTAGCCGTCGCGCTTCTCGCCCCCGGGAAACAGGGGAGCGCCGCCGGTCAGGTCGAGGATCAGGTCGCAGGCGATCTCGCTGTCTTGCCCGGCGTCGCCGAAGCGTAGGCGGTCGCGGGAAGACACCGAGGCGGTGGCATAATCGGCGACGGTGACGGTGAACGCGCCGAGATGGCCCTCGGCCTTGGTGATGGTGCCGCGAAACAGCGGCACACGGCTCACCGATGGCGGCGTAACATCAGCCTTGTCGCTCAGCAACAGGGTGATTTCGAGCCGGTCCGCCAGCTGTTCGGCCAGGGGTATGGCGATCTCGCCGGGGCCGTAGACCAGGCATCTGCCGTCCGACTTGAGGGAGACCGACGGCGACGGCTCGAGATCCATGGCGGCCTCGACCATCAGGGCCGCGATCTTGGCGGTCGCGGCGCCCTCGGACCATGCGGCGCGTTCGCGGATATTGACGAAGCCGAGGGCCACATCGGGCGCGGACTCGCCGCCGACCTCGGAAAACAGCGGCGCTTCCTGGGTGCAGGCGACGACCAGCGGCTCGCCGTTTCTCAAGGCGGCCTCGAAGCGCTCCATCTGGCCGCGGCAGAGATGGTTGTGGATGACCAGATCGCCGTCGCCGCCGCAGGCCTCGGCCAGGGCGCCGCCGTCGAGCGACATGGTCCCTTGGCAGTCGCATAGCAGAAAGTTTTTACGATTTATTTTCATGGGCGTTTCAGGATCGGTGTGGTTGATCTCAATTTAGGGCGGGATCATAGCAATGCGAGCCGGGAATCACAGGGGGTTTGTAGCGCCGGGGTTTTTGCCGCTATGATTGATCGATGAAAATTCGGGAAACCATGCCGATGGGCGTCGTCGTGGAACGGCGCGAGATCGACAATCCCTGGCAGGACCATAGCTGGAGCGCCGTCGCCGTCATGCCGGGCGCCCCGGAGATCGGGGAATGGCGCTTGCTGGCTCACGACCAGGGCTGGGTGCGCTATCACGCGGCCACTCTGCCGCTCGAGCTGCACCGCTCGGAAACCGAAGCCTACCGCACCAATCTGGCGGACAATCCGCCCCGGGTGTATGTCCTGCTGCGCGAAGACGAGGAAGGCGGCGAGCATGAGGTGGTGCCGTTCCTGGTCACCGCTTCTCCTTACGAGGCCCAGGATTATCTCGACAGCGGCGAGGAAATCATCGACGGCGTGACCATGCCGGACGCGGTGATCGCCTGGGTGCAGGCGTTTATCGACGCCCATCACGTGGACGAGCGGTTCATCAAGCGCAAACGCAAACCGCACGGCACGGGCCAGGAAGAATTCAGCCAGCCGCCGCGCGGGCGGGTGCGATGAGCGACGAGCCGGAAAATCCGCTCCGGCGGTGGTCCGAGCGCAAGGCCAAGGCGCGCGAAGAAAAAGAAGTAGAAGCCGCCGAACAAGTTCTTCCGCCCGAGGCGCCCGCCGAGGGGGATGAGACGGTCCCGGAGGTAACCGCCGAGCAGCTTCCCGACATCGACGGCCTGGACAAGGATTCGGATTATTCGGCGTTCATGGTCAAGGGCGTCCCCGAGCATCTGAAACGCCTCGCCCTGCGCAAGCTGTGGCTGTCGGACCCGGTGCTCGCCAATCTCGACGGTCTGGTCGATTACGGCGAGGATTTTACGGTCTCCACACTCATGGGCGACGCGGTCAAGACCATCTATAAGGTCGGCAAGGGCCTGATCGATGAGGACGAGGAGCTTGACGATGTCGAGGACGAAGAACCGGCGGACGGCGAGGCCGGCTCCGAG
>Ga0066376_10003437_pt1 | contig 14157 bp, 11 predicted proteins | sample Knorr_S15_td_Bot_FD_77009 | JGI IMG/M metagenome (GOLD analysis project Ga0066376, IMG submission 77009) | Marine microbial communities from Southern Atlantic Ocean transect - Knorr_S15_td_Bottom_ad_5009_LV_A | ecosystem: Environmental > Aquatic > Marine > Oceanic | place: Southern Atlantic... | reverse complement strand
CGATGGCCGCGTGGGCAGCACGCCCTCCCGATGCGAGCCCTTGACGAAATAAATGGGGCCGTTCGCCACCGTCACCGCGTCGATGGCGATCCACAGCGTGAACATGTCCGGCGGCTCCACGCAAAAGTAGGCGTTGTCCTGGTGATACGGCACCGCCGAGCCCACACGCGCCGGTTTGTTAAAAGTCTCCACGCCGTGCAACACTGGCTCGCCGCCCACCAGCCGGGCCGCCAGCGCCGTGATGCCCGGGTCGTGTGCCAGCATTTTAAAAAACGCGTTATGCTGTTCCAGCCGCCACAGGTTGCGGATGGCCCGGCCATCGGCCTCGACCGTTCGCGCATCAGCGGGCTTGGAGGCAAGGTTCTCGCGGATGTACCTGTCAATCTCCGCGCGAACCTCCGCCACGCGTTCATCTGTAAAAAACCCGCGCAATCGCGCCACGCCATCACGCTGGTAATCCCGCACCGCCTGGTCGCTCATGGGTCAGCCTTCTCGAGTTCCTTCAGCAACGGCCGGGAGCCGTATTCATTCAGCGCGGCAATCAACCCACGCTCGGCGTTGTTGCGATCAACGGCGGCCAGCACGCTCGTCGAAACGAATAATAAAACAATCCGCGAAAGCGTTTTCATAAAGAGACGCCGCATTTCAAACCGCCAGCGCATTCGCCGCAAGCATTTCCGCCACGCTTGCCTTCGGGACGCGTGCGCGGCAGACTCTGCGCATCCCATGAGTTTTGAAATCAATTTATCAGGCAAGGACGCATTGATCACCGGCGCTTCGCAGGGGCTTGGCGCGGCCACGGCGCGGGTGTTGCATGCCGCCGGTTGCCGCGTGGCGCTGAACCATCCCGGCTTGGAAACGACCGCCGCGGATGCCGAGGCGATTGCCGGTGAATTGAATGCCGCCCGAGCGGACAGCGCGCGGGCTGTTGCTTGCGATATCAGCGATGCTGACGCGGTGCAGGCGATGATGGCGGATTTAAAAACCGACTGGGGCGGCATCGATTTTCTCATCAACAACGCCGGTATCATTCGCGATCGCACGCTCGCCAAGATGAGCCGCGAGGAATGGCGCGCGGTGATGGACGTGAATCTCGACGGCGTTTTTTACGCGAGCAAATACGGCCTCGAGGTGATGCGCGATGGCGGCGCGATTGTCAGCCTCGGCAGCATCGCGGGCATCGTCGGTTTTTTTGGACAGGCCAACTACGCCTCCGCAAAGGCCGGCGTGATGGCGCTGATGCGCGTGCTCTCACGCGAGTGCGGAAAGCGCAACATCCGCGCCAACGCCGTCGCGCCTGGCGTGGCCGAGACGCCGATGGCCGCGACCATCCCCGACAAGGTGCGCGCGGACATGCTTAAGCAAATTCCGCTCGACCGCTTTGGCACTCCCGACGAGGTGGCCAGAGTGGTGCTGTTTTTGTGCTCGCCGCTGGCTTCGTATGTCACCGGCCAAACTATCGAGGTCAACGGCGGCTGGCGCGGATGAGGCCCGCGCTGCAAATCCTGAGCGCCGCCGAGGCGGTCGCGCGCATTCCCGATGGCACCACCGTTGCGTGCAGTGGGCTTGTCGGCGCGGGCCATCCCGAGGCGCTCACCGCCGCGCTGGAAGAGCGGTTCAAAACAGACAACTCACCGAACAACCTCACGCTCGTTTACGCCGCCGGTCAGGGCGATGGCGCTCAGCGCGGGCTCAACCACCTCGCGCATCCCGGTCTGCTAAAGCGCGTCATTGGCGGCCACTGGAATCTTGCGCCCCGCCTTGGCCAGCTCGCACTTGCGGGCGACATCGAGGCGTACTGTTTTCCGCAGGGCATTATCTGCCAGCTCTTCCGCGAAATCGCCGCGCATCGCCCGGGCGTTTTTACAAAAGTCGGCCTCAACACCTTCATCGACCCCGCGCACGGCGGCGGACGATTAAACAAAAAAACTTCCGAGCCGCTGGTTGAGCGTGTGAAGCTTGATGGCGAAGACTGGCTGCGGTTTCGCGCCTTCCCCATCGATGTCGGCCTCATCCGCGCCACGCGCGCAGACCGCGCCGGCAATCTCACCATGGAACGCGAGGGGCTCGTCGGCGAGGTGCTGCCCATCGCGCAGGCCGCGCGCAATCACGGCGGGCTGGTCATCGCGCAAGTCGAAAGCATTTCCGACCAGCCCGCCTCGCCTCACGCCGTGCGCGTGCCGGGGATGTTGATCGACGCCCTCGTCGTCGCTGCGCCCGGCGAACATGACCAAACTTTTGCTGAGCCATTCAACGCGAGCTACGTCGAGGCCGGCCGCGCGGTTGCGCCTGAGCCGATGCCGTTTTCCGAGCGCAAAATAATCGCGCGGCGCGTGTTGCGCGAGATTGCGCCGGGCAGCATCGTAAACCTCGGGATCGGCATGCCGGAGGGTGTGGTGCCCGTCGCCGCCGAGGAGGGGCGGCTTGATAAGTTCACGCTCACGCTCGAGAGCGGCCCCATTGGCGGCATGCCTGCGGGCGGCTTGAGCTTCGGCTGCAGCGCGCATCCGGAGGCCATCATCGACCAGCCTGCGCAGTTTGATTTTTATGATGGCGGCGGCCTAGACGTCGCCGTGCTCGGCGCGGTGACCATCGATGCCGAGGGCAGCGTGAATATCAGCGCGCTGGGCGACCGCTTTGCCGGCGTCGGCGGGTTCGTCAACATTGCGCAAAACGCGCGCAAGGTAATTTTCTGCTGCCCCTTCCGCGCGGGCGGGTTGGAGATCGCGATCGACAACGGCCAACTGCAAATCCAAACCGAAGGCCGCCATTGCAAGTTTGTGAAACAAATTCCGCAAGTTGCCTTTCATGGCCCCAGCGCGCGCGGGAGGGGACAGGAAGTTTTTTACATCACCGAACGCGTCGTCTTCCGCCTCGGCGACCACGGCCTCGACCTCATCGAGACCGCTTCCGGCATCGACGTGGAAAATGAAATTTGCGCCCAGATGGAATTTCGCCCAAACATTGCCCACCCAAAACCCATGTCCGCTGAGTGTTTCCGAAAGGACTAAAATGATTTACAAATCTCCCATCCACATCCTCGCCGCGCGGCGTTCGCCCATTGGGCGGCTTGGCGGCGGCTTGAAAAAATTCACCGCACACGAGCTGGCCACCCGCGCCGCCGAGGCCACCGTGCCCGAGGCGCTGTGCCCGCACATTGGCCAAGTCATTCTTGGCCAAGTCCTTCCAGCTGGCTGCGGCATGAACACCGCGCGACAAACCGGCTTGGGGCTGGGCGTTCCGCAAGCGTCGCCGGCGTTCACGGTGAACATGGTTTGCGGTTCCGGGCTCAAGTCGGTGGCGCTTGGCGCGGATGCCATCACGGCGGGCGAGGCCAACCTTGTTTTAACAGGCGGCGTGGAGTCGATGAGCAACGCGCCGCATTATGCGATGGACGCGCGTTTTGGCAAAAAATTTGGCAACGCGAAGCTGCTCGATGCCATTCTCACTGATGGGCTGTCCGACCCTGGGCTGAAACGCGGCATGGGTGAACTCGCCGAGGCGTGGACGGAGGAGCACGGCATCGGCCGCACGGAACAGGATGCCTTTGCGCTGCGCAGCCAACAACGCGCCTCCGCCGCCCGCAAGGCATTCGCGCGCGAGATTGTGCCCATCGGCGATGTGGCGACGGACGAGCATCCGCGCCCGGACACGACGCTGGAAAAGTTGCAATCGCTCGCGCCTGCATTTGCTTCGGACGGTGCCATCACCGCCGGCAACGCCTCGGGCATCAACGACGGCGCGGCAGTTGTGCTGCTGGCGAATGACGCGGCGTTGGCGGAACACAATTTGGAATCCCGCGCGCGCGTTGTCGGCGCGGTGGCCGTCGGCTGCGATCCGGCGCGCTTTGGTTTGGGGCCAGTTGGCGCGGTGCAATCGCTTTGCGAACAAACCGGCTGGAACCTGGCCGGCGTGGACACTGTGGAAATCAACGAAGCCTTCGCCGTGCAAACGCTCGCCTGCGCGCGCGACCTCGGCCTGTCCGACGAGCAACTAAATCCGCGCGGCGGCGCCATCGCCCTCGGCCATCCCATCGGCGCCAGCGGCGCGCGCATTCTTGTGACGCTGTTGCATTTTCTTGAGGACACCGATGCGCGGCGCGGCATTGCCACCCTCTGCATCGGCGGCGGCATGGGCATCGCGCTGGCGATTGAGCGCGGGTGATTAGTTGTCCTCGGCAGCCAAGTCGGTATTCACCGTTTCCTTTGCAAACCGAATGGCGGTGAGGGTGATGAGCGAGGTAACGACTAGGTAAGCGGCGACGGGCCAAGGGTTGCCATCGGACCATTTCAAAAGCAGCGCGGCAATGATTGGGGCGAGGCCGCCGGCGAAGGGGGAGGCAAGTTGGTAGCCGAGGGAAACACCACTGTAACGAACGCGGGTGCCGAACAGTTCGGAGAAAAACGCCGCCTGCGGGCCGTACATGGCGGCGTGGCCGACGGCAATGGCGAGTATCATCGCAATAGTTATCAGGACGGGCGATTCAGTTTTCACCAACAGAAAAAATGGCAACGCAAAGAGGGCGGTGAACACGGCACCAAAAATGTAAACCGGTCGGCGACCCGCACGGTCGGACAGCGCGCCGAAGCAGGGCACGGCGATGAATTGCACAGCTGAAGCGATGAGGATGGCGTTGAGAATTACCTGCCGGTCTAGTTCCAAGTGATTCTTGGCGTAGGCGTAAATGAAAACGGTGAAAATATAAAAAGAGGCGTTCTCGGCGAAGCGCGCGCCCATGGCGATGAGGACATTGCGCGGGTATTTGGTGAGCACTTCGCAAATGGGCGCGGGCCGCTCGGACTCCTTTTCCTGGAGCTTTTTAAAGAGCGGACTCTCGAGAATGGCAAGGCGAATGTAGAGGCCAACGGCGAGCAAAAGAATGCCGATGAGAAACGGCACGCGCCAGCCCCACGCGAGGAATTGGGCGTCGGTGAGTTGTGAATTGAGCAGCGTAAAAACTCCCGTGGCGAGCAGCAGCCCGATGGGTACGCCGGCTTGCGCGCAACTGCCGAAAAATCCGCGCCGCCCTTTGTGCCCGTGCTCAACGGCCATCAGCACCGCGCCGCCCCATTCGCCGCCGACGCCAAAACCCTGAATGAAACGCAGCACCACGAGCAGCACAGGTGAGGCCACGCCGATTTGTGCGTGGGTGGGCAGCACGCCGATGAGAAAGGTCGCGATGCCCATCATCATCAGCGTGGTGACGAGCATATTTTTGCGGCCAAGTTTGTCGCCGAAATGGCCGAAGACGAGTCCGCTGATAGGCCGCGCAAAGAAGCCGACCGCGAAAGTGCCGAAGGCGGCGATGGTGCCGGTGAACGCATCGAGCTCGGGAAAGAAAAGTTTATTGAACACCAGCGCGGCGGCGGTGCCATAGATGAAATAATCGTACCACTCAATCGTGGTGCCAATGAAGCTGGCGAGGACGACGCGGCGGATGGGAGTTTGGGACTCGGTCACGATTCTTCCAGCGGCAAATCGCCCGGTTGTCGCTCGGCCATTCCTTCCTTGAAATGTTTGCGGCAGACGGAGAGGTAGCGTTCGTTGCCGCCGATTTCCACTTGGGCGCCTTCGCGCAGGACGATGCCGTCGGCATCGGTGCGCAAAACCATCGTGGCTTCGTCGACCGCGATGGGTGAGGCGTAGTAGTCGCCGTAAGCGCGCAGGCGGGTGCGGTCCCAGTGCGTTTTGCCGTCGGCGGCGTTGAAGCAGCTTGAGAGGTCGCCGGATTTCACGACGTACACGCGGTCATTGAACACCAGCGGCGGGGAGAGGTTCGACGGCGCCTTGTTGTCGATGTCCCAGCGCAGGTGCGTCTTGGTGACGTCGCCGCGCCCGCCGCCGCGCACGGCCTGGATGGTGTTACCGCCGCCGCCGAGATTGTTCGGCGACTGAAAGGCCGTCTCGATTTCCTTCGCGTCGAACGCCTTGTCCTTGTTCTTGTCCGACCGGTCAAACTTCGCGTGGAATTCCACGGGCGTTTCCGCGCGCGCCAGCCGGCCGTCCTGATTCGTGTCCAGCCATTGCATCAGCGTGCGCTTGCGGTCGCCGTAGCTTTGCACCGCCATATAAATCGTGTCGCCCACCACCACCGGCGAAGTCATCACCGTTCGCAGCAGGCTGTTGCACGTCCAGCGTTCGCGGCCGGTTTCCGGGTCGTACCCAATCAACTTTCCCGAACCGGCCACCACGAGGTCGGTCTGGTTTTTCACCGTGCAAATCACCGGGATGGCGTAGCCCGCCAGCATATCCTCACGCGGCGTGCACCAAATTTTCCGGCCTCTCTTCGCGTCCAGCGCAATCACGTACGAGGCGAGGTCATCGTCCTGGCAAAAATAAATCTTTTCATTAAAAACAACCGGCGATGCGCCCGCGCCCCAGTCCATCAAATACGCCGGCATCGGCAGCTTGTGTTGCCACGCCTTCGCGCCCCTCTTCGCGTCCAGCGCGATGAACCCCAGCGTGCTGAAGTACACATAAACGCGCTCGCCATCCGTCGCGGCCGTGGACGACTCGTGGCCGTTGGGCGGCGTGATGCGCCCGAGCTTGCCGGTGGGGAAACTCTTATTCCAAACCACACGCCCCGTCTTCGCGTCATGGCAAAACACGCCGAACGTCTGCTCACCGGTCATCGCAGTGTTGAACACCCGCCCGTGGGCAATCACCGCCGAGCCGATGCCATCGCTCAGCTTCGCGCGCCACAGCACCTTGTCCGCGTGAGAAAATTTAGTGGGCAGATTTTTGCTGGACGAAATCCCGCCGCTATTCAGCCCGCGGAACTGCGGCCAATCCTCAGCCACTGCGGAGCCGCCCAGCACAATTACGCCCACAAAAATGGGCAGGAGTTTTTTCAGGTTCAATGAATGATTCATGGGAACCCCGACTCAGACGCTTGGCCCTCAATTTGTCAACCGCGCGAACATCGTGTGTTTGGGCTGGCCACCGATGCGGGCCATCACATCGCCGCGCTCGGTAGCCTCGCGGATTTCGCCGAACACGATGGCGACAGCCTCGAGGTACTGCTCCACGTGGCGCGGCTCGTGGGCCATGGTGGCGTTGAAGGCGCCGGCGGCGAGGAAGCCGTGGTCGAGCATGCGCGTGGTGAAGAGGGTCATCAGCGCGTTGGCGTCGGCGTGGTCGAATCCTATGAGTGCCATCTCGGGCCGTCCACCGGTGGTGACGGGCACGCCTTTTTCCTCGCCCAGTTGCTGCCAGCCCGCGCGCATCGCTTGGCCAATTTTCGCAAGATGCGCGGGCACGTCGAGCCGCTGCATCTTTTCAATCGCCGCCACCGCCGCCGCGGGGCCGATGCCTTCGGTCCAGTACGCGCTGGAGATGAACGAACCTTCGGCGGCGGCCATCGTGTCGGCGTTGCCGATCACCGCGCCCATCGCGAAGCCGTTGCTGATGGCTTTGGCGAACAGGGCGAGGTCGGGTGTGACGCCGAATTTCAAATGCGCGCCGCCGAGACACAGCCGCCAGCCGATGGAAATTTCGTCGAAGATGAGCTTGGCCCCGGCGCGGGTGGCGCGTTCGCGGACGCCTTCCAAAAAGCCCGGCGCGGGGTCGGTGTGGCGCGTGGGCTCCATCACGATGGCCGCGAGGTCGTCGCCGTGTTGCGCGATGATGGCGTCGAGCTCGTCGAGTTGATTGTAGTTGAACGGCAGCGTGGTGCCTTTGAGCGATGCGGGCACGCCCGCCGGTTCCAAGCCGGGCAACAGGTGTTGCTTCAGTGCGTCCGGCCCGGCGTCGTTCAAATTAGCTGCGAGATACCAGTCGTGCCAGCCGTGGTAGCCGCAGATGGCGACCTTCTCCCGGCCGGTGGCCGCGCGCGCGATGCGGACAGCCACCGTGGCCGCCTCGCCGCCGGTGCGCGTGAATCGCACCCGCTCTGCCCACGGATGAATCTCCAGCAACAGCTTGGCCAAGCGCACTTCGTCGTGCGTCTGCTGCGTGGCCATCGAGCCAAGGTGCACGCGGCGAATGACGGCAGCATTCACATCCGGGTCCGCGTAGCCGAGAATGCAGGCGAGGATTCCGCCAGACGACATATCGATGTAGCGACGGCCACCGGTGTCCACCACTTCGCAGCCGATCGCCTGCTCGTAGTAGGCCGGCCAATGCCCGGGCGCGAACATCTCCGGCCGCTTCGAGAGCAGCTGCGTGCCGCCCGGGATGATTTTCTTCGCCGTGCGATACTGTTCCTGCACCAGTGTGCCGGACGTGGCCACATCCATGCCGAGCAATTGCCGCGCGTTGACGCCGAAGATGCGCTCGAGGTCGCTGTCGTTCAGCGCCATCGTGCGGCAAGCCTGCTGCAGGGCGAGCAGCGACTCGATGCCCACCGGCACCGGCCGACCGTGCGGCCACGCGTCCCAGTCGAGGCTGTGCCCGTATAGCCACAGAAAGCCGTCGCCGACGGAGAGCGCCGTGCCGCGCAATTCCGACACGGGAAAATCGCTGCCGTACATCAACCGCGTGGTGCCGGTGGCGCGAAGGATCGCCTCGAACGCCGCCGGTTCGCAGATGGCCGACGTGTCAAAAAAAACATTGTCGATGCCACGCAGATCGTCGATGGCGTCGGTCGTGTGCGCCGCATTAAAACCGCGCGCGGCGTGGGCCAGCACGAGGCGCGCGTTGGGGTGCCGCCGGCATTGCGTTTGGATGTACGCGAGGTTGCGCGGATCGCTCAGCGCCTTGGGCAGCACCATGTGCATCGTGATCCATAGCCCGTGCCGGTGCGCCAGTTCCCACGCCCACTCGGGCAGAAACTCGCCTTGCTCCGCGTTGAACTGATCCTCGCGTTCGACGAAAACGTGGTAAACTTTGAAGCCAGAAAAATTGTTTTCGAGCAACACGGCCTCGACTTCGGCGGGATCGTCATCGGGCCGAATGAGCATCAGCCCGCGGCAGTTCGGGTGCGCCTTGATTTCATCGGCCACAAAACGATTGGCAGCGGCGCAGTCGAGTTCGCTCACGGGAAAACCGAAGAACAGTCCGTCTGTCAAAACCGCGTCACCCATCCACTGCCGCATGCTCGCGAGCATCGCGTCGTGGCCCACCTCCGGCACGGCGGCCTCGACATCGATATGCCGCAAATCATACCAATGCGCGTGGGCATCGAAGGCGTTTGGCGGGATGAAGCCGCCGAGCTTTTGCTCGAACAACTCGAGGTCGGCCGCAGAGATTTCAAATCTCGCGGGATCCGTGAAGTCGCGTAGGCCCGGCGTGCTCACGGCGCTTTTGCCTCCGTGATCTCGCGGAACATTTTCCCTGAATCAATGAGACGCATTAAACTGAAACGAGTAGAGGTCAGCGTCTTTGATCTCGAAACGAAGACGCACTGCCTGACCGGCAAGATCCCCCAAGGAATTTCCCTTGTTCCATTTCACCGTGAGGTCGAGTGTGTCTCCAAACAGCTCCTGGCAATTGGCCAACTCGTAACCGGGAATGGGGTTGCCATCTGCATCCTGTATTTCCACTCGGATGCTTCCGGCAGCGGAAGTGGCCAAATTCATTTCCAACCTGTCTCCGGCAAACCGTATCGGCTTGGTGACCAATTCCCCACCCTTCATTGGAGCGTTTATGGAGACAAATCCGTCGAGCCTCAACGTGTAGCGCCGGAGTGCGCTGCCTTTGCCGTGCCAGTAGCTCTCGGTGGCATAAAGCGAAAGTTCATTGGGCGCGCCCGGCAGCGAAGACAGAGTTTCCACAAGATGCCAGCCAATGTATTGAGCACCGTATTGCCATGTTCCGGGGCGTTGGATTCCAGGCCGGAGGAAAGCCTCGTTCCATCGTTTGAAATGTAATCCGTCGCGGCTGACCATGAGAAGGCCCTCGGTAATCGCCGTGCCGTAGCGTTCACTGGATGATGATCGAAGCCGACGCTGCTCCAAGTCGGGAAGTGACTTCGTTGACTCGGCCCACTTGCGGTCGATATATCGGGTGGGGAATCCGATGAGGAGATGGGGCGCCCTTAGGTATGGTTTTATTTGATTTGTGTAAAGATGTTCAACCGGGGAATCGGTATAGGTGATGTCCTTGACTTGCGTCCAGTTGAGCATGTCATCGGATACCGCTGTGCGAATGGCGCGGTATCCCGCCGGTTTCCAGTTTTTGTCAGTGGTGGTGCCGCTGGTAAAGATCCGCCAGTAAGCCCGGTATTTGCGGATCGACGGATCCCAAAAGGCGAGGTTCTGTGAGTCGAACGCTCCAAGGCCCTGCAGAATGGGCTGCTCCGTCATCGGCGACCACCGAAAGCCGTCTGGGGATTTGTACGGCAAAAGGCCGCTTGAGCGGAAGATCGCCTTGTACTGTGCATCCGGCTTGGCAGCGGGATTTTCATCCTTAAAAACTGCCGGGTGGCCGGGATCCACCTTCACGCTGCCAACAGGCCCCGGGATCATGATGATATTGTTTTTCTTGGATCCGTTAAACTCGTAAAGCCCCAGTTCAGGCTTGCGCCACCGAATACCGTCATCGCTTTCCGCATAACAGCAATAGAGAGGATGGTGTTTGGTGTTGAGCTTCCCCTGCTCCACCTCAAGATGCCACGCCTTGTAGTACATCCGATACTTTTCGCCGTCATGAAAAATACTATGATAGCCGGATCCTGTCCCTTCCCAGGGCGCGTCATGGACGATGGCAATCTCTCTTGGGACCGGATGATGCAACCGTTGCCGGGCACCCTGTATTTTGTCGATCAGGTAAGCGTCGATAAACAACTCACGGCGCGAGCCAATATCAACCGCTTCTGTCGTGCCTGCGGCGGGCAACTGAGTTGGCACCGTGAAAAGGCTGGCCAAAGCCAAGCCAAAGACTGCTACCTGTTTCACCCCATCAATGCGCGTGCGGTGTATTGTCTTTTTTAGCATTTTCTTGTTTGGATCGATTTTGCGCTTCAATCCTCCAAGTCCCAAAAGGAGTGCACCGGTGCGCCTCGAGCTTTGGTCTTCCAAAGTTCCCTGAAAGCAACCCGTTCAACGTGTCCGTCCAACAAAGTTACGTTGGCACCATCACTATGAACCGTGGGGCGACCGTGACTGAAAGGGGCATAATTCGGGTCTGAGTCACCCTCACCATCGCCATTTGAATCGAAGGTGAAGGGACGCAAGAGCGGGGAATAGACATAGTAACCGTCGGTGTCCATGAACATCAACGCATCCCCCGGATTATTTATGCGAGTAGACTTCAATGGCGGGGCGGTGACCCCGCTGAGATATTGGTAATAAAACATGCCATTCAATCGCTTGCCGTAGGTGCCAAAATTGACACCGATCCAGCTGTTCCAACTGGTCGAACTCCAGCCTTTGCCCTGGTAATATGGCGGCGGCCCAAAACTGCCGCCCGGGCATTTGCGAATCTCAGCCTTTTGCACGGTCGACTCGGCTTGCGCAGTGCGGCGCTTGGCCACGTAAGGGGCAAGCGTCTCAAAAACGTACGACTTCGTGGACTGGGTGGCAAAACCCGTGGCGAAGTAAGGCACGGCATCTTCGTGATCGTTCATGTGGAGATGAACGGCATAGCCCCAGTTTTTCATGTTGGAGACGCACTTGATCGCTTGGGCCCGATTCTTGGCTTTCGCCAGCGCTGGAAGAAGCATCGCAGCCAGAATCGCGATGATGGCAATCACCACCAATAACTCGATTAGCGTAAACGCTCCCCGACGACATTTGTTCCTTCTCATTGAACCCTCTTTTGCTCGCTAAGGATGAACATGGGCTTATGGTGAGGGTTGGTCAAAAGCAATAAAATTAACCCCGCTTCTCAGGTGCCTGTAGGGGTATCGATCCAGTTGACTGCTGCACGGGCCGGGGGTGTCCACCCGGAAACTGCGCGCGGTGATGGGATCGTAGGCGCGTTTGTGAGCCACGGCCGCCTTGACGACAATCACGTTGAGAGTCTCGGGAGCGACGCCTTGGCTGCGCCATTGGCCAAGGTCGAACGGCGCGGTCTTGTGGCTGGTCAACAGCAGGGTTACTCCGGCGTGACGCACGAGGGCACAGTCGCCCATGTCGGCAGAGTCGCCAACCATCGAGGCCAAGTGACTTTGTTTGTCCTCCAGTTCAAAGCGCCCATCGCTGCGCGAGAGCATTTCGACCTCAAGCTCCAGCGGGCCAAGGTCGAGTCGGCTGCCTTTGCCGCCGATGGCCAAGGTGGCTTTGTCGCCAACGCGAACCTTGGCCAAGCGCGCCACCGCCGCTGGGTCGTTGATGCAGACTGCGGCATTTTCGATCCGTTGCTCAATGAGCGCCCGCAGGCAGCCGGTGCCATCGCCGGGCGCTCCGCCGCCGATGTTGTCGGACGGCTCGACCAAAACGGTAAGACCGCCAACCGGCTCATGCAGCCGGGGCATGACGGACTCAAGCGAGCCTTCACTCGCCAGTACGCCGCCCCTCAACTCCCCGGCCAAGCGCACTAGCTTGGCCAAGCGCTCCTCCGCTGCCCCGGCGGAGCTGGTGGTGACAACCTGAAAACTCAGTCCAGTGTCCGGCGTGTCGGCGAAGGCAAACCCGGCGGCGACATTGACGGCCCAGACATCGCCGCCTTCCATCGAACGCGCCTCGGCCTCGAGCGTTCGCATCGGGTCATCAGCCGTTCCGGTAGCCGTCGGCGGGAGGAGGATATTTGCCTGTCGCAGGTGCATGCGGGGCCGGGCGCCGTCGAGGCACTTGGCCAACAACTTGGCAGCACGAACGCCAGCGTCGCGGGCGTCGGCGTGGGGATTTTCGCGGTAAGCCACGAGGCAATCGGCGTGGGCCGCCATCGCCGGTGAGAAATTGGCGTGCAGGTCATAAACACCTAAGATCGGTTTGTCATCGCCGACCAGCTTGCGAATGCGCCGAAGAAGTTCGCCCTCAACATCGCGAATGTTTATTGAAACCATCGCGCCGTGGAGCACGAGAAAAACGGCATCGCAACCGGGTTGCCAAGCGGCCTTGAATTCGCTCCACCACGCCTCGACTACTTCATCCTCCACAGTACCGCTTGGAGTCGCGCGGTAGTCGATCGACGGCAGCACATCCCAACCCTCCCCGTTCGCGTATTCGAGAACACCGCCAAGCGGAGAGGCATCCCCGGCGCAGGCCAGCATCCCGGCGCCGCGCCGAATGTCGAAATCGGTCAGCGCGGTCGTATCGTCCACAAACGAATGCGTCTCGTGAAACAGACCGGCGATGACAATGCGGCGGCTCACAATATGCCGTGCTTCGCGAACACATCGCGCACCGGCACACCGGCGGCAAGCTCATCGCGAACCGTGTTTTCGCCGCTCACTTTTTCGCGGGCCAACGTCAAAGTTTCATCGGCAACCTCCTGCGGAATGATCACCACGCCGTCCTCGTCGCCGATGAGATAATCCCCGTTCCTCGCCGTGACGCCGTCGATGGTGACCGCTTGGCCAAGCGCCACCACGTCGATGCGGCCTTTGCTGTCCGCCGGAGTGCAGCCGATGCCAAACACGGGAAAGTCCATGCCGTTGAGCGCCCAGAGATCGCGCGAGCAGGCACTCATCACCACGCCCCGCACGCCCTTGGCCAAGCAGGCCGTGGAGAGGAGTTCGCCCCAAAAGGCACACTGCCGGTTGTGGCCGGCATCCACCAGTAACACGTCGCCCGGTTGCATCGTGTCGATCGCCTCCAACTCCAGCTTGTACGGCTCGGCGGGAACCTCATCCACGGCCTCCGCCCGTGCGGTGAAAACACGGCCGCAAACCCGGCGCACCGGAGTGAGCGCTGCGATCTCCGAGCCAAGCGACTGCTGCCGATGGCCAAGTCCATCGAGCACATCGGCAATCACAGCCGAATAGAGTTTGTCCAAAATGTCCACAGGGTTGCCCATAAGCGGCGGGATTGTGTCGCGGCGCGCCACGCAAGAGCAACCGTTTTCTCTTTGCTTAAACCTGATTTTCTCCGATGTTGCCCGTGTTCGACTAAATTCAGACCACACCACGACTCATTTGATATTCTCATGAAACAAACAAAAGCCTTCACCCTCATCGAACTGCTGGTGGTGATTGCGATTATTGCCATCCTTGCCGGGATGCTGCTCCCGGCACTGTCAAAGGCCAAGGGCAACGGTCAGAGAATTTCCTGTCTCAACAACATGCGCCAAGTTGGCCTGTCCATGATGATGTACAATGATGACAAAGGAAAACTG
>Ga0066376_10003434_pt1 | contig 14170 bp, 12 predicted proteins | sample Knorr_S15_td_Bot_FD_77009 | JGI IMG/M metagenome (GOLD analysis project Ga0066376, IMG submission 77009) | Marine microbial communities from Southern Atlantic Ocean transect - Knorr_S15_td_Bottom_ad_5009_LV_A | ecosystem: Environmental > Aquatic > Marine > Oceanic | place: Southern Atlantic... | reverse complement strand
GCCGGCCACTGCGACCCGCGTGAGCGGTTGTCCACAAAAGGAGTGGAAGACCGACAAAGGCGATGATGTCCCAATCCGCCGCTCCCAGGACCATCTTCATGATCACCAATCCAAGGAGCGCGGGCAGGACCGCCGCGGCCAGGAGAAGGCGCTGTCCGCCGATGATTCTACCCGATCCGAAGCCCTGAACCAGCAGGACAATCCCGGCGAGGAAGCCCGCGGGCGAGGCTAAGAGAAGCCCGTTTACCCGCTCCCACCAGAGGGCGGGGTGGAAGAGCGAAAGATCCCCGTTTCCCGCAGCGTAACCGTGTAGCAGCTGGGGTGCGAAGAATGGGGCTGCCGCGGCCCCGGCCGTTAGCGCCAAACCGGACAGCCGTACGGTCCACGGGCCGACCCAGATTCCCACGCCCTGGTGAAGTCGCGCGCGCCCACCGGGCAGGAGGAGGAGAGCCAACGGCAGAACAAAAAGCAGGGAGATGAGATGAAAGGCCGCGGCGAAGCCGAAAAGTACCACGCCCCACAGCCTGGATCTCCCGTCTGCAATCCGCAGCGTCGCGGCCAGAGCCAGCGTCAGGCTCGCAAAGGCCCAGGAGTAGACCTCTACGTAGCCGCAAAAAAGCTGGATGGCCCCGATCCCCAGAAGACCGAGATGAATCAGGCCCCGGTGTTCGGTCGAGGATCCGAGGCATCGCGCCAGCAGCACGGTGCCCACCGCGAAGGGAAAGCCAGCGGCGGTGTTGAGGAGGGCGAAGACCGCTCTCGGGCTGAGCTGCCAGAGGCTCTCCCCAAGAGCCAGGGCGTGGTGCGCCAACAGCATCGAACCCCACTTATAGGGGAGTGATTCCCCCCGGACGGCCTGCTCCAGGCGGAGCCAGTTGTCTCCGAGGAAGGCGTACTTCGAGCGCAAGAGCCAGAACAAGAGGGTCAGACCCAGCGGGATCAGGAGATCGCCGCCTCTGCGGTGGCGGCTACTGTCCCCGTCGCCTCCGAGGAGATGTCCCCATCCGCGGGCCAGCTTCAAGAGAAGCTGTGGCCCTGCGGGCAGGGCCGCAGCTATCAAGGCGAAGCCCCAGAGGGCGACTTGGCCCCATCCGGGCAGGTAGATGGGAAAGTGGAATCCCCAACTTCGGAGGGCGGGAATGGGGCCGGGATGGTAGACGAGAAGGGCCGCTGTCGCCAGCAGCGCAGTCCTCCAAACCCCAGGTGGAAGGGCCCGGATCACGTCAAAGGGTCCGGTGCGCAAAGCAATCGCCACTTAGCCGGCAGCCACCCAGTGTCGATAGAGGGCCTTCACCTGGTCCGGGAGCGCGGCGTAGGCCTCGGGAAGCACCTCGGGTGAGGCGTAATTCTTTCCGCCCGTGTCCACGACCATGGCGGTGTGCTCGGGAGAGCCGGGTCGGGTGGGCTCGAGGTTCAGCCACCACGGAGCGTAGCGGACGATCAGGGCGACGCGGTCAGCGGCGGAGCGGTTGGGGGCTACCGCGTGCCACATGCGGCTGTCGTAGAGCAGCACGCTGCCGGCGCGGCCCACGGCGTGGTGCTCGGTGGGGTAGGGTGCATCTCGATCGACGCCCCCCATGCTGGCCGCCGACGGGTTGCCTTCGAAGCGGTGGCTGCCCGGTACCAGCAGAGTGCCGCCGTTTTCAGCCGTGAAGTCGGTGAGCATCCAGATGGTCGAAAGGTGCAGGAGGGTATCGGGGTAGGGCGCCGGGATGTGACTGGCGTTGGTCTGGTTGTACGGCCAGTCCGAGTGCCAGTAGCCGCGTCCGCAGCCGGGGTGGTTGATGACGGCGTCGGTACAGGTGATGCGCACGTGGTCGCCGAAAAACACCCGCGCCGCATCTAGCAGCAGCTCGTCGGCCAGCCAGGGCGCGAAGGCCTGGGTTTCGTTGATGACGGCTCGCACGCCGGCGACGCCCTCGACGCCGACGCGGTGGCCCTTGGCGCGGATGGCGGCCTTCATCGCCTCGGACGCGGCGTGCTGGCGCTGTTGCGCCGCGATCACAGCGTCGCGCACCGAGGCTACGTCGGCTGCCGGGATGACCCCCTCCAGGATGGTGAATCCGTCCTGACGGATGCGACGCACGGCGTCGTCGACGGCAGGGCTCAGTTCGCTCACGTGTTCTCCTTCATCTGGGGTTTCGCTTTCATGGAGAGGGAGATTCGCTTCCTCGCCAGATCTATCGCCAGGACCGTTACGCTGACTTTCTGCTGGACTTTAACCACATCATTGGGATTCCTGACGAACTTGTCCGCCAGTTGACTGATGTGGACCAGTCCGTCCTGGTGCACGCCGACATCGACAAAAGCGCCGAAGTTGGTGACGTTGGTGACGATTCCGGGAAGCCGCATCCCCGGAATGAGATCGGTAATCTTACTGACGTCGTCAGAGAAGCTGAAGGTTTCGAAAGGATCTCGAGGATCTCTCCCCGGTTTGACCAGTTCTTTGACGATGTCGGTCAGGGTGGGGAGACCGATGTCCTGAGTGACGAACTCGGCCAGCTTCAGTTCGCTGACCTTCGAGCTGTTCCGCATCAGCTCTCCAACTGTGGTGGACAGAGACTGCGCCATTTTGTCGACGACTTTGTAGCGTTCGGGATGGACGGCGCTGGCGTCAAGCGGGTCGTCGGTGCCACGGATCCGCAGGAAGCCCGCACACTGCTGGAAGGCTTTGGGACCCATGCGCGGGACGTTTTTCAGCTGTCGGCGAGAGGTGAACGGCCCGTTTTCGTCTCGATAGGCGACGATGTTCTCCGCCAGCTGCGGTCCCAATCCGGAGACGTAGGTCAACAGCTGCGCACTCGCCGTGTTGACTTCGACGCCCACTCCGTTGACGCAGCTGGTGACGACGTCATCGAGCTTGCTCTTGAGCGCCGTCTGGTCGACATCGTGTTGATACTGACCCACACCAATTGATTTTGGCTCGATCTTGACGAGCTCGGCCAGGGGATCCATCAAGCGGCGTCCGATCGAAACCGCCCCGCGAACGGTCAGATCGCGATCTGGAAATTCCTCGCGGGCGATCGGCGACGCGGAGTACACCGAGGCTCCGCTTTCGTTGACCATCACCACGGGCAGGCGCGAAGCTGGCTCCAGGGACTTCACAAAAGTTTCCAGCTCCCGCCCCCCGGTGCCATTGCCGATGGCAATCGCTTCGATCTGGTACTCCTGGATAAACGCAGACACTTTTTCGCCGGCCTCGGCCGTTCGGGCGCTTCCCTGACCCGGATAGATGGTATCGGTGAAGAGCAGCTTTCCCTGCGGATCCATGCAGACCAGCTTGCAGCCAGTGCGAAATCCGGGATCGATCGCCATCATCCGCTTGCGTCCCAATGGCGCGGCCAGCAGCAGCTGGCGGATGTTTTCGGAGAACACGCGGATCGCCTCCGTATCGGCATCCAGCTTGGCAGCCAGTCGTATCTCCGTCTCGAGGGAGGGAGACAGTAGACGGCGATAGCCATCCCGAGCGGCCTCTCTCACCTGATCGGAATCCGTCCCCGATCCGGTAACCACGCGCGCTTCAATAATAGCGAGGGCACTCTCTTCGGGCGGCTCGAGGCGCATGATCAGGATGCCCTCTCTCTCGCCGCGTCTCATCGCCAGCACTCGGTGAGAGGGAGCCGCCGCGATCGGTTCCTCCCAGTCGAAGTAGTCGCGAAACTTCGCGCCTTCTTCCTCTTTGCCGGCAACGATCTTCGAGCGGATCACCGCCTTTTGGGCGAAATAGGCTCTAACCGCCTGGCGAATGTACTGGTCCTCGCTCACCCACTCGGCCATGATGTCACGGGCCCCGGCCAGGGCTTGCTCGGCTGTGCCCACATCCTTGTCCGGATCGACGTAGCTCTGGGCGGTGGTTAGCGGATCCGCTCCCAGCTGAGCGAAGAGGTTTTTCGCCAGAGGTTCCAGACCCCTTTCCCTGGCGATCGTGGCTCGGGTCCGACGCTTCGGCCGATAGGGGAGGTAGATGTCCTCGAGTTCGGTCAGCGATTTCGCCTGCTTGACGCGGGTCTCCAACTCATCGCTCAGATTCCCGTGTTCATCGAGAGACTTGAGGATCGCCGCACGCCGTTTGTCCAACTCCAACAGCTGTTCCAGGCGATCGCGAATAGCAGTGACCGCAACCTCGTCCAGGCTGCCGGTCGCTTCCTTGCGGTAGCGGGCGATAAAGGGAACCGTAGCGCCATCCGCCAACAGATCGGCGGTTTCCTGAATCTGGGGGGTGTCGAGAGAGAGCTCTTGGGCGACGGTGGTGATGTGGTTGGTGTTCATCGGTATCTGGATGGTCTTTCCTGACTGCGGGGTCCGTTCAGGGGCCGTTGTGCCCCCCTGTAGAGCACGGCCTGGTCGATAGAGAGTGGACTGACGGATGAGCGAGTGAGGTCATCAAGAAACGTCGAAGTCCAAATTCAAGCAAATCAGGTGAGGCTGGTGTTTGGCGTGCGCCGGACCATAGCTGAATTTCCGCTGGATGGATGTTTTTCTGGTCGATGGAACACAGCGTGTCGACAGCCTGACCGGGCACTCATTGCCAGCCAGCATGGACTCAATGAGTCAATCGATAAGAGTCGATTAGTTCGGCGCAGAGGGTCTTGGCAGCGATGCCCGGAATGATCATATTCGCGTCAATCGTCCGTCGCGCCGCGTAGCCGAACTCTGCAACACCATGTGGAACCTGATTCGCAAAGAGCTCCTTGAAAACCTGCTGACTCTGCGGCTCGGCGTCGCTCTCGTGTTCTCCGTCCTGCTCGCGGTGATGGCCACGCTCATCGGCAGCGTCGATTTCTCTACCAACTACGACGCCTACGAAAATCGGGTCGCCAGCCTCCGGGACGACCTCGGCAAGGCCACCGTTTACCGGCAGGTGAACGCCAACGTGATGGTGCAATGCCGAAGAGCTGAACAAACGTCTGGAGATTGCCGACCGCGGCTATGAATTCCAGTGGGCGAACTGGAAGCCCCTGGCCAGAGAGGAGAGCCTGGTCGATGACTGGGCGATCCTGTCACCGGTCACCAACTACCAGGTCCTCGCCTACCAACTGGCCCGCACCTCGCTGAGCGACCGCCTGCGCTTTGGCCGTCTCGGGCGCGAGTACAGACAGACCTTTATCAGCTACCTGCGCGGCAAGGGGGCCTTCACCAGTCGACGCTGGTTCTCCGACGACGTCGATGTTAAGGAGCCCATGGTCCCCAACCCGGAGGAGGTGACCGACGAGATGCTGGCCGCTGACTCGCCGTTCATGCAGGCGCGCATGGCCTGGGCTGAGAGACAGGAGAAGCTTGCTGTTACCGACGACAGCCGCCAGCTCGACCTCACCGACATGCCGAAATTCGGTGGCAGGTGGAAGCGGTCTCTCGGTGAATCAATCGAGGCCATGACCCCTGGACTGGCCGTCCTCCTGCTCACGTTTGCGGCGAGTGTGATGGTGACCCTGATGCGGTTTCTAACCTACGATCCGAGATGACCGTCGTCTTCCTGCATCAGCTGCACGACAACATCAGGTCGCTGCGTTTCCAGACCAGCCTGATCGTCCTGCTGCTGTTCTTCGTCGGTAATGGCGTCGTCTATACCTACAAGATGGGGCGCGCTCTCAAGGAGGATGGCGCCGCCCTGGACCCCTTCGTTCCCGGTCAGTTTCTGACCTTCGAGTTGACGATCCCGGGCCAGTCCCAGGCGCTGCTGCGCACCTACTCGCTTTCAGACGGACCCAACCCCGACTACTATCGCGTCAGTATCAAACGCGAACTTCCGCCGCCCGACCAACCTGAGGTACCGCCGGGAGTCTCGTCAACCTACCTCCACGATTGCATCGATGTCGGTGCGAGCCTGAGCGTAGGACCGCCGCGCGGCAAGTTCCGTCTCCAACTGGACAGCGAACGGGCCGTCGTCCTGCTGAGTGCGGGGGTGGGATTGACGCCGATGGTGGCGATGATGAACACGCTCGTTCAGCGCAACTCAAAGCGACATGTATGGTTCGTGCACGGCGCCCGCAATGGTCGCGAGCACGCCATGGGTGGGCATGTTGGCCAGATGGCGGCTGACAACGAAAACATACATTGGCACATACGCTACAGCAGCCCGGATTCAACCGATGTGGAGGGTGGCAACTATCACAGCCGGGGGCGCGTCGACGTCGACCTGCTGAAGCAGATCCTGCCCTTCGACGATTACGAGTTCTATCTCTGTGGGCCGCCTCCCTTTATGAGGTCGCTCTATTGCGGGTTGCTTTCGCTGGACGTGTCCCCGTCTCGCATCCACTACGAATTCTTTGGTCCAGCTTCAGCGCTCACCGACGAGGCCGGACCATGCGGCCCGGCCGCAACGCGCAGCGCTCAGGAGGAGATAACCGGCCAGCTCCAGGTAAGCTTCAGCCGATCCGGTGTTAACGTCGCCTGGGATCCGGAGTGTGAGACTATTCTGGACCTGGCCGAGAAGCACGGGTTGAGTCCCGATTACAGTTGCCGTTCCGGGATATGCAATACCTGCATGTGTGAGCTGATCGAAGGAGAGGTCGAATATGTCGACGAGCCTCTATCCTCGCCCGATGCACATCAGGTGCTGATCTGCTGCTCGCGTCCAAAAAGCAACCTTGTCCTCGACGTGTGAACCGCGCCTTTTTTGCCGGCTGTATGGAGGCACACGGGCCCGCTGATACAGGCGCTCGTATTTATTCCACCACCCAGTGGGCGACGGTAGACTGGCGGATCGACTCCTCGTCGACCTCGATGCCCAGACCCGGCAGCGAGGGCACCAGCAGCTGCCCGTCTCTGGTTTCCAGCGGCGTGTGCAGATGGCGGTTTGCGTTCTGCGTCAGCTCGAGCTGGAACTCCTGAATGAAAAAACCGGGGATCGCGGCCGCGAACTGCCAGGTGGCGGCAATGCCGATGCCGGTGCACATACCCACGTGCGGGGCCACCGGCAGCCGACGGGCCTCGGCGGCGGCGGCGATCTTGCAGGCTCCGGTAATCCCCGTCCGCAGGACATCGGGCTGGACCACGTCGAGAGCTGCTGGGGTTTCGAGCCAGGGCAGGAACTCGTAGTGAGTGCGCAGCGCCTCGCCCACGGCAATCGGCAGGTCGAGAGCACGGCAGAGCTCGCGGTGGCCGGCCACGTCTTCGGGGGCCAGAGGCGCCTCCAGCCATTGGAATCCGAGCTCTTCCAGGACCCGTCCCAGACGCAGGGCGTCGCCGACGTCATAGCGCCACAAAGCGTCTGCATAGAGGGTGAAATCAGCGCCAACGTGGTCGCGCAGGCGGCGCACGGTGTCGGTGTCGGCCGGGAGTCCGTGTCCGAGAAAGAGCTTGATGCCGCTGAATCCCTGTTCCTTGAAGGCGAGGGCTGCCTGGAGTTGAGCCTCGAAGGTGGGCTGACGCAGTCCGGAGATATACGCTTTCAGCGTTGAGGTGAAAGGACCGCCGAGGAGTTCGCAGACCGGCGCGCCGAAATGCTTGCCAGCTATATCCCACAGGGCCATGTCGATGCCGGCGATGGCATCCACGACAAAGCCACCGACGTGACCGCGGACATTATTCATGTGGTAGAGCCGGTCGTAGATAACCTCACGGGTCAACGGGTTCTCGCCCAGCAGGAAAGGGCCGAACAGATCGCGCACGACCGTTCCCGTGGTTTCTGGAAGGAGTGGGGCCTGCGCTTCCCCCCAACCGCTCAGACCGCATTCGGTGGTGATCTTGAGGAGGCAAGACTCAACCTGGCGGCTGTAGGCCTGGCGCCAGTGGGGCTCGAAGAAGTAGTCGGTGCCGGGCAAACGGCCGGGGGTGTCCTCGGATCCGCGGAGCCGGTAATGCTGATCGTACTTATAGATGTAGATGTCGATGCGGGAGATCTTCATGGCCGGCGAAGATGGCGAGTGTGTGGGTGAGAGTCAAGTGGTTCGCTGAGCGTTCTGTTAGTCATCCGATCTTTGAGAAGGAGGCCGGAAATGGTTGAGGTAGAGGGGTTGTGGAAGAGCTATGGTCGCATGACGGCGCTTAAGGGGATCACCTTTACGGCCCGAGCGGGACGGGTGGTCGGAGTGCTGGGCGAGAACGGCAGCGGCAAGAGCACACTGTTCAAGATCCTGGCTGGTGTCACTCCCGCGAGTAGGGGGGAGGCGCGGATTCAGGGCCAGGCCATCGGCATCGAAACCCGACGGGACACGGCCTACCTACCGGAAATAGACCCCTTTTACGGGTGGATGCGGATCGGTGAGCAGCTGGAGTTCCTCGCTCCATTCTATCCGGGCTGGGATATGGCGAAATCCCGAGAGCTGCTGTCCTTCATGGGGTTGACCGAGGACCGCAAGATCGGTCAACTTTCCCACGGCCAGCGGGCTCGATTGAAGACCGTCGCCGCCTTCTCGCGGCCGAGCCATGTGGTGCTCATGGACGAGCCGCTGGGTGGCATCGATCCGCCCTCCCGTCGGCGGATCATCAGCTCGCTGGTGAGTGAGTTCCGCGTCGGAGAGCAGACGATCCTGATCTCCACCCACCTGGTCGACGAGGTCGAGGGGATCATCGACGAAGTGGTGTTCCTGCGGCAGGGGGAGGTGGCGCTGGAGGGCAATGCCGACGAACTGCGGTCCGAGCGGGGCAAGTCGCTCTCCGGTCTTTTTGAGGAGGTGGTGGAGTGATGATGGCCTGGGCACTGTACTTGAAGGAAATGAAGGAGAACCGGATCACCTTCGCCTTCCTGATTCTCGCCACTCTCTGCGCGGGCGTTTACGGGGTGGTGGAGACCACGGGAATGGGCCTTCGGCCCCACAGCGCGGCTGCGGCACTACCCTATCTGACTCTCGTCGTCCTGCCTTTCCTGATGCTGCACTCCTTCGCACAGGAGTTCAAGGGGCAGACCCACTACCTGCTTCTGGCGCTGCCGGTGCCGCGTTGGGTGATCGCGCTGTGTAAGGTGGCGGCTTTTCTGAGTGTGGGGACAGCGGTGTGCCTGATGACGACGGTTGCCACTCACATCGTCTATTTGAAGATCCTCGCCATGGCCCAGAGCCCTGGCAGCTACATCTTCATGCCCGTGGTGACCGGCGGCACGCTGTGGCTCTTTGTCGGCGGCGGTTACCTCTCCGCGCTGCTGCTGCTGATGGGGATTGTCTGCCTTATCGCCGGGGTGCACCTGTTGGTGCCTCGGTTGCACGGTCTGACGGCGACGGTGGTCTTCGTGGGTGGGCTCTACCTGTATGGTCGCCTGATGAAGCCGGCGATCTTCGCTCTTCAGGGAATTTTCGGTCAGATGCCGATCGAAGTTGCCATGAACACCATGCTGCCGGTGACCCTGGTGACTGCCGACGTCCACTCCTATGTCATCTACTCAACTCTTGTAGGAATCGTCTACGTCGCCGCGGGGGTCTGGCTGTTCGAGAAGAACGCAAAAGTGTGAGGTGACGACAGGACTCCCTCTCTCATCCGCTGCCCTCAAACGCCCTTGTCCTCTGGGCCCTTATCCTCTCCCTTGTCCTCAACGCCCTCCAGAATGCCCCGCATGTGGCCGACGCAGAAGGCCATGTACTGGCGCCCGTGTTCGTCGTCGGTGGTCAGCTTCATGAGATGGTCGTAGTCGATGGCGCCCTGGTAGCCGATGTCGTGAAGGGCTTTGGCGACGCGGAACATCGACAGATCGCCGGCGTCGGGGATGGTCTCCTCGTACCAGTCGTTTCCGGGGATGGTGCCGTGGACGTTGCGGAAGTGGACGTGGAAGATCTTCCCCTGTTCGCCGAAGTGCTTGATGCCCTCGAAGACATCCTCGCCCGATTCGTAGCGCGTGCCGACACAGAAGGTCATGCCGTTGCAGGGTGAGGGGACCTCCGAAAAAAGACGGTCGAAGGCGGCGAAATCCGTCAGTACCTGGGGAACTCCCCAGAGGCTGGCAACAGGCGGGTCGTTGCCGTGCATGGCGACTTTCACGCCGACCGACTCGGCCACGGGAACGACGGTGTGGAAGATCTCCAGCGTGCGCTCCCAGATTTCCTCGGCTGTGGGAGCACCTTCGGGTGGTGGCTGGCCGAGGGCGTCGCGAAGGTCCATGTGGGCGTGCTCGTAGCCGCCGCGGCCTTTCACGTATCGGTGGATGGGACGCGGAAAGTGCCCGAACTGGCTGGCCTGGAAACACTGAATCCCCATGACGGGCAAGTCGAATTCGCCGCACAGTTCGGCGTTGTGGACGAGGTTGTCGAGTTCCTGCCGCGAACCCTCCCGGCCCATGAAAGTGAGGTGGGTCTGGTCGCCGGTGCTGTTCATGCGTTCGATGACAAGGCCGGCACTGCCGAGGTTGTCGACGCACCGGCTCAGCCCTTCGCGACTCAGGCGCCCGCCGGACTCACTGTAGCCGGACACATCGGCCATGGTGATATCGACGCAGTCGACGCCGATCTGGGTGAGGTAGGACAGGTCTTCCGGACGGTCGAGCCAGTCGGCGCTGATACGGGTGCCAATCTTCATGTCGTTTTGCCTCTCTTGTTGTCAGTTGGCCGTCGCGTCCGGATGCAGCTGGTCGACCACCTGAATCAGCGCCTGCATGAAGCCGACCGCGTGGGCGCGGCCCCGGTGATGCCAGGGGGAATCGCCGACGGTGGCAGGGACGTGATCGGGGATCATAAAGCCGTCGAAGCCGACTTCCCGCAGGGTCTTCACCACCTTGAAGGTGTTCACCTGGCCGTCGTCGATAAAGCACTCGTGGAAGCAGTCGGCCGGCCCGCGCACGTCGCGGAAGTGAATGTAGATGATCTTGCCCTGGGGGCCGAAGTAGCGGATGGAGTTGATGACGTTTTCGTGGCCGCCCATTTCCGACCAGCACCCCATACAGAAGTCAAGACCGTGCTGGGGACTGTCGAATGTGCCCATGGCGCGCCGGAACCCCTCCAAGCTCCCGAAGATACGTGCGACGCCACCCAGGGTCGGGACGGGGGGATCATCCGGGTGGAGCGCCAGGCGGACGCTGGCCTCCTCCGCCACCGGTAGGATGCGCTCCAGGTAGTATTCGTAGTTGGCCCACATCTCTTCGGCGGTGAACTCCCGTCCGTGGCTCAACGGGGCTTCCAGATGCGCGGCCAGCTCGAATCGAGTGGCCTTCGCGTCGCCTCTCAGTGAGGCGGGCTCGGGGGTGCGCCAGACGCTGTTGGGGATCCAGTGGTAACCAAGGATGGGAATACCCGCCTTGCCCATGTTGCGGATGGTGGCGGTCATGTGCTCGATCTGCTGGTCGCGGCCAGGTAGTCCCAGCATGACCTTGTCGTAAAAGCCGATCGGGACGTTCTCGAGGGCCATGAGGCGGAGGTCGGCGTCGTCGGCCCGCTTCACGAGCGCGGCGAGGTCCTCGTACTCCCACCGAGAGGCGCCCGGTAGAGCGGGTGTGTTCATGAGAAAGTCGTTGGCGCCCATCTGTTTGATAAACGTGAGCATATCGTCGGTAAGCTCTCTGAACTGACCCAGACCGACGCGCATTGGAAGCGACATGAGCTGTTTCTCCATGAAATCTCGTGGCCGTTAGCCAGGATTTCGCGACAGATAATGGAACCAACGGCCGAGTAAGCGGCTTGCTCGAGCGGTCGCATCGCCGAATGACCGGTTTTTCGAGCGGTCGGCATCGCCGAAGATGTTGAATCCAGACAGGAGGGTCAAGGAGACGGGGCGGTTCGACGCAGGGTCGAGCAGCTGCAGTCCTGGTGGTATCTGATTTTCGCGTGATTCTCCTCACTGTCGCCTGTCTCCACACGTCGTATCAACCATGGGAAATCCCCCAATTGGCCGTATGACCCGATTTCTATGGACTGAGGTAGCTTTTACCTGTTACAACGACTTTGTGGCCGGAAGTGCCCCGAGATGACGACCGATGTCTGTGCGCGCCAGCGCTCAAGGGTGTGCGCTTTGGTGTGCGCTTTTCTCCTCCCCTGAAGTGGTTGAGCGAGAGATGATGGCCTGAAAGGTCGCATTGTCGGGTGAGGGTGTGAGCTCCCTCACCGGATCCGGTCTGTGGCACGGCCTTTGCGCTACCTCTACCTGAAATGCAGATAACCAAATGGTGGGAGGTAAAAACCGATGCAAGATGAGGCGTTGTTAATGGCGTATTTTCGCGAGATCAAAGGCGCGAGTGGTCTTTCCGCACAGGTGGAGCAGGAGCTCAGCGCCCGCGCGGTGACCGGCGATGACGAAGCGATCGCCAAGCTGGTCGAGGGGAATCTTCAGTTTGTCGTGTTCGTGGCCAAGCAGTACCGCAATCGGGGTTTGCCCCTGAGTGACCTCATCAGCGCCGGTAACCTGGGATTGATAGAGGGGGCGAAGCGCTTCGACGGGACCAGGGGCGTCCGCTTTATTACCTACGCGGTCTGGTGGATACGTCAAACCGTCCTGCGAGCGCTGAGGCAGGAAGCCCGAATCGTGCGTCTGCCGGGCAATCGAATCGAAGCTCTGGCCACCTTCAATGAGACATCGGAAAAGATGGAGCAGGAACTCGGACAGATGCCGACGCTCAGCGAGCTCGCCGAGGAACTGGGGACTGCCGAAGAGGAGATAGAGCTCTTGCTGTCGGCGGGTCAGGCGCCGGTTTCACTCGACACCTGCCTGGGGGCAGACGAGCACCACGGCAGCGTGGGTGATACCATTGTCGATCACGCCACGCTCGACGTCCAGAGAGAGCTCGAACAGGAGGAGGCGACCCAAGCGGTGAGACGGGCGGTGAGTTCCCTGCCCGCACGCGAAGCAGATGTGGTCAGGTCCTACTACGGGCTGGAGGGCCGGGAGGCGACCACCCTGGAGGGCATCGGCGCCACCATTGGGCGGACACGGGAGCGAGTTCGTCAGATACGCGGACTCGCCCTGGACAAGCTCAGAACCCCCTCGCGCAGCAAGCCCCTGATGGAGTTTCGGCGGACGTGACCTCGCGTATCCAGCTTACCCGACGATGCGCATCAAGACCCTGATAGATCTTCGACGGGCCGTAATACCTGGTCGAGCCTGCGTTCACGTAAGGTTCGCTGTCAGTGCGTTCACCGATGCAGCGCCGATCTCGCCGTGTTGGTCTGACCAGGCCAGATCGTGAGTCTCGCCGCTGACCATCCAGCTGTCTGTCTCCAGTGGCCAGGGGTACTTCCCGATTTCGAGCAACAGATCGGCCGGTAGGACTTCCCAAAGGTCTTCCAATACGAGGTTAGCCATACCCTCTGCCAGCAGCTTGCCCAGAGTACCTTCGACCACCTCGTTTTGCCACGCCATGGCCGGGTACCAGAGCACGGTCACCCCGCTGTGCTGCACGTAGTAGTGATAGGCTGATTCGTTCACCTGTCTGAATACTTTCATACCGGTGCTTCTCCTTTTCTAAGAGATTTGCGACACCCCTGTCCTGTCTGGTGTCGGTTTTGCCTGTTGCCGTGGTCGAGCTAACACCGCGTTCTGCTCTTTCGGATCTACCCCTGATTAACTGCAAAAGCGGTGCCAGTTTCACGCCAAGCGAGTAGGCATGAGTGGAGGTCGCGCTGCCCATCAACGCTCCTGCGTGCCGCAATACGCTCCGACCGCACACTAAGGCCAGGTTGCAGCAAGTCTATATTGTTTTGCGACATGGTGTGTAAAACTGACAGAATACAGATAACGATGCATCGAAAAAACCAGGCATTGTCGCTCGAAGGTGCTTGAGGATCCATGACAGGAGTGGTACATTCCAGGCGTCTTCTCAACGGGGCGTGCGGATTAAAGCTCGTCCTGTGTAGTAATCCCCTAAAAAAAGACCGAAAATCGACTGATTCGATTCCCCTCCCTCCTCTTCCCCTGGAGGGATATAGGCCCTGGAGGGATCTAGGCCCTGGAGCGATGTCGGTGATGTCGGGCGCGGTTGTTCCGATGATTTCTGTCGGTCGTGGGATGTGTGATGTTCCTCCCGCCCGATTTCGATCAAGCGGTCCCTCCGACTCTACGAAAACGGCGTCGCCAGCAGATCGGCTTCTCCGGTCCCGCGGAGGTGTACCGTTGGGAGAGTCAGATCGCCACGGCGCGGAAACGCGCCATCGAGGCGAATGCGCGCCGCAACGCCGCCGAAATAGCCCTCAATCGTGAGATATATTCAAATGTTGTGGATGGGCGGAGAGCGTATCCGGTGATTTCAGGCAGCTTTTTTCATTTCCCCATCGATGAATTGAACGCCTTCGATGACCTGAGTGATAAGCTGGGAGCCCCT
>Ga0066376_10003433_pt1 | contig 14170 bp, 9 predicted proteins | sample Knorr_S15_td_Bot_FD_77009 | JGI IMG/M metagenome (GOLD analysis project Ga0066376, IMG submission 77009) | Marine microbial communities from Southern Atlantic Ocean transect - Knorr_S15_td_Bottom_ad_5009_LV_A | ecosystem: Environmental > Aquatic > Marine > Oceanic | place: Southern Atlantic... | reverse complement strand
CGTCGTGTCGGTGATCAGGAACTTCGCGTGCAGGTCGGTGAGGGTGCCCAAGTCGACGCCGCGACTCTGCAGCGACTGCACGAGGCCCCCGGCCAGGTTATCGGCCCGGATCAGCAGCCGCACCTGCACACCTCTGTCGGCGGCGGCCAGCAGGTGGCCGAACGCCGGCGGCGGCGACGCCGAGACGAAGGCCACGGCCGCGAGCGCCTCGAAGTGCGCTCCGTCAAGCATGGTCGCCATCAGTCGGTGTACGTCTCGGTCGACGACGTGGCGGAAACCGGATCCGCCCGGAGACGTTGAGCGGAATTTCTGTAGTCGGGGGTACATACACGTTGGAAAGGCCGAGGGCGGCGGCGACCCGCCTCTTGTCGTCGGAGCCCTCTTATCGTCGGAGTCAGAGCGGACCAGAGCCGGTCGGGCGACCAGGCGATGCGCTTCGCCGTGGGCGAACGGGGTCGCGCCGTCGACTTCGCCCCGGCGCGCGGTGATCCCGCGGAGCTCCCAGCGACGGACGGTCGGCGCCTTGATCTTGCTTTCGAACGAGACATGGAATATATCCAAATTTCCCACTCACATGATGGAACGATTCACTCTTGAATAGAATATAGGCGTATTTTCCACTTCAAAGTGCCGTAGAAATGCGACGAAGGAGAAAACCGGCGACCTTTTCCACTTGCATGCGCGGCGTTACCGCCTCCGTGCTGGGTCGGTGCCTCAGGCCCGAGGGGACCCGCCCTTACATCCAACAGATGCCTCGCACCTGGCAGATGACCCAGGTGGGCAAGCGAAAGATCGAGCTGTCGAATCTCGAAAAGGTGCTGTGCCCCGAGGACGGTATACTCAAGGTCCCGTGCCGGGGGACGGAACGTCAGGCGACCCACTGAGGGCACCGATGTGTCCGACGAACCAGAACTGGACCTCACCGACAGATCTGACGAGACTAGTGCAGAGGAGCGGAAGTCCGTTACCGGTCGGCCGCCGAGGCATCTCGGCTCGCTGCGTTACGCTCCCTCGGCGGGTCCAACAACCCGCCTCGGTCGCGCGCCTTGCGAGCGGTAGAGGCGCCTCGGCGCCCGCCCCATGGAAACGGATTTCCTGCCCCGCCGCACTAGGGTAGTGTGCCCCAGCGCGTGGATGATCCATGCCTCACAAGACATCAACTCCGGTTAAATGGATACCCCTAAGTCCATGTTATCAACCCCATCTGGACTAACCCCAGACAGAAGACTTTCTGGGTCCCGCGGATGAGTTACAGGCAGAATGACCCGGCCTAGGCGCGCGAGTCGCTACAGGATCCGGTGTGGCAGCAGATGCTCCCGACACGAGAGATAATCAGATGGCAACGATGAAACGATTGGAGAAACTCAACGGCTTCGGCAACGTCCAGATGGTCGAAGTCGAGCGTCCGGTGCCGGAAGCGGATCAGCTGCTGGTAAAGGTTAATCGCAGTCTGATCAGTAGAGGATCCGAGATCTTCCGCAGATATGTGCTCAAGGAGGCGGTCAGTCCGGATATCATGGGCTATTCCGACGCAGGTCAGATCATCGCTGTCGGCAAAGGGATCGTCGAGCTCGCCGTCGGTCAACGGGTCATGGTGAGCGCGCCGCACGCCCAATACGTCCTCGGCCACGAGACCGGCCCCCGGAAGCAGGCGTATGCCCTCCCCGACGAGTTGGGGTACGAGGCCGCGACTTTCCTGCCGCTTGCCACGAGCTCGGTCATGTGGATGCGAACGACTCCGATCGACCCGGGACAGACAGTGGTCATCCTCGGCCAGGGAATCGTCGGGATCCTCTGCGCTCAGATCGTCAGGGAGCGCAGCCCTGGGACGGTCATCACCGTCGACGCGCAGCCACTGCGGTGTGAGATCTCGAGCAACCTGGGAGCCGATCACGTGATCGATGTATCGAAGGTGAACTCGGTGGACGTCGTCAAAGAGCTCACCAATGGCAAGGGCGCGGACGTCGTCATCGAATGCGTCGGTGGCAACGCCGGAATCCGCTCTTTTGAACAGGCGCAGGAGATGCTGGGGCCAGAGGGGGTGATCCACCTCATCTCGAAGTACCAGGGGTCGCCATTGCCTCTCGACGGAGACCGCTTCATGAACAAGCAGCTGATCGCCGGCATCCGCATCGATCAGTCGCGCGATGAGTGCCAGAGCGACGCGGTTCAGATGCTGATCGACGGACGGGTCAGAATCTCCGAGCTGATCACCCATCGATTGCCCTGGGAGCAGACCGCCGACGCCTACCATCTCCTTTACAACAAGCCGGACGAGGCCCTGGGGGTGATCCTCGAGTGGGACTGAAAATCCAAAGCGTAGAAGCCTTCCCGATAAAGATACCCGACCATCCCTACCTGGGCGGTCACGGAGCCGATCTGAGCGTCGGCGCCTATGGAGATTACATCCGCCACGCTCACTACCGGTCGATCTACACACTCAACGCCGAGACCATGCTGGTCCGCATCACCACCGACGAGGGCATCGTCGGCTGGGGAGAAACGCAGTGCGCGCTCGTGCCCGACATCGTCGCGCAACTGGTCCGCCAGCTCGTAGCGCCCGGGCTGATCGGCGAGGATCCATTCCAGCGACAGGCTCTCCGCGACCGCATCTACGACCACACCCGTGACCGCGGCCACGACGCCGGTTTCATGGTCGACGCCATCCACGCGTGCGACATCGCCCTATGGGATCTGTGCGGGAAGGCAGAGGGGAAGCCGGTCCACCAACTCCTTGGCGGCGCGCTACGCGACAAGCTGCCCTGTTATGTATCCGGGGTACCGGCCAGGTCGATCGAGGAACAGATCGAGAAAATCCACCAGTGGATGAGCCGCGGCTTCCATAGGTTCAAGATCTCCCTGGGATTCGGCGTTCACCAGGACCTGGACCACGTTGGTCGGCTGAGGAAAGAGTTGGGCGGAGAGATCGACATCTTTATCGACGCACACTGGGCCTACACCGTCGCCCAGGCCATCGAACTGGGCAGAGGGCTCGAGTCGCTGGACGTCGGCTTCCTCGAGTGCCCGGTTGACGCCGAAGATATCGAAGGTCAATCCAAAGTCGCCGCAGCTATCGGAATCCCCTTGGCCCTCGGCGAGGAGTACCGCACCCACTACCACTTCCGAGAGCGTATCCTCAGAACGGCGGTTGACCTGCCACAACCCGACATCGGACGACTGGGCATAACCGAAGGGCTGCGGGTGATCGAGGCTTGTGCCGCTGCCGAGCTGCCGGTCGCACCCCACATCGGCCAGGGGCAGGCTGTGTACACGTCGGCCACGCTGCATCTGGCAGCAGTGGCCCCCTCCCTCCGCATGGTCGAATATCAGCCGACCCAGGTCGCCATCGCCAACGACTTCTTCTCACCATCGCTGGAGCCCATAGCGGGCGATTACCAACTGTCCGCTGCGCCGGGCCTGGGTGTCGAGCCCGACTTGGAGAAGCTGGCCCCGTACATCGTCGGTTGAGTGGGCGGCGACGCGCCCCATCGGTCAAACGCGACATCCGTTGTCGATTACGGCTTCGTGTGCGGCCAACCCGACATTCGAGGGAGAGGGTCTCGCATCTGAAGAACGGACACCGGCTACTCGCCTGACTCCCTTGACCACACGAATCCAATTGCCCTTTATTCGGACTATCTACGGCAAAACAGTAGCGCCCATCCTGAAGCGATCTGAGGAGCGCCATGCTCACGCCACAACAAGTCGAACAGTTCGAAGCCGACGGCTACCTCGTCCTCGACCCCTGCCTGCGGGAAGAAGAGGTGGAAGCCCTGCGCCACCGCGTGCAGCAGATCGCCGAGGGAGACTCCCAAGTTCCGGAGGAGGCGATCGAGTACGAGCCGGGCGCCTCCCGGCGACGCATGGCTAACCTGCGCAAGATCAACGGCCCCAGCCTCCACGACCCGTTCTTTGTCGATCACGCCCGCCACTCGCGATTACTCGACTCGATCGTCGATCTGATGGGTCCTGATGTGAAGCTGTTCGGCGATCAGTTGTTCATGAAACCTCCGGGCGGCATCGAGAAGACCTATCACCAGGACTGCCCCTACTTCTCCATCGAGCCGATGGCGATGATCACGGCCTGGGTTGCCCTCGACGATGTCACCCAGGACAACGGCTGTATGTACGTGATTCCGGGCAGTCACAAGATCGGCGCCGTCGATCACAGTGAGCCATGGATGGTCGGCCAGCGTCGCGACATGAAGATCCCCGATTCGGCGCTCGATCGCCATCGCGAGCGAGCGATCACACTGCGGGCGGGAGGCTGCTCCTTCCACCACGGCCTGATTCAGCATCGGTCAGGCGCCAACCGCACCGACCACTTTCGCCGCGGACTGGCGACTCACTACATGACCTCGCGCTCCCAGTGGACCGGCGATGCCCACGCAAAACCGGAGTACCACCTGCTCCACGGCCGCGAGTACGAGAACTGCGTGTAGCGAAGGGCACATTGATCACACCGCGCCTGTAGAAAGCTGCCATGTATGAATCCGAAAGTGTAATCGTCAAAGACGCACAGCCCTTTGACGCGGACAGAACGCAGTCATTGGTGGAAGAGTTCAACCGGAACGGGTACGTCTTTCTCAAAGACGTGCTCACCGAGCTCGAGGTGACCACCCTCCGCGACCTCGTCGAACGCAAGTATCAGGATCCCCGCATGCACGATGAGGCGGGTGACCACATCCGCGGCATCAGCCTCATGCGCATGTACGAGTACGAAATCAACTTCCGCGACCTCATCGCCCGCGAGCCCTTCGTCAGCCTGGCTGAGGCGATCCTTGGGACCGACTGTCACATGATGGCCCAGAATGCCCTCCGCTATGACCCGGGTCAGGGGGGCGGCTGGCACGTGGACGACAGCTTGCTGTTTCCGTTGCCCGAAGGCGTTGTCCGCCACGATCCACGCATCACCATGCCGTGCTTCGTGATGAACGTGATGATGCCGCTCAGCCGCGCGGATTCACTGAAATACGGGGCCACGCAGGTCGTGCCTGGCAGCCACTATGCGGGGAGACGACCGGAGGGAGAGGAGCCCTCCTTCGAAGGGTGTGGGCCTGAGTCGCTTCTCGCTGAGCCGGGCGATGTCTACATGTTTAACAACCAGGTGTGGCACCGCGGCTACCCGAACAACTCAGACCAGGTGCGCTACGTCGCGTCCGTGGTCTACAGCCAGCGCGTCGTCGCTCAGCGCCTCTACCCGTTTATCGATTACCAGATGCCCGACTACGTCTGGGAAGGGATCGACGAGCGCACGCAGCGGCTCTTTGGACGCCACGACAAGGGGGCCTACGGCTGATGAGGTTGCGTTGACGGAAGGAGCAGACGGACGCATGCGCCGCCTCTCCTTCGTCGTACCGTCGAATTGGACTCGGTGGCGTGCGGAATTCTCAGTCGAGAATCTCGTTCACCTTTTCCGCCGGACGGGCGATCACGGCTCGATCCCCCCGCACGCACACGGGCCGGTTCATTACTTCGGGGTGTTCCAGCAGCAGCCCGACCAGGGCGTCGGGCGTATTGTAGTCTTCAATGTCGACCCCGAGATCGCCAAACGGTCCCGGGTGAATGAGATCGATGGGATCGCCCTCGAGCAGATCCAGAAATCTCCTCAAGACCTCTTCGCTGGCCGGGGTCTTCAGATATTCGATGACGTCGAACTCGACGTTGCGGTCGCGGAGAATCTCCAGCGCACCGTTGGACTTGCCTCATTTGGGGTTGTGGTAGACGGTGACTTTTTCCATCGATAGTGTTCTCCTTCCGTGCTGAGGGGGAAATGACAGGGACCTTCGCGTTTGTGCCTCAGTATAGACACGCTGCTTTTTCAGGTCAATTTCTCCATCCGGCTCCGAATCAACTGCCTTCATCGCGCCACTTCGTCATCTGAGCAGCAGCATCCTCCGCGTCAGTTCGACGCCAACACCTGCTCTCAATCGATATAGATAGACGCCCGACGCCATCGGGCGCCCTGCCTCGTCCCTCCCGTTCCACTTCAGCGTGTGCGCTCCTCCCGCTCGCCAGCCGCGGGCGAGGGTGGCGACCTTCTGCCCGGTGATACCGTAGACCGTCAGGTCGATCACCGCCGGCTCGACCAGCTCGACCAGCTCGAAGTGGACGGTCGTCTCGGCGTTGAAGGGATTGGGGAAGTTCTGCCGCAAGTCCATCCGCTCCGGTCGAGCTGCCGCGTCCTCCTCGACGACGGCGGTGGGCACACTCTCTGTGTCGAATTGCACGAACCAGAGCTGGTAATTGGGATGCGGGCCGGCGCTGAACACAGCTGTTGGCACGTCGGGCATAACGCTGCCGCTGGCGGGGGTGATGCCGTACAGAAAAAAGGTCGAGATCAAGTCGGCGTCCGCAAAGTCGGGCAGGGACGCCAGCTGCCAGGTAGATGCCGCGTCGGTCGAGCTGTAGAGACGCAGCTGACTGCCATAGGTACTCGGCATCCACAGTCTCCCGGTATCGTGAGCGCTCTCGAAAACGGCCGCGACCTGAGAGCCGCTGACGAGATGATCGGTCCACTCTTCTGTCCGCGGATCGCGGCGATAGACAAACAGCTGGTTGGTCTCGTCTTCGGGTTTGTACTGCCCGGTCACATACACCGCCCCGTCAGGCGAACGCCACATGGCCTCGGCGAAAGCGAGATTCTCGGTCCAGGGATCGACACGGGCAATCTGCTCCACCCGCGGATTGGCCATGTCGTCGAAAGGCACATACATGTAGAGCATGCGATCGTAGTAGGAGCTCAGATCGGCGTTGTTGCTCACCACCAGGTGAAAGCCGTCGGCATCCGGCTGGATGATGGGATACAGCCAGGTTGTCCACGGCTCCTCCTGGCGCTGCGCCTCGGCCAACACCTGTGGACCGGACCACTGCTGCGTCGCCAGATCCAGCACGGCGACGACAAAGCTGTAGGTGTTCGGGTCGCCGATATACCCCAGCACGATGCGGTCGTCGAAGATGCCAGCGCCCAGATAGCCGGCCTTGCCGATGGCGGCAGGTACCGGTATCGACTCGAAATGGTCGATATCACCAGGGGCGACCGAGCGCAGCACCACCGGCCCGGCGCTGATCCGGGGGTAGATGAGGACGAGTCGTCCCTCGCTGTCGAGCAGGATCGTGCCCGGCTGGTAATCGAGGTCATCCCAGCTGTAACCCCGCCGCCAGCTGCCATCCTCGAGCTTGTAGATCACCCCCGTGCTGGTGGATTGCTGCTCTCCCCACAGTCCCACGGTGTAGAAAGTGTCGCCGTCGTACACCAGCTTGGGCGTGTTGTAACCCCAGTATGAGCTGACCCAGGCGACGCCCTCGTCGATCTTCGACAACTGATAGTCGACCTGGATCTGGGCGTGAAGGGTGTTCGCCAGCCCCAAGGCGAACAGGGCCATGTGGGTGCACAGTCGCTTTCCTGTCATGATGCCTCTGCTACTTTATGGCCGGGTACATTGTGTCTGGGATTCATCCATTCGCCTGCGCCTCACGTCGACCACAACTTGCGGCCCCTCTGACCCACAATCAAGCGCCGCCCTGAACGCCTTGCCCTTCAGCGATTTTAGTACCAGTTTCATCGCAGTGCAGGGCTGTGGCAACAGGAAAATACAGACGCATGGTCTTGTCGGGCAATCACCTTCTTGTCGAAGAGAGATCGGATTGAGCCAGCTCCTGCCTGCATACATCATCGATCCGCCCTGAGCACCTGCACTTCCTGGATTGAGCCCCACGACCACCTGATAAGACCGCTGAAAGAGAGGGAACGTGACCAGCAAAATCGACAACGCCTACAAGAGCAATCCCAGCCAAGACGACCTCCGGGCGATGGAGCGCAATCTGCGCTTTTTTCCCTGCGAGGTCGAGCACCCGACGACGCTGTCATCCGAACAGCTCGCCGACTTCAACCGCGACGGCTACCTCACAGGGATCCCTATATTCAGCTCCGACGAAATAGCCGGGCACCGGGCCTTCTTCGACGAGCAACTGGAGAAAGTCATGGCCGCTGGCTTGGGGAGCTACTCGATCAGCTCGGCGCACCTCAAATACGGCATGATCTACGATCTGCTCGGCAACCCCCGCATCCTCCGCTGCGTCCGCGATCTCATCGGCCCCGATATCATCGGCCTGGCGTCGCACTACTTCTGCAAGATGCCAAAGGACGGCAAGACGGTCTCCTGGCACCAGGATGCCTCCTACTGGCCCCTGACCCCTTCGAAAACGGTGACCGTGTGGCTGGCCATCGACGACGCCGACATCGCCAACGGCTGCATGCGCTTCGTCGCCGGATCGCATCTACACGGGCAACTGGAATTTCGAACCAGCGAGGCGTCCGAGGCCAACGTCCTCAATCAGACCGTCGACGACGTCGAGCGCTACGGCCATCTGGTCGATGTCGAGCTCACCGCCGGTCAGATCTCCCTGCACTCCGACCTGCTGCTGCACAGCTCGCACTACAACCAATCGGAGCGCCGCCGCTGCGGGCTGACGATGCGCTACTGCACGCCGGACGTGCGCGCCATCAGCGGCTTCGACTGGGAGAAGGAAGGTGTCATCCTGGGCGGCGCCGATCCTTCCGGCCACTGGGGCGACCCGCCTCGCCCGGTCCGGGACTACGACGTGGGCTGAGACCGGCGCCGTTTTTCTCAGGCGCCGTCCTTCTCAGGCGCCGTCCTTCTCAGGCGCCGTCCTTCTCCGGTGTCAGGGCAGGAACATCGTACCGGCCATCCGCAGCTCGCGTAGCTTCCGGGTCTTCTCGGTGAGCGCGTTGTGGTTGTTCTCCATCCGAACAACGCCCTGTCCGCGAAATTTGCCACTGAACTGGTAGGTCCCACTCAGCTGCACGCTCAGTCTGCCCGTATCGGAAATCGGGATTACTTCCCGCTCGCCGATCCCGCTGGATCGCGTTTCCGCCTCCGCCTCAACTCTAAGTACCAAATCGACGTTGCTCTTCAAGTCTCCGAAGATGGGCAGGTGGCGCGGCCTCAGATTGTACTTCACCACCGCGACGGTCGTATTCTTCTCCGTTTCGCTGGTACCCCGCAAGGGGGGCGTCTCGTGGGCGGCGAGGGCATCCGACGGGAGCTCGAATTCCCGTCCCTTGCGCGTGTTGCGGGTATAGGAGACCGACATCGATGGTCCAAAGCGCCACTGGCTGTTCCAGGAGGCGAAGGTCCGGCGGGACACACTGCGGCTCAATAGGTTGCGGGGTTGCATCACGCTCCCCTGCCCCTCGCTGACGTTTATCCTGTCAAACCTGAAATTGACCTTGACGCTGGTGAAGAGTCGCTTCAGGTAGGGCAGCTGGTCGGCCCGACCCCAGACTACCGCCAGGCTTGGGAAGCCTTCCTCCTCCTTGACCCGCAGCCGGTCCTGCGTGCTGCCGCTCCTGCGAGTCTCTTCCTCCTTGAAGCTGGGCTTGATGCTCAACCCCATAGGCAGGAGAAGTCGACCGGAAACTTCCAGATTGGTGCGTCGTCTGCCGTGGTCCTGTTGGGTCAATCCCGCCGCCGCCTTTGACACCTCGAGGCTGTCTCGAATGCCAAGCTGGTAAGCAACGGAGGGGCGAGCCGTCAGATTGAAACTGCGGCTGTCGGTATGTCGGCGCCACGTCGTCCGGACCGGCCCGACGACGCCCCCGGTGTAGTGCAGCAGACGGCGAAGGACGAAGGGATTGCCGGATGAGTCTCCCCCGGCACTGTTGCCGCGACCATCACGCTTGCCCGCCGGCTTGCCGATCCTCTTCAGGATCTGTGGCAGCTTGAGGGACAGGTTCGCCGACAGGCTATTCTTCGCAGCCACATCCAGGGTGCGAAGCGGCGCCCCCGTGGTGCTGTCAAACACGGGGGTGACGCGTCGCTGTCGGGGGTCGCTGTTCTCCTGGTAGTTGGCCTCATAGGTGTAGCTCTGGTCCACCCAGCGCAGAAAGCGTGGGGTAACTTTGAGGCCCGCTTGCTGTTTGCGGCCCACCTCGCGGCCAAAGACGAGCTTCGACAGATCGGACTTCTTGCGCAGATCGCGGCTCACCTGCAGGCTGTAGTCTCCCTGGAGGGACGACAGCGGGTTGATCTTGCTCGAAATTGTCTCCTTGAGCGTGAAATTCTCCGTGACCGTCTTGTCCGGATTCGAGCGCTGCCACGTGGCCTGGTCCCGCCTGTCGACATATACCGTGTACTTCATCGTTGTGGGCAGGTAGCTCAGCCGCGACTCCCGCATGGTCTCGGGAACAAACCCCGGCATCCACGCCGCGATCCTCAGCGTTGGCTTGGGAAGCGGCATCCTGTAGCTGAAACTGAAAGTCTCCGCGTCCCTCCGTGTCAAGGGAACCGTTGGCGAGATCCCCCTCACGCGCGTCTGGGAAAGTCTCAGGGTCATGTTGTCCACCGTCCAGCGGGTCAGCCAGAACTTGCCCCCTCGCTTACTCACCGAGACTTCGTAGAACGTCCTGGTCGATTCCGTCCTCTGATCCCGCTTCTGCGCACTGGTAAGCTCCGCGTCCGAGTTGGGGCCAAACCGGGGCAGGATTTTTCGGCGGTTGAAGGTGGCCCTGACCGGCACCGAAAATCCCCAACTCCCCGGCAACAGGTTCTGGGCGTTGGTCGTCGTGTTGAGGCTGGCCTCGTAATCGGAGGACTTGCGTTCCGTTGAGGAGATGGTGCGGAAATTCTCGCCACGCCACTCGACCATTCCGTCGAGGTCCATGAAATCCGCCAGCCCTGTCTTTACCCGGGCGAAGGCAGCAAAGCCGGCGTCGTTGCGGGCCCCATCCAGACGCAATTCGTCTACCAGGATTCGGCCGCTGTAGGGTTGGATCACGCTGCGATTGCGCACGCCAACGACGAGTTGTCTGATCTGCTGCATGGAGGGGTTTCCCCTCACCGCATACCTGGCGGGCGCGCCGTCTCGCTTTCCCGAATCGACGATCAGCGAATCGATCTGAGTCAGCGGATGGCCGAGCGAATCGATGCGCCCGCTCTGGAGCTCCGCCTTCAGTCGGGACATGGTCAGCAGGTCGATGTCCACTTCGTTGCGGTCGTCCCAACCGGGAAAGACCTGAGTGGCAAACTCGTAGTAGTTGGCCCCCGCATCTTTCCCGAAGCGGACGAACACCTCCAATTCGCTGGAGTCCTCGTCCGCTACATAGGCCGGATCCTCCTCACCGTGCACCCACATTCGCAGTCGGGTGTATTTGGTGTAGTCACTGGTCTTCTTCAGAATTCTGGTGGCGGTACCCTGGTGGTCGGGTCTGAGGTTTTCGTACGCCAGCACCAGTGATTGCTCCCGCTCCAGGGCACTGGACAGCGCCGTCTGCTGCCTGTCCACACTCGCCCTGGGCGGCGGCTCATAGGCCAGATTATCGTCTGTACCAACCGTGGTGATACTGAAGCTCTCCTCCTCCCCCACCGGAACAGCGCCCTCCAGTGCTGCTATGCCGTCCTCCTGCCACTCGTTGCCGATGATCTCGATCTTGGCTATCTCAACCCTTGTCTGTCCGCTGGCGCGTGGCTGCGTCACCAGGAGCAGTCGCCCGTACTCGATTCGACTCGAGTCGGGGTTCCCAACCCGCTCCACGGCGACGTCGTATAGAGGGAGCCGGAAGAGGCGCCACCCGGCTGAGCTCCTCGAGCCGGCGACATCCGCATCGTCCGCCAGGTGGATGACGTAGTGGAAGTAGTCGTTGGTGGTATTGAGGATGCCGTCGTTGTTGAGATCCTCGGTATCGGGCTTCAGCCCTGGCGGCTCCCGCAGATTTCCCTCGGTGCCGTTGATGTGGGTGTAGTCGTCGGTAAACCTGTCGAAAAACCAGTTGTCGCCCTGCGGATCTTTCGGGTCCCGCTCTTTGTACTGGCGCAAGCTGGCAAACTGCAGCTCCTTCTGGTCCCGCCCCAGTCCGCTGGTATCGACGCCTGCCAGGCTCAGGTAGTAATCGAGCTCCGCCCCGTCGTCGCGGCCGTCGATACCGATGTCCTCCTCCGGAGAGACGAGACCGTCCCCGGTGACGCGCCCGGGGAAGTGACGGTCTTCGGTGTTGCGAACCTGGTCCTCGTTTACATCTTCGTCGATCGCTCCCAGGTCGATGTGCAGCTCCCCCCCGTCGCCGCGCAGCCACACCTCCAAAACCCTGGACCGGGAGAAATCCCGCATACCGGGCCAGGCAGTCATGATCCCGCCCCAGGTGGTGGCGCCGCCGTCTGGCGCATCGGTCCTGGCAGTCACTTCAACCACGAGCACATCCGTCTGGTTGTTCCGCGTCTCAAGCTGGTCGTTCTGACCCGGCCAGATGTCGGCGCGAGACACCCGGTCGAAGGGGTTGTACCAGATCGTGCGTCCCCTGCTGGCACGGTCTAACCCGATTACTTCCGGTGGGCTGGCCGGCGTCCAGCGGGTGCGAAGAACGCTAAGCGACTCGGGCCGCTCACTGCGCTCGAAGTCGTCTATATACGCCTCTCCCCTGGTGTTCAAATTGGGGCGACTCTGGGCCACTTCGGCTTGAATGGTCACGTCCGAGGGCGCCACCGTCTTCAGCAAGGGCATGGAGTCCACCAGTCGGGTCAACAGTGGGGCCTCGAAGCGCGCCTTCAGATCCATATCCCACACTACGGTGCGCACTGGCTCGTGGCCAACCTGGATGCGGCGATCGCTGCTGCGCTCGTTGTTGTAAATCAGCGTGCCCCCGAGCGTGGCGTCGCCGCCGAGAAACTCGTATTCGCCGCGTAGTCCCAGCAGCGTCTTCGGCTTCTGCTGACTTCCCAGCCTAGACCGGTCCCGCGACTCGAAGGTGATCTCCAGATCGGCCCCCGGATCACCGACGACCTGTTGCCACTCTCCCAGGAAGGTCACCTCTCCGGTGAAAGGGGTGACCTCGTAGTCAGTGCCCTGTTCGAGGCGCCTGCCGTTGAGAGTTACTTCCACAGATTTCGGATCGATGTTTGCCAGCTTTCCCTTGCTGAGCTTGATCCGCTGCTGTGCCGACCTGTTCACCACCTGGATTACGTACCGACTCGCCTCCCGCAGGTCCCGGAGCAGGTGTCTGTCGTAAATGTCCGCCACGCCCTCCAGCGTCGACTCGCCATACTTCACCGTCCGCGGATCAAAGGGGGTCAGATCCGGGAAAATGAGTACACCTGCCAGGATCCAGGCCGATGTAATCAGCGTCGATGATCTGGTCGGCCGGCGAGCCCGGGTCCTGCCCGTGTTCGTCGAGGCCGACAGTCTGCAGGAGATTGACCCCGCCCTGGGAGGCCTGCAGCTCCCGACCCGGCACCTCCTCCAGCACTTCCACGCGGATTTGGTCCACTTCGAACTGCCTTCCCCGGGAAAAACCCTTGACGATGCGGTAGACGTTCCACTCGAGATCCCACGTGGGGAAGGTGGGTCGCGCCTCTCGGGCCTTGATGAGCTTGAGCGTCAGCCGGTCGCCATTCCGAGAACCGAATTGACGCCCGCCCACGGTCCTGTAGATCACTGCCAGGGCGTGGCGGCCACGGACCTCGCCTTTCATGATGATATAGCCGAATTCCTTGACCAGGACGTAGTCGTCATCCGGATCCAGCCGCGTCCACGTGCCCTCCTCGCTGCTGCCGGTCTCTTTTTCGGGCAAGCGAGGATCGACATAGGCCTTCCCAGGCTGGGCCTGCTGCCTGGCGTCGTTGCTGACGTTAAAATCGTTGACGTAAACCTGAAGTGAGTTTTCATCAATGATGTCGTCGCGCACAAGGTCGGGAGGACTTGCCGAGGCCACCGCCCTGAAGTCGGGCAGGCGATCGCGGTACACGTGATCGAGAAAGAAGTAGGTGTTGCGCAAGTAGTCGAAATCGCGCACGGTGATGGTGTCGACCTGAGCACCGCCTCGAAATCTCTGGCGGCTGCTCTGGCTCTTCTCGTGACTGGCGATAGTGGTGAAGCCCAGCGCCCCCACGCGTCCCTTCGCCCTCACCCCGAAGAGCCCCTTCCCCTGTTGGCTGAGGCCTACGAAGCGGCTGCCGGGCAGAGAGAGGGTGGTGTTCCCTGCCTCGATTTCCTGGAAGACGGCGTCCTCGTCCCCCTTGTAATCCAGCTTGACCAGGTCGGCAAACCGGTCTCTCAACCCACTCAGGCCGGTGCCTGCGTCGCGGGTGTCCTGATCAATGCGGATATGGATCGCCTTCCCCAGGCTACCCTCCACCAGAAGCATCGACTGCTGTTT
>Ga0066376_10003430_pt1 | contig 14173 bp, 11 predicted proteins | sample Knorr_S15_td_Bot_FD_77009 | JGI IMG/M metagenome (GOLD analysis project Ga0066376, IMG submission 77009) | Marine microbial communities from Southern Atlantic Ocean transect - Knorr_S15_td_Bottom_ad_5009_LV_A | ecosystem: Environmental > Aquatic > Marine > Oceanic | place: Southern Atlantic... | reverse complement strand
CGTGTCATCGAGCGTCGTGTGGCCCAGGACGCCCTTAGGGAAAGCGGAGAACGGTTGAGGTTCGTCATGGACAATTCGCCGGCGGCGATCAATCTGAAGGACAGTGAAGGCCGGTATCTTCTCGTCAACTCACGCTTCGAGGAATGGTACGGATTGGCGTTCGAAGACGTCATCGGCAAGACTGCGCGCGAAGTCTTCCCCGAGATCAAGATGAAGCCTTTCTCCGAGTTGGAACAGGGAGTCAGGCTTCTAAAGACGCCCGACAATCGCGAGTTTGAATTTCTCTTTGCTGACGGCAAGAAGCATCTGGTTCTGGGGGCTAAGTTTATCGTCAACGACCGCAAGGGCGATCCCGTGGGTATCGGCACTATCGAAACTGACATCACCGAACAGAGGCAGTTGGAAACCGAGCTTCGTCAGGCCCAGAAGATGGAGGCCGTGGGTCAGCTAACCGGTGGCATTGCCCACGACTTCAACAATCTGCTCGCAGTTATTTCGGGAAATCTTGACCTTCTCGATGAAACCTTGGAGGGCGATGAGAAAAGGCAGGAACTGCTGAGGTGGGCCATAAAAGCCACCGACGATGCAGCGACACTCACCCATCAACTGCTGGCTTTCTCGCGGCAGCAGCCACTGAACCCGAGCGCTGTGCAAATCAATGATCTGGTGAATACCCTGCTGATCATGCTGAGCCGCACTTTGGGCGAGGAAATCGCCATCGACACCGATCTGTGCGAGGCCATCTGGCTAACCACGGTCGATCCGGCACAGTTTGAAAACGCGGTGCTCAACCTGGTGTTGAACGCGCGCGACGCCATGCCCAATGGCGGTGTCGTCACCATCACCTCCGCTAATGTCACGGTAGACGCAAACCATGCCAAGGCCGATCCCGACTTGACCATGGGCGATTATGTCAAGCTGTCGGTTTGTGACACGGGGCGGGGTCTGTCGAGCGAAATGATCGACCACGCATTCGAGCCCTTCTACACCACCAAGGAGATCGGCCAGGGTAGCGGGTCGGCCTCAGCATGGTCTATGGATTTTCCAGACAGTCGGGGGGCTATGCCGAAATCGACAGCGTCGAAGGCCAGGGCGCCACAGTCAGTATCTATTTGCCCCGCGCCCTGGGTGTCCAGGCGGCGGAAGTTGGAGAGGATGATACGACTATGCTCCGGGGCAAAGGCGAGATGATACTCGTCGTTGAGGATGAAGACGGGGTGCTTGAACTCGCGGTCAGGCTGGTGAGCAACCTCGGCTATGACGTGATGGCGGCGAGCGACGCCAAGTCGGCCCTCAAAATAATCGACGGCGGAGAGCATATCGATTTGCTGTTTACCGATATTGTCCTGCCCGGTGGTGTTAGTGGGCGGGACCTGGCCGTAGAGGCGCGCCAAAAACGCCCAGGCCTGGCGGTGGTCTATGCTTCTGGCTATTCGACGGCTATCGAGGCTGACGATCCCATCGAAGCAAACGCGATCCGGCTGACAAAGCCCTATCGCGGCAAGACCCTGGCGGAGGCGTTTCACCTGGCGCTTGGCGATCAGGAGTCTGAGGGCGGGGACGGAAATGCCGGCTGACTTGCTGATTGATCGCCCGGTGTCGTGGCAAAAGTCGCCCAACCACGATGCCCGCCCAGACGGGGCGACCATCGATATTTTGATTCTGCACTACACCGGCATGGCGAGCGCCGCCGCCGCCCTCGATCGGATGTGCGACCCAAACGCCAAGGTTAGTGCTCATTATCTCGTCGACGAAGATGGTGCGATCGTGTGCCTGGTGGACGAGTCGCGGCGCGCCTGGCATGCCGGGCAGGCACAATGGCGCGGGCGCGACGATATCAATGGCACCTCAATCGGCATCGAGATGGTGAACCCGGGCCACGAATTCGGCTATCGGGCGTTTCCAGAAAAGCAGATGGCGGCGGTGATCGATTTATGCCTCGACATCACGGCGCGCCACCCCATACCGGCCCGCCATGTGCTCGGCCATGGCGATGTCGCTTACGCCCGCCGCGCTGATCCTGGTGAATATTTCGATTGGTCGAGGCTCGCCGCTGCAGGCATTGGGCTGTGGCCGAAGGTGGCCGTGGTCACCGGCGAGATGGGTCTCATTTTGCGCAAGGGCGACGGCGGCACGGCGGTGGGTGATATTCGTCGCGCCCTCGCCGAGTTTGGCTATGGGGTGGCCGCCGAGGGCGCCTTCGATACAGAGCTCGAACAGGCGGTGATCGCGTTTCAGCGCCATTTTCGTCCAGGCTGCTTGGATGGCGTCGTCGATCCCGAAACGGCGCAACGCATTTTTCAAATACTGGCTCTCGCTTGACGTGAGACGGGGCAAGGCCTAGGTCTAGCCTTGTCAGACGGTTGGACGGTCGCTTCCCGAGCAATCGGGGGGAGGAAAGTCCGGGCTCCACGGAAACACGGTGCCGGGTAACACCCGGCGGGGGCGACCCCAGGGATCAGTGCCACAGAAAGCAAACCGCCCGTCCAAGCCCCTCGGGGCAAAGCGGGTAAGGGTGAAAGGGTGCGGTAAGAGCGCACCGCGCCGGCGGTAACGTCGGTGGCAAGGTAAACCCCACCGGGAGCAAGACCGAATAGGGGCGGCGCGCCATGGCTCGCCATGGCAGGCGTGTTTTTGCGCCGACCGTCCGGGTAGGTCGCGCGAGGCGTCCGGTGACGGGCGTCCCAGATGAATGACCGTCCATCGCCCTACTGGCCTGGCCTTTGGGGCGGGGACAGAACCCGGCTTACAGACCGTCTGACAAATTTCCCCCGGCCCAATAGTCACCCTAAGACCGCGCGGTGCGCTAAAAAGAACATATGTTGAACACAAAGCCGCCATAATCTTTGGCTAGCGTCGAAGTTCTCGTCGCCAGGATCATGGCAAATAACTGTTTCAAGAATTATGTTCTGTTTACGTTCCTTTGTTCTTATTATTTAACTCTGAAGAAATCTACTTGGATTCTCTTGAAATCCATGGTCATTACCATTGACCACCATATAATCCCATGATATCCCATGTTTTCCCAAAGCCTGTTTTTGGCGATTTTTGCGCCTGATAGGGGAGCTGGGTCGATGAATTTTGGATGATGGGCGGCATCCTATTGAGGAGATGACGCGTGGCGCTATTTCTGGACAGTCATGTCCATAAAATTGATCGCAAGGGTCGGGTCTCGGTGCCGGCGCAATTTCGCGCCACGCTGATGAGCCAGAGCTTTGCCGGCGTCATTGCCTTCCCTTCGTTTCGCGAGAATTGCGACGCCATCGAGGCCTGCGGCATTGACCGCATGGACCAGCTCAGCGAAAGCCTGGACACTCTCGATCCCTTCTCCGATGAACAGAACGACATGGCGGCGGTCCTGTTCGGCGCTGCCGTGCAAATGCCGTTCGACGGCGAGGGTCGCATTATACTGCCCGGCCATCTGATCGCCGGCGCCGGCATTACCGATCAGACTGTCTTTGTGGGCTGCGGTCAGACCTTCCAGATTTGGGCCCCGGACGCCTACGCGGAATTTGCCGTGGCGGCCCGTGCCCGGGCGCGCGAGGCGCGCACCGAGATGCGCCTGAAAAGGCCTGGCAGTGATGGCCCAGGCAGTGGTGGCCCAGGCGGTGATGGTAATGAGCGGCGCTGACCGCCCCACCGCCCCTGCCGCCGCCAACCGGCACCTTCCGGTGCTGCTTAACGAAGTACTGACAGCAATCGACCCCCGCGACGGCGCAGTCTATGTAGACGCAACCTTTGGCGCCGGCGGGTATAGCCGCGCCCTGCTCGAAGCGGCGCGATGCACGGTCTGGGGCATCGACCGCGATCCCGAGGCGGTCGTTGGCGCGGCCCCCCTGGTGGAAGAATTCTCCGGCCGCCTGACCGTCATCGCCGGCTGTTTCGGCGCCATGGAAAGCCTGCTCGCGGATCACGGCGTTACCCGCGTCGATGGGGTGGCGCTCGATGTCGGTGTCTCCTCCATGCAGATCGATGCGCCGGAGAGGGGCTTCTCCTTTCGCCATGACGGGCCGCTCGACATGCGCATGGCGAAAAGCGGCTCCAGCGCCGCCGACATCGTCAATTCAACCGAGGAGAGCGATCTCGCCACGCTTATCTTCACCCTCGGTGAGGAACGACGGTCGCGTCGGGTGGCGCGCGCCATTGTCGCCGCCCGGCGCGAAAGTCCGATCACCCGCACCGGTGAACTCGCCGCCATCGTGCGCCGGGTGGTCCGACCGGCGGCGGATGGTCTCGATCCGGCGACCCGCACCTTCCAGGCGTTGCGTATCTTTGTGAACGATGAGCTCGGCGAACTCGAGCGCGGTCTGGCCGCCGCCGAGCGCATGCTGGTCGCCGGCGGGCGATTGGCGGTGGTCACTTTCCATTCGCTCGAGGATCGCTGCGTAAAACGCTTCCTGGCAGGCCGGGCCGGCCGGGCGCCGCGCGCCAGCCGTCATGCGCCGCCGGACGTCGGCCATGAGCAGGCGCCGAGTTTCAGCCTTCTTGCACGCCGCGCCGCGCGTCCCACGGAAGCCGAGACCGCGGCCAATCCGCGGTCCCGTTCGGCGCGGCTTCGCACCGCCGTTCGCCTCGACGCCCCAGCCTGGGAGGCCGCCGCATGAAACCCTCATCGGTCATCCTGTGGGTCGTCATTGTCGGCGCGATGACGTCGGGTCTGTTCCAGCTCAAATATGCCGTGCAGTCGAGCGAAGATGAACTTGCCCGCCTGAACCGCGAGCTCATCGCCACCGAAGAAGCGGTTCAGGTGCTGCATGCCGAATGGAGCTATCTTAACCGTCCCGATCGGATCGCTGTGCTGGCTGCGCGGTACCTCGACCTGGAGCCCATGACGCCCCGGCAGATCGGCTCCCTCGACATGATGGCTCTACCCGTCATCCAGGAGAGCCAGCCATGACCGGTAACGCGCAGAGCAGCATTCTGTTCGATGGCGCTATCAGCCGCGCCCTTAAGGTCGGCCGCCATCGTTTGGTTATAACCGGTGCGATTTTTCTGTTCAGCCTGTTGGTTGTCTCTGTTCGCCTGATCGACCTTACGGTCATCGGCGACGGTTTCGAACCGCGCTTTGCCGCCGTCGCCGATCCGACGCGAAACGCCCGTCTCGGCCGTCATGACATCGTCGACCGCAACGGCCTGCTGCTCGCCACCAATTTGCCGACCGCGTCGGTTTATGCGGACCCCAAGCGCATGCTCAATGTCGACGAGGCTGTCGCCCAGCTTACTGCCGTGCTACCCGGTGTGGGGCGTGCCGAGCTGGCGGCGAAGCTCAAAAGCAAGCGCCGCTTTGTTTGGATTAAACGCAATCTGACGCCCCGCCAGCAGGCCGCCGTCAATCGCCTCGGCCTGCCCGGCGTCGCCTTCCAGAGCGAAGCCCGCAGGGTCTATCCCCAGGGCCGGCTGTTCTCGCATGTCAACGGCTCGGTCGATATCGACAGCCGCGGCATTGCCGGGGTCGAGCAGGCCTTCGATGAGTCTCTCAGGGTCGGCCGTGATCAGCCCGGCGAGACTCTGCGTCTGTCTCTCGACACCCGCTTTCAGTATGTCTTGCGCCAGGAACTCGCCCTCGGCATGGCGCGCTTCAAAGCCGCCGGTGCTGCCGGTGTGATCCTCGACGCCAACAACGGCGAAGTTCTGGCCATGGTGTCGCTGCCCGACTTCGATCCCAATGATCCGCGCGACCGCACCGGCATTCAGCAATTCAATCAGGTCACCCTGGGCGCCTACGAGATGGGCTCGACCTTCAAGATTTTCACTGCCGCCATGGCGCTCGATTCCGGCGTCGTCACCCTGGGCGGCGGCTATGACGCAAGCTCACCGATCCCCATGGGACGGTTTCTGATTCGCGACTACAAGCCCAAGAACCGCTTCCTTACCGTGCCCGAGATCTTCGTCTACTCGTCGAATATCGGCGCCGCCAAGATGGCGCTCGATGTCGGGGCAGACCGTCAGCGCGCCTATCTCGAGCGCTTCGGCCTGATGCGCCCCTCCGATATTGAGCTGCCCGAGGTGGCGCGCCCGCTGACACCGGATCGCTGGGGCGAACTCACCACCATGACCGTCGGCTACGGCCACGGTATTGCCGTCAGCCTGATGCAGGTCGCCTCGGCGACCGCCGCAGTGGTCAACAGCGGCGTCTTCTATGCGCCGACCCTATTGTCGCGCGACGGTTTGGGCGGGGCCATCGGGCGGCGGGTCATTTCGGCGCGCACATCGGAGCAGATGCGCCTGATGATGCGGCTCAACGTTGCCGACGGCACCGGCAGAAAGGCCGAGGTCCAGGGCTATCGCATCGGCGGCAAGACCGGTTCCGCCGACAAGCCGGGCAAGGGCGGCTATCAGCGCCGCGCCCTGCTGTCGTCCTTCGCCGGCGCATTCCCCATGGACGGTCCGCGCTATGTGGTGGCGGTCATGTTCGACGAGCCCCAGGGCATCAAGGAGACTTTTAATTACGCCACCGCCGGGTGGAACGCGGCGCCGACGACCGGGCGCATCATAGCCCGGATCGGTCCCATGGCGGGCATCATCGCGGTTGACGACGCCGGTCAGGAGGCGCGCGGCCTGCTGGTCAAAATCGCCGATCATGCCGCGGGAAATGGAAAGGAACCTGGTGTTGCTTTCTGAACTCATACCCGGCGATGGCGCCTTAAGAAGCTCAGTCGAGAACGGTCGTGCTATCGAGATCAGCGGCCTGGCTGTTGATTCGCGCGCCGTCCAGCCGGGCTATCTGTTTGCCGCCCTGAAAGGCGGTCAGGCCGACGGCGCCGACTTCATTGATGACGCGCTGATGCGCGGCGCGGTTGCCGTGCTCGCCGGGCGCGAGGCCGGCTTGTCCAGCCTGGCCGACGGCGTGCCGCTGATCGTCGACGACAATCCACGCAGCCGATTATCGAAGATCGCGGCGCGTTTCTTCGGCGCCCAGCCGCGCTTTGTCGCGGCCGTCACCGGCACCAGCGGCAAGACCTCCGTGGCCGAATTCACCCGCCAGATCTGGCTCTCCTGCCATAAGCCTGCGGCGACCCTCGGCACTCTGGGGGTGGTCGGCGATGGTGTCGCTCATGGCTTGGCGCACACCACGCCCGAGCCCATCACCCTGCATGTCGCCCTGGCCGAAATCGCCGCCGCCGGTATCGATCATCTCGCCCTGGAGGCGTCGTCCCACGGCCTCGACCAATGCCGCCTGGACGGTGTCGACGTCGGCGCTGCGGCGTTCACCAATCTGTCTCAGGACCATTACGACTATCACGCCGGGCCGGAGAAATATCTCGCCGCCAAGCTGCGCCTGTTCGAGACCGTTTTGAGCCCCGGCGGGACCGCCGTGCTCAACGCCGACGCTCCGGAATTCGGGCGCATCGCCTCGGTCTGCCGGGCGCGCGGCCATGCCATGGTCACCTACGGCGAAGCACCCAGCGATCTGCGTCTGGTCGCATCCCATGCCCGAAATCATGGCCAGGCCCTGACCATCGAGGCGCAGGGCGGTCTCCACCATGTCGATTTCCCGCTTCCCGGCGTCTTCCAGGCGATCAATGCGCTCTGTGCCATGGGCCTGGCCATGGCTTCGGGGATTGGCTTCGATCAAGCGCTCCAGGCCCTGGCCACTATGAAAGGTGTACGCGGCCGTCTCGATCTGGTGGCGGCGCTTGCCAACGGCGCGCCCGTCTATGTGGATTACGCTCATAAGCCCGGCGCCCTGGAGACCGTGCTCGCGGCGCTCCGGCCCCACGCCAGCGGGCAGTTGGTCGTGGTGTTCGGCTGCGGCGGCGACCGCGATCAGGGCAAGCGCATCCTTATGGGCCGCATCGCCGCGGCCGGCGCCGACCGGGTCATCGTCACCGATGACAATCCGCGCAACGAAGACCCGGCACTGATCCGGGCCGAAGCCATGGCCGGCTGCCCCGACGCCGAGGAGATCGGTGATCGTGGCGCCGCCATCACTGCCGCGATTGAGGGATTGCGGGCCGGTGACCTGCTGGTGATCGCAGGCAAAGGACATGAATCGGGGCAAACCATCGGGAACCTAACCACACCCTTCGACGACGCCAATGTCGCGCGCCGTGCTGTCGATGCAATGCAGAGGAAAAGGTCATGAACGCCCAGAACGTCCATAACACAAAGCCTCTATGGACATCGAGTGACGCTCAGAAGGCAACCGGTGGCAGTGTCACCGTCCCGTGGCAATGCCGTGGAATTTCCTCGGACAGCCGCACCATCGAGCCGGACGATCTCTATATCGCAATCACTGGTCCGACCTTCGATGGCCACTATTTCGTCGCCGAGGCTTTGGCCAAGGGCGCCGCCGCGGCCCTGGTCTCACGCCGTCCCGAGGGCGTGCCCAAGGACGCCCCCCTGCTCATGGTCGATGACGTCATGGAGGCCTTGAGAGAGCTTGCAGCCGCCGCCCGCGAGCGCAGCGCGGCCCGCATCATCGCCATCACCGGCAGCGTCGGCAAGACCAGCACCAAGGAAGCCCTCGCGCATCTGCTCGGCGCCCAGGCGCCGACCCACGCCAGCCGGGCGAGCTTCAACAATCATTGGGGCGTGCCGTTGAGCCTCGCCGCCCTGCCGGTGGATGCAGCCTATGGTATCTTCGAGATCGGCATGAACCACGCCGGCGAGATTTCGGCCCTCTCGAAACTGGTGCGGCCCCATGCCGCCCTGGTGACCACGGTCGAGGAGGTCCATCTCGAGTTCTTTGACTCCATTGCCGCCATCGCCAACGCCAAGGCGGAAATCTTCGACGGTATCGTCGAGGGCGGCGTCGCCATCCTCAATTACGACAACCCCTACCGCTTACAGCTTGCCGATGCGGCGCGTACGCGCGGGGTGTGTGGCAAGAACGCCATCACCTGTTTTGGCGTCCACCCGCACGCCACTCTTCGCCTGGTCGAAGAAACCCTGGGCGACAATGACGGGGTGGGCGTTATCGAGATTGATGGGGAGTTTATTTCCTATCGCATCGGCGCGCCGGGCCGCCATTGGCTGCTGATTGGCCTCGCCGCCCTCGCCACGGTGCATGCCGTCGGCGCCGATGTGCGTCAGGCGGCGCTCGATCTTGGGGCTGTCAATTCCCTACCGGGCCGCGGCCAACGCCACGACATTACCGTCAGTGACGGCACTGCCACCCTGATCGACGAAAGCTATAACGCCAACCCGGCATCCATGCGTGCCGCCATTGCTTTACTTGCCACCGCCACGCCGGGGCCGGGCGGACGCCGCATCGCCGTACTCGGCGACATGCTGGAGCTGGGTGACGAGAGCCCCGACATGCACGCCGCTTTGGCCAATTACCTGACCCGCTCCAAAGCCGACTTGGTGTTCACTGTCGGTGGTCAAATGGCCCATCTGCATAACGTCCTGCCGAAAACCCTGCGAGCGGGCCACGGGGCGCGGTCGGACGATCTCGCGATCCTCGTCGCGGCGGCGGTCAGGGACGGCGACGTGATCATGGTCAAGGGCTCGCTCGGCGTGGCCATGGCGACCATCGTCTCGGCGCTTCACCACATCAACCCGATGCCGGCGCCGCGCGCCGCGTCCAACTGCTGAGCGGCGGAGGAACCCCGCGCCATGCTGTTCAACTTCTTCGCACCGATGGCAGACGGTTTCGGACCGCTCAATGTGTTCCGTTATCTGACCTTCCGCACCGGCGGCGCCGTGCTGACCGCGCTGCTCATCAGTTTTATTTTCGGGCCCATGCTGATCAGGTTGCTGCGCAGGAAGCAGGGCAACGGCCAGCCGATACGCGACGACGGCCCCAAAAGACATATTGTGGAAAAGGCCGGAACGCCGACCATGGGCGGATTTCTGATCCTCGTAGCCCTGACCTTCTCGACCCTGCTGTGGGCCGATATTACCAGCGGTTATGTCTGGGTGACCCTGCTGGTGACCCTCGGCTTCGGCGGCGTTGGCTTTGCCGACGATTACCTCAAGGTCACCCGGCAATCGAGCCGCGGCCTGTCGGGGCGCCTCAAATTTGTCATCGAGATCATTATCAGCGTTGCCGCCACGGTTTGGATCCTGGGATTAGCGGCGCAACCCCTGGCCGGCAATCTCGCGGTTCCCTTCTTCAAGGAACTGCTCATCGATATGGGCTGGTTCTTCATCCCCTTCTCGGTCTGCGTCATGGTCGGCACCTCAAACGCGGTCAATCTGACCGACGGTCTCGACGGGCTGGCCATCGTTCCCATCATGATCGCCGCCGCCAGCTTTGCCCTGATCGCCTATCTGGTGGGCAATTCGGTGTTCGCCAATTACCTGCAAATTCACCAGATCCAAGGCAGCGGCGAACTGGCGGTGCTGTGCGGCGCCCTGGTCGGCGCCAGCCTCGGCTTCCTGTGGTTCAACGCCCCGCCGGCGATGATCTTCATGGGCGACACCGGCAGCCTCGCCGCCGGTGGCCTGATCGGCGCGGTTGCCGTCATCACCAAGCACGAGCTGGTGCTGATCATCATCGGCGGGCTGTTCGTGCTGGAGACGGTCTCGGTGATCGTCCAGGTGATTTCCTTCAAGCTTACCGGCCGCCGGGTCTTCCGTATGGCGCCCCTGCATCACCATTTCGAGCAGAAGGGCTGGGCCGAGCCGACCATCGTCATTCGATTCTGGATCATCGCTCTTATCCTGGCCCTGCTCGGCCTGGCCACATTGAAGCTGAGGTGAGGGGATGATCGAAGTCTTCCCATTCGCCGGTCAGCCGGTCGCCGTTTTCGGATTGGGACGCTCCGGCATCTCGGCAGCCAAGGCGCTGACCGCCGGGGGCGCGGAGGTTTGGGCGTGGGACGATGCCGAAGCGAGTCGCGAAAAAGCCGCCGCCGCCGGCGTGCCGCTGGTCGATCTCTATAGCTGCGACTGGTCGGCGTTATCGTCCCTGGTGTTGAGCCCCGGCGTGCCCCTGACCCATCCCCAGCCCCATGCGGTGGTGGGTTTGGCCAAGGCCGCCAATTGCGAGGTGATCGGCGATGTCGAGCTGCTCGCCCGCACCATAGGCAATGCCCGCTACATCTGCGTGACCGGCACCAACGGCAAATCGACGACGACCGCCTTGATCGGCCATATGCTTTCCTTCTCGGGCCAGGATGTTGAGGTTGGCGGCAATCTCGGCACACCCGTGCTCGACCTCGCACCGCTCGAGGGCGGCGCCTACGTGATTGAGCTGTCGTCCTATCAGATCGATCTGACGGTTGTGTTGACCTGCGATATCGCGGTGCTGCTCAACATCACCCCCGATCATATCGACCGCCATGGCGATTTCGATCATTACGCGGCGGTCAAGAAGAACATCTTCCACCGCCAGACATCGCCTCGGGTCGCCATTGTCTGCGTCGATGACGAGCCCTGCAGGAAAATTTATCAGGAGCTTGTCGAGGCCGGCGATCAGCGCGTCATCCCCGTCGCCGTCGGCCGGCGCGTCGAGGGCGGCGTCTATGTGCTCGACGGCATGCTTTACGACAATATGGACGGCGGCGACGTGGCGCTCATCGATTTAACCGAAATCGAGACCCTGCCCGGCGCCCACAACTGGCAAAATACCGCCGCCGCCTATGCCGCGGCCCGCGCCAACAAGGTGGATGCGCTGGTAGCCTCGGCCTGCCTGCGCGGCTTTCCCGGCCTCGCCCATCGTCAGGAGCTGATCTGCGAGATCGACGGCGTCACCTTCATCAATGATTCCAAGGCGACCAACGTGGCCTCGGCGGAGCGGGCGCTGGCCTGCTACGATACGATCTACTGGATCGCCGGTGGCCGCTCGAAAGCCAGCGGTATTGCCGAACTGGCGCCCTATTTCCCGCGTATCGCACATGCCTTCCTGATTGGCGAGGCGGCAGCTGATTTTGCCGACACCCTTGACGGTGATGTTGACTACAGCCAGTGCGGCGATCTTGAGAGCGCGCTCGGTCAGGCCGCCGCCATGGCCCACAAGCAGGGCCGGGACGGCGCCGTGGTGCTGTTGTCGCCGGCCTGCGCCTCGTTCGATCAGTTTACCGATTTCGAGGCCCGGGGCGATGCCTTCCGCCGACTCGTCGAGGCCCGCGCCTCGGCGCCAATCGTGGCGAACGGCAAATGATTACGGACTCACCAATGATTGCCTTGGCGCGTAACGATCACAGCATCGTCGGCCGCTGGTGGTGGACCGTCGACCGCTGGACCCTGGTCGCCCTGATCCTGCTGATCGGCGTCGGCGCGGTCCTGACCATGGCCGCGAGCCCGGCCATCGCCGAACGCATGGGCGTCGACAGCTTTTTCTTCGTGCGCCGTCAGCTGTTGTTCCTGCTCCCCGCCGTGGCGTTGATGTTCGGGGTCTCATTAATGTCGCCGACCTCGGTGCGGCGGCTCGCGGTGGTCGGGCTGGCGCTCACCGTGGTCCTGATGTTGGTGACTCTGCTTGCCGGCGTCGATGTCAATGGGGCGCGGCGCTGGCTCCGCCTGGGGGGCTTCTCCCTGCAGATTTCGGAATTCGCCAAGCCTTGTTTCGCGGTCACCACGGCCTGGTTGTTCGCCAGTCAGCGGGCCGATCCGACCTTTCCCGCCAATTATATCAGCATCGCCACCTGCGCCGCGATCATTGCCCTGCTCATGCTGCAGCCGGATTTCAGCATGGCGGTGCTGATCGTCGCCGTTTGGTTTGTCCAGTATTTCCTCGCCGGGCTTAATCTCGGCTGGCTGGCGGCCCTCGCCGCCGCCGCCGTGGCCGGTACTGCCGCCGCCTACGCGTACGTTCCCCATGTCACGTCGCGCATCGACCGCTTCCTCGACCCGACATCGGGCGACAGCTATCAGGTCGACACGGCGCTCGAAGCCTTCATGAACGGCGGGCTGCTCGGCCGTGGTCCAGGCGAGGGGGTGGTCAAGGAGGTCTTGCCCGACGCCCATAGCGATTTCGTTTTCGCGGTCGCCGGCGAGGAATTCGGCCTGCTGCTGTGCCTTGCCATCATCGTCCTGTTCGGCTTCGTGGTGCTGCGCGGCTTCGGCCGGGTGATGCGCGGCGACAGCCTGTTCGTCCTGCTCGCCGTCGGCGGCCTGCTCACCCAATTCGGCTTGCAGGCGTTTCTCCATATGGGTGTGACTGTGGGGTTGGTGCCGCCGACCGGCATGACCCTGCCGTTCGTTTCCTACGGCGGCTCGTCGATCATCGCCATCGCCCTCGGCATGGGCATGATGCTGGCCTTGACCCGGCGTCCCCGGGGCCAGGGAGGCGCGCCATGAGCGGTCTCATTCTGATCGCCGCCGGGGGCACCGGCGGTCATGTCTTCCCGGCTCAGGCGCTGGCTGCAGAACTCGGCAACCGGGGCCGTACCCATGGCTTCATCACCGACCGTCGGGGCGCCGAATTCCATTCCGGAGAAGTCTATGAAATCAGCGCCGCCGCGGTCACCGGGCGCGGCATAACGGGCCGGTTACGCGGCCTCGCGGCAATCGCCGTGGGAATATTCCAGGCGAGGCGGCTGTTGCGCCGCCTGCGGCCCGCCGGGGTTGTCGGCTTCGGCGGCTATGCCTCGGTGCCGGCGGTGGTGGCGGCGGCGCAGCTTGGCCTGCCAACGGCTATTCACGAACAGAATGCGGTCTTGGGGCGCGCCAATCGTCTGCTGGCGCCCCGGGTGAGGGCGATTGCAACCGCCTTCGCCGATGTGGCGCGTCTAGCCGACGGCGACCGGAGTAAGGCCGAACAGACCGGCAATCCGGTGGGCGCGGCGGTGGCGTCGCTCGCACAGACACCCTATCCGGCGCCCCAGAAAGACGAATCCTTATCGATCCTAGTTACTGGTGGCAGCCAGGGCGCGGCGGTCATGACCCAAGTGGTCCCCGGGGCTTTATCCTCCCTCTCCGGGCCGCCGCGCCAAAGATTACGTATCGTCCAGCAATGCCGGCCCGAGCAGATCGACGCCGCGCGGGCGATCTATGACGAAGCCGGCATTGAGGCGGAGCTGGCAACCTTCTTCGATGATATGCCGGACCGGCTTGCCGCCGCGCAGCTGGTTATCGCGCGGGCCGGGGCCTCGACCGTCGCCGAACTCACCGCCGCCGGCAGACCGGCGATCCTGGTGCCGCTCCCCTCGGCTGCCGATGATCATCAAACCGCTAACGCCCGCGCCGTGCACAGCGCCGGCGGCGGCTGGCTGATCGACGAGAGCGACTTTACCCCGGGTGTGCTGGCCGCACGCATTGGCGAATTTCTCGACCGGCCTGG
>Ga0066376_10003429_pt1 | contig 14173 bp, 11 predicted proteins | sample Knorr_S15_td_Bot_FD_77009 | JGI IMG/M metagenome (GOLD analysis project Ga0066376, IMG submission 77009) | Marine microbial communities from Southern Atlantic Ocean transect - Knorr_S15_td_Bottom_ad_5009_LV_A | ecosystem: Environmental > Aquatic > Marine > Oceanic | place: Southern Atlantic... | reverse complement strand
ATGAAGAACAAAAATTTGGTGTCGCCGTAAAAGACCAACTAAAAACCATCAAAGAAAATGTTGACACCTTAACACTAACGGCAACTCCAATTCCAAGAACCCTGCAATTTAGTTTGATGGCAGCAAGAGATTTATCGGTCATCAATACACCTCCTCCAAATCGACATCCTATAGAAACGAATGTCATCCGCTTTAGCGAAGAAATTATTAGAGATGCCATTTCGTATGAAATTTCAAGAGGCGGACAAATATTTTTTATCCACAATAGAATCGAAAACATTAAGGAAGTTGCTGGCATGTTGCAACGCTTATTGCCCGATGCAAAAATTGGAATCGGCCATGGGCAAATAGAAGGTAAAAAACTAGAAGAATTAATGCTTGGTTTTATGAATAATGAATTTGATGTATTGGTTTCTACTACCATTGTAGAAAGTGGGTTAGATGTGCCAAACGCCAATACGATCTTCATCAATAATGCCAATAACTTTGGTCTTTCTGATCTGCATCAAATGCGTGGTAGAGTGGGTCGATCTAACAAAAAAGCCTTCTGTTATTTTATCACACCACCTTATCATATGATGACCGATGAAGCACGAAAACGAATAGAAGCATTGGAATTATTTTCTGATCTAGGAAGCGGATTAAACATTGCAATGAAAGATCTTGAAATTCGTGGAGCTGGAGATTTATTAGGAGGTGAACAAAGCGGATTTATCAATGATATTGGCTTTGACGCGTATCAAAAAATACTACAAGAAGCCGTAGAAGAGCTCAAAGAAAATGAATTTAAAGAGCTGTATCCTACAGATGCTTCTATTCCGAAAGAATTTGTAAAAGAAGTACAGATTGATACGGATTTTGAAATCCTTTTTCCAGATGATTATATCAATGTAATCTCTGAGCGGTTAAATTTATACAGCGAATTGGGAACGCTAAAAACAGAAAATGAACTCGCAGAATTTGAATCAAAATTGGTGGATCGATTTGGCGAAATTCCAACCCAAGTTGTGGATCTATTAGACAGTGTTCGTATCAAATGGTTGGCAAAAAAACTCGGTTTAGAAAAAGTGATTTTAAAACAACAACGAATGTTGGGTTATTTTATAGCCGATCAGCAAAGTCCTTTTTATCAAACATACAGTTTTACCAACATGCTAAAATACATCCAACAAAACAGCAAAAGTTGTGTAATGAAAGAAAAACAGACCAAAAATGGTTTGCGTTTATTGGTTACTTTTATCAGGATTGATTCCGTGGTGAAAGCCTTAACGATTTTAAAGAAAATTTAAATGCAAAAAACACATCTACAACATCTTGTTGAGCTGCTAATCGCAACACTTTTAATAAGTACTTCTGGGGTTTTAGGGAAATTTATTGCCATGCCTCCGCCTGTAATTATTTGGTGGCGTTGTGGTATTGCCGTTGTAGTATTATATGTGTATTGCCGATATAAAAAGATTGATCTTCGTATAAAATCAACAAAAGATAAGCGCTCTTTTCTGTTGGCTGCTCTCCTCTTAGGAGTGCATTGGGTTAGCTATTTTTATGCCTTAAAATTTTCTAATGTGGCATTGGCAATGTTGTCTTTATTTGCGTTTCCTGTGATAACGGCATTGTTGGAACCGCTTTTTTTTAACCAAAAATTAAAACCAATACACCTTCTTTTAGGATTCTTAATATTGCTAGGGATTTACATCCTTGCTCCTGAATTTAATTTGGAAAACTCGCATGTAAAAGGCATTTTATTAGGGTTGTTTTCTGCGGTCTGTTACTCGCTTCGAATACTAATTTTAAAACGACACGTAAGTACGTATAACGGAACCATGTTGATGTTTTACCAACTGCTTGTGTTGTCCATTGTCTTGGCGCCTGTTTTATATTTTATGGATACCTCAGCAATTCAAACACAGTTTCCTTTTGTGCTTCTGCTAGCGCTTTTAACCACGGCAATTGGACACACCTTGTTTATAAAAAGTTTGAAATATTTTGCGGCAAGTACGGCAAGTATCATCAATAGCGTTCAGCCTATTTTCGGAATTATATTTGCCTTTATATTCTTACATGAAGTCCCTACTTCAGCTACATTTTGGGGAGGGTTACTGATCCTTTCTACAGTAATTATTGAAAGTGTACGATCGAAAAATGGTCGATAGTTGAAGCTTTTATGAGGTTTTAATCACTATTAAAAATAGCTTTACATTGTACTCACATTTTTATAATTTCGTTTTACAAATTGCAATGCCGTTTCTAAAATTTCGCCCATATTTTTGCTCTTTTTAAAATGAAGGTCGCGCGTAAAATCATGAATTTCCTTTTTCAACAATACAACCTTTTCCTGTGTAGAAATTGCATCTTCTTTCATGCAGGCTAATAAATCATTCACTCTGTTTTCAGAACTTAACATTCGTTTTGCAACAATTGATCGTTCTTCTAATTTATATTGTTCGATGGAAGTTTTTTGCAACTTGTCTCCAACCAAAGCAACCATTAAAAAATTTTCCTTGAAAAACTGTGGGTAGTATACTTTAAACTTTCCTTCAAAAGATTGTTGATCAAAATCAATAGCTCTAATTCGATACACCACATGATCAAAATCGTGTATAGGAACAATCACATAATTGTACGAGCGCATATCTCCCAACAAACGAATCATACAACGCTCATTAAACTTTACAAACTCTTTCGCAATCTGTGCTTTTTCTAGAGGTGTGCAATTGGGTAGCATTTCTTTGATGAAAACATCTCCCGGAATACCTGCAATATGCTCTTCTATCAAGGTGCCTTCATAGACTAAAAAATTTAAATTATATGGAGATAAAATATGCTCTAATTCCAATCCATACACCCGAGAAGCATCCGCTTTTTTAACATAAAAGTAAGTGTAATTATCATTCAAAATATTTCGAATTTTCACTCGAAATGGTTTCGAATTTCCGAATGTACAATAATCAATGGCATCCACATTTAAATACTGAATGGTATCTTCATTACCATTAGAATATAAAATGGTATATACTTTTTTTAGGCTTAGGTCTATTTCTTTTCGTTCAAATTCAGAATAATACGCTCGTACCCAAAGTGTGTCTTTATCTTTTTTATCATACACAATTACTGAGCCTTGAAAACGCAATAGATCGTCATAAAAAACTGGAATTTTTATTGTTCTACTATGTTCTACCAAATATTTATTAAGCTTTTCTTTTACTGGAAAAGCTGGTTTTTTTTGCGACATTAATTTTTCTTCAGAAGCCATCATCCCTGTTTTTTTCAAAAATAAGAATTAATTATTTGAACAGCCTTTAACTTTGAATGGATTCCCGATAGCTATCGAAACTTAAACCGCCTCAAACAATTTTCCTGGCAGCGGTTTTATAACACCTTTTAGTTCCATTTGCAACAACATGGGTGCTAATTTGTACACCGGAATTCTACATTCTAATGCAATGGCATCCAATACTTTTTTCCCTGTTTTAAAGAGATGATCATAAATTTTTTGCTCAATCTCATTTAACTCAATAAACAACTCATGTTGCTTGGGAGTCGACGTTTTCGGCTCCAAATCCCAATTCAACATCTTGGCAAGATCTTCAGCAGACGTTAATAGTGCAGCTTGGTTATTTTTTATCAATTGATTACATCCGGTACTATACCTATCTGTATTTCTACCCGCAACAGCAAATACCTCTCTGCTGTACGAATTGGCAATATCTGCGGTCACCAAAGAACCTCCTTTTTCAGCCGATTCTATAATAATAGTTGCTTGAGAAATTCCTGCTATAATTCGATTTCGTTTTAAAAAATGCTCTCTCAACGGATGCTCATCATGCCAAAATTCTGTTATAAAACCACCATTTTCACATACTTGATGCATGTATTGTTTATGTATCTTCGGATAAATTTCATCAAAACCATGTGCCAAAACCGCAAGAGTTTGCAAGTTGTTTTTAATGGCTGCTTTGTGTGCACAAATATCAACTCCGTAGGCAAAACCACTTACAATAATTGGATTGTACTCCGCCAAATCAGCAAGTAAACTTTCACAAAAAACCCTCCCATAAGAGGTCATGTTTCGTGTCCCTACAATGCTAATGATTCGTTCGTTTTTGAAATTGATTGTTCCGTCTTTAAAAAAGAGAATAGGACCATCAATACATTGTTGTAAATTTTTTGGATAATCATCCTCTAAAAAGTAGGCTGTTTCAATATTGTTTTCAAGAATGTATTCCAATTCAATTTCAGCAATTTCTAGACTTTTCTTATTTAATAGCTGCCTAAGAACATGTGTTCCTATTCCGTTTATTTTCTGGAGGACTTTCGATTTTTCTTGGAATATTTGTTCTACATCTCCCGTGGCAACAATCAGCTTTTTAGCCAATAAATCACCCACAGATGGCGTCTTTTGCAGTCGCAAAACAGCAAGAAGTTTTTCTTTTTTCAACACATAACAATTTGGAACTCAATATACAACAATATTTGTTGATAAGTTTTAAGGATAATTCGGAAATTTTCTGAAAAAATTTTATCTTTGTTATCATGACTTTAGCCAACTACATCAACGATTTATTATACAGATATGATTGTGTAATTGTTCCTGATTTTGGAGGATTTGTAACCAATGCTGTTTCAGCAAAAGTGAATCGATTTTCACATACTTTTTATCCGCCAACAAAACAAATCACTTTCAATTCGCATCTAAAAAATAATGATGGATTATTGGCAAACCATATTGCTTCTTCAGAAAACGTTTCTTTTGAAAAAGCGGTAGCGATTATTTCATCAACTGTAAAAACTTGGCAACAACAACTACAAAACGAATCGTTGCTTGTTGGAAAAATAGGTAGCTTGTCTTTAAACAAAGAGCAACAACTGGTTTTTGAACCAAATCAAATAACCAATTACTTAACCGCTTCTTTTGGGTTGAGCTCTTTTAGTTCTCCTGCTGTAAAACGATTGGAATACAAAAAGCAAGGGCAACAAATAACCCCTGTTATTTCTACTAGTAAAAAAGCAGCGAACATTCTTAAATATGCAGCCACTATCGCTGTGGTTTTAACGCTTGGAACTATCGGTTGGAATGCCAACAACCAACAACAGCAAAAAGAGAACTATACAAAACAACAAAAAGCTGTTGAACAAAAAATACAATCGGCAACTTTTGTCATTAGCAACCCATTACCTACAATTGAATTGAATGTAACCAACGTAGCGGCAAAAAGCTTTCACATTGTTGCTGGCGCTTTTCAATTTCCTAAAAATGCAGAAAGAAAATTACGTCAATTAAAAGCAAAAGGATTTGATGCCAAGATATTGGGAAAGAACAAATGGAATTTAATTCAAGTTGCTTATACAAGCTTTTCTACAAGAGCAGAAGCTTTTAAAAATTTAAATGCCATCAGAAACGAGCACTCTAAAGACGCTTGGCTATTGATTAAAAAATTCGACTAACCCTTCTTTTTATAAACAGCCTTTTTGATAGCACTTTCGTTGCTATTGCATATCTTTGCCAAAATTCTAACAAGCAATTTTGATGAAAGCAAAAACACCAAAAGAATCTTTAACGGTATTGACCGATATGGTTTTACCTGGCGAAACAAATCCTTTAAACAATTTATTTGGAGGAGAAATCCTTGCTAGAATGGACAGAGCTTGTAGTATTGCCGCAAGACGCCATTCTCGAAGAATTGTAGTTACTGCTTCCGTAAATCATGTCTCTTTTGCAAAAGCAGTTCCTGTTGGAAGTGTGGTTACGGTTGAAGCCAAAGTTTCTCGCGCTTTTAAATCGTCTATGGAAGTGTATGTTGATGTATGGATTGAAGACAGAGAATCTGGTGAAAAAACACGTGTAAATGAAGGTATTTATACGTTCGTTGCTGTTGATGAAACGGGAAGTACTGTTCTTGTTCCACAAATTATTCCAGAAACAACATTAGAAATTCAGCGTTTTGAAGGAGCTTTACGCAGAAAACAATTGAGTTTAATTTTATCTGGAAAAATGAATCCAGAAGATGCTAATGAATTAAAAGCCTTGTTTAAGTAAAAACTACCTTTTTGCAATCCAACTCACCGGGTTTTGACGTTGTGTTTCTTTGTGTAAAACAAAAATAAGTATTGTTTTTCCTGTAGCTCTGTTGGTAAATATTTTACCTATTTCTTGTCCTGTTTTTACAGCATCTCCTGTTTTTACATACGCTATTTCTAAATTATTATACGTGGTGATATAATTTCCATGCTGAATTAAAACGGCTTTCTTTCCTCCCTTAAATAACAATATTGATAATACTTTTCCATCAAATACACTATGCGCATTTTCTCCTTTGTTGGTAGCAATATGCAAGCCCGGACTTGTAATGGTAATCCCTTTAAGTGTTGGGTGCGCTTGTGTTCCATAGCGTCTCACTATTAAGCCATTCTCAACAGGCCAAGGCAATTTCCCTTTATTTTGTCGAAATTGAGCTGCCAATGCTTTTACTTCTGGCGTTAACGCAAACCCTTTAGATGCTTTTTTCCCTTTTTTTCGATTCGAGGCTGCAATTGCATCTCTAATTATTTTATCAATTTGATTTGCTATTAGCGACTCTTCTTTCTGCTTCTTTTTGATCTCTCTGATATACCTTTTCTCTTTCTTTTTAATTTTAGAAACTAATTTTTCTTGATTTTTTTTATCAATTTCTATTGTTGCTTTCTGCTCTTTTTCAGCAAGTATTAAGGTGTCTTTTACGTGCTTTTTAAATACTAATGAATCGTTTAATCTTTTTATAATTGCGGTTTGATTTCCAATTTCTTCTCCTTGCTTTTTTCGAAACGACGCATATTGTTTCATGTACTGTACTCGTTTATAAGCTTGCTGAAAACTTTGAGAAGATAGTAAAAACAATAGTTGGCGTTGTTTTGATTTGCTTTTGTATGATTTAAAAATCATCTCGGCATATGCTTTCTTTAAGGTCTTTAATTCCTTAGAAAGCTGCGCTATTTCTTGTTGATTTTGATGTATTTCAGATGATAAATAATGAACCTCCTTATTTATGGATTCGATAAATTCTATCCGTATCGAAATTTTTTGATTTAAATCTCGTAAGTTTTCCAACGCATTTTTTTCGCTCTTCTGCGTTGCAAAAAGCAACCGATTTACTTTTGTTATTTCTGCTTTAATCCGTTTTAGATTTGCCTCTAATTGCCGTTGTGTTTGACCATTTATAACAAAAATATTGAACAATAATAGTAATAAGAATAATATTCTGTAACGTTTGTGAACTCTCATTTTAAAACGATTCTTTTATAGCCTCGCGGAACTCTGTAAGGTGTGCTAAATTTTTTATCAAAAATAACACTGCGATACTCAATAACTATATGGGTAATCTTTCTATTTTCTTTGGCTCGTATTTCTATTCTCTTAGGAAACCTCTCACCATCAATTAGCGCATAGTTTTTATACCGAACTTGTAAGAGTTGGTTCTTTTTCCTGCTGATGAGCTCTTGCTTGTCTAATTTAAAATGAGTTGGGTTTATCCAAAAGAAAATATTGAACAACTTTTGTTGTTTTTTGGGCAATAACAAATAGGCGTTTTCATCTACGACCGACTGATATTCTTGCTGTTTTAAATCGAAAATTGTCTGACCTAATAACAGATTTTGTAATTGAAAAAAATTTACTTCTGTTCCTAAAAATTTTCGCATCACGGTAAAGTCTCCTTCAAAATACGTCTTGTGAACTTTGTCATAATAACTCATTTTTGTCGGTGTAATTTTTGCTCTTGCTACTAAAATTCCTGCATACGTTGCATTCACCCAAATAATTCTGTCTTTCTCAATTCGTAGCTTTACAGATAGCTTTTTTTTCTGTTTGTTGTCTTTGTAAGTTACTTTTAATTTGGCTTCAACAGTTTCTTTGTCCAATAAAACAGCAATGTGGTTTTTGGATACTTTTTTAGCTGACATTTTTTTAGCAACCACTGAAGTCCCGAAAGCTGTCTTACTCGATTTACAGGAAGAAAACACCACCAGCACCACTAAAATGACTCGAAAAAACTTCATATTCTCTTTATTTTTTTACGTAATTCTAACGCTTTGTTTTTACTTTTTATTGCTGCTTTTTTATTTCCCAAGCCCTCATAACTAATCGAAAATTCATCATAAAAACGAGCTTCTAATCTTCTATTATCAATTACAAAATCAATGCCGTTTTTCAATTGTTGTAAAGCCTCTGAAAAACGTTTTTGTGTATTCAATGCTTTTGCATTCATTACATAAACAATTGCTTGCGCAGGAAAAAGAGCAACACCCAGCGTACTATATTTTAAAAGCAACTGATTGTCCTTAGTCGCCGCTATCATTAAAATTTTATAAAGCGTCTCAAATTTTCTATTGGATTCAAAATCTTTAATTAAACCTTGTAAGGTTACTGTTTTGTTGACTCGCTTTGTTAAATTCACTTTTGAAAATTGCTGTTGTAATTTCCGTAAATTCGAATTTAAATTATTATTTTCTTCCATCTCTGCAAGCAGCTTTTTTGCTTTTTCGTAAGCGCCACTCCGAAAATACAAATACACCAATTGCTCCTTTTTTTTTGGAAAATTTACAGCCAACTTTTCTTGAATCTTAATGGCCTCCGTAAAATTTCTTGACTTTACATACACGTTTGCCAAATGCTCTAAAACCCATTTGTTATCTGGTTCCAATTGTAAGGCTTGTTTTCCGTATGCCACAGCTTCAATATATTTATTGATTTGCACATAGTTTTTAGAAAACTCAAACATCACAGAAACGTCATTCGGCTTTAATTCATTACAAATTTCGAGGTTTTCAATGGCTATTTGATAATTAAATATCGCTTTTTGAGCCAGTGCTTCGAAAAAATGATCTTGAAATTTCAATAATTTCTCTTCATTTATCTCCGAAACAACAGGAATACTATCCTGTGAAATTGCAAGAAAAGGGTTGTATAAAAGTCCAAATAAAACGATATACACAGCCTTTTTACACATGTTTTCGGTTTTCGATTCTAGATGATTTAACCCTTGCAATATACTACTAATTATGAACCAATAGCCGCTATATAAAATCGAAACAAAGAAGCTTTCCGTTTCATTCCTTTTTAAGTACTTTGCGCTAAATTTTAGTAGTGAATTACTTATCTGTAGAAAATATTTCTAAGTCATACGGAGAGCGTGTTTTGTTTGAAGACATTTCTTTCGGAATTAATAAAGGGCAAAAAATTGCTTTTGTTGCCAAAAACGGAAGTGGAAAAACGTCCATTTTAAATATTCTTGCGGGGAATGATGTTTCCGATTCTGGGCAAGTGATTAGCCGAAAGGGAATCCAAATTTCTTATTTGGCACAAGTGGATGCTCTAGACGAGAATTTGACGATTGAAGAAACTATTTTTTCTTCGGATAATCCAATTTTACAAGTTATCTCTACCTATAATAACGCATTGAATCATCCTGAAAAAGAAGCGGCATATCAAAAGGCTTTTGACTTAATGGAACAATACAATGCTTGGGATTTTGAAACACAATATAAGCAAATTCTATCTAAGTTAAAATTTGACAAACTGGATAAAAAAGTTGCTGATCTATCTGGAGGACAACGGAAACGACTCGCTTTAGCAACTGTTTTAATCAATAAACCCGATTTGCTAATTCTCGATGAACCTACAAATCATTTAGATTTAGAAATGATTGAATGGTTAGAAAATTTCTTTGCCAAAGAAAAAATCACCTTGTTTATGGTAACACACGATCGATATTTTTTAGAGCGTGTTTGCAATGAAATTGTAGAGTTAGATCACGGAAAATTATATCGTTATAAAGGAAACTATTCGTACTATTTAGAGAAAAAAGAAGAACGAATTGCTGTTGAACAAATCACCACAGACAAAGCAAAAAACCTCTACAATAAAGAACTTGATTGGATGCGCCGTCAACCAAAAGCGCGAACCACAAAATCGAAATCTAGAATTGATGATTTCTATGAAATCAAAGAAAAAGCACACAAACGCAGACAGGATCATCAAGTACAATTAGAGATCAATATGGAACGTTTGGGGAGTAAAATTTTAGAACTTCACAACGTACATAAATCGTATGATGATTTAAAAATTCTTGACGGTTTTGACTATGTTTTTAAACGAGGTGAACGTATTGGGATCATTGGTAAAAACGGATCTGGAAAATCGTCTTTTTTAAATATTATTACCCAAAAAACACCTGTCGATGGCGGTAAAGTTGTTGTTGGAGAAACCGTAAAATTTGGATATTATACACAAGACGGAATCCAAATTAAAAAAGGTCAAAAGGTCATAGAAGTTATTCGTGAATTTGGAGACTATATTCCCTTAACCAAAGGACGGAAAATTACGGCTGGGCAATTGCTAGAACGCTTTTTGTTCGACCGAAAAAAGCAACACGATTTTGTAGAAAAATTAAGTGGAGGGGAACAAAAACGACTGTATCTATGTGCGGTTTTGATTCAGAATCCAAACTTTTTAATTCTAGATGAACCTACAAACGATTTAGATGTGATTACACTAAATGTCTTGGAAAATTTCTTATTGGATTTTCCTGGAAACTTACTGGTTGTTTCACATGATCGTTATTTTATGGACAAAGTGATGGACGCTCTTTTCGTATTCAGAGGAGATGGTGTCATTGAGAATTTTCCTGGTAATTATTCTGACTTTAGAGCTTATGAAGATTCAAATCTAGTAGCAAAAATAGATGTCAAGAAAAAAGAAACTCCTCGTGTAAAAACGGCTCCAAAAGGCAAACTAAATTTCAATGAAAATCGTGAATTCGGATTGTTAGAAAATGACATTGCACGCCTTGAAAAGAAAAAAACAAGCATTGAAGCTCAATTTGCAAACAATGAAATTTCTGCAGAAGACATCAATAAAAAATCAATAGAACTACAACAAGCAATTAATGATTTAGAGCAAAAAGAAGGACGTTGGCTTGAACTCTCCATGAAATTAGAAGGATAAAAAATTACGTGTTTACAATTTCACTTTCCTTTAAAAGAGGTTCATTATTAAATCGTAAAACCAGTTGAGCAACTGCAATGGTATCTTTCTCACAATATCGAACAATCCGATCTAAGTCCTTTTCTTTGTAATAAACCCGTGCAACATCACTTCCGCTGATATCACCTTTTGGCGAAGGAATCCCCAAAATGGAAGTCAATAATTTTAGCGATGTATAATGTTTATAATCACCAAATTTCCACAATTCCATGGTGTCTAAATGCGAAACTTCCCACGGCTTTTTACCAAATAAATTCAATTTTGTAGGCAATTCTATTTGGTGAATAATCATTCTCCTTGCGATATAAGGAAAATCAAATTCCTTTCCATTATGCGCACATAAAACATGTTGTTTTTTATAAAAATGTGTTTCTAACAATTCCTTAAACTCAAGTAATAGTTTCTTTTCATCATCACCATAAAATGATTTTACGCGCAACTGTTTTATCTCTTCAACCGCAATAAAATAACCCACCGAAATACATATTATTTTCCCAAATTCTGCCCAAATTCCAGCACGTTCATAAAAATCTTCTACCAAAATTTCTTCTTTTCGTTGGTAAGCTGTTTTTTGTTCAAATAATTCTTGTGTTGTTTCAGACACCTGTTCCCATTTTTTTTCTTGTGGAACGGTTTCTATATCTAAAAACAAGATATTTTGCAGGTTTACATGTAAATTCATTGTCGCAATTTTTTAGTGAAGGTACTAAAAATAAAAAAGCTAAGTTTGTTATTCTTACAATCATGCACTAATTTTAGCTTATGATAAAATCAGATTTCTTGAAAACTTCTTACTTCCTCTTTCTTATCATGTGCAGCTTTAGTCTACTTTCACAACGAATTTCAAAAAACAATTTACAAGAACGCAAACTAACTGAACAACGAATAGTACTCTTAAAAAATGAAAGTAATAGCATTCCTATTCAACATTTAGAAAGCTCTAAAATAGCCTTGCTAAGTAATCTTGTTTCTAAAAATTATATCGAGGAAACATTAGAAAAATATGCAAAAATAACACGTTTTAATTTTGACACTACCCTTGCTTCTCCTTCTGAAAAAGAGCAACTAAGCACTTATACTGTTATAATTGTTGCACTTCATACGACAACTGATGTTCGGAATTTAAGAGCTTTGAAACTCCCTGAAAACAAAATCATTATTGCCTTTTCTAGAAAAATAGCGACTGAATTTTTATCGGCCAAAGAAAAATACAGCGCCCTGCTTTTTACTCCAGACTCAAATCAACTCTCACAAGAATATTCGGCACAACTCATCTTTGGTGGGATTGCTGCAAAAGGAAAACTTCAAAATACCCTTTCTCCTCTTTTTCCTAAAGGAGTTGGATTGACAACCAAAAAAATTCGATTGAAATATACAATTCCCGAAGAGGTTGGAATGCATGCTGAGTTTATTCATCGAAAAGTAGATTCTATTATGAAGTTTGCCATTCAAAATAATGCTTTTCCTGGGGCACAGCTGCTTGTTGCAAAAAACAATGCGGTTGTTTTTCACAAAACCTATGGATTTCACACCTATGATAGCATTCAAAAAACACAAAAAAATGACCTCTACGATTTAGCATCTGTAACCAAAATAATAGGACCGCTTCCTGCATTGATGAAATTATATGATGAAGACATTATACGTTTAGATGAGCCTTTTAGCACGTATTGGCGCTCTTGGAAACACAAAAAAAATAAAAAAGACCTTACGCTTAGAGAACTATTGGCACATCAAGCAGGCTTAAAGCCTTATATTGTTTTTTTGAATACAGTGATGAAAAAAGGAAAATTCAAAACACGTTTTGTTCGAAATAAACCCAGTAATACTTTCTCTTTAAAAGCATATGACAACCTTTTTGTAAACAAGCGATTTAAAAATAAAATGTATCGCATCATTAAAAGGTCAACCGTTCGAGAGAAAAAAAAATACACCTATTCTGGGTTGAGTTTTTTACTGTATCCATCACTAATTTCACAACTTACAGAAACGAGCTATCAATCCTATCTTCAAAAAGAATTTTACAAACCCTTGGGGGCATATACCTTGGGTTTTACTCCAACAACAAAGCGTTTTGAAAACAATATTGTTCCAACTGAAGTAGATGCTGTCTTTAGAAAGTCACTAACAAAAGGCTGGGTTCATGATGAAAATGCTGCCTTATTAGGTGGTGTTTCAGGTAATGCGGGGCTTTTTGCCACAGCAACAGATATGGTAAAAATTCTGCAACTGTATCTGCAAAAAGGCACATATGGAGGCAACCGTTATTTTAAAGAGCGTACACTTACTGAATTTACGAAAGTTCAGTATCCAGAAAATAAAAACCGCAGAGGATTAGGGTTTGACAAACCGCTATTAAACAACTCAACCCGTGCATTAAAAGACGCATATCCTGCACCAGAAGTAAGTGTAGAGAGTTTTGGTCATTCAGGGTTTACAGGGACTTTTGTTTGGGCGGACCCAAAAAATCAATTGGTTTTTATTTTTCTATCCAATCGTGTTTATCCAACACGGAAAAATCGAAATTTATACCTATTAAATATCAGACCTGCCCTACAACAAGTGTTTTATCAAGCCGATAAAAACGAAAAAAAGCACTGAAATTCAGTGCTTTTAAAGATCTATCCTATAATTTCTTATTTAACAACAAGCTTTTTTGTCACTACTTTATCTCCCTCTATCACTTTCATAATGTAAACCCCTGTGTGAATGCTTGAAATATCAAATTGTTTGGTGTTTCCACTAAATTTTCGAGCAAAAACTTCTTTCCCTAAGACACTATAAATAAAAATTTCTTTTTCATCACTGTTAGAAGTTTTAATGTTTAAATACCCATTTGTTACAGGGTTTGGATATGTTGTAAATCCATCAATAGTTCTCTCATTTACTGAAGCAGTTGCTCCTGTCATTATATCAGTCCAACTCTCTCCAACTCTAATCCCGTCAACAAATGCAGTAGGTATATTTGAGGATTGCCGTAATGCTACTGACGAAATTGGTGTTCCAGAATTCCCTGTATTTGTCGCCTCAGTTAAAGTAGGTTCAGTTGTAACAACAGATGTTAATACATATAATTTTGATTCTCCTGAATCAATATTGTATGTAAAAACTAATAAATAAGTGGTGTTTAAATCAAACCCTGTTGTCCCATAAGTT
>Ga0066376_10003427_pt1 | contig 14179 bp, 13 predicted proteins | sample Knorr_S15_td_Bot_FD_77009 | JGI IMG/M metagenome (GOLD analysis project Ga0066376, IMG submission 77009) | Marine microbial communities from Southern Atlantic Ocean transect - Knorr_S15_td_Bottom_ad_5009_LV_A | ecosystem: Environmental > Aquatic > Marine > Oceanic | place: Southern Atlantic... | reverse complement strand
TGATATGGATGTCTTCCTGAATCTTCGGGTTCCAGTAATCGGACGACCCCGAGAAGCTGAAGAACGGCATGCTGCGCACCTGGGCCTCGGTGGTGTCGTAGCGCAGGTTCTTGCCGGCATTGACGATCTTCTGGAAACCGCCCTTGAAACTGATCTCATAGCGGTCGAGAAATTCGCGGATATCGTCGATCTCGGCGGCGCCGACATCGGTAACCATGGCGTCGGAGCCCAGAGATTCGAGCGATCCGCCGAGATAGATATCGCCGCCCGACATGTCCTCGCCGAGCTTCTCTCCGGAGTTGCCGAGGATGATGATGCGGCCGCCGTACATCATGTAACCGGCCATGAAATTGGCGTTGCCGACGCAGGCCAGGGTACCCGCCTTCATCACCTGGCCGGCGCGCGAGCCGAGATTGCCGCGCACCACCACCTCGGCGCCGCGGATGGCCACCCCGGCGATGGCGCCGGCGTTGCCGCCGACTACCACCGAGCCCGTGTACATGTTGTCGCCCAGCCCCCAGCCGACGTTGTTGTCGACGGTGAAGCGCGCGCCGTCGCTCAATCCGGCGCAGAAATACCCCGCCGAGCCTCGCACATGGACGTGGATCGGGTGGATCAGGCCGACGCCGATATGATGGCGCGCGTCAGGGTTGACGACTTCCGCATCCTGCCCCCGCGCGCCGCATTCGCGGATTTTTTCATTGGCCGCCCGGGTGGTGATCTCGGCTAGGTCGATCGTGACCATGTATTGAAACTTCCTGGCGGGGGTTCGTAGGTGTCGAGGGCCTGGCCCGGAAACAGCCTGTTCAGCGAGACCTCTTCCGAGGCGACGGCGATGAGATCGTCGGTCTCGTAGAGGATCATCGGCTTGACCGCGAGACGGTCCTTGGCATAGCCGATTTCATCCCTGGTCGAGACCAGGAAGGAGAAGGTGCCGTCGAGATCTTCGATCGAGGTCTCCAGGGCATCGCGCAGGGCCACGCCGTGGCTCATCTTGTCGGCGAGATAGACGGCGATGAGCTCGCTGTCATTGTCGGTGGTGAATTCGAAACCGCGCTGCTCAAGGCGGCGGCGCATCTTCCAGTAATTGGTGATCTGGCCGTTATGGACGATGGCGACATCCGAAAAGCCGGTCGCCCAGAAGGGATGGGCGGCCTCGGGCTTGACTTCGGATTCGGTGGCCAGGCGCACATGGCCGAGGCCATGGCTGCCGTGGAAACCGTTTACGTGATAGCGCTCGTCGACGTCATGGGCGCCGCCGACGTCCTTGATGATCTCGAGACTTTCGCCCAGGGAGAAGAGCTTTGCGGCATGCTCCATGGCATAGGAGAAGCGCTGCAAATCACCCGTGAAATCGACCACCACCCGGTAATTTTCGGCGATGATCTCGTCCTCGACGATGCGCGCCTGATGATCGTTCAAGGCGGCGCGGACACGGGCGATGGAGGCCTCGGCCTCGGGCCCGGTGCCGACCAGGAAGCGCAGCTTGAGCCGGCCCTCATGGGCCTCGCTATAGAGGGCATAGCCGGTGGAATCCGGGCCGCGATGCTGGCAGCCGTCCAGCATGTCGATCAGCGCGGCCCCGGTGTCGAACCCGTCGCCGCCGTGCTTGTACATGATCCCGGCGATGCCGCACATGGCGTCTCTCCCGAAGTGGCGGTTGATTTGAACCTATCGCAACCACCAAATTACCACATTGCACAGCTAGCACAATCATTACTATGAAAATTAATTTCCCTACAGGAACATAATGAAGAAAATTCGAGAATATGAACATATATCTTTCAGTAATACTCTATGATGTAATAGATAAGTCAATAATCGAAAGCGCTCCTCCTATGTCAAACGCGATTGCCAGCCTCATCGGCGATCTCGAAGATCGTGGGCGACTCAAGGGAACAGACGTGGCCAACATCGCGGATGTCTCTACGGCCACGGTTTCCCGCTGGCGCACCGGCAAGGCGACTCCGCAGCCGCGCACCCAGCTTCTCATCGCCGATCTGCGCTATGTGGTCGATCGTCTCGCCGATATCTATTCGCCTGACGAGACCCGCATCTGGCTCTACTCACGCAACGCCTTGCTCGACGGCGAGCGAGCCATCGACCTGATTCACGAGAACCGGACCGAACAGGTGCTTGCCGCCATCGAACGGCTGGATGCAGGGGCGTACCTGTAGTCAATGGCCGGCCGTAAAGCGCGTGACGTTGATCTCCTCGACGCTCTCGATGCGCTGGACCGGGAACCGTTCGATGGCGACGTGTGGCGGATCGTCCGTGATGGCAAGAACCCGCTCCAAGGGTACAGCGCCGGAGCGCGATGGGACCCTCCGGGCGGTTTGGACGTTATCTACACCTCCATCGACCCGGATGGCGCGCGCGCCGAAATCTTCTTTCACCTGATGCGCGCGCCTGTTTTCCCAGCCCGAGCCGTTTATCTGTTGCATCGGCTCAACGTTCGTATGCGCAAGACTGTTCATCTCGCGGACATGAGTGCGCTCGCCACGTTAAGAGTCGACATCGCGCGCTATTCGGAACTGGAATTCTCGCAAACCCAGGCAATCGGAGACGCCGCCCATTTTCTCCGCTTCGACGGTCTTATTTTGCCGAGTGCGCGGTGGGATTGCCGAAACCTCGTCATCTTCATGGATCGTGTCGATCCGAACGACGATTGGATAATCGGCGAGAGCGAGCCTGTCGATTGGCAGGCGTGGCGGTCAAAGATTAAAGGATAACGAAAGCAGCCCTCAAAAATCCGGCGGCGATATGCCGCTGGCCTCGAGCTGGGCGGCGAGGTCGGCTTTCAGTCTCGCCAGGCCCGCCGCGTCGCTGGCTTCGCAGCGTGCCACCAGCACCGCCTGGGTGTTGGAGGCGCGCAGCAGCCACCAGCCGTCGGGGCAATTCACCCGCACACCGTCCACGTCGGAGAAATCGGCGCCTGCCGCCGCCAGGCGCGCGGCAACCTCCTCGACGACGGTGAATTTACGCCGATCGTCGCACTGGAATCGGATCTCCGGCGTGTTCACCATCTCGGGCAGGGAATCGCGCATCTCCGCTAGGCTAACCTCGCCGCCGGCGACGATGGAGAGCAGCCGGACGGCGGCATAGAGCGCGTCGTCGAAACCGTAATAGCCGTCGGCATAGAAGATATGGCCGCTCATCTCGCCGGCCAGCGGGCTGCCTGTCTCGGCCATCTTTGCCTTGATCAGCGAATGGCCGGTGCGCCACATCAGCGCCCGCCCGCCGAGCTCCTCGATGCGGTCGAACAGCACCCGGCTGGCCTTGACGTCGGCGACGATGGTGGCGCCCGGATGGCACGCCAGCACCTCGGCCGCCAGGATGGCGAGCAGTTGATCGCCCCACAGGATGCGCCCCGCGCCGTCGACCACGCCGATGCGGTCGCCGTCGCCGTCGAAGGCGATGCCGAGGTCGCATTTGCGCGTCTTCACCTCCTCGATGAGCTGGGCGAGATTCTCCGGCACGGAGGGGTCGGGATGATGCGACGGGAAGCTGCCGTCGATGACCTGATTGAGCAGGTGATGGACGCCGGGCAAGCGATCCGTGATCTTCGCCATGGCTTCGCCCGCCGCGCCGTTGCCGGCGTCCCAGGCGACGGTGAGCGTGCGCCCCGCTTTGTAGTCGCCGGCCACGCGGGCGACATAGTCATCGAGCATGGACCTGTCCTCGGCGCGGCCCTGGGCATCCGCGTAATCGCCGGCGGCGGCGACGCGGCCGAGTTCGGCGATATCGGCGCCGTAGAACGGTCCGTGGCCGAGCATGAACTTGAAGCCGTTGTGGTCGGGCGGGTTATGCGAGCCGGTGACCATGACGCCGCCGTCGGCGTTGAGCTCATGCACCGAATAATAGAGCATCGGCGTTGGCCCGAGGCCGATGCGAATGACCTCCATGCCGCCCGCCACGAGGCCCTCGACCAGCGCCGCCTCGAAGGCCGGCGAACTCAGCCGCCCGTCGCGGCCGACGCAGACCCGGCGGCCCGCCGTCCCGGCGACGCAGGTGGCGAAGGCGCGGCCGAAGGCATGGGCGTCCGTCGTGCTCAGGGTGTGATCGACGATGCCGCGGATATCGTATTCGCGCAGCACCGTGGGGTCGATGGCATGGCCGGCCAAATCTAGCGCTCCGCCGCCGGGCCCTTCGGCGCGGTGCCGCGCCCGACACAGACGTAGCGGAACCCGGCCTTGGCCATGCTCTCCGGGTCATAGACATTGCGCAGGTCGATCATCACCGGCGCCGCCATGAGCTGCTTGACCCGTTCCAGATCAAGCGCCCTAAACGCGTTCCACTCGGTGAGGATGACCAGGGCGTCCGCCTCGGCCATGGCCGAATAGGCGTCGTCGCACCATTCGACGCCGTCGATCTCGCTCCGGGCGTTGGCCATGCCCTCGGGATCATAGGCCTTGAGGCGGGCCCCCGCCTCGATCAGGGCCGGCAGGATGACCAGGGCCGGCGCGTCGCGCATGTCGTCCGTGTTGGGCTTGAAGGTGACGCCGAGGACGGCGATGGTCTTGCCCGCCACCGAGCCACCGCAGACATCGATGATCTTGTCGATCATCGCCAGCTTGCGGGACCGGTTGGCCTCGATCACCGTCTCGACGATGGTCAGCGGCGCGCCGTGTTCCCGGGCCGTGCGCACCAGGGAGGCGGTGTCCTTGGGGAAACAGCTTCCGCCGTAGCCCGGGCCGGGATGGAGAAACTTGCGTCCGATGCGCCCGTCGAGCCCGATCCCCCGGGCCACGTCATGGACATCGGCGCCGACCTTCTCGCAGAGATCCGCCATGGCGTTGATGAAGGTGATCTTGGTGGCGAGGAAGCTGTTGCAGGCGTATTTGATCAGCTCGGCGGTCTCGAGACTGGTGAACAGCACCGGAGTTTCGATCAGGAACAGCGGGCTGTAGAGCCGGCGCATGACGTCGCGGGCGCGCATCGTCTCGGCGCCGACGATGATCCGGTCGGGACGCATGAAATCGTTGATCGCCGAGCCTTCGCGCAGGAACTCTGGGTTCGAGCAGACGTCGAAATCGGCGTCCCCGTTGCGCTCGCCGATGATACGGGCGACCTCGCGCCCGGTGCCCACGGGGACAGTCGACTTGGTGACCACCACGGTGTAGCCGGTAATCGCGTCGGCGATGTCCCGCGCGGCGGCGTAGACATAACTCAGATCGGCATGGCCGTCGCCGCGACGGGCCGGGGTGCCGACCGCGATGAACACCGCCTCGGCCTCCGCCACGCAGGACCGCATATCCGCCGTGAAGGTGAGCCTGCCGGAGCCCACATTGGCCCGAACCAGATCCTCGAGGCCGGGTTCGTAGATCGAAATTTCGCCCCGGGCAAGGCGCTCGATCTTGGCCTCGTCATTATCGACGCAGACCACATCGGCGCCGAATTCGGAAAAACAGGCGCCCGACACCAGACCGACATAGCCGGCGCCGACCATGACGATCCTCATGGCTGGTCCCTGGCCGCGCCTATGAAATCGGCGATCTCGTCATGCAAATCATCACGCGCCAGGGCATAGGCGATATTGGCTTTGATATAGCCCGCCTTCTCGCCGCAATCGAAACGCCTGCCCGTGAAGCGAAATCCGTGGAACGGCGCCGAACCGATCATCGCGGACAGCGCGTCGGTAAGTTGAATTTCATCGCCGGCGCCCCGAACATGTGGCGACAGGTGATCGAACACCTCGGGCATCAGGATATAGCGCCCGACGATCGCCAGGTTCGAGGGCGCGTCACCGGGCAACGGCTTTTCGACCAGCCCGGCGACCTTGACCAGGCGGCCGTCATCGCCGGCGGGATCGAGAATACCATAGAGGTTGGTCTGCGAAGGGGGCACTTCCATGGCCGCGATCATGTTGCCGCCGGTCGCCGTCCAGGCGTCGGTCATCTGTTTCAGGCAAGGCTCCTCGGAGAGAATGAGGTCATCGGCGAGCAGCACGGCGAAGGGCTCGTCGCCGACCATGTTGCGGGCGCACCACACCGCATGGCCGAGGCCGAGGGGTTCCTGCTGGCGGGTATAGCCGACCTGGCCGGCATCGAGCATCCAGTCGTTGATCGCCTCGAGTTCCGCCTGCTTGCCGCGCGTGGACAGCATATCGTTGAGTTCGTAGGAATGATCGAAATGGTCTTCGATCAACGTCTTGCCGCGCCCGGTGACGAAGATGAACTCTTCTATGCCGGCTGCGCGCGCTTCCTCGACGGCGTATTGGATGAGCGGCTTATCGACGACCGTCAGCATTTCCTTGGGCATCGCCTTGGTCGCCGGCAGAAACCGGGTGCCGAGACCGCCGACGGGAAATACCGCCTTCCTGATTCTATCCGGCATGACCTCTTCACCAAACTGCTGAACCCGGGCCGAGGGATACAGGGAATGCCCCGGCAACTCAAGGGTCGTGCAACGCATACTTCATACCAAGGATCAGTGGCCGAGCAGCAGTTCCTTGGCCAGATTGATCTTGGCCGCGAGGTAGGTCGAGCCTCCGCGGTCGGGATGATTGCGCTGCATCAGATCGCGATGGGCCGTCTTGATCTCATCGGCGCCCGCGTCTTCGCCGACGCCGAGTATCTCGCGGGCCTCGGCGATGGTCATTTCCGCGGCGCCCGGCCGCCCGTCTGTGCCGCCGGCGGCCCCACGAGCGTCCATCGAGTCGCGCCAGTCCGTATGGCGGCTGCGGTCGAGATAGGCTTCGAGCACCTGCGCTCCCTCTTCGTCGGCGCGCAGGCATTCCTCGAACAATCCGAGCAATTCATCGAGGCCGAGATCGCCGAACGCCCGCCCCGCGTAGGCGCCCTGGAGCACCACCCCCGACATTTCACCACTATCGTGATCGAGCGTCATGCGCAGGTAATCGGTCTCGACGTCCGATGTCCGTCCCGCCGCCGGTGTGCCGCTCCCGAATCTGCGGAACATGCGCCAAAACACCGGCAGCAGGAGGGCCACCCAGATGATCTGAAACGCCCGGCCGCTGGCGATCAGATACAGCGCCACCAGGGCGACCAGCACGCCGCCGATCCACTTGATGGCGAGCAGCAGGGTTTGCGTGTCGGCGCGGGCGACCCAATGGGCCGCCGAGAGGAAGAGCAGGAGAAGGACGACGCCGAGCAGCAGGTAGGACAGCACCCTACTTGGACCCCAATTGTCGGGTGATCTGCAAGGCGGCGCCGCCGGTTCGCTTGGAGAAGTCCTCGAGCGCCCGCCGCCCGCCTGCGGCAAACACCGCGACCGCGCCGAGCAGGCTGCGAAGCTGTTCGGCGCTGCCCATATCGAAGCGGCAATAGGCGCCGTTGCTGAGGCGGGAAATCTGCTGAAATGCCTGGGCGGCGACCGGATCGCCGCCTTCGTGAAAGATGAACACCGGTACGCCGAGCAGGCCGAGTTCGCCGGCGAGATGGCACAGACGGTCGATGTCTTCCTCCATGCAATCGCCGACGAAGACCAGGGCGTTGACTCGGCGCTTCTTGGTTTCCTTGAGGGCGTGCCCGAGCATCCTCTCGATCTGGGTGTGACCGCCGATGCAAGTGACCCGCGCCATGCGTTTCACCAGGGCGGCGGAGTCGGACAGCCAGGGGGAGCTCTTGCATTCGCGGAAGCCGCGATAGAAGACGAGCTGCACCTCGAGGCCGCCGAGGGTGTCGGTCTCCTCGAACATCTGGCCCTGGATATGGCAGGCGGTGTCCCAGGTCGGCGCCCGGCTGGCGGTGGCGTCCATGGCAAAGATCAACCGCCCGCGCCCGCCGCCCGCGCGAGGCGCGGGGGTCATGGCGACGCGCTTGAGAAACGCATCCACATCGCCGCCGCCCGTAGTCCGGGAAAGCTGCTTGTCACCCTTGGAATCAGCCATGCCCCATTCTACGCCGAAACCGCGGCCGCGTCCCTAGAGGCTTTCCAGTCGCACAGTCAACAGCTCGAAAAAGCCATCGGCGTCGATCTGCTTGAGAACGTTGATGTTGCCCGGCGCGGTTACCACGGTTTGGCCCAGCCGCTCGCCGTCCGCCGTCTCGACGGTCACCGCCATGGCCTCGCCGGAAAATAATTCAGGGGCCAGGAGATAGGCGATGACACAGGGGTCGTGCAGCGGCGCGCCGCCCCCCCGCCGCTCCAGATCGAGCGTCAGCATGCGCGCCACGGCCGCCGTCGCCGGCCGCTCGATAGCGGCGATCGCCCGCACCCGCTCCGGCGTGGCGATCGCCTGATGGGTGACGTCGAGGCCGATCATGGTGAGCGGCGCACCGGCGCCGAAGACCACGGCTGCGGCGTGGGGATCGGTATGGATATTGAATTCGGCATAAGGCGTGACATTGCCGCCCGAACAGGCGCCGCCCATGAGCACGATCTCGCGCAATCGCGGGATGATTTCGGGCTGCTTGATGATGGCCAGGGCCAGGTTGGTCAGCGGCCCGAGCGCCGCCAGGGTGATGTCGCCCGCCGACGCCATCAGGCTGTCGACCAGGAAATCCACGGCATGATCGGGACGCAGGGCCATTACCGGGTCGGGCAGCGCCGCCCCCGCGAGACCGTCCTCGCCATGGACACGGACCGCCGTTCCCAGGGGTTTGAGCATGGGGCGCGGACAGCCGGCATGGACGGCCATATGCTCACGCCCGCCCAGCTCGCAGATGCGCAGCGCATTGCGCGAGGTCTTCTCGAGCCCAACGTTGCCGGCCACCGTGGTGATCGCGAGAAGCTCGATTTCCGGCGAGGCGAAGGCCATCAGGAGAGCCACCGCGTCGTCCTTGCCGGGATCGCAATCGATAATCAGGGGGGTCTTCGCCATGGCCGCTCTATCCTCTGTATTCAGGGTATGGTGGAAATCCGTAGTTGTGCGATATATGACGAGCCCCGTTATAACAGTGAAATATTTGAGGAGCGATATGAGCGGAACCCTGACCCTCGACGCACTTCGCGAGTCCGTCGGAGCCGACGGGTCATCGACTAGCAGGTCCGGCGCAATTTCGAGCGCGGATACACAGTCACCATGAGGACAACCGATCCATGACCGATAGTCTCAAGACCATCTCGCCGGTCGACGGCAGCATCTATGTGGAGCGCGCCCTGGCAAGCGCCAGCGAAATCGACAGCGCCCTCGATGCCGCCGTCGCCGCGCAAATCGACTGGCGGCGAACCGCCGTGGCGGACCGTGCCGCCCTCCTGAGCAGCACCGTCGACGCCTTCGTCGCCGCTAAGGCGGACATCGCCGCGGAGATCACCTGGCAGATGGGCCGCCCGCTTTCCCAGTCGCCGGGCGAAGTCGCCGGCTTCGAGGAACGCGCCCGTCATATGATCGCCATCGCCGCGGACGCCATCGCCGACCGGCCGGTTGGGGACAAGCCAGGCTTCACCCGCTTCATCCGCCGCGCCCCCCTGGGCGTGGTCTTCGTGGTGGCGCCGTGGAACTATCCCTATCTCACGGCGGTCAACGCGGTCATTCCGGCGCTCATGGCGGGCAATGCCGTGATCCTCAAGCATTCGGCCCAGACGCCGCTCTGCGCCGAGCGGCTCGGTGAGGCCTTCGCCGCCGCGGGCCTGCCACGCGGTATATTCCAGCATCTGCATCTGAGCCACGGCGCGGTCGATTCCGTGGTCCGCGACCCGCGCACCGCCTTCGTCAGCTTCACCGGATCGGTGCCCGGCGGCCACGCCATCGTCCATGCCACGGCCGAGCGTTTCATCGCCGCCAATCTCGAACTCGGCGGCAAGGACCCGGCCTATGTGCGGCCCGACGCCAATCTCGCCCAGGCCATCGAGACCTTGGTCGACGGCGCTTTCTTCAATTCCGGCCAGTCCTGTTGCGGCATCGAGCGCATCTATGTCCACGGCGACGTCTATGACGACTTCGTCGAGGGTTTCGTCGAGCTGACCAACCGCTACCGCCTGGGCGATCCGCTGGATCCCGAGACCACGATCGGCCCCATGGTGCGGACTAGCGCCGCCACCGCCGTGCGCTGGCAGATCCACGACGCCCTGACCAAGGGCGCCCGCGCGCTTATCGATACGGCGAACTTCGCCGCCGACAAGGACGCGACGCCCTATATGGCGCCCCAGGTGGTGGTCGATGTGGATCATTCCATGCTGCTGATGAGCGAGGAGACCTTCGGTCCGGCCATCGGCATCATGCGGGTCGCCGACGACGACCAGGCGGTGGCCCTGATGAACGACAGCGCCTTCGGCCTGACCGCCGCCATCTTCACCGCCGACACCGACGCCGCCCTGCGGATCGGCGACGACATCGACACCGGCACCTGGTTCATGAACCGCTGCGACTACCTCGACCCGGCTCTGGCCTGGGTCGGGGTCAAGGATTCGGGCCGTGGCTGTTCCTTGTCGGCTCTCGGTTACGACTATCTGACCCGCCCCAAATCCTTCCACCTGCGTACCAGCCTGTAGAGGACTTCCGTTTATGAATATCGACCCCAAGACATTGACCGGCACTTGGAACTACCCGACCGCCATGCGCTTCGGACCGGGCCGTATCGGGGAACTCGCCGACGCCTGCGAGTCGCTCGCCATGGCCCGCCCCCTGCTGGTCACCGACCCGGGCCTCGCCGCCTTTGACATGGTCACCGCGGCGGTCGCGGCGAGCGGCGCCAGCCTGTTCTCCGAGATCAAGGGCAATCCGGTGGGCCGCAACGTCGAGGACGGCGTCGACGCCTACCAGGCCGGGGCCTGCGACGGGGTCATCGCCTTCGGTGGCGGTTCGGCGCTCGACGCCGGCAAGGCGATCGCCCTGATGGTCGGACAATCCCGCCCGATCTGGGACTTCGAGGATCGCGAGGATTGGTGGACCCGTGTCGATGAGGCCGGCATCGCGCCGATCATCGCCGTGCCGACAACCGCCGGCACCGGCTCGGAAGTCGGCCGCGCCTCGGTCATCACCGACGAGGATACCCATCTCAAGAAGATCATCTTCCACCCCCGCATGCTTCCCGCCATCGTCATCTCCGATCCCGAGCTGACCCTCGGCCTGCCCCGGCACATCACCGCCTGGACCGGCATGGACGCACTCGCCCACTGCCTGGAGGCCTATTGCGCGCCGGGCTTTCACCCGATGGCCGACGGCATCGCCCTGGAAGGCATGCGTCTGGTCAAGGACTGGTTGCCCCTGGCGGTCGCCGACGGCGCCAACCTGGCGGCGCGCGCCCATATGCTGGTCGCCGCGACCATGGGCGCCACCGCCTTTCAGAAGGGCCTCGGCGCCATCCACGCCCTGTCCCACCCGATCGGCGCGGTCCACGACAAGCATCACGGCCTGACTAACGCGGTGGTCATGCCTTACGTGCTCGACTTCAACCGCCCCGCCATTGCCGACCGGTTGGCCGCATGTGCGCGCTATCTCGACCTGCCCGACCCGTCATTCGAGGCGGTCAAGCGCTGGGTGCTCGATCTGCGCAGCGAGCTCAAGATCGAACATACCCTGGCCGAGCTCGGCATCGGCGAGCAGCACATCGATGAGCTGACCCCCATGGCGGCGATCGATCCGTCCTGCGGCGGCAATCCCATTCCGGTGGGCGAACCCGAGCTGCGAGGCATGTTCCTCGCCGCGATCCGCGGCGAGCTGGCGTGAACCCCATGCCATGAAAACCGACGCCCAGGGGATTCAGCTCACCACGGCAAGCGATGCGGCCGTCGCCGGCTATGACGCGGCGGTCGACGCGCTCGCCGGTTTCAAGGCCGACCCCTCGGTCCACGCCAAGGCCGCCCTCGAAGCCGATCCCGAATTCGCCATGGGCCATGCCCTGCGCGGCTATTTCTACCTCATGCTCGGGGTGCCGGCGGTTCATACCAAGGCCAAGGCCAGCCTGGCCCGCGCCGAGCAGGGCGTGGCCACGCCGCGCGAGCACGGGCATTTCCTCGGACTGCGGGCCTGGTGCGACGGCGATCTGATCACCGCCGTGGGGCGTTGGGAGAAACTCCTGATCGAGCATCCCAGCGATCTCATGGCGCTCAACCTGACCACCAGCTTTTACTTCCATTCCGGCGATGCCCTCAATCTGCGCGACACCGTCGCCCGCGTCCTGCCGGCCTGGTCGGAGGATATGCCTGGCTACGGCTATGTGCTCGGCAAATACGCCTTCGGCCTCGAGGAATGTGGCGACTACGGTCGCGCCGAAGACTGCGCGCGTCGCGCCGTGGCGATCAACGGTGGGGATATCTGGGCGGTCCATGCGGCGGCCCATGTCATGGAGATGCGGGGCCGCACGGCCGACGGCATCGCCTGGCTCGAAGAGACCGAGGCGGGCTGGACACGCTGCGCCTTCTTCGTCCACCATCTGTGGTGGCACAAGGCGCTGTTCCACCTCGCCCGCGATGAGCGTGACGCGGCGCTCGCCCTCTACGACGACCGGGTGCGCGACGATTTCTCCGAGATCATCTACGACATGCATGACGCCGCCTCCCTGCTGTGGCGGCTGGAACTCGCCGGCATCGATGTGGGGGCGCGTTGGGGCGAACTCGCCGACATATCCAAGGCCCATATCGGCGACCATAACGACGCCTTCACCGATGCCCATTTCACCATGTGCCTGGCCGGCGCCAGCCGCGTAGGCGCGGTACGCGACATGATCGATTCCATGCGCTCCTATGCCGCCAGCAGGCCGGTCACCATGGCCGAGATCATGCGCGACGTGGGGATCGACGCCAGCTTGGGCCTCGCCGCCTATCGCGCCGGCGACCACGCCCTGGCGGTCGATAGCCTGCTGCCCATCCGCTATCGGATCCACCGTATCGGCGGCAGCCACGCCCAACGCGACCTGTTCGCCCAGACCCTGATCGAGGCCGCCCTGCGGTGCGGCCGCTTCGCCCTCGCCCGGGCGTTGACCGCCGAGCGCAGCGCCGTCATGCCCGGCAACGCCCCCGCCGCCCGTCTCCGGGCCCGCGCGTTAGAGGGCCTGGTACATTGATGGATTAAACCACCGCGCCGCTGAACACCGCGAAGCGTCCGTTCTTGTACCAGCAGTCGACATGGCGGAAGCCGACCTCGCGCAGCCAGGCGAGTTGGACTTCCAGAGTCGCCGGGTGGTCCTCGGACATGCGTCTGCGGGCCTGGGCTATTTCTTCGTCGCTCGCTCTGAGCTCCCGAACCTCGGCCAGCCATTGATCGTCATAGCGCCTTTCCAGTATCGCCGTCGGGCCGCGCACCTGCTCGGCGTTGATGAACACCCCGCCGGCCGCGATCGCCTCGTAAATATCACTATACAGGACGTGTTTTTCGTCATCCTTCAGATGATGGATGGCGAGCGCCGAGACCACCACGTCGAATTCTCCGGGCATGGCGAGCAGGGCGATATTCGCCTGCAAATAGCGGATGCGCGGGTCCGTGCCGAGGCTCTCCTTGGCGAGCGCCAGCATTTCGGATGATATATCGACCAGGGTGATGCGGGCATTGGGATAGGCATCGGCGATCATACGGCTGAGTATTCCGGTTCCCGCCCCGAGATCGAGCACCCGAATATGGGCCGCCTTGGGAAAAGCGAGAAGCTTCATCACTGTTCCGTAGTATTCATCGAAACAGGGGATCAGCCGTTTACGGCCTGCTTCATACTGCTGCGCAGTCTCGTCGAAGACGTTCTTTTCGACTGTCATTCGCCACCATCCTCAAGTGATAAAAGCGAGGCGTTTCCGCCCGCCGCCGTGGTGTCAGTCGAGAAACTACGCTCGTTTGCGAAACGATTCAAATAGCGCGGGCCGCCAGCTTTGGGGCCGGTGCCCGACAGGCCCTCGCCGCCGAACGGCTGGACCCCGACCACGGCGCCGATCATGTTGCGATTGACATAGACATTCCCCACTCGGACCCGCGCCGAGATGTAATCGACGACCTCGCCGATGCGGCTGTGAATCCCCAGGGTCAGGCCATAGCCGGTGCCGTTGATAGCCTCGATGACCGCATTAAGCCGGTCGGCGCGGTAGCGGATGATATGCAGGATCGGCCCGAAGACCTCGCCTTCGAGCGCCTCCATGCAGTCGATCTCGAAGGCCATGGGGGCCACAAAGCTGCCCATCGCCGTATCGCGCGGCAAGGCCAGGCGATTGATGACGGTGCCGAGGCGCGCCATGCGCTTGCCATGGGCCTCGAGCAGCGTCTTGGCCTGATCGTCGTTCACCGGGCCGATGTCGGTGGCCAGCCGCGCCGGATCGCCGATGCGCAATTCATCCATCGCGCCGGCGATTATGG
>Ga0066376_10003426_pt1 | contig 14183 bp, 13 predicted proteins | sample Knorr_S15_td_Bot_FD_77009 | JGI IMG/M metagenome (GOLD analysis project Ga0066376, IMG submission 77009) | Marine microbial communities from Southern Atlantic Ocean transect - Knorr_S15_td_Bottom_ad_5009_LV_A | ecosystem: Environmental > Aquatic > Marine > Oceanic | place: Southern Atlantic... | reverse complement strand
GCTAAATCTCCAGATAAAGAGACTAAAAAGCTTGCCAAGGCCGCTCAAAAACCAGCCAAAAGTGACGAGAAGGCCGAGGAAAAGGCCGCGCCCAAGGACAGTGCAGAAACCAAAGACACAGACAAAACTGAAGAAAAGGTCTGAGTTTTTTTAAATAATTAGAAAATAAACTTAATTAAGAGGTTTAAGATGGCTGAAATCACTGCCGCCCTAGTCAAGAACCTGCGCGAGAAAACCGGCGCGGGCATGATGGATTGTAAGAAAGCGCTAGTCGAAAGCGATGGCGACATTGAAGCCGCTATTGATTGGCTTCGCACCAAGGGTCTGTCGGCTGCCGCCAAAAAGGCCGGGCGGGTCACCTCGGAAGGCCTGATCGGCGTTTCCATCGAAGGCAATACCGGCGCCCTTGTCGAGGTCAATGCGGAGACTGATTTTGTCGCCCGTAACGACGATTTCCAAGCTTTCGTCAGGACCGTAAGCGAATTGGCGCTTAAATCCGGCAATGACATGGAGGCGTTGAAGGAAACCCCATATCCCGGGACGGATCGCAATGTTGCCGAGGAACTCACCAACCTAATTGCCACCATCGGTGAAAATATGTCGCTTCGCCGCCTTGAGGTCGTCGAGGTCGGCCAAGGTGTCCTCTCATCCTATATCCACAACGCCGTTGCCTCCGATCTGGGCAAAATCGGGGTTCTGGTTGCTCTTGAATCCGAAGCCGATGCGGATAAGCTAAATGCCATTGGAAAACAGCTTGCCATGCATGTGGCGTCCTCGAATCCGCAAGCGGTGTCTAGGGATGGCCTGGAGCCGGCCGTTATCGAACGTGAGCGTAATTTCCTGGCCGAACAGGCGCGCGGATCCGGAAAACCCGAGGACATCATCGAAAAGATGCTTGATGGGCGGATGCGCAAATTTTACGAAGACGTCTGCCTTTTGGATCAGACCTTCGTCATTGACGGTGAAACCAAGGTCGAAAAGGTTTTGGAGACGGCGGCCAAGAATGCCGGCGGTCCCATACAGGTTTCTAATTTCGGCGTATTCATCCTCGGTGAGGGTATCGAAAAGAAGGAAGAGGATTTCGCCGCCGAAGTTGCCGCCGTTGCCGGCACCTAAAGACTGTCGGTACGTCAAAGTACCAAAGACCCACCGATGGTGTAGAATTTTCACGTCCCTAAAAAGTGACAGTACCTTTCCCTCATAAGGATCAAACGGAACACCACCATGCCGCCCAAGCCAAAATACCGACGTATTCTATTAAAATTGTCGGGAGAGGCGCTGATGGGCGAGCGTGAATACGGTATTGACGCCAGCACCGTGGACAGAATTTGTGGTGAAATCAAAGACGTTCACGATAAGGGGGTGCAAATCAGCTTGGTCATCGGGGCCGGCAACATTTTCAGAGGCGTTTCAGTCGCCGCCCAGGGCATTGAGCGCACCAGCGCGGATTACATGGGCATGTTGGCAACCGTGATGAATGCCCTTGCCGTGCAAAGCGTCCTGGAAAGCATGGGCGTACCGACCCGGGTGCAATCAGCCATTCCCATGGCAACGGTATGTGAACCCTATATCCGACGTCGTGCTGTTCGTCACATGGAGAAGGATAGGGTCGTGATCTTTGCCGGCGGAACCGGCAATCCTTTCTTCACCACTGACACCGCTGCCGCCCTTCGCGCCGTTGAAATGAATTGTGATGCTCTTCTCAAGGGTACCCAAGTTGACGGCGTTTATGACGCTGATCCGAAAACCCAAAAAGACGCTAAACGCTATCAGGAACTCAGCTACCAGGAGGTTCTGGCCCAAAACCTCAGGGTCATGGACACATCTGCCATTGCACTTGCACGTGAGAACGAGGTTCCAATCCTGGTGTTTTCCATTCACAATCCCGGAGGATTCGCTGATGTCGTCTTTGGTGGCGGCAAGTTTACGATTATTAACTGAGGGATTTCTTTAGCCGGTTCACGAAGGGAAAAATCGCCGTGAGCATCGATATAGACGCCATTTATAAGGATATCACCCGCCGCATGGACGGGGCGATAGGGGTGTTGTTAGATGAGTACAAAGGCCTCCGCACTGGGCGTGCCAATGCTGGTCTTTTGGAATCTCTGGTTGTCGAAGCCTACGGCTCCGATATGCCGATAAATCAGGTCGGCAATATCGGTGTGCCGGAGCCCCGGCTGTTAACGGTCCAAGTCTGGGACAAGGGCCTGGTTCAGTCTGTGGAAAAAGCAATCATCAATTCCGGTCTTGGCCTCAATCCGTCCTCGGAAGGACAGTTGGTCAGGGTTCCCATTCCGGCACTGACCGAAGAACGCCGTATTGAACTTGCAAAAGTCGCCCACAAATACGCCGAAGATGCCCGCATCGCGGTTCGCAATGTCCGTCGCCACGCCATGGATAATTTGAAACATTCCGAAAAAGATAATGAAATATCCAAGGACGAACACCATGAATATGCAGATGAAATTCAGACATTGACCGACCAACACATCAGCCGAATTGATGAATTGCTGGAGAACAAAGAACAAGATATCAAGCAGGTCTAGTTCCATGGAATCCGCCTCTCCTCAAAAAAAGAATTCTCCGCCACCGCCCCCCATTCATGTTGCCATCATCATGGATGGGAATGGGCGCTGGGCGAAAGGCAATGGCCTGCCCCGAACCGTGGGCCATCAAAGAGGCGCCGATGCGGTCAAAGAAGCGGTGAAATCGGCCATTTCCATGGGAATTGGCTACCTGACCCTGTTTGGGTTTTCTTCAGAGAATTGGAAACGCCCGGCTAATGAGATCAAGTACCTCATGGGGCTGCTCCGGTTTTATTTAAAAAAAGAAATCGATGAACTCAACAATGAAGGCGTTCGACTTATGGTTATCGGCGAACGGGACCGTCTAGATAAGGATATTGTATCCCTGATCGAAAACGCTGAACGGTTGACCGCTGCCAATAAACGCCTGACGCTGACCATTGCCCTGAGTTACGGTGGCCGGGCGGAAATAACGGCGGCGGTCCGCAATATCGCCGAGGATGTTTTGACCGGACGCCTGAAGGTAGAGGACATCGATGAATCAGAGGTCGCCGGGCACTTGTTTACCGCTGATATGCCCGATCCTGATCTTTTGATCCGCACCAGTGGTGAAGAAAGGATCAGCAACTTTTTATTGTGGCAAGTGGCATATTCGGAATTGGTGTTTATCGACACCCTTTGGCCTGATTTTTGCGGGAAAGACTTTGAAAATGCCGTCACCGAATATCAGGGTCGTGAACGCCGTTATGGCGCTACCGGAGGGTGACACCAAGCTAAGCCCTTTGGCGGTCCGAACCGCCACGGCCTGCATTGCGGCGCCGGGGGTTCTGGTTATTGCCTATTTTGGATCGCCGTATTTCGACATTCTCATCGCCCTGATGGCGTTGATCCTGGCCTTCGAATGGAACCGTCTTTGTGGTGGACGGCCCTTTTGGTTGGGACTTGGTTTAATTTACATCGCCGTTCCCTGCTGGGCCCTGCTTTTCCTGCGCTCCGACGGCACCTCCGGGTCGACTAATATTTATTGGTTGCTGGCGGTGGTGTGGTCCGCCGATACGGGGGCTTACGCTTTCGGTCGTCTTATCGGTGGCGCCAAACTAGCCCCCGTCATTAGCCCCAACAAAACCTGGGCGGGGCTAATGGGCGGAATAGGGATGGCGGGATTGACCGGCGCGTTAGCCAGCCTGGTCATTGAATCAAAAGACTTTCTTGCCCTCGCTGGGTGGAGTGCCGTCATCGGCGCAATAACTCAAATGGGTGACTTAGGAGAATCTTGGGTTAAACGCTATTTTGGGGCAAAGGATATGGGAGCAATTCTTCCTGGGCACGGCGGCCTGTTTGACCGCGTTGACGGATTGCTGGTAGCTGCCGTTGCCGTTGCTTTGATTGAAACTTTCGACATGGGCCTTATATTGACATGGATGTAGTCCCCGAAACCATTGCACCAAAAACGGAAATGACGCCCCGAAGCATCACTATCCTTGGGTCCACTGGATCGGTCGGCTGCAATACAGTCGAATTGATCGAAAATAATCCCAGCGACTATGTGGTAGAAGCCTTGACGGCGAACCGTAACGTCACTCTGTTAATCGAGCAATCCCTACGCCTAAAACCGAATACGGCAGTACTAGCCGATCCCGATGGCTATCATGCGCTGAAGGAAGGCTTGGCTGGAACCGGGATCGAGGCCGCCGCAGGCCCCGAAGCCCTTATCGAGGCCGCCCATAGGCCTGCTGATTGGGTGATGGCCTCTATTGTCGGGGCGGCAGGGCTTAAACCGACTTTAACCGCCGTCAGGCGCGGCGCCACGATCGGATTGGCCAACAAGGAATGTCTAGTTTCCGCCGGTGATTTGTTCGTTAAAGAAGTCGAAATTCATGGCGCCACCCTATTGCCGGTGGATTCCGAACACAGCGCCATTTTTCAAGTCTTTGATTTCGACAACGCCGACCGGGTTCACCGGATTATCCTGACCGCATCGGGTGGGCCGTTTAGAAATTCTTCCCTTGACGAAATGGCCAAAATGACGCCGGGACAGGCTGTCGCCCACCCCAATTGGGATATGGGCGCCAAAATTTCAGTAGATTCAGCGACCATGATAAACAAGGGGCTGGAATTGATCGAAGCCTTCCATCTTTTTCCAGTTTCCGGTGATCAGATTGAAATATTGGTGCATCCGCAATCGATAATCCATTCCATGGTCGATTATGTCGATGGTTCGGTTTTGGCCCAACTAGGGACCCCTGACATGCGCACCCCCATTGCCTATGCCCTGGCCTGGCCCAAGCGGATGGCCGCCCACGCCCCCCGGCTGGAATTGGGGGAAATCGCCACCCTAACCTTCGAAAACCCTGACATGGACCGTTTTCCGGCCCTCCGGCTGGCCCGCCAAGCCTTGAATTCCGGCGGTGCAGCGCCGACGGTGTTGAATGCCGCAAACGAAGTAGCTGTTCGCCATTTTTTAGACAAAAACATCGGTTTTCTTGACATTGTCCGGATTGTGGAGGAAACCCTTATCGCCGCGCCTGATGGCCGCTTGGATAATCTGGATGATGTTGCCGAGGCCGACGCTGAAGCGCGGAGAATTGCCGAAGATTTGGTTTTAAAAATTCCGAAAGATAATTAATATTCGGCGGCTGGAATCCGCCGCCCAGACACTCACCTGGAAGCGCCCTTATGGACTCCATTCTCGGATTTACTTGGTATTACATTATCCTGTTTTTGTTCGTGCTCACGGTCTTGGTTTATGTCCATGAGTGGGGACATTACTGGGTGGCCAAGCGCAACAACGTCAGGGTCGAGGTTTTTTCGATCGGGTTCGGGCCGGAAATTTATGGTTGGACCAATGCGGCGGGAACCCGGTGGAAAATATCCGCCATTCCCCTTGGCGGATACGTCAAAATGCTGGGCCAATCCGATCTCCCTGAAGATGAAGAGAATGAACGTCCTTTGACCGAAGAGGAAAAGGCCGTTTCTTTCCAATACAAAACCATAGGTCAGCGCGTATCGATCGTTTTCGCCGGGCCATTGGCGAATTTCATTCTGGCGGTGGTACTATTCGCCGGGCTGATTATGACCGTCGGAACACCTAAACATTATGCAGGTGTCGGTAATATCATGCCGGATTCCGCTGCTGCCGAAGCCGGGTTTGAGGTCGGCGACCGCATTTTGAGCATAAATGACGAACCCGTGACCTGGTTTTCTGACCTGGTCCGAATCGTAAGCGGGAAACCAGGCGTTCCCTTGAAAATCACGCTCAGGCGGGGTGATGATGAATTGACCCTGGCGGCGACACCGAAACGGCATCAACGGACGGATAAAGATGGAAAAACGATCGAAGTTGGCTTGCTTGGTGTTCGTTATGACCCGGAGCAAGCTGAGTATGAAAGGCAAAACCCTTTATACGCTTCATGGCTGGGAATCAGACAAACAGCGGCTTTGACGGGAAATATCTTCTCTTATTTAGGTGAAATGATCACCGGAAAGAGGGGCGCCGAAGATTTGGGGGGGCCCCTTAGAATTGCCAAGCTTTCCGGTCAAATGGCCCAGGGCGGGCTCGATAACCTTATCTTCTTTATGGCCGCCTTATCCGTAAATTTGGGCCTTATTAACCTGTTTCCCATTCCTTTACTTGATGGCGGGCATTTGTTGTTTTTAGCCGCTGAAGCCATTCGCGGCCGTCCTTTGGGTGAGCGAGCGCAAGAATACGGTTTTCGTTTTGGACTGATTCTGGTATTGACTCTAATGGTTTTTGCAACTTGGAACGACTTGGTTCACTTGAGAGTCATTGAGTTCATTAAAGAACTCATTACCTGATTTAAAAATCATGGGGGTTTAATTGAGGCGTTATTACCGCTTCTTCACCGCTGGGTACTTCGTTGTGGTTCTTGGGCTATTGCCTTTTCAAGCAATGGCGCAACCGAACCATGACCCTGTTGAACTTGCCCAAAACGCAGGGGTGATCGGAGAAGTTAGGGTTGAAGGAACACAGCGCATTGAACCCGATACGGTCAGATCCTACCTGCTCTTGAATACTGGCGACCCCTTTGATGCAAGCAAAATCGATGGCTCACTGAAAAGCCTTTTTTCCACCGGCCTTTTCGCCGATGTGTCCCTGCGTCGGCAAGGGGACGCGCTGGTGGTAAATGTGGTGGAGAACCCGGTCATTAACCGCATTGCCTTTGAAGGAAACGATGAAGTCGAATCCAGCGATCTGGAATCTGAGATTTCGCTTCGTCCGCGGGTGATTTATACCCGAACCAAAGTTCAAAACGACGTAAAACGCATCCTGTCCATTTATCGCAGCAGTGGTCGTTTTGCCACCGCCGTGGAACCCAAAGTCATCCAGTTGCCTCAAAACCGGATCGATCTGGTGTTTGAGATCAATGAAGGGGATTTGACAGAAATCAGAAGCATCCGGTTCGTCGGTAACAGAGAATTTAGCGACGGCCGCCTGAGGGGAGTCATCCGTACCAGGGAAACCAGATGGTGGCGGCTTCTTTCATCCGATGACAAATATGATCCGGACCGAATGACCTTCGACCGTGAATTGTTGCGCCGTTTCTATCTCACAGATGGCTTCGCTGATTTCCGTGTCGTTTCTGCTGTTGCCGAGCTCACCCCTGACCGCAAAGACTTTTTTCTGACCTTTACCGTAGATGAAGGAAAACGATACCAATTCGGCAAAGTCGATATCGAAGCCCGCCTGCGCGATCTTAAAAAGGAGGATATCGCCGAGATATTAGAATTCGAACAAGGTGATTGGTACGACATCGAAGAGGTCAACGACGCCATCAATGATTTGACCAACAAGGTCGGTGAACTTGGATACGCTTTTGTCGATGTTAGGCCACGGATCAACCGCAATCGTAAGGATAAGAAAATTGATGTTATTTTCGAAATAAACGAAGGCCCACGGGTTTTTGTTGAACGAATTGATATCGTTGGCAATGTCCGCACCCAGGACAAGGTGATCCGAAGGGAGTTTAGGCTCGTTGAGGGAGACGCTTTTAACTCGGCGAAATTGCGCCGTTCGCGTCAACGCATTCAAAATCTTGCCTTTTTCGAATCCGTCGGAGTGAAACGGCTGCCCGGCAGTGCCCCGGATAAGACAGTGCTCAAGGTTGATGTCGAAGAAAAATCGACGGGCCAATTGAACTTCGGCGCCGGTTTTTCAACAACCAACGGGATCCTTGGCGACATTGGCATAATCGAGCGGAATTTCCTCGGAAAAGGACAGCAAGTCTCTCTTTCTCTGACCATCGCCTCGCTCCAAAGTGAAATTGATTTTTCCTTTACCGAACCCTTTTTCCTCGGCCGTGAAATTCGCGCCGGTTTCGATATATTCCATGTCAGCAAGGATCTACAAGATTTCAGCTCCTTCGAAACGGAAGCCACCGGTTTCGGGTTGAGGGGCGGATACAAGATCACCGAAGATCTCAGGCAGGACTGGAATTATAACTTCAAGGTATCGAAGGTTTCATCCGTTTCCACCACTGCCTCAACCTTGATTCAATCCGCAGTGGGAAATTCCACGACTTCGCTAATCGGCCATTCGATCTCCTATGACAAACTCGACAGCGCCATTTCCCCGAAAAGCGGTTATATCATCCAGATGGGGAACGCCATTGCCGGTTTGGGCGGAAGCACTGGCTTTATTAAAAACTCGGTCAAGTCTTTCAAATATTTTCGGATTGCCGACCAGTGGGTGCTGAAATTCGGCGGCAGGGCTGGTTATATTTTCGGACTGGGAGAGGATGTCGCCGTTCTTGACCGGTTTTTCATCGGCGGGGACAGTCTTAGGGGGTTCGAATCCAGAGGCGTCGGCCCCAGGGACATCCAAACCGATGATGCCCTTGGCGGCGAGTGGATGTATACAGGCACGATGCAATTATCCTTTCCATTGGGCCTGCCAGATGAGTTTGGGGTGGGTGGACGTACATTTACAGATATCGGCAGTTCAGGAAAACTCTCACCCACGACATCCGCCGTAAGGGATTCCGGCTCTTTGCGTATGTCGGCAGGGTTTGGCCTAACTTGGACGTCGCCTTTTGGCCCCGTTGGCGTAGATGCTGCCGTGCCATTGATCAAGGAAGATTTCGACATCACCGAAAATATCCGCTTTAATTTCGGCTCCCGGTTCTAGGAGGTTCATTTGACCCACTTATTTAAACTTTTATTTGCTGCCCTCATCGGCATTTCGGTTTTAAGCCAACCCGTTCTGGCCCAAGAGACACCCCCGGCCAAGGGAAAAACTGGAGTGAAGAATAAAATCGTTCCCGTTCGCATTCCCCTCGGGGTCCTGGATGTGCAAGCCATCCTCCGGGAAGCCGCCGCCGTAAAGGACATTCGCGGTCAAATTACTAAATACGGCACCGATTTCGAGAAGGAAATTGAAAAGAAGCGGGGCGACCTCCGAAAAGCAAACCAAGAACTAGCTCGGCAACGGACAATTCTGTCCCCGGAAACTTTCGCCGAAAAACGCCGTGAGTTCGAGCAACAAGTCGTTAAGGTTCAACGCCTAGTACAAAAACGTCAACGGGAATTGGACAAATCGCGTAAAATTGCGATGGACACCGTCAACAAAGCCTACATCGAAATCGTCGCCAAGTTGGCCGACGAAAGAAATCTTGCCATGATTATAAGAAAAAATCAGACCGCCTATTCGGTAGGGACTTTGGATCTTACGAAAACAGTATTAGATCTATTGAATAATAAATTGCCTAAAGTAAAGATTGCCCAGCCTGGGAAATAAAGGATGGCTGATCCTCGTTTTTTTTCCGTGGCCGGGCCCTTCAGCCTAAAGGGATTGGCAGCAATTTCTGGATCAAGGATTGGAGATGGCGGCAATCCCGAAGCCCAATTCTTGGATGTTCAACCGCTTCAAATCGCCGGGCCCGAGCACCTCAGCTTTCTCGACAACAAACTCTACCTCAATGATTTTTCCAAAAGCCGCGCCGGGGCTTGTCTTGTACACGCCGATCATGCTGCCAACGCACCCAAGGAAATGGCTTTATTAATTAGCGAGGATCCTTACCGCGCCTATGCAAAAGCCGCTGCCGCTTTCTATCAGCGAAAGAATACAGAAGCCCACATTGCCCCCTCGGCCATCATCCATGAAACTGCTAAAATCGGTCTAAATTGTCATGTATCCCCCGGCGCCGTGATCGACGCCGAAGCCGAGATCGGACAAAACTGTTCCATCGGTGCCAACACAGTCATCGGTAAGAGCGTTATACTTGGCGATGACTGTGTTATTGGACCCAACTCAAGCTTGTCATTTTGCATTATTGGCAACCGCGTCGATATCCATAACGGGGCCCGGATCGGACAGGACGGGTATGGATATGCCCCTGGGAAAGATGGCCACATCAAAATTCCTCAATTGGGTCGGGTATTAATTGAGGACGATGTCGACATCGGCGCCAACGCTACCATCGATCGTGGAAGCGGCCCCGATACGGTTATCGGGGCAGGAACAAAAATTGATAATCTTGTACATATCGCCCATAACGCACAACTGGGAAAAAATTGCTTGGTGGCTTCACAGGTCGGCATTTCCGGCAGCACCGAATTCGGTGACTTCGTGATGGTCGGGGGAAAGGCTGGATTTGCCGGCCATTTACGGATCGGCGAAGGCGCGCGCATTGCCGCAAAAAGCGGGGTCACGAAGGATGTCCATGCCGGCGCCACCGTCGGGGGCTTTCCCGCCCGTCCTTTGAAAGAATGGCTTCTTGGGGTTGCTGCCCTCAGACGATTTGCAAAAAAGAAAGTCAATTAAGCCATGGATGAAACTCTCTCCTCCGACGCTGGTAAAACCCTTGATATTGATGCGATCAAGGACATGATTCCGCACCGTCATCCGTTCCTGTTGATCGATGAAGTCACCGATCTGACCCCTGACGTTGAAGCGACCGGCATCAAGAACGTCAGTGCAGATGAGCCCTATTTTGAAGGCCATTTTCCCGGACATCCGATTATGCCAGGTGTTTTAATCGTCGAAGCTATGGCTCAAACCTCAGCGGTTTTAGTGGTCAGCACCATGGGAAAACAGCCCGGAAGCGTCGTTTATTTCATGTCCGTGGATCAGGCCCGCTTCCGTAAGCCGGTCTTTCCCGGTGACCAGTTACATCTGCATGTGGTGAAGCAACGACAACGCGGTAAAGTGTGGAAATTCCAAGGCGAGGCGCGGGTCGGTGAAGATATCGTCGCCGAAGCAACTTTTACTGCCATGATTGTGGATCCAAAATGAGTGAAATTCACCCAACCGCGATCATCGCCGACGGTGCCAAGATCGGCGAAAATGTATCCATCGGGCCCTATTCCATGGTCGGTTCTGACGTCGAATTAGACGATGGGGTCGAACTTATTTCCCATGTCGTCGTCACTGGACATACTAGTATCGGCGCTAATACCCGAATTTTTCCATTCGCGTCGATCGGTCACCAGCCTCAGGACCTTAAATACCAAGGCGAAGCATCGAGCCTGACCATCGGTTGCAACAACGTCATTCGGGAATACGTAACCATGAATCCCGGTACCGAAGGCGGCGGCATGGCAACGCGGATCGGTAATAACTGCCTGTTCATGGTCGCCGCTCATGTCGCCCACGATTGCCAGATCGCGGATAACGTCATCCTGGTCAACAATGCCACCCTTGCGGGTCACGTTTCTATCGAAGACTGGGCAATCATCGGTGGCCTGTCTGCCGTTCATCAATTCGTCAGGATCGGCAAGCACTCCATGATCGGCGGCAAGACCGGCGTCGCCGAAGACGTCATCCCCTACGGCTCGGTGATCGGAAATCGGGCCCGTCTGTCGGGGCTGAATATCGTCGGGCTAAAGCGCCGCGATTTCTCTCGCGAGGATATCCAAAACCTACGCAAGGCCTACCGGCTCATTTTCGCCGAGGAAGGCACCTTCGCGGAACGGATTTTGGACGTTGCTGAGTTGTTTCCTGACAACGAACCGGTCCAAGACATCATCAACTTCATCAACGCCGATTCATCTCGAGCCATCTGCCAGCCAAAAATGAAAGATGCCGCCTAAACTCGGAATTCTTGCCGGGGGCGGACCGCTTCCGGAACTCCTTGTTCGGGCTTGCCAGGACTCCGGTCGGGACTTTCTTGTGATCGGCTTCCAGGGTCACGCAGAAAAGAAAAACTTCGCCGACGTTCCTCATGCCTGGGTGCGTTTGGGCGCCGCCGGCCAATCAATCAAGCACCTGAAAGATGCCGGGTGTCAGGAATTGGTAATGGCCGGGACGATCAAAAGACCTTCCCTTGCCTCACTCAGGCCCGACGGATGGGCGCTTTGGTTCTTTGCCAAATCAGGAGCCCAATCGCTTGGGGATGACGGCCTGTTGAAGGCGTTGGTCAAAACCCTTGAGGAAACTGAAGGATTTTGTGTCATCGGCGCAGACGATCTATTGTCGGACCTGCTCGCCACAAAAGGAGTCTACGGCCATGTAAAACCCGACTGGCAGGCCGAAGAAGATATCAAATACGGCATCCGGGCGGCATTGGACCTCGGTCGCCGCGACATCGGCCAGGCCGCGGTTGTTCAGTTGGGGCAGGTGCTTGCCGTCGAAGATGCCAAGGGCACCGACGCGCTCCTCAAGCAGGCCCAGAAAGTTCGCATGAGCGGTCCCGGGGGCGTGTTGGTTAAAGTCAAAAAACCCGGCCAGGAACACCGCGCCGATTTGCCAACCATTGGGATCACCACCGTTGAAGAGGCTTCTGCCGCCGGCCTGAGGGGAATCGCCATTGAAACCAATGGCGCCCTGGTTGTCGACCGTGACGCCGTGATTAAGGCTGCCGACGCAGCGGGAATTTTCGTCATCGGCATCGACCTCCAGGACCACCCTGACGTCAGCGGGGATGTCGTTGACGGCGGCATGATAATCGCCGACCGGTCCAACCCTCTGGTTTTTCTCATCGCCGGAGAGGCATCCGGTGATTTCCTGGGAGCGCAATTGATGCAATCCCTGAAAAAGGAAACCGAGGGCCGGATTTCCTTCGCCGGGGTTGGCGGCGCCCGTATGGAAGAGCAGGGGATCAAAAGCCTTTTTCCCATGGCCGAGTTGTCGGTGATGGGAATCGCCGAAATCCTGCCCCGGCTTCCCGGACTTCTTGGCCGCATGTCCGAAACCGTCGACACCGTCAAACGGCTTACCCCCTCATGTCTGGTCACCATCGATTCTCCGGATTTCAATTTTCGCGTCGCCAAGCGGCTAAAGGGAAAGGGCATCCCCCTTATTCATTACGTCGCTCCCTCGGTTTGGGCTTGGCGGCCAGGTCGGGCTAAAAAAATCGCCGGTTTTCTGGATCACTTACTGGCCTTGTTACCGTTCGAACCGCCCTTGTTCGAGGAGCAGGGGCTGCCTTCCACTTTCGTCGGCCATCCGGTTTTGGAAGGAGATGCCGGAAAGGGGAACGGCCCAGGGTTTCGTGACCGCAACGGCATTGCCGCTACCGACACGCTGATCACGGTTCTTCCCGGAAGCCGGATGAGTGAAATATCGCAGCTTGAAAAGATTTTCGGCGAAACCCTGTTTTTGCTGAATAAAAATTTTCCGCAATTGCGCGTCGTCGTGCCGACCATCAACACCGTCGCCGGTCCCGTTCGCCGGTTAACGGCTGAATGGCCGGTTCCGGTGTTGGTGGTTGAGGGTGATCAGGAAAAATTCGATGCCTTCGCCGCCTCCGAGGCGGCACTGGCGGCTTCCGGAACCGTTGCCCTTGAATTGGCCGTAGCCCGGACCCCGGCGGTCATCGCCTATAAAACCAACATCCTCACCGCCATGATCGCGCGCTGGCTGGTCAAGGCCCGCTTCGCCAATCTGGTCAACCTGATACTGGAACGCGAAGCGATCCCCGAATTTCTCCAGAGTGCGTGCCGGTCTGACTTTCTAGCCGCGGCCATGGAAGACCTGCTGGCCGATACCGAACGCCAAGACAAACAAATCTCCGCCTACGACGAAGCCTTGAAAAAGCTTACACCCAAGGGGCATTCCCCCGCGGCCCTGGCCGCGGAGGTAATCGTCAAGGTCATCACCAAGGAAACGCCGGAATAGCTCACTTGCGCATGTGTAGCGGGGTGTACTTTCGCTTCGTGTCGCCCACGAACAATTGTCGCGGACGACCGATTCTTTGAGATGGGTCTTCGATCATCTCGTTCCACTGGGCGACCCAACCGACGGTTCTGGCAACCGCGAATAACACCGTGAACAGACTGGTAGGTATTCCCATCGCCTTGAAAATGATGCCGGAATAGAAATCTACATTGGGATAAAGCTTCTTACGGACGAAGTATTCGTCCTCAAGCGCGATGCGCTCCAATTCCACAGCAATATCCAGAAGCGGTTCATCATCGATGCCCAATTCGTCCAGGACCTCATGGCAGGTCTTTTCAAGAACCTTGGCGCGGGGGTCAAAATTCTTATACACCCGGTGGCCAAAACCCATCAACCGGAACGGATCTTTCTTGTCCTTGGCCCGGGCGATGAAATCGGGAATGTTCTTGATGTCGGCGATTTCAGTCAGCATTTTCAGAACTGCTTCATTGGCGCCGCCATGGGCCGGCCCCCACAAGGACGCAATCCCCGCGGCGATACAGGCGAAAGGATTGGCGCCGCTGGACCCAGCCAAACGAACTGTC
>Ga0066376_10003425_pt1 | contig 14186 bp, 12 predicted proteins | sample Knorr_S15_td_Bot_FD_77009 | JGI IMG/M metagenome (GOLD analysis project Ga0066376, IMG submission 77009) | Marine microbial communities from Southern Atlantic Ocean transect - Knorr_S15_td_Bottom_ad_5009_LV_A | ecosystem: Environmental > Aquatic > Marine > Oceanic | place: Southern Atlantic... | reverse complement strand
TAACAGAAAAGTTACCTCGGGGATAATTGAGTTGTCACCAGCAAGAGCTCACATCGACCTGGTGGCTTGCTACTTCGATGTCGTCTCTTCCTATCCTGGGTCTGCAGAAGGACCCAAGGGTGGGGTTGTTCGCCCATTAAAAGGGATCGTGAGATGGGTTTAGACCGTCGTGAGACAGGTTTGTTGCTTGGTGGTTGAAGTGTTCGTGTCTGATGGAAGGGGCCCTTTAGTACGAGAGGAACGAGGGCTCGGGGCCACTAGTTTACCAGTTGTCTGACAAGGCAATGCTGGGTAGCCACGCCCTAAAGGATAAGAGCTGAAAGCATCTAAGCTCGAAGCCACCCCATAAACGAGACACACAGTGAACGCTCATAGAAGATGAGATGATAGACCGCGGATGTACGCACGAAGCTTCGGCGACGTGTTCAGTCCAGCGGCACTAAAGTTCCGCAACTTTTTTTGTTGATACACATCGGCGAGTGCCCTTCGTCCATTAGTTCATGCCAATACACCGCAATCATTTGATTGCACGTCCAATTCGAAAGGAGTTGGGTGCACGGTCATAGCGGAGGTGTATACCCGGTCCCATCTCGAACCCGGAAGTCAAGCCCTCCTGCGTCTGATCTGGTACTGTGGTGCGAGAGCCCACGGAAACGACAGTCGCTGTGCCCCTCTCCTTTCACCTTGGTCCCCTCATGCCGGTTGGCTATGCCAATCTTCCCAATCCCATTCCACCTTTTTTTAACAGGATGACCGTTTCATCACATTAGAATGATACACACTAGCCGGAGTCGAGTATATGGCAATAGGCACTACTGACATTCTCGGCTCAGATCAGGTCGGGGTTTATCTCTCGGTCTGTGGCGGCGTGGTATTTCATCCAGCTGAATTACCGCCGGACGTTGTCGAAACAATCGATCGCGTGATTGGACTTGAACGCTGTGAGATGACCATCGGCGGCTCGACCTTGGTTGGTGCTTTGATATCAGGCACTGAAAAAGGTCTGGCAGTTGCCGACATCGCCACCGAAAGCGACATCGAAAAATTGACCTCGTTCGGTGATGTCGTGGTGCTGGAAGGAGGGGTCAATACCGCAGGCAATCTCCTTCTTTGCAATAATGTAGGTGCGATTGTCTCGCCTTCGATACCCAGTGATGGAATCGAGATCATCTCCGAAGTTCTTGGCATTCCAGTAGCGGTTTCCAGTATTGCTGGAGATGATGTCGTCGGCAGTCTTGCTCTCGCCAACGATCAAGGGGTTCTTCTTCACCCCGATGTTCTGCCTGAAGAGGCGAAATTGGTTGAGGAAATTCTACAGGTTCCAGCGATGGTTGGAACCGTGGCCTTTGGCTCACCCTATGTCGGCGCCGGAATCTGCGCTTCCAATAATGGAGCTCTCGCAGGCCGTGATACCACCGGTCCTGAGCTGAATCGTATCGAAGATGCTCTCGGTCTGTTCTAAATGCTCTCGGCAATGTTGAAGAGCGGGTTTTGCTGACCGCTGTCCATGGCTGAGATGCTCTACTCCGGAAAGGTCAAACAAGTTTGGTCAACAGATGACCCCGATGTCTTGGAATTCCGCTATACCGATCAAATATCGGTCTTCGATCAAATAATCCCCTCCTTGATTCCTCGTAAGGGTGAATCGTTAAACCGCACCACTTGTCATTGGTTTTCCCTAGTTGAAAAAGAAGGGATTTGCTTGACTCACATAGTCGAGCGCAATGGCGCGAATCGCTGCTTGGTGCGTCGCGTAGATGTTTATCGAGAACCAGGAACACTACCACGTGACGGCGAGTGGGTCTTTGTTCCCCTTGAGATAATCTGTCGTCATTATCTGGCTGGTTCCGGTTGGCGCCGCTATCAGCGCGGAGAACTATCGGCTGAAGACTTTGGTTTTGCCGCAGAAACCACTCTTTCCCAAGGGGATAAATTACCGGCACCTTGCATTGAGATAACCACTAAGTTCGAGCCTTTCGACCGTGTGATAGATGTTGAGGAGGCCTTGGCAATCGCCAATATCAGTCGTGAGGAATTGGATTCGATTACCGATGCGGTCATCAATATCGATGAGTTGATTCAGCGCAAGGCCGATAAATGTGGATTGATTCACGTCGATGGTAAGAAGGAGTTTGCTCTGGGACCAAATCGGGTTCCGGTATTGGTCGATTCATTCGGCACTCTCGATGAGGACCGCTGGTGGGATGCTCAAGCATATGAAGAGGGTGAAATAATTCAACTATCCAAGGAATTCGTTCGTCAGCACTATATCGAGACCGGCCACCAAAACGCTTTGCGTATCGCTAGGGATTCGGGTGGTGATGAGCCGGCAATACCAGCATTACCGCAAGCGGTAGTCGATGATACCGCCGCGCTTTACGCTTCGATGTTTGAGCGCTTAACCGGTGAGAAATTCTGAGCAATTCCAACTTTAGCCATGTGCTCGCAATAATACGCCAACCCTTCTCTTCTCAGCTGCACGTAATAGTGCCAGTAGATGCTTGGCCGCATCGTGACAACCACCGTCAAGAGGTTCATCGGCAGCGGGTGTCCAGCGCCGTGAGGTTATGGCTATTCGTAATTGTTTAATCTCATCACCATCTAACCATCCCCTCATCTCAAGACCGCCAAGTCCCCTTTTCATTGGCTCAGGGATGCGGTTTTGCAAAGAGTCGATATGGCTTAATATCGTCTGTAAAGAGTTCCTCTCCTTACCTAAAGGTCGCATCCATTGCGCAAGGTAACTCAAGGGCGAACCATCACCATAGGGGAATCTACCAAAGCGGTCATTGGAAATACCGGCCTGAAGTTTGGCCCCCTCTCCCCTTTCCCCCACAGCGGCACAGGCAGTGAAAAGCAAGGTCGCATCATCCCACGGAATAGCGTCGCGGTTTGAGATATCTTCAAGTCCTTGCGAGCGTAGTCGTGCTTGTAAATCATCGTCCATTATTTCACTCCACTTCTGCGAACCCTCGAGCACCGCGACCATTCTTGAAAAGCGAATCGGGTTTATCGCATCGAGGGTGAGGAATGGCGAGGTGCCCGCAAGCAAGTCTTCATGCTCGTCCATAGAGCGGTGCACTCAGCGCTCGGAAAAGAACCTGTCCATTCTAGAACCGATGTCCTCTCGCTCGACTACTTCGACATCATCATCATCGGTTGCAATCTCTCGGCGCAGCGCTCCTAGTTTTACACTGGCACTACCATCATCGATTATCGGTTTATTTACAACCGCTTCCTCGACGACCATCTCTACGCTATCCCCTCCCAAATCCAGTTCAGGTATCTCGTCGAGCAAATCATCGAGATCATCCAATGATATATCGTCGAGTTCATGGTCGCTAATGGTCTTCCTCTCGATTGGTGTTTCAGATTTCTTAACATCTGACTTGCCTGAACCAACCGCTTTTCTGGTGCCGATTATGCCACCTAACCAGGCGAGTCCGATTAGAATAGTTGCTACCGAGAGGGTCCAAACTACATCGCCGGAGCCGAATTCAACCAGTGGAATCGCTTCGGCTATCGCACTGCCACTATCATCGCTGGCATCATCATCCTGATCCCACGGTGCCTCACAAGATATCTCTGCATTGACCAACATCCCAGCCTCAATTACCACGGGCCTGTCCACACTGATTATCGGGGCGTAAGTACCGCTGGCAATATCGACAAAGATGCTGGTATTCCAACCGCTTTCCTTTTGTGAAAGGGTGAGAATACAGGTTGCTGATTCAAGCATTGAGTGTCCATGACGTTTGATGCCGACGGTGATGGAATCACCATCGACCTCCATATTGGCGATGCCGACATTCCAACCGGATTGATGGGACATTTGGCTACTGCTACCCGAGTCGAGGATGCGACCGGATGAATCGATTACCTCGTAGAGAATTGTAATCTGTCCTGGTGCTGGATCCCATTGAGAAATGCTAAGATTGACGGTTGCATTTGCACCTTTGTAGATCTCTAACATAGTACTATCGAGTACCTCACCCGCCGATGAGCGTAAGATCAAGGTCACAATCATCGGAGAATCATCACTGGCTACCAAGAAACACGAGGTCCAAATTCCACTGAATGGAATGATACCTAGGGCGCTGAGATTATGACTCTGGTCATCACATTGAGCGCTATGCACAGGGGGGTCTTTACCAATCGTATGCACTTTAAGGATGGTCGAAGAAAAATCAATACTGCCATTAATGCGGTCACTAGCAAGGGTAATCTGCGCGATTTCACCCGAAAACGTCAGCGAAATACCGGTAGCGACAGCACTAGGTAATTCGCCATCACTGTAGAACTCAATTTCCTGAACTTGGCCAGTCGGCCCATAGAGAACTGGGGTTGAAGCATATGATATCGGTGAGCCAACGGCTTGAATCGCCAATTCGATCACCCCTAGAATCGGATGGGTTACGGTGATGGTCAACGCGATTGGCAAGCCATCCCAATCTGCACTCGGCTGTAAATCGAGTGGAATTCCCTGAATGGTCGCCGGTGCTAATACCAGTGAAGAATTGCCCGTAAGGTTCCAGCCCGAGGGTATCGATAGTAAATCAATAGCAATAACGGCAACGTCATTACCGGTATTCTCAATCCATGCCGTCGGCAGACCCCCTTGCGAAGAAAGCAACCAATCACCGTTGACTCCAAGCATGATTCCTGGTGCAGAACCAACTCTAATCGGCACTTCCTCGACCACGAGTCCCGAGCCATCGCCATCCGATATTCGCAGTCTGATAACACCTATCTGTCCGGCGATAGAATCCTCTGGCGGAGTTGCGACGACCACTATTTGTACCGACTCGCCAGGGCTTACAACTTCGGCATTTTCAGGTAAGGAAATATTCCATCCTTCACCGGCTTTGGTGAACCATGGTGCGCTTGGAGTATTGCCCAATTGCTCGATTGTCAAACTAACATTTCCCCCTTGTGGTGGTACTTCCAAATTGGATCCACTGAGGTTTACCCGCCAACCAGATACCTGAGCCACTTCCAATTCGATGACCAGCGGATTGGCAAGGGTCACGTCCTCTGCGATTGCGACCAGGGTAATATTTACCCGAGTTCCAGCCCAAGTATCCACAGGTACTGCGATATTCAAAGCGATAGTCTCTTGGCCAGTGACCACGAGAATTGAGGTGCTAGCTGCATCAACTATCCATTGCGAATCATCTCCGCTTTCTGCGTCAATGCTGATTTGAGGAGATATTGCCAATGAATCCAAAGCATTACCCACATTGCTAAGGCTGAGATTCAATCGTAGTGATTGGCCAGGGATTACCGAATGGCTCAAGCCTTGGTCAATGCTCATATTCCATCTATGGTCTGGCCGGGCTTGAACTGTGATTCGGGCTTCTGAATCGACTGTAGAATCTGATAATGAGGTCCAAGTCAATACCAATTCAAATTGCTCACGGGCCGGAATGTCTTCGGATAATGTCACCCAAATCGGTATCGTAATCACCTCTCCTGCGTCGAGTGTCTTAGTGTCGTCAGGAATTGTGAATTCAACCGCAGGAGCTTGGCTGAGATTGCCAGCTGTAGTACTGCCACTCAAGATAAAGGTATCTTGGCCATTGCCTGGGTTCTCAAGTTTTACAATCAATTTGGTCAATTCGCTGACGCTAAATGTCGCTGGACTGTTCGGGCTGACGACCGCTGCTGCCGAGCGATAGACCTGTAATACGTGTAACGAGAGATTGAGGTCATAGCCACTGAGTCCTGTCGCACTGGTATTGAAGAAATGGCGGTGAGGTGAAGCATCATCGGGTAAACTCAAGTTCAACCAGCCATATTCATAGCCCGAACCACTTAGGTTGAGCAGAGTTCCCTCCAATGACAAGGCTCCTTCGGCACTCCACGTCCAATCATCCTCTATCATATCTGAGTTTGAGATATCCCATGAGATCACTCCTGAACCCCCCACTTCACCGGTAATCAACCACGAAAGCCCGGTCGCAGGTATTGTGCGAATGTGAGCATCGGGGGCTGCGACCGAATTGGCATGCATAATCACCTGTTGGACCTCACAGATCTCATCATCGTCATAGCCGATACATATCGTCAATTCAAATTGAGTCGAGCCGGCTTCGGCTTCGATTTCGATAATCAATTCGGCCGATTCCATCGGGTCGAGTTCTAGGCCGAATACCTCGTTACCAGCATTGTCAACCAGTGCAGGTTCACCGTCCCAACCAGAGGCTGACCAGCCGATGAAAGAGGTGGTTTCGGGGGCATTACCAAGGTTCTGTATCTGTAACCATGCTCTAGCGTTTTCACCGATTCTACCATGGCCTTCACTGATGGACAAACCCGAAGGGCCTTCGACTGAGAGGCCGCGGGTACGAAATACATCGATTGGTAAAATGACGTTACTAGTGACCGATGAATCCGAATCAAGACTTAATGTTAAGGGGATCAATGCGCTTTCATCACCGAGGGCAGCCGCGGGAACATGGATTTCAAAGTCGATTAAAACCGGGATGTTCTTCACCAGTGAATGATTTAGAACCTCACCATCGGCAAGGTCGAATGTCCAACCATCTGGCAAAGATGAATCATCATAAGTCAAACTCCAATCAGCAGTCCTTGAACCCACGCTGGTGAGAATTATCGTCACGATATCGGTATTGCCGGGCACAACTCTTGTGGTTTCTGAAGGGGTTGATATTTGGGCGACATAGGGCTCGACGATACTCAAAGTAGCACTGGTATTATCGTTATCATCTCTGGCTTGAGTGATATTTTCATTTGGGTCGAGAATCAATTCGAATACGTGCTCGCCTAGAGTTGCGGTGATATCGACGCTGAAAGTTATCGGTCCACCTTCGCCACTAGGTGCTACCGGTAGGGCATTATCACTGCGATATCTAGCTATTTCATCACCGTCCATCAACAGAACCGCATCTACCGGTTCATCGGTTTCCACAGTGCCGATATTGGAAAATTGACCGCTTACGGTCAAGGTCTCACCGGGGTCGGGATTGACTGGATTGAAACCGATGCCACGATCATCTGCGAGAGGTGCTAAGTCGGGCAGCGCCTGAGAAATCAAGGTATCGCCGACCAATATGTCGAGGAAACCATCGCCATCGAGATCGGCTACAGCAGGTGCAGCCCAAACCCTATGCGGCATTGTCAGTGGACTCGACCAAGCGTTATTGATGTCGGCAGGAGCCCCGGTTACGCCATCAAAGGCGTAGATTCGGCGGCCAAATGCAACCAATAATTCTGGGGTATCATCACCATCGAGGTCGATAGCGATTGCTGGCGAGGCGGCTATTTCATCATTATTGGTACCACTACCACGCTCCATCTGTTTAGCCCATTCTTTGAATGGCGGGTCGACCGAAATATCGTGGCAGCCGGCCAACCCTTGACGATTGAATGATATCGTGGAGGTCGAATACCAAGTCACCCAGCACAATCTATCACTGATGTTATCACCATCGGTATCGACTGGAGTAGGCATTGCATCAGCATAGCCATTGGGTGCTCTAAAACGCCAGATCTCGTCGGTGCTGGTCAATTCCATTGCCACGAATTGTGCGCCCATGCCATTATCACGGCCATTGGCATCACTGGGCAGGGTAAGAATCATTTCTGGAGCGCTATCGCCATCCAATTGGGTGATCACAGGGCCAGGCAATTTGAGGCGAGGTGCATCATTATCGCCATCTGTTCCCGCAATAGATACCCTCTCCCAATCAAGTGAACCGGTAGCACCGTCAATACGCCAAATCCACATGCTTCCTGAGTTTGAGTTGATTGTAGTCAAAACAATGCAGCCGGTGGAGTCGTCAAGAGCTGCAAAAGCGGGATCGCTGGGATGGGTTCCTCTATCGAGGATGATCTGCCACGAAGCCTCGGGCGGACCTTGTAAGGTTAGTGGAATCGCTAAAACCGTAACATCTTCACTGTCGACATCGACTACGGCAATGACCAATTCGGGCGAGCCATCCATGGCTAAATCCGCCAATAAGGGCTGGGTGACGGCTTTGTGCCCGGATTGTGAGGTTGGTAAATGTGGGCTGGAAATACCGATGCGATAATCGGCACTGGTCCAGGTCCATACCTTTTCATTATCATGACCAGAAGCACTCCAACCCGACTCATCACAACTCAAGTCAGGTGACCAGACATCGACATTCAACGCCGAACTTGTATCGTAGACCACGATTATCTCTAATTTCCCATCAGCATCGATATCGACGGCTACCGGGGTTGCTCGGATTCGTTCGGCTGAACCAAGGTTGACCTCCCACGCGGTTTTGGCGGAATCTCCTGCGATTATCGAGAGATAGCGGTCGGCGTTTTCGGAGGAATCTCCAGAGCGGCTCATCACCGCAAAGAGGCTGTCCTCACCACATCTCTGCGCTGCACCATCGGGTCTTGTGACCGAGGTGGAGAGATTCACGATAATACTACCATAGCCATCCGCACCAGAATCATCGTCGAAAGCTTGCCAATTGACAATCGGTTCAGTAATGGTTAACAGACCAGAATCGCCATGTGTTGGCAGTTTCGAATCGCGATAGGGTGTATGGCCATATTGGGCCCATGGTTGCTCCTCATGATCCCAGATCGGCATCTCAGCCATCACACTTGAATTGATGACGAGCGGCATAACCAGCAGTATTGCCAAGATGTACGCTAGGCGGCTAGAACTGGACATCTACGATTGCTCCGATACATATCTCGACGCGGGAGTTTGTAATGCTTGCCTTCTAGCGGGCCCTACGGGCCCGTATTAGGGAGCCAATAAATGGCTACCGTCGTCCAATCTCCTTAAATAAAAGGCGAAGGTGGGCGGACTGACTTCGGTCACTCATCCCTCCTGAGGAGTCTCCGGTGATGGACGGACGGGAACAACCCGCCCGTGCACTGGAACCTCGTGGAGGAAGTGCCGAATGAGGTGACCAAAATGTACAAAATAATCAGTAAGGAGGATACCATTCGTATCCCTGCAGAATATATGCGTAAGGGCCAGAGCCTAAACCAGCACATCGACCGTCTGGCTGCCTCTGCCTTCGAAGGTCGATTCGATGACGATAATCGCTTCATCCTAGTGACTGCAAATCACTTCCCTCTCGGTCGTGGCCGTATCATCCACGGTGATGGTGCGGTTTACCAGCACGTGCGTTTCGATGCTCTTCTCTTCTGTATGGAGGATTATGAAGTGGTCGAAGGCGCTATCAGCGAGGTCAATGAATTCGGTGCCTTCGTCAGAATCGGCCCGATGGAAGCCTTGCTTCACAAGTCGCAAATCATGGAAGACCACGTCGACATCAACGTCGGCATGGGCGTTATCGAAGGCCGCCAAAGCGGCCGCAGTATCGGCGTAGGTAGTAGCGTTCGTGCTCGAATCGTATCGCTTTCACCAGATACTAGCGACCCACGCCGCTCAAAGATTGGATTGACCTGCAAGCAGACCGGCTTAGGAAGCCATAAGTGGCTTGTCGAAGATACAGAGTGAGGTGTTTTTAATGGTAAAGAATCCATTCGCCTGCGCTGATTGCCATCTGATACTTCCCGATGGCGAGGACCAATGTACCCGCTGCCCAAGCGCCCAAGTCTCCTCACAATGGCAAGGCTATGTGGTGGTCATCGACCCCGCTCGTTCCGAGATCGCCCAAAGGTTGCAAATCGAAAGACCAGGCAGTTATGCACTCAAAGTAATTACACGTTAAGGTGAAAAATATGCAGATAATTGAGAGAAGAGAAAACAAGTTGCTCGACCGTGTCGAGATCGATTTCAAAATTAATCACAATGGTAAGCCAACCCCGACTAGAGCATCTGTCGCAAAATCACTGGCTAGCCTTGAGCCCGGTTCCAAGACCGATCTAATCGTCGTCAAAGAACTAAACACCCGCTTCGGTCAAGCATTGACCACCGGTGTCGGTTTGATTTACGCCAACGATAAAGCGTTGTCGATCGAGCCGCCATATGTTCATCAGCGCTTGACCACAATCGGTAATGCTCCTGCCGAAGAGCCAACACCTACCCCCTCTGCAAAACCAGCGCCAGTTGCTGATGTCTCCGGAGGTGAGGAATGATGGGAGACGGTCCTAATTCCAGTGCCAAGTGGGCAAAGTACAGTGTTGACGATGGCAAACTCGTCCGCAAGGGAGAGTTTTGCGAGAAGTGTGGTCCCGGGATTTTCCTCGCTATCCACAGTGATCGCAAGTCGTGTGGCCGTTGCGGTCACACCGTCGTAAACCAGTGAATCAATCCATAAATGGGGAGATATTCCCCTGATTGTCGATGACCATCCATTCATCTTTGCGCTTGAATAATTGCACCGGCAGGTCTTTGCGCGCATTATTCGCCAATGGCTCTAGAATCAAATCCCCTTCCCAAGTAATGAACCGCCAAAGTTCATCGAAGGCAGCATCACGAATCGGCTTATCGATTTTGGCGATCTGCCGTAATTCCTCACCACAAGCCCAAATCTCTCCTTCCAAAGTGCATAGCAGATGAGTATCGCCTTGGAAAACCCGAGTGATATTGCCGTCGATAGCCAAACAGCGTTCTTCGATCAACTCGCCATCCGTAAGTGAAATCCGGGCGTGCCCGCCACCACGTGTCCACAGATTCACCTCCTCAGCAATGGTAATCGCGATTATTTCATCCCCTCTTGGCAATTTGCTAATCTGCTCAAAATCGGGATTGGCGATACGCCACATCTCATTTGCATCCTTGTCGATAGCGTAAATTCCCCGATTCCAAAGAGCGAATACGATAATGTCATCAGTTGCACAGATGGCCAATGGTTCGCTTTCAATGGTGTGTGACCACAATGCCCCAGCCACTTGGTGATGTGAAGAATTACCCCGTGCTCTCAATTCACCGCGTGTCGGCCCCTTCTGAAATTCAGCAGTGAGATCGAGAGCAGCCATGCGTGCAAGTCGCAATTCGTGATCAACCCAAGTCCCGACCAATAGATCGCCGATCAGAGTAACATTGGTTAGAGAAGTCGGAAAAGGGTGACTTATCTCTTCACTACCCAAGCGCGAGATCCCACCATCGACATCGATCAAGATGTGTTCTTCCCCATGTGTGAGAACTCTCCATGGTGCACATTTGCAGACCTCCATAGTGCTTGCAAACGGTGACCGTTTGTCAATCCTTGCTCACCGTCACTGTGATGTGCAAGTGGCCTTTGGCAATACTATGGTCGCCCTTATCATCATCAGTTCTGGTGATATCGCATCGGTTAACCAAGGCAAAGCCCTGTTGGCAAAAGGCGATTGGCTCCAACTCGATGATATCGAGCAGTGCTCAGCATTTTCGCTGCGAGACGTGAGAATGTGGTGGCTGTCCGATGGCTGTTTGTGGCAAGACGACCTCGACTTACGGTGGACAAAAGCCCGCGCAGAGCAAGTTGATGAAGTGATATTTCCTTCGCGCCACTCGGCAGCATCAGGACAGGCTTGCCTGACTTTGCATCCTATTGGATGTATGCAAATCCCAGCAGATGAAGTACCCGAATACGGCGGTAAAGCCGGCGATTGCCCGCCACCATCGCCGCGACTAGCACCATGGTGGCGTGAACTCAATCGTGTCGCTAGTGAAATGGACACCTTCTCACTCTCACTTGAAACAACTCACCATGGCCCGTGGTTGAGCACTCCTTGTCTCTTCATAGAGATCGGTTCTACCGCTGAAAATTGGCCAAATCTCGCTGCAGCCGAGGTCTTAGCCGATATCATTTGGCGTGGTTTAGCATTGGATGGTGGTGAGGGAATAGGCGATTGGAACGGTACAGATGTGGTGGTCATCACCTTGGGAGGTGGCCATTATGCGCCACGAGGAAACCAACTAGGATTGCTAGAGAATGTTAGAATAGCACACATGTTAGCCAGTTATGCCCTACCATTCATCAAAGCAGAAATCGAGGGTGAAAAGCCCGGAGGGATGTGGCAATCAAGCATCAAATCCGCCTTGGTAGCAACAAAAAAAGCTTATCCAGACGGACACATTGTCGCCAGTTTGGAAAAGAAGGCATTCAAGGGTTGGCAACGCCAAGCCATACGTGAATTGATGGCCGAACTCGACGTACCTCTCCTCAGAAGTAAAGCCATCGCCGAACTAGCCGCAGGAAAACCGTCAAGTGTTCCCTGAACTTGGCCGAGGCATGGTCAACCTATTCTCACGAATGATAGTGGGGATCACCGTGCGCATGCCGCGCTGGTTTGTGCGCTGGATATCGCGTAGGTATGTGGCTGGACCAACTCTTGACGATGCTATTAAAGTGATGAAACGCTTGCAAAAAGAGCAGGCCTGTTTTACCATAGATGTACTTGGTGAAGAGATTTCAACCCTAGAGGAAGCGACTTTCTTCCTCGAGGAATATCAGCGGGTAATCGCGGGGATAGTAGACAATAATCTCGATGCCAATCTTTCGATTAAACCAACAGCATTTGGCCTCTTAATCGATAAGGAAGAGGGAATGGCCAATATCGAACGCTTGGTTAGAAACGCCGACGAGCACGATATGTTCGTCCGCCTCGATATGGAAGATCACCGCGTCACCCAAGACACGATTCAAGTCGTTCTTGACCTTCATAATAACGGCATCACCAATGTCGGCTGTGTATTACAAGGCCGTCTTCATCGTACCCTCGACGATATCAAGGCCGTAGAGAAGCAACTCGCATCGGCAGCTGATTTCAGAATCTGCAAGGGCATCTATCTCGAGTCCGAAGATATTGCCTACACCTCGAGACAGGCGATAATCAGCGCGACAAATGCTTGCATCGATGCGATGATAGCATCCGGTTCCTATCTGGCTATAGCCAGCCACGACTACCCTGTAATCAATTACGCCCTCAAATCCCTAGCTGCAGCAGGTATGGGTCCAGATATGGATGACCCGCGCAACAACGCGGCAAAACCACGCCCAAGCAAAGGACCTGGTTATGAATTCCAGATGCTGCTTGGCGTGCGTGGGCCATTGCGAAGAAAACTGCGTAAAGCAGGTCATAAGACTAGGGTTTACATTCCCTACGGTGAGAAGTGGTATGAGTATTCGATTCGCAGATTGAGAGAAAACCCGACGATTGCAACCCAAGTGATGAAAGCGATATTCATGCCTTGGAGCAATCGGCCTTAATCGGTAACTCAGCGATTTGCCAAGTTTTCAACACTGGATCGTATCTTGTTTGCGACCTCTATGTATTCGTGGCGATTATCGAGATTTAATTTGCCAATTCTTCAAAATGCTTGCTATATTTATCATCGTGTGATCTAGATTGTTCATGAGCCGCGCACAAAGGGTTTGGCAGGGCGACTTTACTATACGGGCGTCTTTTATTTTTACATTGAGTTTGATAATAAGTGATTAGGTCGCAGTTAAAATAGGGGTTCTAATATACCGTTGTAATCAAATAACATGTTAAAGGGGTATTTGCTTGAACTCATGAGTTATTGTGATTATCGATTGGTTGTTGAATCAAACCAATACTTAGCAAGGATTCATACAGCGAGTCACGAAGGGTGGAATTATGGGGCACCTTGCTGACATCAATAGGTCGTATTTTTCGCATTTACTCGGAGCATGGAAAATGGCCTTTTGGTTCATCCTTGGAGGTTTCCGTCTAATCATACACGGTTTACTCCCAAATCTCGATACTGAGGCAGGCCAGGACACAGTTAATCACTACCACCCTCCACAGAAAGTTTAGTTCCATCATCTCGATATTTGTGTCCTACCTCCTTCAAACCCCCTCACTAGAGATGCCATTTCGGCGGTATTGGATGGGTTCAAGCAAACGACTAAAGAACTTGATGTAAAAGGTGCTGGCTTTACGGCTAAAAGAGGAACTGCTGTAAGAGAAATCAACCTGGTTCACGACAACGTCGAACACATTGAAGGCAAGGTAAACGGACAAACTATTGCAATTCTTACCCACTACGTAAAGAAATCTCAACTCCCGAATTTCCCTGTAGGATTCTGAAATGCTTCTAGATTAAAATTAGATATTGAAGATAAAAGGTGATCGAATATATCAGATTGAATCCCTTCATACTTCACCCATTCAATATTTTTACTAAAGCAATAAACCTCTATCGGTAAACCATTTTCTGTTGGTTCCAACTGTCTAACCATCAAGGTTAAATCCGTTCTAAGGTTTTCATTGGCCATTAAATACTGACGCGCATACTCCCTAAACAGTCCTAT
>Ga0066376_10003424_pt1 | contig 14187 bp, 11 predicted proteins | sample Knorr_S15_td_Bot_FD_77009 | JGI IMG/M metagenome (GOLD analysis project Ga0066376, IMG submission 77009) | Marine microbial communities from Southern Atlantic Ocean transect - Knorr_S15_td_Bottom_ad_5009_LV_A | ecosystem: Environmental > Aquatic > Marine > Oceanic | place: Southern Atlantic... | reverse complement strand
ATGCAAAAGGCATATACTTCTTAGAAATTGAAACGGATAATGGAGTGATTAATAAGAAATTGATATTGCAATAAGTTTATTATATTTGCTTTATAGTTTTGATGTGTAAATAGCGGGGTACCTATTCGGGTACCTTTTGGGTTGCCATATCTAGTAGAATATAGTACTGCTACCCCGACTTTTTTTAACTGAATTAATAACTTAAGGAGCAAAATCAAAATTAATTACTGCTGTAAATGGTGTATTAGTGCCTGTAGGTAAATAATCCGGATCCATTAATAACCACAACGGATCTGGAGTGTAATAGCAATTTATCTGTCCAGAATAATTTCCATTTGAAGAAGAAGTTAGTGTCAAGTCCCAATCATTGTGAAACCATTCTCCGTTAATTCTACTAACACAATCACTGTTACTACCTGACATAGTTGCTCCTAGTGGAAAATTCCCTATGTCTTCAATGGTAAATTCAAGCTGCCATTTATCCCATCCTCCAATATATGGATCACCTTTATCTACAAAATTAAGTTCAAGATCTTGAGTTCCATTTGGATTATATTCTAATTCATAATATGAAAGGTTATCTGGCTCAAAATCAATTGAATTTGGGTTATTCCAATTTACAGTACTTGAATCTAAATATTTATAGCAGTAATGCCATATTTGATCAAAACTCCCCCAAGTTCCATCATCTTCATTAAAGAAATTTGTACCACTGAAAGTTATATCATATTCTGCCTTTGAACAGTTAGTTATATAATTTGGACTTAAAGTAATTGGATCTTCATCTTCTTCTCCACACATGCTAAATAAAGAAATAAAGAAAGTTGAGAGTATTAATATTTTAGAATAATTAAAAAGTATTTGTATTAGGTTTTTATTTTTCATTGGTTTTCATGTATTAATATTTCAATATTACGAATAAATTATTTATAAAAGTAATTTCTAATCAGAAAATCCAATTAATTTTTTAAGTTTGTATTAGTAGATTGATTAGCGGTGCAAAAAGTGGTGCAAATTTTGTTTAGAAGAAGATAATTATTTTTAAAAGTAATTTTTAATCAGTTAATCTCAAATGGAATTAATGCTAAAAGAATAGTTTACAAAGGGATGGGAGAGTCAAGACCTCTTGTTTCTAATACAACAGATTCTAAAAGACAAAAAAATAGGAGGATTGAGATAATATTTTTGTAAAAAAAAAATGTTTGCTTATTATTAGTGAAAAAAGAGTATATTTGGAAATTAAATGCGATAGCCGAAAAGCAAATAGAGTAGGTAAAATTAAAATTAATTAAATTATGAATCTACGTATAAAAGAAATGCCACTTATTCACCTTCTAAGTAAAGAGAATAAAATAAAAACTGAATTATTAAACTTTTCTAAACCAGTTTATGACCCAAAAACTCAAATCTCTAATTATGAGATGAGAGGGACTGGTACAACTGCCTGTTCAAAATCAACTGATGGCACTCAGCCAAAAAATGAGGCGGATAGAGTAATGGACGATAATTAAAAAATAAGCAAATGAAAAATTTATTTAATAGCTTTCCAGTAGAAAACGGAGAAAGAGTTGATGCTTTAAATTTCACTAAAATTTTACAGTACATTGCAAATGTAGATGGCATTGACAAAACAGAAAAAGAAGGTATTCTCAGTTTAATCACATCAAGAGGATGGGACCCCAAATTGTATGATGAAGCTTTACAATCACCTATAAGATCTATTTCGGATTTACCATATAATTCTGAAACAATAGGAGTTTTCTCAAATTATATTATAAGAGATTGTATAATGGTAGCTTATATTGAAGGCGGATATTCAGAAGATGAACATAATCATATTTCTGAGATTGCATTAGAACTTAATGTTACAGAACAAACCTTGTCTGATATTGAATCATCTGTAGACCATCATGTAAAATCAATAGAACTTTGGAGCTCACTTATGTAGTTAATTCTAAAAAAAAAATATTATTAATAACAAATGAAGAAGATCCTCATGCTGATATTGTTATTAAAATCTTAGGAAAGCATGTGTTTAGGATAAACACTGAAAGAATCCTTGAAAGTTTTTATTATTCTGCATATTTATCATCATCAGATAGTTCAAATATATATTTTAAGAATTCTCTTAACAAGAAGATTTATTTGAATGAGATTGCTTCTGTATATTATAGGAGACCAGAAAAACCATCTACAAAAGATCTTGGATTGAATAATATTCAGATTGGAGAAGCTTGGGGGGGGTTGTATCATTTGTTATACGCTTTAACAGACATTCCATGGATGGGACATCCGTTCAAAGATAAAATTAATTCATCTAGAATACTACAGCTCACAACAGCGTCAAATTTAGGGTTCAAGATTCCTGAGACTTTAATTTCTAGGGATTATGATGATATTAGTAGGTTTTTAAAAAGATGTGATAGAGTTGCTATTAAACCTTTACATGAAAGAGGAACAACTTTAGAAGGTTTTTGGACCCCTTATTTTACTGAAGTTAGAGATGCTAAGAAAATATTAAACTTAAATACTGAGACGCTTGTAAATACATATAATTATATGCAAGAGTACATAAATAAGAAAAGAGAGTGGAGAATTACTATTGTAGGTAATAAAATTTTTCCATGTGTTATTGAGTCACAGAAGAGCGAGCGAGCAAGGCTTGATTGGAGAAAAGAAGATATTGATAGTTTAGAACATTATTATGAAAAACTTCCAAAAAATATTGAAGAAAAAATATTGAAATATTGTAAGTCTTTAGATTTAAATTTTGGAGCTATGGATTTAATTGAAACAAATAATGATGAATGGTACTTTTTAGAATGCAATCCTAACGGACAGTGGCTTTGGATAGAATTGATAACTAAAATGAAGATATCAGAATCAATTGCTTCATGGCATATGAGTCATTTATAGATTTAATTCATTGAAAATCTCTAAACAATTCATTTCAAAATCAGGTGATATTTATTTAACATTACTTTCTCCAAATGATGCTGATTTTATAGTGTTGTCAACCAAAAGAGAGGAGTTAGAATTTTTATTTGGTGTTCCAGAAAATGGCATTAGTTTATCCGACTATATAAAAAGAGATTTAGAATGGACTTTCTGTTATGTTATTTCAGATACTAATAGTAATTATGGAATAATAAAAGTGGTTCCCGAACTAGATGATGTCTTGAGCTTTCATGGTATAGGATGGTCAAAAGGATTTCAGTTCTCTCGTAAATATTTTAATGCTTGGTATTTAATTCATGATTTCTACTTTAAATCAAATTCTATATCAATATCTAATTGTTTATTATCTAACGAAAGAGGCATTAAGGTTCTAACAAATATAGGCTACTTACCTAACTTTATTTTTAAAGTAGATAATGAACATTATAAAGTAAGTTATAAGTTAAATAAAGATTGTTTTTATTCTAATATGGATAATGATTATTTGATATCTAATTATTTAATAGAAAATAAATCTAGAAACATTACTTTCAATAATATTATTGTAAATAGAAAATCTGTTTCAAAACGTAAAAAATTATCGATTAAAAGATTTAAAGTTATTAAAAATATCAATTTAAAATTTAAATCTCAATATATTAAAAACAGATTGTTACTTGATTTGGGTAAGCAGATTTATTTACTATCTTTTAGGACAATCAAAATAAAAATACTTGAGATCAATTTTTTAAACCAAAATCAATATCATGTTGAAATAAATGATAATGTTAAAATACATGATGTATTGTTTGTCAAATTACATCTAAGAGAGTTTTTTGATAAAAAATTAAAAGGAGAGATATTTTTTTATAATAATCAGAAATATGATATTCTTTTTACAAATGATTATATTTATTTAGGTAGGGATAGATTTAGAAATACTTCAATCTGGATATTGAGATAATGATTATTATTTATTATATTTGTAAAGGATAACTTTATAAGAAAATATTATGAAAAGGAACTTCCTATCGATTATGAATAACTTAGAAAACTTGAATTTAACGAGAATTATAGGTACTGAGAATAATCAAGAAACACTCTTTATTGCTCTTTTAGGAACCTACACTAGTGAAAATTCTCTTTCGACTTTTTTAGATTCCCTAAAGAATCATTTCTCATCAAGACCTTCGTCTTTGCAATTAGAAAGTAGTCCATTGGGATCTTTATCAGACTATTTATATGAGAAAGAAGGTCCAATATGTGATTTTCTTTGTTCTGATGAAATTTCCAGATTATTAAATAATGGTGGTGTTTTATTAGTTAGTGATGAAAATTTTGACGAATTGAAGTATTCTTTCTTAAAAGAAAATGAGCAATTCTTAGGTATTAATAAGGAGGGTCAAATAGTTTATTTTATCCCTCCAAAATAACAATAATGAGAGATGAATGAAATTATTTTAAAAGATAATTCCTTCATTCGTAAATCCTAATAATTTTTATAAGTTAGCACAAGCAAATTGATTGAAGGTGAAAAAAGCTGTAATTCAGGTAATAATCAATCAGTAAAAGACTATGTATTTGAAGATAAATTTATCCCAAATAATCTGATTCAGTTAATTATTTAACCTAATCAATCTGCTAATTCTAACAAATCATTTACTAATTGAGGAACAGCTTTAGTTGCTTTCTCATAAATAATTTCAACACCATTGTAAATTAATGAGTTTGGGTCAATAATAATAATTCTTTTGGCTTTTGTAGCGTAATCAATAAGTGAGGCAGCTGGAAACACATTTAATGAAGTGCCAATAATTATAAAAACAGATGCTTGTATTATTTTATCTATTGCTAAATCCATATTTGGTACTGCTTCACCAAACCACACTACATTTGGGCGGAGTTGCCCTCCTTGTTTGCAATAATCTCCAATATTTAATTCCGACCCTTTAATTGAATAAATTTTATTATCAATTACACTTCTAGCTTCTCTTAATTTCCCATGCAAGTGAACTATGTCTGTACTACCACTTCTTTCATGTAGGTCATCTATATTCTGAGTTATTATTGATAAATTGTATTTTTCTTTTAGTTTATTTAATGCAAAGTGTGCGTCATTCGGAAATGAATTAAGTAATTGCTTTCTTCTAATATTATAAAATTCTAATACTAATGCTGGATTCTTTAGAAATGCTTTTTCAGTAGCAACATCTTCAATCTTGTATTTTTCCCATAATCCACCTGACTCTCTAAAAGTTCCGAGTCCACTTTCTGCACTTATTCCTGCCCCTGTCAATACAACTATATTTTTCAAATATTTTAAACTTAATTACTTTAAATAAAGAGTGACTAGATATTTAAATTACATTCATTTCCATTAATTTCTATTCTTTCTAAGATGTTATTTAAATTTTCATTGCAGTTTAGATTATGAATTCTTGTTTCTTCCAAGCTATTTAAAATATCTTTTTTATCCATGCCTAATAGATAGTAGATTGGCATATCACAATTTTGTTGACTGACAAAATTCCAAATTTCATTTGCTGCATAATACCCATATTGTTCTAAAAGTCTTAATGTGCATCTTTTTAATAATTTAGAATCTGATATTTTTACACCTAATTGACCATAAGAGAAATTTAGTTCATCTCCATTGTCAAAATTTATTGTTATAGAACTGATATTTTCATTTTCATCTTCTTCAATTAATGAAGATATTTCTATAAAATGATTTTTTTTTACCCAGAATCTTTCTTCATTCTTCCAAAGCAAATCCTTTTCATTATTATTTTTAGATCCCCACATCTCAGTTATCTGGAAATCTCTCCCTCTTATAAAAGGAAGAATACTCATAGCATCTACAGAGTGAAGATAAATTATACTTTCTTTAGAACTTATTCCAAACCACATTAAATGTTCCATCTTATATTTCTTTTTTACCCATTTATATCAATTATTTCAAATTCAACTGCAATTTCATTGCCATTAGCATCAACTAATGTAAGTTTATGATTTCCAATTGATGTATCGAGCACCTTATTATGATAACCTTTTGTTTGCCCAACATAGTTGCCATCTAAGTGCCAATAGACCAATGCATCAGATTTTGTATGGGCTAATTTAAATACAATTTGATTTTTACTTCCATCTAAGTTTCTAGGTAAAAATAATTTACTCCCATTTTTTGGGTAAATCATTTGCAGACTTTTTTTCTGTTCTTTTGTGCAGTCAGGATGTTCTTCAGGTTCTTGAATGTAGAAAGGGTTTACCTTTTTATAATAATAGGACATCATAGGAGGGAGGCTAAACCAAGATGTATGTTTCATTTTACTGACAGGATAGCAACTACTATTTACCTTATAAGTAGAGTCATTGTTTAAGTGTATTAATTTATGATAAGTACATTGTTTAGCTCTTTTACAATTTTGAGGAACTAATTCAATATTAGTATTGTTGCAGTTTTCTGAGGCTAAGTCACCACTACTTGCACAAACTAATAACTCCTCCATATCTTCATATGGTGTTTCGAACCAGGTTGTTCTTGGTAATTTATCAAAAACTGAGAACATAATTGGGGCTGCAATATTAGTTCCTGTTAGTCCAGGCCGCCCTTCTCCATCAGCATTTCCTACCCAAACTACAGTAACATATTCAGGTGTTATTCCAATTACCCAAGCATCTTTGTGCCCAAAACTTGTTCCTGTTTTCCAAGCTATTTTTGATGAGGATGAAAACTCCTCCCATTGCCCTTCACCTACTGGTCGGTTTAGCTCACTTAGTACTTCAAATGTTTGCCAGATACTTGCAAATGAAAAATGATTTTCTTTTTGTAAATTTTGTCTTTTATTTTTTATGCTAAATAAATTAGGTTGTGCATAGCTATTGGCATCATACTTATAATTATTCTTTCCAAAATTATTGAGTGTTGATGCCATTCCTGCATATATACTTCCTAATTCCCACATGCTTGCTTCTGCTCCTCCAAGGATGAGTGAAAGTCCATAATGTTCAGCATTTTTGTTTAGAGAATATAGGTTTAGTTGTTTTAGCTTATCATAAAATTTATGTTGCCCATAATTACTTAACTCAAGTACCGCAGGTATATTTAATGAACGAACTAAAGCATTTGAAGCAGGCACAGCGCCATCAAAAGTTCTGTAGAAATTCTTAGGTGAAAAACTTAATATTTGTGTAGGAATATCTGGCACTAAACTGTGCGGCAACATACTTCCTTCATCTAAAATTGAAGCATATAATAAAGGTTTTAGTGTGCTTCCTGTACTTCTTTTTGCATGTATCATATCAACTTTACCTCCTGAATTATAATGATTGCAATCTGAGTTTCCTACATAAGAAATAACATTTTTAGTTTTTACATCAATTACTAATACAGATATATTATGAATTCTATTGTACTTTAATTGTTCATGAGCATTAGAAACTATTCTGTTTACATTTTCTTGAAAAACTTTATCAATACTTACTTTATTTATTTTTCCTTTATGGCCATTTGTGATTAGTCGATTAAGTAGGTGAGGAGTGATATTTGGTAAAGAGTTTGGACGATTTGGCAAAGGTTCTAGCTGTGCTAACTCACAAGTTATTGAGTCAATTTCACCATTTTCCATTAGCTTTTGAAGTAGCCTATTTCTCTTTTTTAATAATAACTCCTGGTTTTTCCCTGGATAAATTAAAGAAGGAGCATTAGGTAGCACTGCAAGGGTTGCTGTTTCTCCCCATGATAGCTGGTGAGGTGAGCGTTTGTAGTATCGCCAAGCCGCAGCATCTAAACCCACAACATTACCTCCAAAAGGAGCATTAGAAGCATATAAATTTAAAATTGATGCTTTACTTTTTGAAAGCTCCAAACTTGTAGCTAAAATAAGTTCAATAAATTTTTCAAAATAGGTTCTATATTGCCCTTTACGTGAAAGCCGAATTGTTTGCATAGTAAGAGTACTTGCTCCACTTACAATTTCACCAGCTATTATATTTTGTTTAATAGCTCTTAAAAAAGAAATAGGATTAACCCCTAAATGATAGTAAAAATATTCATCCTCAAAGTAAGTGATTGCTACTTTAAATTTTTCAGGTATTGAATCAGATTGCGGAAAACGCCACTGACCATCATCAGCAATTCTGGCAGCTAAAAGCTCTCCTTTTTCAGTTATTACTACAGTAGAAGTAGGATCTTTAAATAATGGGAATTCTAATGAATTCCAAAGCAGTATAAATAAGAATATAAATAAATATCGCCACTTATAGCTTAGTATATGTTTGAGAAATCTATTTAGCACTTTCTTTAACTACTTCAACCCAACTACCTCCTTCTTTAGCGTTTATTGTATTATCATACATTGCTTCACAATTTACAATTGGTAAATAGAATTTCCCTAAATAGGATGCATTTAACTGGATTTTAACTTTAATAGTTTTTCCTTTTTCTAAATCAAAATAGGTATGTACTCTGTCATCTCTAATGTCTTGATATGTTATGTTTTCTTTATTGGTAGTTTTATGTAAATCCATCCTTGTATTCCTGATTTCCCAACCTGAAGGAAATATTTGTGTAAGTGCCAGGTTTTCATAATCACTTTTGATGCCTGTATTAGTAATGCTTGTTTCAACATAAAAATCACTTCCTTGTTCAATTTCAGATGGATTTAAAGGAGTATTATTCATATTGAAATAGTTTACAGACATATTAATGTTATTGTCTTCATTGATAGAAACTCCATCATACATTGGTATTCCTTGCATTTGAAGAGATACAAATAACATAGTCTCATTCGTATTGTTAAACTCTAATTTTCCATTTGGCTTACTTCCTATAGCTAAGTCAATTTGTTTGTAGGTTGAATTAGATTTAATTGATGAGGGTTTGCCATTCGTTTTTAGTTCAACAGTAAATGATTTTGAATTCCCGCTTCCTCCAATATATTTTGAAATTGCTAATAATGAAAAGGCTGTAGCTTGTGTATTTAGATAATCATTAGATGCTAATTTCTTAGCAATCTTATCTAGTATATATTTACCTTCTTCATACTCTTTCATTAAAGCCATAGTTTCTAATATTAAGGCTTCATCTCTTGTTTTACTACCATAGGTATATGATGATTCCTTATATGCTTCTATATTTTTAGAAGTTCCAAAAACTAAATCATTTGCTACATCTTTTCTTCCAATTAATGTATAAGCTGCTGCAAGCCTCCATTTTGCATTAGTACTTAATTTACTATTGCTTCTCAATTTATTCATAGCACTAAGTGCTGGTTTATTCGCTAATGCTAAAGTGTATAAACGATAAGCCTGATTGAGCTGTGTTGACCTTTGATAATAGTTTGTTTTTGTATTTTGAAATTGCCAAGCATTTGCTTTCTCAGTTTGAAAGGATATCCAATTATTCAGTAAACCAATTGGTAATTGAAACCCTTTTTTCTTTGCTTCAATCATAAAATGCCCTGCATAATTTGTTCCCCATTCATCTTCTGAACGATAAGAATTTGGCCAATAGGTAAATCCTCCGTTAGCTGTTTGAAATGATTTAATACGAACTAAACCTTTTTCAATATTTGTTTGAATATTGCTTTGTTTCTCATTCGATAATGCTAATAAATCATTTAAATATAATTGAGGGAAAACAGAAGAGGTAGTTTGCTCAATACAACCATGAGGATATTGAATTAAATAACTTAATCGTTTCTCTAAGTTTATTGGAGGAACAGTTGAAAATTCTAGCATTGCTTTGTTTGTTCCTTGTATTCCAAAGGCTTCATAATCTATAGCCCAAGTATCTCCACTAGCTATTGCTTTTGAAATGACTTTAGTCAAAATTGGGTTTGGCATTCTAATTGCTAATTCTACATCATAAGTAGCTTTCTCATTCCCACTTTCACAAATTATTTTTACTGTACCTATTCCTAATTTGTCTTTTACTTTCAGTTTAAAATTGACTATTTTATTTCCTATATCTTCAAACTTTATAAGTTGAGAGGGGTTTCCAATAATGACAAATTTATCATTTGCTTGAATACTGACTTTTACTTCTTTTATATTTTCTTTCATTGCAAAAACAGCAACAGGAACTTCAACCTCTTCAGTAGGTCCTAATACTCTTGGTAAAGTAGCCAATACCATTAATGGTTTTCTAACTGGAGTTGTTTTTTGTGCAGAACCATAAGCAGTATTATTCCCTGCGACTACCATAGTTCTTACAGAACCCACATAGTTTGGCATTTTAAAGGTATGCTTAGCAATACTTCTAGGATTTAAAGTAAACGGACCTAAAAACTTAACCACTGGCTTAAATCTGTTAGCTTGTTTCTTTTCTGTGCTTTTAGCATAAATATCTCCACCAATCTGTAATAGTCCTGCCATTCTACCTGTAAATGCACCAGTTACATATTTATACATGTCCCAAGTTTTTACTCCCAAGGATTGTCTTGCGTAAAAAGTATGCCATGCTTTTGGTGTACTAAAATGAGTTAGGTCAAGTAAACCATCATCAACAACAGCAATAGTGTAAGTCATTTTCCTCCCTTTTTCTTCAGAAATTTTAATTGTAATTTCCTCTTCAGGTCGCAACTCATCTTTCATAGTAATGATAGGGGATAGGTGCGTATTAGGGTCTTCTACTGCAATTCCTTTTACTCCAAACATTCTGATAGGCAAGTCATTTTCAGTATGCTTGTGGGGCTGTATAAATGTAATGTTTAAATATACATTTGGCGCCATGTTTGAAGTGGCTTTAAATGAAAATGTATTTTTTGTTTTACTTGCTTTAAACCAATAAGTATTTAACACTTCATTCCCTGATTCTACACTAATAAAAATTCTACCTTCTTTTGCTTCAGGTAATGTTATTTTAACATTTTCTCCTACCGTATATTTTGTTTTATCAGTATTAAATGATAACATTTCTGCACCTTCTGATTTTCCTGATGTTGTACTCCAGTAATTACTGTAAGACATATAGAAAACTTGCCCAGAAGAATGTTTCGATTCTGGGTCAGTTATACGGATATAACATCTTCCCCAAATTTCTTTTTTTAAATTTAATTCATAGATTGCTTTTCCACCTATTGTATTGATATTTCCTGTGTGAATAAGTTCCCTGTTTACTCCTGTAACATATCTTGCTACATCATATTTTGAATTAGTTTGCCACCACCAATTCCATGAAATTTTATATATTTCAATTTTAATATTTTCTCTGTCTACTAATTCTCCAAACTCATCAACTGTAACAATTGGGATTAGATTTTTTTCATCAGAATACAATGCACTACTCCAATTGTTTCCTTCTGGCAATCGGTACCCAACATAGCTTCTGTATGGGGAAAATGGCATTATAATTCTATCTGTACTTACATCTCCTCCTTTTTCAAATACTCTAGTTTTAAAAGATGCTTTCAGCATTCCTGGAGCATCTTCATTTACTTTAAATGCAGGAGTAAAGCTTGTCTTTCCTTCTTTATTCAATATTTGCTGAGCAACCTTTATATCTTGTGATTTGAAACTTTTAATATAGTCATCAAAATGATATTCTCCAAGACCTTTAAAACGAGTAGTTGATTCTGAAAGATTGATTTCAATATCAGTTTTAAGCCCTTTTGCAGGAGCACCATGTAACCAGTTTGAAGTTAGGTTTATCGGTTGGTTTTTAATGTTGGTTAATATTTCTCCTCCAAAATCTAAAGCTACTTTTAGTCGGTTTGGTTTTATGGTTTCTATTTTTAACTGTTTTGTGAAAACTGCATCACCCACTTTTATTTCTGCCTTCCAATTTCCTGTCTCATCTTCAGCACTTGTTTTTGTTTTAAATACATAAAAACTATTTTCACCTTTTGTGCGAGTTATTCTTTGGTTTACCTGTCCTTTTGCATTGTATAGTGTGAAAATTACTGGATGATTTTGAGGTAAAATTTTGTTCTTATCCTCTAGAATGAAAGAAATAAAAAGTGAGTCTCCAGGCCGCCAAACACCTCTATCTCCATAGATAAATCCTTTTATTCCATCTTGAGTTACTGAACCTCCTATGTCAAACATACTCATGGATAGGGAGGAACCATCATCTAGTTTTAAATACCCAATTTCATTTCCTCTTTTTGCTATTAACAAATAAGGTTGCTTTTCTAAATTGAATTTGGCAATCCCAACTGTTGAAGTGGCTTTACTTGCTATCAACCTGTTTTGTAAATTATAAAGTTCAATTTTTACTCCTGATTGTGGCTCAGTAGTTTTTAAATTGGTGACAATAGCCATCAGCTTTCCATTATCACCAGCTTTTACCATTATACCTAAGTCAGATGCAAAAACATTACGTACTACTGTATTTTTATTACTTCCATAATAAGCTAGTTCACATGGGTCATCTCTTTCTCTCCAGCTAAAATATTGTGTGCCGTAATTATAATTATTAGAAGAGTACCAATAAGATTTATTAGCGTCAAAATAATCTTCCTCAAAATCAGAACTTACTTCTTTTTCGGAGTTATCATCACAATCACATGGATAAAGGGATTGGGACATTTTAAAGCTAATCATGACTCTGTAGATAGCTCCAGGCTCAGTTCTTATCATCTTGGATAAATCCAATGAATAAGTATTCCAATAGCTTAAGTCAACTTTTTCTGTTGATTTTAATGCAATATCATCTTTGTAGATTATTCTTCCAACTCGAGTTAGGTTCCTTCCGCCATCATAATTATTTTCTTGAAAAAATTGAGCTACATTATTTTCATAAATTCGTATAATCTTCACATTTACAGCATTTAGATTTACAGCTTTAAAAGGGAAAATAAGTCCATTAGTGCTTGGTAGGATTACGCCATCACCAATAAGTTGAACTTCAGGCTTCAGGCTTATAAAATTTAGTATTCTGCTATCTCCTTTCTTTAATTCATGTCCAATCGAGTTTTTAACTGTATTACTAAATTTAAGTACTTTTTTACCAACTAATTTTTCTTTTGGATAAATAGTAAGCATATTTTTATCAATTGAAAAGCTTAAGCCTTCACCACTTTCTAAATAAATCAATCCATCTAATATGGCATTCTTAGCTAGAGGGTCAGAAAACGAACTTTAATAAATTGGTCAGGTAATTGACCAATACTAAAATCCATGACTTTAAAATCACCTAGAGGTGGAATTTCATAATCTATCTTACCATCTTTGTTTACGCCAATCAAATTACCATCCCAAACAATATTAAGCATTCCCCTTTTTTCACCCCTTACAATGCTGTCTATTATAAAGCTATGAGTAAATACATCTTTAGTTTCTATCCATCTTATATTTAGTTTATTACCGTTTTGAGTGGCAGTTACTAGTTGCGTTATCATTTCTTGTGATACATGGTCTGTAGTGGTAATAAAACCTCCTACCTTTTGCCAGTCTAAATCATCACTATAAGGACTCAACCCTTCAATATAAACATTCAAATCCATATGTTTTGCTTTAAATTGGAATACAAAATCTAACATGTCACTTGGTACAATACTTACTTTACTTAAATGAAAGGTTACTTTATATAGCTCTAGCGAGCTTAAATCAGAGCTTGGAGTAAAACGAATTGACCTATTATTTATCCATTCTGTTTTTCCTGCAATTTTTGGCTCAAAGTCAAATAATTGATTGGTATTTATTTTATTTATTTCCTCATCAGAAAGTTCGTTCTTTAACTCGATTATAATCTCTGAATTATTAGAAATTACGCCAGAAGTATAAGCGGTTATAAACTCAGCATATTTTGGGTTGACTTTAATAATTTCAGAATTTCCTGAATTATTACATGAAGTAATTACTAAAAAAAGGATTGTAATAATTCCGTAAAATAGATTGGGGAAGATTTTGTTTTTCATGTTTCTAATTAATTTAAATTTTTTCTAAAGCTACTAATTATTATTTGAATTTACATAAATCATTATAGTTCTTACATCCTAGATTGTCACCAAGAGTACAAGACTTCTTATAATCATCACAAAAGGACAGGAGTAGCTGTTCTTTTATTACCGCTCTGTTGTTGTATAGATCTGCTCCTTTGGGTTCTAATAATATCGCTTTTTCTATGTCAATTATCGCAAGCTCATATTTTTTTAAATAAAAATATGCATTAGAACGATTGTAATAAGAAGATACACTTAAGCTATCCTCTTTAATTACTTTAGTAAAATCAGTAATTGCATTTTCAAATTCATGTAATTTGAAATAACAATTAGCTCTAAAGAAATAAGAGTTAATATTTTCTTT
>Ga0066376_10003421_pt1 | contig 14202 bp, 12 predicted proteins | sample Knorr_S15_td_Bot_FD_77009 | JGI IMG/M metagenome (GOLD analysis project Ga0066376, IMG submission 77009) | Marine microbial communities from Southern Atlantic Ocean transect - Knorr_S15_td_Bottom_ad_5009_LV_A | ecosystem: Environmental > Aquatic > Marine > Oceanic | place: Southern Atlantic... | reverse complement strand
TGGGTTAAATCGTATCTTAAGATGCATGACAGCCTGCTTGCCGGGCCAGGTGAGGTGCGATTGACTGTCATGCACAATGATGAGCAGGCATTGTTGGCGTTGGTAAAAAATACGCCAAGTCTCCTCGAATTCAGCAAAAGTGGGTTCTCAAACGTGGCGTATGTGCGTGCGGCGAAAGGTAACGAGCGCGCTTATCGATTACTGCGGGACATGCCGTTCGTTCGATTTGTCTTGCGTAATCAGATTATTTTCTTTTGTCATTGACACATGGCACCAAGGCGCATTCAACACGGTCAGTTTTTGGCTTCATTCCATGCGACGACGCGTCTGAAATCTTCGGCAATGCGAGCGCCGTCGTGAGGTGGTGTGAGCACTGCAGCAAAGGCGGGTTTCGGTGAGACGATAAGAATCACATCCGTGTGATCAACAGCATAGCCTTCTGCGCGATCCTTTGGCACGTGGTAGGACGCCCCGAACTGCCGACTCAAGGCTTTCAGACTGTCAGGTTTTCCAGTGACTCCGATCAACGAGGGGTCGAAAAAAGCGACATAGCTTTTCAAGCGCTCCTGCGTATCGCGGTGTCGGGGTCGACAGAAACCAAAACAAATTGGACAGGGGCCTGTGGGGACTCCTGGGTGAGCACGCGTTTAGCAACACTTAATGCAGCCAGGGTCGTCGGGCAAAGATCGGGGCAATGTGCGTATCCGAAGTAGAGAAAGGTCCAGTGGTCGGTTAACCGCGGCAGGTCAAAAGAAGCCCCACGGTGATCAAGCAGGGCAAATGCTGTTAATTGTCGTGGCGATTCAAACACCGCGCCATTGGCCGTCGGGGGGGCTGGCGCTCGGCTTGCTGTCGATGTTGAGGCCGAGCCACAGCCCGAGGCACAGAGCCGCCAGCGATAAGGTGACTTTAAGAAAGACAGTGGCGCTCTTCCTCTTGTTCACCACGTCCGGTAGCCGTTTCAGTGATGCAGAATCTGGCTCAGGAATAGCTTCGTTCGATCGTGTTTCGGATTCTCAAAGAAGTCAACGGGGGAGTTTTGCTCAATGATTTCACCGCCATCCATGAAAATGACGCGGTGCGCGACCGCTGTTGCGAACCCCATCTCATGGGTTACGACCAGCATGGTCATGCCGCTCTCAGCCAGTTCAATCATGACATCGAGTACTTCCTTGATCATTTCCGGGTCGAGCGCAGAGGTCGGTTCATCAAACAGCATGATTTTGGGATTCATGCAGAGGGCTCGCGCGATGGCCACTCTTTGTTGTTGTCCCCCTGAGAGTTGACTGGGAAATTTAGCGGACTGTTCGGGAATTTTTACCCGTTCAAGGTAGCGCATGGCAGCCTCTTCAGCCTCTGCCTTGGGTGTTTTACGTACCCATACCAGGGCTAATGTCAGGTTTTCAAGGACTGTCAGGTGGGGGAATAGATTGAATTGCTGGAACACGATGCCAACTTCCGAGCGAACCACTTCAATATGTTTGAGATCGTTGGTCAGTTCAGTCCCGTCGACCACGATTTTGCCGCGCTGGTGTTCCTCCAATCGGTTAATACATCGAATCAGTGTCGATTTGCCTGACCCCGAAGGCCCACAAATGACGATGCGTTCGCTGCGACCAACCTCAAGCTCGATATTTTTCAATACATGAAAATCGCCGAACCATTTATGCATGCCGGTGATCGAAATGATGGAATCCTTAGAATCAATCGAGGGCTTATAGGTGTTTGGTTCATTCATAACGGTTGGGTCCGGTAGTCGTCTGTGCGCATCGGGGGATTCAGTGGCCGGTATCGAGTTTCTTTTCAAGGTGCAACGAGTAGCGTGACATGCTGAAGCAGCAGATGAAGAAAAACAGGGCGATAAACAAATACATCTCGCGGGCAAGCCCGGCCCATTCAGCATCGGCCAAGGCGGAACGACCTATGCCAAGTGGGTCCATCATGCCGATAATTAACACCAGAGTAGTGTCTTTAAAGGTGCCTATAAAGGTATTGATGAATCCTGGAATCGATATCTTAAGCGCTTGGGGCAGAATGATCAGGCGATGGGTTTTCCAATAGGTCAGCCCCATCGCGTCGGCGGCTTCGTATTGGCCTCGGGGAATACCTTGCAGTCCACCACGCACGACTTCTGCTGCATAGGCTGAAGCAAAGAGTGTCATGATGATAAGCACACGAATCAACAAATCGAAAAATGTACCCGGCGGCAGAAAGTAGTTGAGCATCGTCGATGCCACGAATAAAAGTGCGATCAACGGGACGCCGCGAATAAATTCGATGAATAATACACAGACAATACGTAGGACGGGCATGGTCGAGCGTCGACCTAGTGCCAGTACGATGCCGATAGGCAGGGAAAACGCGATCGCTGTAACGCCTAGCACCATGGTCAGCAGGATGCCGCCGAAGTCGTTTGTTTCAACGGGCGTGAGACCAAGGCCTCCAAAAAGTAACCAGCCGACGAGAAAAGGGAAGGCCAGGCAATACCACAGTCCATAGCGACGCGCGGGCATGCGGTCGTACAGCGCGTATAGGGCCGCAATGACGAAAAGAACAAAAGACAGATTTACCCGCCAGCGTTCGCCTTCAGGATAGAAGCCATAAATAAATACCCGAAAACGGTCGGTAATGAAAGCCCAGCAGGCGCCGCCTTCAGGAACATCCATCTGAGCCCAGCAATCCTTACGGGAATCTGCTTGCCAAACCGCGTCAAAGAGGCCCCAGGTGAGTAGGGGTGGAATAATGATCCACAAGAACCCTGCGCACAATAACGTCAGGATGATATTGAGCGGTGAAGAGAAAAGACGGCTGCGCGCCCAGCCGATTACACCGGAAGTGCTGACCGGTGGTGGTAGATCAGGGTGGGTACCCGGTAAGTAGGTTTGTTGCGATGGAGTAGTGTTAGCCATGGCGTTCGTGAACTAGCGTTCTTTCAGTTCGATGCTGCGGTTAAACCAGTTCATCAAAGCTGAGATCGTGAGTGAGAAAACCAGGTAGCAGCACATCACGATGAGCATGGTTTCCATCTCTTTACCAGTTTGCATGAGCGTAATGCCGCCGATCGTGGCCGTGATGTCCATGTAGCCGATCGCAATGGCCAGGGATGAATTCTTTGTTAGATTTAAGTACTGGCTGGCGAGCGGCGGCACGATCACTCGCAGCGCCTGGGGAATGATAATCAGTTGCAGGGTGCGGTTAGGCCGCATGCCAAGCGCGTAAGCCGCCTCAGTTTGCCCCTTGCTGACCGCAAGAATACCCCCACGCACGATTTCGGCAATAAAGCAGGAGGTGTAATAGGAGAGCGCAAACCACAAGGCAATGAATTCTGGTTTAATGGACATTCCGCCTTTGTAGTTAAACCCTTTTAACACGGGAATCTCCCAGGTGAGGGGCATTCCAGCTGCTATAAAGGCAATCGCCGTAGCTCCGATGATTGCCCCAGAGGAAATCCAGAAAACCGGATATCTGTGTCCGGTTCTGTTCTGAACCTTCTTGGCCCAGCGTTTAAAGAAAATGGTAAGAATAATCGCAGCCGCTAAAACAACGGCGACGATCCACATCGCTGATTCAAATACGGGCGAGGGGACGAAAAACCCTCGGTTGGATAAGAAAAACAGGTCCCAGATACTGGGTGCTTTCTTCGGCGCTGGCAGCAAGATCACTACCAGTCCGTAAACAAAGAAAATATGCAGTAATACGGGCACGTTGCGAGCGAATTCAATGAAGACATACACGATGCGATTCGCAATCCAGTTACTCGACAGTCGCACAATGCCAAGAATGAAACCCATGATGGTGGCAAGCACAATGCCGGAGGCGGCAACCAGTAAGGTGTTGAAAACTCCAACAGTAGCGGCCCGTAGATGGGTTGATCTTGAGGTGTATTCAATAAATGGCGAGAAAGTGATGTCATACCCCGCCGGAGTAAACAGAAAGCCGAAACTGAATTCTTTGCCGATGGCCGCAAGATTAACCACCACGTTGCGTACCATCATAGCTAGCACAGCGAACAGAACCGCCATGGTCAAGACCTGAATAATGACTGCGCGCGTTTCCCGATGGCGCCACAACTTGATTAATATATTTTCGCTGTTCACTGTTTCGGTATTCGTCGAAAAACGACTAAAGCTTTAAATTACAGATATCAAAGCCTGAAAAAAAAAGCGTGCCGTGACCTTGCGGACGCCGGCACGCTTCTTGCAGTGATTAACCTAGATAGTCAATTTAGGTTGTCATGATTGACTAGCGGAACGGCGGCGAGTACTGAAGTCCACCGTTGGTCCACAGCGCATTAAGGCCGCGTGCCAAGCCGATGGGCGTATCGACGCCGATATTGCGTTCGAAAATCTCACCGTAGTTACCAACCTGTTTGATAATCTGGTAAGCCCAGTCCTTTTTCAGGCCGAGTTCCCCACCTTGGTTGCCTTCAACACCCAGCAGGCGCAGGATTTCGGGGTCTTTAGAGCTTTTCATTTGATCTACGTTCGCGCTGGTTACGCCTTTTTCTTCAGCGGTGATCGTCGCGTTAAGCACCCAAGTGATGATGTCCGACCATTGGTCATCGCCATGTCGGGTGGCGGGGCCGAGCGGCTCTTTGGAGATGATTTCGGGCAACACCACATGATTATCCGGCTCAGGAAGAGTCGATCGCGTTGCGGCAAGGCCAGAGGCATCAGTGGTGTAGACGTCACAACGGTCAGAGATGTAGTTCTGTCTCGCTTCGTCGTTGGTCTCGATCGTGACCGCTTCGTACTTCATGCCGTTGGCGTGAAAGTAATCCGCGAGGTTGAGTTCGGTCGTGGTACCGGTTTGAATGCACACTGATGCGCCGTCGAGTTCCGTGGCACTCTTAACGCCAAGACCTTTCTTCACCATGAAGCCTTGTCCATCGTAATAGTTGACGCCGTGGAAACGAAGCTTGACGCCAACGTCTCGGGAGAACGTAATTGTTGTGTTGCGCCAGAGAACGTCACCTTCACCAGCGTTTAGCAGTGTGAAACGGGTCTTGCCGGTGGATTTAACGGTGGAAAACTTGTCCGCATCGCCAACAACTGCGGCAGCGGTCGCACGACAGAAGTCGATGTCAAAGCCTTTCCATGTGCCGCTGGAGTCAGTATACGCAAAGCCGGCGATACCGGTGCTGACCACGCAACGGAGTGTCCCGCGGTTCTGTACGTCTTCTAAGGTGCCCGCCTGGGCACCGCTGACTACGCCCATCGCCACGACGGCGGCTGACGCAATCAAAGTAGATTTAAGTCTCATGACTTTTCCTCTCATTGGTGTGAATTATAGAAGTTGTCTCGGAACAGCGAAAAACCATACGAAAATCGGCGCTATTCCGCTTAACCAGCAGATAGTACTCCCAACGGTAGGCGCATTGCCACCATTCAAAGGGAATGGGGTACTGGTTCTATGGGCAATAAGCTGACCGCCTGCTGGTCGGCATGGTACGAGGATCGAACCAGTGGCCCAGAAGCGACCTGATCGAATCCGAGCGCTTCGCCCCGATCCTTAAGCATGTCGAACTCTTTCGGGGTTGCGTAACGCTCTACAGGGAGATGGTGGACGGTGGGTTGGAGGTATTGGCCTAGTGTCAGCATGCGCACTCCGTGACTTCGCAGGTCACGCATGACCGTTTCTACTTCTTCAAGGGTTTCGCCCAGCCCCAGCATCAGACCGGATTTGGTGGGTACGTTGGGGCAGGTCTTGGAAAAGCGTTCGAGCAACTGCAGCGAATGACGGTAATCTGCACCGGGACGCACGCGTCGGTAGAGGCGGGGAACGGTTTCTAGATTGTGATTGAAGATATCTGGTGGGCAGGCAGACAACAATGCAACAGCCCTGTCCAGTCGACCCCTGAAATCCGGAGTTAGTGTTTCGATTCGAATGTCCGGGCTCTTTTCGCGTACGGCGCTGATGCAGTCAGCAAAGTGGCGGGCTCCCCCATCACGGAGATCATCCCGGTCAACGGAAGTGATGACCACATAGCGAAGCTGCATTCGCGCAATGGTGTTGGCCAAATTGCCAGGTTCACTCGAGTCGATTGCTTGCGGGCGTCCATGAGCGACATCACAGAACGGGCAACGACGGGTGCATATATCGCCGAGAATCATAAATGTTGCCGTACCTTGCCCAAAGCACTCACCCAGGTTAGGGCAGCTGGCTTCTTCGCACACGGTGTGCAGGTGATTTTCCCGTAAGATGCGTTTAAGTCGCTCGACTTCCGGGCCGCCAGGAAATTTGGCACGAATCCAGGCGGGCTTGCGCGTCCGGGTTGTAGGAGTGGTCACCGGGAAACGGACAGGCACGCGGGCCATCTTTTCGGCCGCCGTCTGTTTAACGCCCGGGGTTAACTTGGTTGGTGGGTTCATATTGGGTGAACGATGACTGATATAGGTCAGGCGGCGTCGTCGATATACGCGTCGATCGGTGGATAGGTGCACACTAGATGGCGATCGCCGTAGACATTATCGACTCGACCGACCGGTGGCCAGTACTTGTCCCGGCGGGTTGCCTCCGAGGGAAAGAACGCACGATCACGGCCATAGTCAAAAGGCCACGATTCATCCGTTAGCAGGTGATAGCCATGCGGCGCGTTTCTGACGACACTTTTTTCAACGCTCACCTTACCTGCCTGGATTTCTCGTATTTCATCACGGATTGACAGCATAGCATCACAAAAGCGATCAAGTTCCTCCTTGGATTCACTTTCTGTCGGCTCGATCATGAAGGTATCCGGAACCGGCCAGGACATGGTCGGGGCATGAAAGCCGTAGTCAATCAGTCGCTTGGCAATGTCCTCCGCCGTAATACCCGTTTCTTGGCGGATGTCGGCCAGATTAACGATGCACTCGTGCGCCACCAACCCATTGTTGCCAGTGTAAACGACCGGGTAATCCTGTCCCAATCGTTTGGCTACATAATTCGCGTTCAAGATGGCAACTTGCGTAGCCCGGCGAAGGCCGGCCGGACCCAGCATCGAAATGTAAGCCCATGAGATGGGTAGGATGCTGGCAGAACCCCACGGCGCAGCGGAAACAGGCCCGATACTGGATTTCCCGCCGCCGGCGGGGTTGACACCCTCAACCAGTGGATGACCTGGGAGAAATGGGGCCAGATGCGAGAGCACGCCGATGGGGCCCATTCCGGGTCCACCACCGCCGTGTGGAATGGCAAAGGTTTTATGCAGATTAAGGTGTGCGACATCGGCACCGATCTCGCCCGGCCGGCACAGACCCACCATTGCGTTCAGGTTGGCGCCATCCATATAGACTTGGCCGCCGTGTTCATGGACGACAGTGCAGATGTCTCGAATGCTTTCTTCGAACACTCCATGGGTTGAAGGGTAGGTGATCATCAGGGCCGCTAGGCGATCACGATGTTGTTCGACTTTTTGGCTAAGGTCAACGAGGTCGACATTGCCGTTGTCATCACAGCCAACAATGACGACAGAGAAGCCAGCCATAATGGCGCTCGCTGGATTGGTTCCATGTGCGGAAGACGGAATAAGGCAGATATCACGATGTGCCTGGTCGTTTTCTTGGTGGTATCGGCGAATGCAAAGAAGGCCGGCATATTCGCCTTGTGAACCGGCGTTTGGCTGCAGTGAAATCGCGTTAAAACCTGTTATCTCGCACAACATGGCTTCGAGTTCTTCAAACAGTTGCTGATAGCCCTGTGTCTGGTCCAGCGGCGCAAAAGGATGAAGGTTTGCGAAATCGCGAATAGAAACCGGCAATAGTTCAGACGTGGCGTTCAGTTTCATGGTGCATGAACCCAACGGGATCATTGACCGACCGAGACTCACATCTTTTCCTGCGGTGCGTCGCAGGTAACGCATCATTTCTGTTTCCGAATGGTAGCGGTGAAAGTTTGCGTGTTCGAGTAAAGGGGAATCGCGGCGTAACGCGGGGGGAATGTTTTCGGTTACGGATTGATCGAGATGCTCAATATCTATTCGCGCGGTCGTATGCGGGCGGAATACCTGCCATAGCGCCTCGATGTTTTCGCGCTTGGTGGTTTCATCGAGTGTGATGCCGAGGTGGTCGGAATCTATCAGGCGAAGATTGATCCGCGATTCGCGCGCTCGCGCCGCGAGTTTTCCGGCGACGCCAGGGGCATAAATCTTTAAGGTATCGAAGTAGACCTCATCGATGATGGTGTAGCCGAATGCCGCGAGACTCGATGCGAGAATTTGACTGAATCGGTGAACCCGCTGAGCGATCGTGTTAAGCCCCTGGGGGCCGTGATACATAGCGTAGAGCGCCGCGATGTTGGCCAACAGTACCTGCGCCGTGCAGATGTTACTAGTCGCTTTCTCACGCCGAATGTGTTGCTCCCTAGTCTGGAGCGCCATACGCAGTGCCGGACGGTTTTGGGCATCCACAGAAACCCCGATGATACGGCCTGGCATCGATCGTTTGTAGGCGTCACGGGTGGCAAAAAATGCTGCGTGGGGCCCGCCGTAACCCATGGGGACGCCGAATCGTTGCGCACTGCCGATAACAATGTCCGCACCGAACTGTGCCGGGGCTTTCAGTAGCAACAGCGCTAACGGGTCTGTGGTCACCGTTACTAAAGCTCCGTGCCGATGAGCGGCTTCAATTGGCGAGGTGGGGTCGCAGACGGCGCCAGTACTTGCCGGGTAGGCGAGAAGCAAACCAAAGCACTCCTGCCCGGTGAATTCCGTCCACGGATCACCGACCAATATCTCATAGCCCGCGGATGTCGCACGGGTTTGCACAACGGCGAGCGTTTGGGGATGTACGTTATGGTCAACGAAATATCGATTCGATTCGGTCTTGGCAATGCGCTTAGACATGGCCACTGCTTCGGCTGCGGCGGTCGCCTCATCAAGTAACGACGCATTAGCGATATCCATGCCGGTGAGATCGACAATCAGGTGTTGAAATGCCAATAGCACCTCAAGTCGCCCCTGGCTGACTTCGGCCTGGTAGGGGGTATAGGCGGTATACCAGTCGGGATTTTCGAACACGTTGCGTTTAATCACCGGTGGCATCACCGTTCCGTGGTATCCACAGCCGATCATCGAGGTGAATACCTGGTTTCGATGGCGCATGTGGCGAAGGTAGGTGCTGGTCGCCCGTTCGCCCCGTGGGGGTGCTAGGTCGAGCGGTCGTTTGCTCAGGATCGACGCGGGAATTGTTTTATTCACCAAGTCATCCAGAGAGCTAAGGTTCAGGGTCGCCAGCATCTTTTCAAGGCTTTTGTCATCGGGTCCGATGTGGCGCCGAACGAAATCTTCGTTCATTTCAAGTTGGGCTAAAGACGGCTTCGGTTCACTCATGATGGTTTCCAAGTTCTAAGCCAGTACATCAATCACTCGAGACCGGCCAGCATGTTGTCATAGGCAGCCTCATCGAGGAGGTCATCCATCTCGGCAGGATCTGCAGGCGTGACTTTGTAAAACCAGCCTTCGCCGGCAGGATCTTGATTAACCCTTTCGGGATGGTCCACCAATGCTTCATTAACCTGTGCAATGCTGCCGGTCACAGGTGATTTCACATCTCCAGCGGCTTTGACTGATTCGATCACCGCAGCTTCCTGGCCTTGCTCGACGGTGTTGCCGACAGTGGGGAGTTCGATGAAAACGATGTCACCGAGTTGTTCCTGTGCATAGTTCGTGATGCCGACCACGATCAGGTCCCCCTCGAGCCGAGCCCATTCATGGTCATCGGTAAATCTCGTTTCACTCATGAGTTTCTCCTTGTGTTATCGCCGTCGGTGATAGTTATGCGCAACAAATGGCAGTTCGACCACTGTGAGAGTGATTGGTCTACCACGGACTTTCGTGTGGTGACGGGTACCGAGCGCAGAAAAGGCGCGATTAACGTAGCCCATTGCAATGGGCCCCTCAACTGAGGGCCCAAAGCTGCCGCTGGTCACCAGGCCGCTTTCAACACCCGTTTCGGTAAACAGTGCAGCGGGCGGACGCACAGGAATCTTTCCGTCAGGGCGCAGGCCAACCCGGCATTGAATGGGGGGGCTTCTCATTTCCTCGAGAATTCTGGCGTCACCGGGAAAGTTTCCGGCTCGTCTCCCATCGGCTCGTCGGTCAGGGGAGATCGCCCACAGCAGGTTGGCTTCGAGTGGGGTTGTCTGTTCATTGATGTCGTTACCGTGCAGGCACAGTCCGGCCTCGAGCCGCAGCGAATCCCGGCAGCCGAGACCCGCCGCTTCGACCTCGGGATGGGCGAGCAGACTTTCCGCCAGTGTTATCGCATGCGAGTTGGAAACTGAAATCTCAAATCCGTCTTCGCCGGTGTATCCGCTGCGCGATATCAAGCACGGGATGCCACCAATTTCGAATTGTCCCTGGTGCATGAACGGTAGCGATGCGGTCTCGGTCGAGTGGCGGGAGAGTATTGTGCTCGCCGCGGGACCTTGCAAGGCAATCAACGCAGCGTCGTGTTGGTAGTCAACAGTTGTTTGCGATCCGCAGGCGGTGGTGATCAACTCAAGATCTTTCATTTTGTTGGCGGCGTTGACAATGAGTTGCCAGTGATCCGCAAGTCTCGAGATCATCAGATCATCAACAATGCCGCCGTTATTGTTGGTGAGGAAGTTGTAACGCTGTTGTCCGGGTTTCAGGGTGGATAGATCGATCGGCATCAGTGATTCGAGTGTTTCAATGGCTCCCGCACCATAGATGCGGATTTGTCCCATGTGCGAGACGTCGAACAGACTCACTGACGTTCGAGTATGTAGGTGTTCTTTGATAATGCCGGGGGGGTAATTGAGCGGCATTTGGTAACCGGCAAAGGGCACTATTCGGGCGCTCAATGACTGATGCAATTCGTAAAGGACAGTTTGTTGTAACTGCGCTGCTGGGTCGTCCAATAGAAGACGCCTCCGGTTGCCCACGGTGCTAACGATGAGTTGATAATAGCGGTAGGCTGGGATTGGGGCCAACGACAGGAAAAAGAGGGTATTCGTCATGCAATACACACATAACCCGATACTTGTAATGTTGACTCGTGGCGCAATAACCGAATCAGTTCACCGGGGTGCGTTCGCCGTGGTTGATGACAGTGGCAATACACGCCTGGCCGTTGGTGATGTGTTGCGACCTATTTATCCCCGTTCAGCAGTTAAGCCGCTGCAGGCACTGCCCTTGGTGGAAACGGGTGCAGCGGACCACTGGCATCTAGGTGACGCTGAACTGGCGGTGGCGTGTGGCTCACACAGCGGTGAAGAGCGCCACCTCAAGGTGATTCGTGAGTGGTTGGCGAAAGTAGGGCTTAGCGAAGAGAATCTGGAGTGCGGACCACATTTTCCTATTTCCGATATCGCCGCATCGCGCTTACGCGAGAACGCAGCATCACCGCGACGCATTCACAATAACTGTTCTGGTAAGCATGTTGGCCTGTTATCGACAGCCGTTTATCGCGCGGAGGTGACGTGCGGTTACCTTCATCGAGAGCACCCTGTGCAACGGCGGGTGGGCAGCGTGCTTTCACAGATGAGCGGCGCGGAGCTTGTCCGGGCACCCGTCGGGGTGGACGGTTGCGGAATCCCGGTGATCGGATTACCGCTACACGCATTGGCCCTCAGTATGGCGCGTTTTGGAACGGGCTCCGGACTAGGAGCGGTGAGATCGCGGGGCGCCCAACGCCTTTACCAGGCCATGGTGCGTGAGCCTTTCATGGTCGCGGGGACTGGACGCTGGACCACGGCCGCTATCCAAACCGGCGAGGGTCAATTTGTAGTGAAGACCGGTGCGGAGGGCGTATGTTGTGCCATTGTGCCGTCGTTAGGTCTTGGAATTGCGCTAAAAATTGATGATGGCGCTGCCCGGGCGGCAGAGGCGCTGATGTCAGAATTATTGGCTCGCTTCGCGGGGCTTGCAGAACACAGTGTCGCGAAATTACTGGCCTTGGGTCAGCCGACGCTTTACAACGCCGCCGGTGATGCGATCGGTTTGACCTGCGTCAGCGGATTTTAGAAGTGTGTTAGTGGCAGCTAAGGCTGTCAGAGTTCCTCCGGGGCGTAAGCGCTGATGCTGAGCGCATGAATGTCACTCTGCATCGCTTGCCCCAGTGCTTGGTAAACCAGCCGATGGCGGGCCAGTAGATCAAGGCCCCGGAAACGCGAGGAAACCACAGTCACCGCGTAGTGGCCACCGCCGGAACGTGCGCCGGCGTGACCCACATGAAGATGGCTCTGATCCTCAATATCGACACTTTCAGCCGCGAGTTCTGAGCGCAGGCGTTGGTCGATCATTTGTTCGCGCGGAGTCGGCGTTTCAGTCATCATCGTCACCGTTGTCAGTAACAATGTAGCGCGCGACCAGCATCATCTGAATCACGGCAAAAACCAGAGTCAGGCCCATTAAGCCAAAGACCTTGAAATTGACCCACAGATCGGTGCGTAACTGCGGGTCGAGTTCGGATCGAAACACGAAGGCGACATAATAATTGAGTGCGCCTGCCACCAGAAAAAAAAGACCCCAGGCGAGGTTGACTTTGCGCCATATGGTGACCGGCAGATGAATTTTCTTGCCGAGAAGGAATTCGAGCACGGTACGCCGTTGTCCTATGAGGCTGGCAAGGACGATAGCGGCAAAGATCCAGTTGATGATGGTCGGTTTCCACTTAATGAACGTGTCGTCTCGGAAAATCAGGGTCAGCCCTCCGAAGACGGCAATCACACCCAGGGTAGTCAAATGCGCCGTCTCGAAACGGCGATTTCGTAGCCAGTGCACACTCACCTGAATGATAGAGGCGGCGATCGCAACGCCGGTCGCGACGAAAATCCCGTACCACTTATAGGCGACAAAGAAGAGGATCAGGGGAAAGAAATCGAACAGTAGTTGCACGAAAATTCACTGTTTTCAATAATTTAAGACCGACTCATTATACAAGGTCCATGCCCTTATCGGTTAGGCGCGCGAGGCGCCGGGTAGGGGGTATCGCGGCTGTTGTTAAATCATAAAGAAGCGATAATGGCCATAACCGATAGTGACGTAACATAGAAAGCCTAAATGAGGCGGTTTTATGGATGAGTTTTTAGTTTGCGTGGGTCATGCTGCAGGGCGTTCCAGAGTCGCGCGTTGGTCGGCGTGGCATGGGTTTCGTAAAACCCTATCGCTGATCTGCTTTCGTGGAGTTCCATTCGTGTGGTCCGTGATCCTGTTGATCGCGCCGATGGGGATGAGCGTCGCCGGCGAAAAATTTGAATGGTGCGGTAAGAATGTCTTGTGCCGGACGCTTGGAGTGGGTGATGAAGAAACCAGCGGGCAGAAGAAGGCTGGCAGCCAATCTGCGGTTGCTCCCGGTGGGAACCAGAAGAATAGCAAAGGCAAAAAAAAGGCCGCTGCCACGGACTCAGCAGCGGGACGATTTTATGTTTATGCCGATGGAAAAGTGTGCGAGGGGATCTACGAGGGGGCGCGATACGAGGGCGAGTGTGGTTCAGGTAAGTGGTATTCCAAAGTGAAGGTCACTATGGATGGGGCATTCTATGAAGGAATGGTGCGCAGCGCCCATTTTGAAGGATTTGGTACCACACGGTTCGACAGCGGAGCCCTTTACGTTGGGCAATTTAAAGCTGATCGCTATCACGGAAAAGGTACCTATACCTGGCCGAATAAGTCTCGATATAAAGGTCAATTTCAAAAGGGTAAACGCCATGGCCAAGGCCGGTTCCAGTGGGCCGACGGGGCGGTGTATGAAGGCTCATGGAGGCACGAAGAAATTCAGGGTAACGGTAAGCTAACCAATCCCGATGAGGGCGTGTACGTCGGAGGATTCAAGAGTGGTGTTTTTTCAGGCAAAGGTTCATTTACCTGGCCGAACGGAAACTCACATAAGGGCAGTTACAGGCAAGGAAAAATCCAAGGTTCTGGCACTTACGTCTACCGTGACAAGGGCAAGTTAGTGGGTAAGTATGTAGGTAATTTTGTCGATGGGCAGCGGGCAGGGCGCGGTAAATTTACCTGGGCGGATGGCACTTCGCTGGAAGGGGTTTTTAAGGCTGGAAAGCCCTGGTCAGGAACACGACGGAACAGTGTTGGCAAAAGCGTTGCCACTTATAAAGCGGGAAAAGAGCACCTTAAGTAGTTTGTTTTTAGAGCGGCCGGGTACAGGGAGAGTTTTCGATGAAAGTTCAGGAATGGGAGATTTCCTTCGAGGTTTGTCTGCTCGATGCGGGAGTTGAAGTCGCGGTACGCGGCAGTGTTTT
>Ga0066376_10003419_pt1 | contig 14206 bp, 11 predicted proteins | sample Knorr_S15_td_Bot_FD_77009 | JGI IMG/M metagenome (GOLD analysis project Ga0066376, IMG submission 77009) | Marine microbial communities from Southern Atlantic Ocean transect - Knorr_S15_td_Bottom_ad_5009_LV_A | ecosystem: Environmental > Aquatic > Marine > Oceanic | place: Southern Atlantic... | reverse complement strand
GCCACCGCATCCGTAGTGATCGCGCCACCATCGAAGGCAGCACGGCATGGGCCTCCAGGGTCGAGGCACCGACCGCCACGCGCCGGCCGTGGACGAGGCCATGTTTCGCCAGACGCCGCACAACCCAGGCGCCTACGGGCGCATCTTCAGCGGCCGGCCGGCCCGCCGGTCCGGGGCGACGGCGGGCCGCTCAGGCGCCGGCGGCGCCGTGCTCCACCGGCAGACCGGCGGCGCGCCATTCGGGATAGCCGTCCGCCAGGCGCCGGACGGTAAAGCCGCGGCCGCGCAACGCGGCGACGGCCTCGAAAGCCAACACGCAATAGGGTCCGCGGCAATAAGCGACGATCTCCCGATCGACGGGAAGAGCGGCCAGGCGCCGCTCCAATTGCCACAGCGGAATGTTGAGCGCGCCGGGCAGGTGCCCGGCCGCGAATTCGTCCTCGGGGCGGACGTCGAGCAAAGTCACGAGTCCGTCGCGCATCCGATCGAGCAGTTCGTCTCTCGACACCGGTTCCAGGGCGTCGCGTTCGTGAAAATAGCCGTCGATCACCCGTTGCGCCGCGGCCACGTTGCGCTCCGTGACACGCCGTAGGGCCGCCAACGCGTCCAACACCGAGTCGTCGCTCAAGCTATAGAACACGTGTTTGCCGTCCCGGCGCGCCGTCAGCAGGCCGGCGCGGCGCAAGTGTTGCAGATGTTGCGAGGCATTGCCGATCTTCAGCCCGGCCACCGCGGCGACGGATTCGACGCTTCGCTCTCCCTGGGCGATGAGCTCCAAGAGCTCGAGGCGGTGCGGGTGGCCGAGCGCCTTGGCCACGGCGGCGAATTGCGACAGCAGCGCCCGCTTGGGACTTTCGCTTGACATACGGTTCGGAATCCCTACATCATTCTATTGAATAATGGAATATTGGCTGGATCACGTAGGTTGTCAAGGCCCGTGTCGGAGTTACGGCTCATGCCGGACGCCGGCGCCAACGCCGATGCCAAGGTAAGTGTCATGACGGAAATAATTCTTGCCAACGAACCCACCATTCGCCTCGGTTTTTTCCTCGGCGTGTTCGTTGTCATGGCCTTGTGGGAGGTCGCGGCGCCGCGCCGCGTCCGTCAGGTCTCCCGCCGGCTGCGTTGGCCGAGCAACCTGGGCCTCGTCGTGCTCAACACGGTGCTCATGCGCGTCGTCTATCCGACGGCGGCCGTCGGCTTGGCCCTGCTGGCCGAACAGCGGGGCTGGGGGCTGTTGAACAACATCGCCCCGCCCGGTCCGCTGGCGATCCTATTATCGGTGGTGCTGCTCGACCTCGCGATTTATGTACAGCACGTCATGTTTCACGCGGTGCCCGCCTTGTGGCGGTTGCACCGGATGCACCACGCCGATCTCGATTTCGACGTGACCACCGGCGCGCGCTTCCATCCGATCGAAATCTTCCTGTCCATGGCCATCAAGATGGCCGTCGTGGCAGCCCTCGGTCCGCCCGCCGTCGCCGTGCTGATCTTCGAGGTTGTGCTCAACGCGACCGCCATGTTCAACCACGGCAACGTTCGCCTTCCCATCGGACTCGATGGCGTTCTTCGCTGGCTTGTGGTGACGCCAGACATGCACCGTGTCCACCATTCGGTGATACCGCGCGAGACCAACAGCAATTTCGGTTTCAATCTGCCGTGGTGGGACCGCTTGTTCGGTACCTACCGCGCCCAACCGGCGGCCGGGCACGACGCCATGATCATCGGCATCGAGCAGTTCCGCGAGCCGCGCGACTTGCGGCTCGATCGAATGCTGGTCCAACCGTTGCGCGGCGATGCCGGCGCCTACCCGATCACCCGGGTCGGCGACGGCCGCTAACGATTCGCCCGCGGCGTGGCCGGCTAATCGCGGCCCATGGTCAGCACGACCTTGCCGGTGGTCTTGCGCGCGCCCAGCAGGGCCAGCGCGTCCGCTGCCTGATCGAGCGGGAAGCGGTGCGAGACATGGGGCCTGAGACGGCCCTCGGCCACCCATCCCAGCAAGGTCGCGTAGGACTCGCGCGCGAGCCTGATGGTGTCGGCGTCGCGTCGCAGATAGGCGCCCCAAAACAGGCCGATGGCCGCACAGTTCTTGAGCAGTAGGTAATTGGCCGGAATTTGCGGGATCGTCCCGCTGGCGAAACCGATCACCAGGACGCGACCTTCCCAGTTGATGCAGCGCAGCGACTCCGTCATCGCCTCGCCGCCCACCGGGTCGTAGATCACGTCGGCGCCCCCAGTGATTTCCTTGACCCGCTCGCGCACGCTGTCAGTCGAGGTGTCGATCAGATGATCGGCGCCGTGGTCGCGCGCCACCGCGAGCTTCTCGGCCGACGACGCGCAGGCGATCACGGTGGCGCCCATGACCTTGCCGATTTCCACCGCCGACAGCCCGACCCCGCCGGCCGCGCCGTGTACCAGAAGCACCTCGCCGGCGCGCAAATGGGCGCGGTGGTCCAATGCCAGGTGCGAGGTGCCGTAAACGACGGGGAAGCCGGCCGCGGCGGCGAAATCCATGCCGTCCGGAATGACCATGACCTGATCGGCCTCGGCGACAGCCTCTTCGGCGTAGCCGCCATGGGACACGGTGGCGAGCACGCGGTCGCCGGGCCGGCACGTGGTGACGCCCTCGGCGCAATCGGCGACCACGCCGGCGACTTCCATTCCCGGCGCGAACGGCAAATCAGGCCGGACCTGATACTTGCCCGCGATGATCAGCGTATCGGCGAAATTGACGCCGGCGGTGTGGACATGGATTCGCGCCTGTCCCGGTCCAAGCGCGGGCGGCGCGACATCTCCCATGACCAGCCCCGAGGGCTCGCCCAATTCCTTGCAAAGCATCGCGCGCACGGTCCCGCACTCCTTTTTTTTCTTGTTTCGCCGTGTTTCGGCGGCGCGGCTATATTAGGGGCGCCGGGCGTCGGAGCAAGACGGCGCGGCGGGAGATAGACGTGGACGACAAATTGAAACTGGGCAAGACGCGGGGCTATTTCGGGATCGGCGTCGAACGCATCTCGAAGCCGATGAACGTGGGCAATCTGTTTCGCTCGGCGCACGCCTTTGGCGCCAGTTTCGTGTTCACCATCGCCGCCGACTATTCGCGCCGCCTGTCGCGGTCCGACACGTCCGCCGCGTTCGACAGCCTGCCGGTGCACGACTATGCCACGGCCGGCGCGCTCGACCTGCCGCGCGGTTGCGCTCTGGTCGGGGTGGAGCTGCTCGACGAGGCGGTCGCCCTGCCCAGTTTCCGCCATCCGCGCCGGGCGGCCTATGTGTTCGGGCCCGAGCGCGGCGCGTTGAGCCCGGAACTGGTGGAGCGCTGCGAATTCATGGTGCGCATCCCGACCCGGTTCTGCATCAACGTGGCCAGCGCCGGCGCGGTGCTGATGTACGACCGCATGATCAGCCTGGGTCGTTTCGCCGAGCGCCCGGTCGGCCCGCACTCCAAGACCGTGGCACTACCCAACCACGTCTTCGGCGAGCCGGTAATACGGACCAAGCCCTGATCTCGCCAGCAACGGCGTTTTCGGCTTGCCCCTTGGCTGGCGCCGTGAAATGACCCATATATGGCGCGGCGCAGCGCGCGTCCGATCGCTCGATACGGGAGAAGACGATGGAAAATGCCCTTGCGGATGACCGCCTGGATGGCGTCACGGCCCCGCTGCAGTTCACCGCAGAGACCGGGGAAACGCCGGTTGCGTTGGTGAAAGTGCCGGGCGCGGGCCTGGACGAGCGCACCGGAACGTTCGAGTTGCGCGACGTGTTCATCCACGACGGCAGGCCGCTGGCGGACCGCCTCGATCTCGATGTCGAGGGCTTCGCGCTGCGCCGCCACGGCACGGCGGTGCGAGATTTCTACGACGACGACGAGGTGCGGCGGGTCTATTACCCCGAGATGGACACGCTCATCAAGGCGCTCACCGGCGCGTCCAAGGTGGTGATTTTCGACCATACCATCCGGGTCGACGACGCGGCTTCTCGGGACGAACGCAAGGTCCGCCCGCCGGCCACTGTGGTGCACAACGATTTCACGGAAACTTCCGCGGCGCAACGCGTGCGCGACCTGTTGCCGGCACGGGAAGCCGAGGCCCGGCTTGGCAAGCGTTATGGCTCGATCAACGTATGGCGGCCGATCCGCGGACCCGTGGAGACCGCGCCGCTCGTCATATGCGAATACGGCGCCATATCGGACGGCGATCTGATCACGTCGGAGCGCCATTACCCCGACGGGCGCGTCGGGCGGATTTACCACATCGCCCATAATCCGGCGCAGCGCTGGACCTATTTCCCCGACATGACGCCGGACGAGGTCATCGTGCTCAAATGCTTCGATTCGCTGACGGACGGAACCGCGCGGTGGACCGCGCACGGCTCGTTCCAGGACCCCAACACGCCAGCCAGCGCCACGCCGCGCGAAAGCATCGAAATCAGGTCGATGATGTTCTGGGACTGACGCGATGAAAGCCGCCTATTTCGACCGGCATGGCGGACCCGACGTGCTCAAATACGGTGACGCGCCGGACCCCGCCGCGGGGCCGGGCGAAATCGTCGTCGATATTCACGCCGCCAGCGTCAACGGCGCCGACTGGAAAGTGCGCGGCGGCAAGTTCGGCGCGGTCGCCGAATTTCCCTATATCCTGGGCCGGGACTTTTCCGGGATTGTCGGCGTGGTCGGCAAGAATGTTACCGACCCGCGCGTCGGCGACGCGGTGTTCGCGGTTTGCGACGTGGGCCAGGAAGGCGCCTACGCGGAGAAGATCGCAATCAAGGCCGCCATCGTGGCGAGGAAACCGGACGCCCTTTCCCATGCCGAATGCGCGGCTCTCGCGCTTACCGGGCTGACCGCGCTGATCTCGATCGAGGACACGTTGGAATTGCGCGCCGGCGAAACGATCCTGATCCAGGGCGGGGCCGGCGGCGTCGCCGGTTTCGCCATCCAGCTCGCCAAACATATCGGCGCCCACGTGATCACCACCGCCAGCGCGGCGAACCACGATTATCTGCGCGGCCTCGGCGCCGACGAAATCGTCGATTACAACGCCCGGGACTTCACCGAGGCGGTGTCGGATTGCGATGCGGTGTTCGATACGGTGGGCGGCGATGTCACTCAGCGGTCCTTTGCCGTGCTCAAGCCCGGCGGGCGCGCCGCGTTTATCGCGTCCGGCGCCGAGGCGCCCGAGTCGCCGCGCGACGACGTGGCCTCGCTGCGGCCCCGCGTCGGACGGGACCGCGCCCATCTGGAGCGCGTCGTCGCGCTGGTCGGGTCCGGAGCGGTGCGTGTGCCGGAGATTAAACTGTTTTCGCTATCCCAGGTGGCGGCTGCTCACGAACAGAGCGAAGCGCGTCACGTGCGCGGCAAGCTGGTTTTCAAGCTGCCTTAGCGCCGACCGGGGCCGCGGACGCGGACGCGGCCCCGGCGGATTTTGTTAATCCTTGATGATGTGCAGGTCGAAGCGGCCCAGGACCTCGCCTTCGCCCCGGCCCGGCAATTCCGGATATTCCGCGATCTTGCGGTCTTGGAATTGGGCCGGCAGCGCGGCCAGGTCATCGGCCCACTTGGCCTTGACCTTGAAGCGAAGCTGCCCACGGTAGTCGTCGAAGCCGTTCAGGCAGGTGACGCCCTGGCCGGTGAACTTCTCGCCGCCCTCGGTCGCGCACCATTCGGGCTGCGGGCTGCGCGTGGTGCTTTTTTTCAGCGACACGATGGCGCTCTGGCCGGCCGCCGGCCCTTCAAGGAAGTCGATTATCGCGAAATATTCCTTGTCGACCCATGCGATATCGATGGCGCCGGCGTCGAGGCCCTTCAGGAATACGTAGTAGTTGGGGTAGAAGCCGCCCTGAATCTTGAAGCGGCCGGACGTGGCGCTGAGCGTGAGTACCTCGGCCGCGTTGACCGGAACCGTGGCGAACGCCGCCAACAATCCGGCGACCGCCGCGGCGCCAAACCAATGAAATTTCATTACACCCTCCTCATGCGGCCGGGGCCGCACACAAATGTCACAAGAATCCTGCCGCGTCGAAGCGGGAGAAGGCCAAGGACTTGCGTCCCTGGCCCCCTCCGACTCGATCGCATTACGGGTCCCCTTGATCGAGGGACCGGTCGCCGAGCTAAGCGGTACGGATGTAGCCGTAACGCTTGTTGGTCGGGCCTTCGCCGCTTTCGCGATGGGCCCGGGCCAACTGGGCGATCTTGTCTTCCGAGAAGTCGGGCATGGTCGGCATGTTGTCGACGTGGTTCAACGCCAAGCCGTAAATCCGCGCCGAGTTGAGGCCGAAAATGGCCTGCTTGGTCAGGCTGTTGGCGCCGCCGAGCGACGGGAAGCCATACTTCTCCTGCATGTCGGCGGGCACCTCGAGGCGACGCATCGCTTCGATCTGCCACTGCGGAGAGCCGTACCAAACGGTGTCTGAACCCCACACCACGTGATCCGCGCCCAAGCCCTTGACCAAGGTGCCGATGAACGCGGCCGAGAACTTCGGATGCGCCACCGCCGAATTGGCGAAGGTGGTGCCGATTTCGCCGTAGACGTTAGTGACACCGTACTTCTCCGGGATCTCGGCCAGATCGGTCGCCCACTTCATGCGGCCGGTAGCCTCGAACTCGGCCCACGCCTGATCCGGAAGCTCCAGGAACGGACGCAGCGCCGAATGGTAGATGATGAAGTTCATGTCCGGCCAATCCTTGGCCGCCTTGCCGATGTCGCGCGCCGTGGCGTATTCCCACAGGCCCTTGAACGACTTTTCGTAATCCGGCGGCATCAGGCCCTTATGGACACAGATGGTGTTGATGCCCGCCTTCAAGGACTTTTCGTAGAACGGGTACATCAGCTTTTCGTCATCGAGCCACCATGGCCACTTCGACGGGGCGAGCGGATCGCCGATGGTGTAGGACTTCCACGCATCGGGCTTCAAGGCAATGGACCTTTCGACATCGTCCATCCAGCCCGGCTGGCCGGGCACGATGACCGCGTGGCCCAGCATGCGCCGCGCACCCGAGAATTCGTTGACCATGTCGCGGGCGTTGGCGATCTGCTGGTTTGACAACAGCCACCAGGTCGGATCGTCGAAGGGCGCGCCCGACAGCAACGACATCTTGGTGTCGCTGTTGTAGAACAGCTCCTTGATGTAGTTCTCGAACTTGTAGCGGGTAAGGTCGAGACCCTCTTCCTTCAGCTTCGGATTCCAATGCTCGGCGGCAAACTCGCCGAGGCCCAGGATTTCCTCATGCGCGAAGTCGTCGCGCAGGAAATGGGTCTGATCGTCGAAGATGAACTGGCCCTCGACCGCGGCCGCGCGCTCAAGCGCCATTTCCGGGTCGCGCGCCTCGGCGGGATCGACCTGGAACACGCCGCCACCGTAAATCTCGTTCATCGCGATGAACGCGGTGGCCATACCGCAACTGGTCTTCAGGAACGAACGGCGGTCCATGCCAAGAAATTTGGCGTTTTCCTCGGCAAGTTCCTTGATGCGGTCCTCGACCTGCTTCTGTTTCGGGCTTTGGGACGGCGGAAGATACTCGCCGTTGGAAACGATCTGCGTGGGAATCGGCGAATCGAATTCGAGGCTTTCGGCGCCCGCGATGAGACGCTGTTCCCGTTCGCTTAACCAGCTTGTCATGAATACTCCTCCCAGAGGCTCGGTACACCGCAGCGGGCGGCCCGCGTAACGCTTACTTGCCGTTCACGCGACTATCGCCCCCGCTCTTGATGAGCCGGAAGGCCCACCTACGGTTCAAAGTTTAGTGCAGGAAAATATCTTTGACAACGAAAATGCCATAACTTCGGCAATGGAGATGCCGTTTTCTTGCGCGCCAATCATCCATTTTTGCGCGGGATACCACCCCAGGCGGCTTTCCGTCACCGAATGACCCGCGCGACGCGCGGACCGCGCAAAACCTTGGTATTCAAAGGCTGTACATCGCACGGCGGCATGGTAGTCTCCGCCGCTTTTTTTGGCCGTCGTCTCCAGTCCGCGCGAGAGGTAGCTTGGTGCGTCATCGTCGATTGTCGCGTTTCATTTTGGGTTTCGCGCATGCCACCTTTTTGGTCGCCTTCATGGCCACTTTCATGGCCGCGGCCGCGCCGGCGCGCGCGGACCAGCCCTTGGATAACTGGTACAAACCCAAACTCGGCGCCGACTGGCTGAGCGAGGAACTGGTCGCCGAGATTTTCCCGGGCGCGATGCGCGTGGAGCCGCTGGACGGCACGCCGCCGGCCGCGGAGGTCTATCGCGACGGCGTGTTGGCCGGTTATGTCTTTATCACGCGCGACGCCGTCAAATCGGTCGGTTTCTCGTTGCGCCCCTTCACCATCGCGGTCGGGCTCAGCCTCGACGGAAACCTCACCGGCGCCAAGGTGGTCGGGCACCAGGAGCCGATCATCGACCTGATCATGCTGCACGACCTGGTGCCGCGATTCATCAGTCAATACGGGGGACTGGATGTGCGCCAGTCGTGGCGCGTGAGCCTGACCACGGTGGAAGATAAGGGATCGCTGGACGGCATCAGCTCGGCCACGATCAGCGCTATTCTGTTCAACGAGGCGATTTTCGGCGCCGCGCGCGTGGTGGCGCGCGCGCGCGGCCTTCGGCTGAACGACGAGCCCGCCGTAAATCTGATGGCCTACACGCCGGTGAGCTTCGATACCCTAGTCGCCAACGGCTCGATCAGCCGCATGGTGGTCACGCGCGACCAAGTGGCCGCGCAAGGCGTCGACAATCCGATCGAGGACGGCCTCGGCACGATAAAAAATCTGTACGCGCCCCGGCTCCTGCAAGGCCGCAAACGCTCCAAAGCGGTCAAGCACGATCCGAATCTGGTCATCGACCTTTACGCGGCGCCGGCGATTCCGCCGACCCTGGGCCGCAACCTGATGGGCGACACCTGGTACAATCTGTTCGTCGGCGGCCGCAGCCCCAAAAGCCTCGCCGTGCTGCTGATGTCGGTCGGTCCGTACGGGCTGGGCGGCACCAAACATACCGCAGCCGGCGCCTTCGATCGCCTTCGCGTGATCCAGGATGGCAAGACCTTCGAGTTGCGCCGCGAACGGTTCCGGTATTTCGCTTTTCTGCACGGTGACGATAAACCCGTTTTCAGCGAGATTGGCCTGTTCTGGGTGCCGGAGGAAACCGGAATCGACCCGTTACGAGAGTGGGAAATTGAGCTGTCGGTGTTCGACGAGGACGGCGCCGGCGAGGCCCTGTTCCGCCTGCCGCACCAGCTCGACGCGCGCTACATTCTTGAGCCGAGCGGCGTCGAGACGGTTGGCGACACGGTCGAGCCGATCTGGATGGCGTCGTGGCGCGCGCAGAAAACCAATATCGCGATCCTGGTCTTCACCCTGGCCGTGTTGACCGCGATCCTGGTCATGATGGAGCCGCTGACCCGCCGGCCCCGCCTGTTCCGGGCGATTCGCAACGCCTTCCTGCTGTTCGTGCTGGTATGGATGGGCTGGATGGTGGGCGCGCAGGTCACGGTGATCAACGTGTTGACCTGGCTGAACGCGGCGATCACCGATTTCAGCATCGACGTGTTCATGATCGACCCGCTGATCCTGATCGTCATGGTGTTCAGCCTGATCACGTTCGTGGTGTGGGGGCGCGGCATCTTTTGCGGCTGGCTGTGCCCGTTCGGCGCGCTGCAGGAGCTTCTCGCCAAGGTCGCCCAGGCGCTGCGCGTGCCGCGCATCGAGCTTTCGCACCGGACCCACAAGCTGCTGTGGCCGGTCAAATACGTGGCGTTGGCGATCCTGGTCGGGATTTCGTTGAATTCCATGACCGCGGCCAGTACCGCCTCCGAGGTCGAGCCGTTCAAGACGGCGATCTCACTGATGTTCGCGCGCGACTGGCCTTACGTGCTCTACGCCGTCGCCGTGCTGGCGATCGGGCTTTTCGTCGAGCGCGCCTTCTGCCGCTTCCTGTGCCCGCTTGGCGCGGCCATGGCGATCGGCGGCAAGCTGCGCGTCTTCAACCCGTTGAAACGGCGCGACGAATGCGGCACCCCGTGCCACCTGTGCGAACGCCACTGCCCAATCCAGGCCATCGAACCGTCGGGCAAGATCAACATGACCGAGTGCTTCTATTGCCTGGACTGCCAGATCGTCTATTACGACGAGCACGCCTGCCCGCCGCTGGCCCAAGATCGCAAGCGTCGCCAGCGCGCGGCGGAGGGCGTGCCGGTCGCCGATCCCGTGCCAGCGGAGTAGACGCGCCGCTCCATCGGGGTCATCCTTGACGGGATGATCCTCGCCCGATGCCTCTCGCGATATTGCGCGGCGGCCGCGCTGTTTCTGTGTGCCGTTGTCGCAAGCCCGGCGGCGGCCGATATGTACGATCCGTTGGACACGCGCCTCACGCCGGAAGTTGTGAGCGGCTTGTTTCCCGACGCCGCGCTCGGCCCGGTCGAGGGCGATCCGCCGCTGGCGACGGTGTGGCGCGGCGGCGCGCTCATCGGCTATCTGTTTTCGACACACGAAACGGTCCGGCCGGCCGGCTATAACGGCCTGTCGTTCGACATCATTGTCGCGCTCAGTGTTGACGGCGTCATCCTCGGCCACAACATGCTCGAGGAGCACGAGCCGCTGATCTCGGACGGCATGATCCCGCCGGAAAACTTCCGCCGCTTCCTGAGCCGCCTCGATGGCGCGGACATCAAGCGCATGCGCAAGATCGTCCACGAGGAAACCGACGGGGTGTCGGGCGCCACCATCAGCGCCAAGGCCATGAGCCACGCGATGGCGAACGCGGCGCTGCTGGTGGGCTATCTAAAAGGGATTATTTCCGACAGCGGCGGGCTGTCGATCGACCGCTATGCCTACGCCGAGCGGACCTGGCCCGACCTGCTGGCGGACGGATCGATCCAGGCGCTGCATCTGACCAACGGCCAGGTCCGCGCCGCCTTCGCCGCCCAATTTGGCGCCGGCGCCGCGCCGGAGGTGGCGCTGGGGCCCGACGACGAGCCGTTCCTGTCCCTCTACACCGCGCTGTCCACGCCGCCGGCCATTGGCCGCAATCTGATCGGCGCGCGCGCGTTCAGACAGGCCATGCAGGCCTCGAAGCAGGGCGAACATCAACTGCTCGTGGCGAGCACCGGCGCCTACAAGTGGATTCCGCCCAACCCCTGGCTGGTGCCCACCTTCGACCGGGTGCGCATCGTCCAGGACGGAAAAACCATAAGGCTGGCGCCGGAAAATTTTTTCCCCGCCCGGCGCCTGGCGATCGCCGATCATCCGCGGTTCAGGAACGCGGCGCGGTTCCGCTTGCCGCCGAACCCGGACTTCGATCCGCTGAAGACTTGGGTCTTGGAAATCCGTGTGTTCGGAGACACCAACCGGGACGGCCCGCCGCGTTGGGTCGGCTTCGAGCTGCCATACCGAATCCCGGCGCGGTATGTTCTGGGCGACGACACCGCGCTCGAGGACGCCGGCTTCAAGGAACCGGCATACGTCGGCTTCGGCCTGTTGCGCGAAAGCACGCTGAGCGAATGGCAGCGAACCTGGGTGGAACAACGGTGGTCGATCCTGGGACTGCTGGCGTTGCTGAGCGCGGTCACCACGGCGATCGTTTTACAAGGGCGGATCAGCCGCCATGGCCGCTTGCGCGCGATCCTGCGCAACGCGCTGCTCGCCGTCACCCTGGTCTGGCTGGGTTGGATCGCCGGCGCGCAACTGACCATCCTGACCGTGATGAACTACCTGTCCCTGGCGTTCAACAAGGCCGATTGGACGACGGTGCTGTTCGAGCCGCTGATGGTGATCCTGGCCGTCTACGTGGCGATCTCCCTGGTGTTGTGGGGACGCGGCGTGTTCTGCGGCTGGCTGTGCCCGTTCGGCGCGCTTCAGGAACTGCTCAACAAGCTCGCCCGCGCGGCGCGCCTGCCGCAACCGGACGTGCCTTTCGCGGTCCAGCGACGGCTGTGGTTGGTCAAATATGCCGTGGCCGCCGGCGTCCTCGGCCTGGCCGCCTATTCCATGAGCATGGCCACCACGGCGGCCGAGATCGAACCGTTCAAGACCGCCATCACCCTGAAGTTCCAGCGCACCTGGCCCTACTTGGCCTACGCCGGCGCGTTGCTGGCAATCGGCCTGTTCGTCGAGCGCGCGTTCTGCCGCTTTCTGTGTCCCCTCGGCGCGGTGCTGGCGCTGGCCGGCAAGCTACGCCCACTCGCCCCGCTCAAGCGCCGCGCCGAATGCGGCAATCCCTGCCACCTGTGCGAACGCCACTGCCCGATCCAGGCCATCGAACCCTCGGGCCAAATCAACATGACCGAATGCTTCTACTGCCTCGACTGCCAAGTGGTTTATTACGACGACCACCTCTGCCCCCCCCTCATCGCCACCCGAAAACGCCGCGACCGGATTCCGGTGGCTGTACCGGCGGAGTGAGGGCCACGCGGGCAACAACCGTCGGCCGTGTCCGGCCTGAGTCGGAGCGGCGATCCGGCGGCTAGGCAATGGACCGGGAGGCGCGGTAGTTGTGTGAAAGCGACTCGGAAGCTGATCGGAGATTAGCTGACTGAAATGCGCCCGACGCTTCGATCATTGGAACGCGCTGCGATGAGGACGTTATAGATACGAGTCCAGGCGCTCAGATCCCGGACCGTCGCGCAACCGAACGAAAGGCGGCCAGGATGAAGAAAACGGTCGCCAGCGTGGCCGACCCGAAACCAAGTGGTAACGAACGGGGACCAGTCCAAATAGCCACTTGCCTTGGGATGGATCTCATAAGGTATTTCCAAGTCATGGGTTCCCATCGGGACAGGTTTTCTTGCCATGGTAATGGCATCGAACTTACAGAAAGTGCCGGAAATCTTCGCATGGCGGATCAATACTGTCCCACTGAGGGTCTGCACATTTTCGACATCGGGCGTCAATTGAAACCAGACCATTTGGCCCGGTTTATGCCGAAGTTTATCGGAAAGATATGAGGACGACGGCGACTTGAAGACGACACTGGCGATTTTACCCTTGTTCCGGCCCTCCAATATCTTGAAATGCTCCCGCCCTCCTTCGAGATCTAAGACCTCGACCTTCAGAAACTGGGGTAGTGGCGGATAGGTGCCACCTGTCTTATGCCGGACCTTGAGCCAGACCTTGCCGTCCGCGTTGGTGACATACCTAATTCCCAGCCGTTTCATGCTAAAATTCCTTTCGATTTCGGGAGTTTGGACAAAAAAAGACCGCTGGCGGCCGATCCGAGATCGGCGCCGCGGTCTTTATCGGTGAGGCAGCGCGGTTACTTAGTGGTGGTTATCAGGCTCGCGTGAATATATCCGGCGAAACTCTCTCCATGGTACACTGCGACCCATTCGGCGTTTCGGGAAAGCGGTTTGACACGGGCCGACATGGGGGAGTCAAGCTGGTGGACGATGGCCGCGTCGAGGTGCGGCGCCATTCGTATTCGGGTTCTCCCCTCGATCATGACCTGACTGAGCGCGGGCGCGTCACCGCCGGCGGTACCCGCCGCGCGCAGGTAGGCGTCGATATCCCAAACTTGGTGCTCCAGCATCGCCGCAAAGGGAAACCGTCGCAGGGCTGACTTTTCGGATTCATCGCCGCGAACCCGGCAATAGGTCGCCAAGGCGCGGCGATATTGCTCCGCCCTAAAAATCAGAACTTTATCCAGCGTCTGGTCATAGTATCGCTCGTTTGCAAAAGCCAATGCAGCGCCGAGATCGGCGTGGGTGCTTGGGACGTCCAAGCTTGACTCCATATACGCCTTGGCCGCGCCGCTATAATTGCCGCGCGCGATGTCGCCATCACCAATCCGCAGGAATTCCGTGGCCGCGCCAATGTCACCGGTCGTTTCGACCGTCGCCGGCGGCACTTCGCCGAAGACCCAATTTTCGCATGGATGTACCCGCTCCCCGCCATCGTTCGCGGCCTGGACAGATTCTGACATTGAGATGACGAGGCCAACCGAGAGCGACAACGCGAATCGCGTCGCCACATGCGCCAATGTCTTTCCTCGAATCTTCAAGATGGCGGTTCCCGGGTTGTCCGGCTCAGCCTCAACCTGACTAACAATTATGACGGCACGATGGCCGCGGCCAGACGATATCCAAACGCCGTCGTTCTCGGGCTTGACCCACTGCTGTCCGGTTAAGAAATGAGTGGACAGGCTGCATGGCTTGGATTCTGCTGTTTTCGAGGTTGTCGAGACCAATCGAGACAGCATTTTGGAGTCCAAGCCATGCGGCATGAGAATACGG
>Ga0066376_10003418_pt1 | contig 14207 bp, 5 predicted proteins | sample Knorr_S15_td_Bot_FD_77009 | JGI IMG/M metagenome (GOLD analysis project Ga0066376, IMG submission 77009) | Marine microbial communities from Southern Atlantic Ocean transect - Knorr_S15_td_Bottom_ad_5009_LV_A | ecosystem: Environmental > Aquatic > Marine > Oceanic | place: Southern Atlantic... | reverse complement strand
GGTGTAGAAGTGAGCGGGAGTGCTCCACGGGCCGTAGACGCGCTTGTCGGGATTGCGCACCTCCAGCTGGTCCGTTATCCGCACCCGCCAGTAGTAGAGCTTCTTATCCTGGAGATTGGCCGGGCTCCACACCACCTCTCCGGGTTTAACTATTCGATCGTCCTCAACGTCATCATCCCCCGCCCGGTACATGAGGCTGTACTGAGTAGAGGAGAATTGGACCGCTTGTTGGAAGGCCTGCGGCGGCCAGAACATATTGACGTACGGATACCTATCGGAGGGAATGGGCGCCAGTTTCCACAGAAGCCCCCAGTAAAGGAGGCTGGCTCCCAGGACAACGGGCACCATCACCAGTTCCGCCTTCAGTAGACTGGTGAAGCGCATCCCCGTGAGCTCGATGATGCGGAAGGTCTCGGCATTGCCGCCGAAGTCGGCGCCGGCAAGTGGTATGAACCAGATCTCCACGCCGCGGAAGCCGGTGAGGAACACGGTGGCCTGGTGCATGTGGGGTATCTGGATATTCCGGCCGATCAGCCCGTCGAGCCTGGCCGACACGAAGGATATGAGTGGGGCGTAGACGAAGGCGATGAGGAGTATGAAGAGCAGCATTCCCGTGCTCACCAGCACCGGAAACAGGGTCTTGGCCATGATGATGGGGTAGCTCGCGCCAAGGAAGAACAGGGCGATGCACACCCACAGGGGGAAGTCGCCCCGGTTCAGGTGCTTGACGCAATAGCCGCGGATCTGTGCCGGATTCGGGCACTCCGGGTGCTTGCAGTTGCGCGGATCGTGGCCCAGCTTCTCCGCATGCGCCGAGTCCTCCGAGTACTCCCGCCCCGCCCGGATCACCTGCCACAGGCTGATGACGGTGATGGCGAGAGTCACGCCCATGCCGAATGGCTGCCAGAAGTCCACCCCCGCTTGAATCTGGGTCTGCACCGCACTCATGCCCGGCAGCCAGTGTGGCATGTAGCCGTAGCTGTGGAGGATTGGCGAGATAATCATAAAGGACATGACGGCGAAGAACGTCCCCATGATGCCCCAGAACGGAGCCAGCAGCCCGAGGAAAATCGGGCCCAGGTCAAAGCTGATGGCGATGGGCGTCGCTCCGATAAAACGCCCGAGAACAGGGGTCAGATCGACAAAGGGGATGGGCAGAATCTCGACCTTCGTTCCAGCCAGGACCTCGGTCAAGGTCGGGATGCCGACATAGACGAACCCGAAGACCAGCCCGATGGCACCGCCGATGGTGAAGCACGGCCACTTCCAGGTCTCCTCTTCGGAGCCGCTCTCCTCGGCCAGCGCCATGGCGGCCAGGGCCGCCTGGGGCGCGGTGGGAAAGGGGAGGTGCTCGCGGTCCGACACCAGGCGAAAGAGGATGTACCCGGAGGTAAACCACGTTATCTTGGCAACGATGATGGAGAGAACCATCAACAGGATAATCAGGGCCCAGTCGGCGTGGAAGAACGTGCGATCGATGACGGCCGCCGAGTCCGGCGATGGCGAGAACCACCCGTATCCCATGAACTTGAGATCCACCAGCTTCTGCGTCAGACCGAACTGTCGGGCCTCCTGCGAGCCGACGAAATACTGCCTCCAGATGAGCTGCTGGAAGGTGCCCGTGTCGGCCCGGGCGATCAGCTGGGAGGCGACATAGGTCAGCAGGAAAATCTCCTGCCGGCGCAGGGTGGTGAAGGAGCGCTTGGCGATTTCGAGAAAGAGAATAACAGTCACCCACTGCGCGGCCGAACCCAAGCCCATGCCCGCGTAGAGGCCCATGTAGATCTGACCCGGCGTCATGATGAAGGCGATAAAGAATACCCCTATGATCGTCTTCTTCGTGAAGGCCTCCTCAAACTGATCCGGTGTTTCGAGCAGATCCCTATACTCGTTGATCTCCTCGTACTGCCGATCCCGTTTGGATTTTTTACCCTCGTCTGCCATCAATCAGATCATCCGTGTATGACTGCCTCTTGCGGTACCAATGAAGCAGCGAGGTCCCCCGCATCAACCGCCACCTCCCGACAGGTGTTGGTGTGATCCTGCTGAATGTCAGCTTTCAGCGTCTGCCAGACCAGGAACTGCTTCCGCATGTCGAGCATGAAACCGAGATTGAGCCGCTGCCAGAATGCCACCGGCCCGCTGATACGCTCGATATAGAGCTCGATCTCGTAGATGTCCGGGTTCTCCTCCGATGGCACCATGGTGAACTGCAGGTACTGGCTCACACCCATGTCGAAGGGAGCCAGCCACAGGAGAAGCTGTACCGCGAATACCTTCTGCCCCTGGGTCTCCTCGACGATCACGCGGGTCCTCTCGGTGTAGAGCTTGCCCACCGATTCGTGCCCATAGGACAAAAAGAAAGTGTGCAGAAACCCGCTCAGGCTCTCGACGGCGTTGACGTTGACCGTGAAAGGAAAGGGAAACTGCCACTTGTCGTCCTTCGGATCGGGCAGCTGCCACCGCCGCACCACATCGGGGACGGCCATCTGGGCGGCCACCCTCGCCGGATAGATCGTCGACACTAACACCACCAGCATTACCAGCACCGCCGAGGTGATGGCCGAGGTGGAGGAGTAGTTGAGCGAGATCCCCTCCAGAGCGTCCATGACCAGCAAAGCCTTTGCCCCTACCTGCCCCAGCAGGTAGCCGAGAGTCACGCCAAGAACGCCATACACGCAGGCTTCGGCAATGAAGAGGAAAGAGATGTGAATCGGGGCAAGACCCACCGACGAGTACACCCCGATTTCGCGGAAGCGCTCGTATACCGCCCCCATCATGGTATTGAGGACGATGAGGGCGGCAATCAGAAAAGGCACCAGCAACGCTCCGATACCCTCGACACTCGTCACCCCGATCGAGCTGTAGGCGAAGGTCCGCAGAACGCCGTCCTCGTCTTCCATGCCGACGAAAAGCCTGAACGCCGCCCGGGTGAGATAGCTCTGGATGATCTCTTTGGCATCCACGTCCTCGTCGAAAGCCACGGCCACCGAGATCAGGGCGGAGCCCATGCTCTCGAGCTTCTGGTAGGGAAGGATGGCCAGGCGGCCGGCGGGCAGGTGCTCGTAACCAAGGTCGATGTCGTTGTCGAAGCCCAGGTCTCTCATGAACAGCAGCTGATCCATACCGGGCAGGTTAAACTGCTCGAACTTCATCTTGGCCGGTGTCATCGGCTCGCCGTTCAGATCGTACCTGGCCTCAAACTCGCGCGAGTCGAAGATGCCGATGACGCGCCACTGCTGGCCAAAGATGCTGATCTCCGGCCCCCCTCCAGCAGCCACCTCCGCCTCCGACACTCCCAACCCGCTGGCCATGTGATCAGCGAGGATGACACTCTTCTCCTCCTCATCGCTGAACCACGTGCCGACTTTCAGCGTCTGGTCGATACCCGTCACTTTGGGTTCGTCTACGGTGAACCCCAGCACCCCTAACGCGTCGACCTCGAGCCCCCCTCTACGGATGGGGATATAACCCTCTCCTTCGAACCCCTGCGTCACCCACGTCCGGGGAGCCACGGTGCCCGCCGCGCCAAAGTGGGAGAACAGATACTCCAGGTTCGTGGGAGCCCACGACCACCAATGGACGTCGTGCATGAGGATGCCACGGTACGGCGGCTTCCACTCCTTCTCGAAGCCGATGAACTGGATCATCGGTTTGAAGGAGGTGAAGGAGAGCACGGTAAAGGTGAGGATGGTGATGGTGGCCAGGGTCAGGTTGGTCCTGAGCACCCGGCGTCGCATGTTGCTGATACCGAGCATGAAGGCCACGTACGCCGTGCCCGAACGGCTCAAGTCCCCCGTATCGGTTCCGGACTGGCGCTGCCGTAGCTGGGTCATGAAGCCGTTGAAGCGGCTGACCACGAGCGAGATGACAAAAAAGGCCATGATCATGACCATCAGAGCGAGCAGGACGATCACTGGATGCGCCAGGTTGAAGGCGGGGTGCACCTGGGACAGGATCGTCCATATGACGAGCGTGATCAGAGCGAGATAGGCCAGTTGTCGGCGGATGTCCGAGGCGGCAAACAGGAGGCGCTCGGCAAAAAAGGCCGCCGGCACGAGCAGGGCGACGAAGAAGACGAGTCCGACGATGACATCGTTCTGCGTGCCCTTTACGTCCGGATAGGCATTGTACTCGAGCCCGAGGGCCTCCCTGACGTATTTGGCGTACCCACCCCAGTCGAGTTCGTCGGCCGCCCTCTCCGCCCGCTCTATCGACCACAGAGCCTTCTGGTGCAGGGCGTCCAGGCGAGGGTTCTCGATGGCGAACTCCCGCATGCGCTCGAGACGGAGATCATCCAGGCGCCACATGTCGCGAGCAGACTGCAGACTGGTGAGCCGGAGCAGCTTTTGTGCCCCCAGATCGAATCCCACCCCCTGCCCACTGATCTCGTCTGTAGCGCCCTCGTTGTTGAGCAGCATGAGCGAGTCGTCGACCAGGCGGAGGGAGTCACCGGGCATGCTGTACAGCATCATCATCTGCTCGTCGTAGTCGCCCATCACCCAGCCGAACTGGCGGGGCGGCGCGCTGCGCTTGTCGTGCACCTTCATGCCCGCGTTGAAATTGCCCATGGCGATGTGAAAGTGAGCGTGGATGCGCTCGTGAATCTCCATGCTATGGCACGGAAAGAGAATAGTCGTCCACGCCGTCAGCGGCTTGGCCAGAGTCACTTCGAAGGCATTGATCGCCTGTGCCCGGGCCCCCATGTCGGTGGCGAATTTTATGTCCCCGGATTCCCTGTCGACGACATACCCCCTGACCCGGGTCTTCCACTTGCGCAGCCCAGCCGCTTCGTAGTTGCCCTCATCGTCGGTCAGATGTATAGTGGGCCGCCACATGCCTTTATAATCGCGAGAATTGATGACCACGACGATGCCGTTGGGCACATACTCGTCCGGCGAGGCGCTGCGGCGCGGCAGCAGGCGCAACTTGCCGTCTATCGCCACCCCTGTATCCTTGATATTGTTGTCGTGTTTGATGCGCATTTCCACGGCGTCGGGCCCAAACAGATCCGGGTCCGCGAAAGCGCGGTCGAGGACGGCATTGATGAACTCGCTCTGGCGGGCGATGTTGGTGAAGTTGACCTTGTCCGGGGTGTCCAGGGGACTGTCGAGCCCCAATCTGGTATCGATGGTGGTGACCAGGTTGAGCGCCATCACCCCCAGGCCCGCCGCTATCGCCCCGTCCTCCCTGAACACGTCGCGATCGAGGTAACTGTCCCACGACAACCCTTTGATGGGACTGATCAGGTTGACCAGCGCGCTCGGCTCTCGCCCCAGCTCAGGAGCAGCGGCTTTGGCGTACGCGGCAAAACTCCTTCCCAGGGGCACAAAAAACCGCCGGTGAGCGGGTAGTCTGGCGCTGTGGACAATCCCCACCTGGTCGCTCTTACTCGACAGGTCGATGGCGATAAATAGGGAGATGGCCAGACTGTCGGGCTCCAGCCGAATCCCCAGCGAATCCGCTTTGAGGAAGGACTTCAACTTGAGCTGCGCTTGCAGCTTCGCCAGGTCCACCGGGGGCGCGAGGACCTGTCGCCCGGTCTCATCTACACGCAGGTAAATGCCCAACGAGTCCGGCAGCAGTCCCCGCGCTTTGGTCCCCCGAATGAGGCGGTCGGTGTTCAGCGAATCGGCGATGAAGCGCTGCGGCATTCTCTTGCGGAAAAAGGGGACTTGGCGGGCGTGGTTGTCGAACCATTCGGTCAGCCCCTGGTACCCCTGGAAATGCGATCCGGTCAGCAGTAGCGCCACCGTCCGGCCCGGGGGGTGATCGCGAAGATGACGCGCCAACTCGAGCACCGCCGCTGCCCCGGCCGCGCTTTCGGCAGCGGGATTGGCGACCGGAACGACGGAGACGCCGTCGTAGTAGGTCTGGATGGCCACGACTTCGTGGGCCAGCTCTGGATCCACACCCGGAATAATCCCCCAGATGTTCCAGGTTTCGCGGCTCTCCCAGTCCATTTGCGCCTCCAGCTTCACCTGCAGGCGCTCACCGGACTGGAGGCGGCCTTTCAGCGCCAGCGCCTCAGAGCGACTCAACCAGAACCGGGGCACATCTACCGGGACCCAGCTCCACTTGTAGCGGGCCTCCCACATGGTGGTCTCTTCCGGCTCGATGAAAATTATGGCGCCGGCTCCCAGGGCGGCCGCGTTCTTCCAATTTTTCCAGGTATTGAACTCCATGAGTATTACGTTGCCCTCGATCTGGAAACCGTCGAAGTCGTAATACTCGCCGTTACCTCCGTAGACCAGTTCGCCATCGAGACCATCCGGCCCCAGGGTATTGGTGCGCACCAGATTGGGCCACAGCGACAGCAATTCGATGGGCTCCGCGCCCCCGTCAGCTGTGTCGATCACGGTCATGGAGGCGCCGTAATCAATAGGCACCACAACCTCGTAGGGCTCTACGGATAGCTGTGTCACCCCCGCTTGGGCCAACTCGCGCTCGATCAGCTCAGCGGCGAAGCGGTCTCCCGGATACCCGGCCATTCTGGAACCGTGGGTCGACAGAGCGGTGATGGTTTCGCGGATGCGCGCCTCGTCGGCTCCGGCATCGCGCCCACCGATGGCCAGCAGCAGCATCCAGACGCCGATCATCAGAGCGCGCCAGACGGGAATCTGCCAAACAGGAATCAGCCAGACGGGAGTCAGCGTTTCACCTGAGACCGTCGCAACAGGAGCCGGCGGTGAGCGGCGCCCAGTGTCGCTTGCAGGCATGGACATCCTGTGGCCCGCTCGAGGATTGGGGCGGATGCTGGGAGAAATAAAGGTCTCGGTTGCGCTCATCAGATCCAGAAAATGCTGTTGCCGACCTTGCCGCTGAGATAGTCAACCACCAACCACCCACCGGTGATCAGCATGCGGCCGGCAATCATGCCGAGGAAGAACTGGCGGCTGCGCGCGAACAGCGGTGCCCCGCCGTATTTCAGAACGACAATCTTGATGAGCCAGGCTATAAAGACGCTGAACCACATCCAGTCGACGACCCAACTCGCCATGATCGGAAAGCCGATCGGGTGAAGCGGCCACCACAGGAAGCGCTGCCTGATCCAGGTCAGAGCCAGCATGCCAATGCCGCCAAGTCCCAGGAAGCTCAGCCCGGGCCAGTACACCCCCTCCAGTTCCATGCCCTTGACCGCGGTCTTGTAGATGATCTGGGGCATGCTCTTGAAGAACCAGCCACTCGAGTTGATGCCACCGTCGCGATAGGCCAGCTCCATGACGGTGTAAAGAGAGCCGGTTACCCCTAGAAAGATGGCGATCAGGATGGCCCAAAACACATGGCGCCGGCTGCGCTTGTCCATCCCCTCAATGAGCTTCAGTCCGGTGGCGCACAGCCCCATCAGGAAGACGCGAATGTCGGCGGCGAATATATAGGTGAAGGAGATGGTGGTGATGCCAGAGGCTCCCAGCAGTCCCGGGCCCAGACCGTACACCATGAAGTCGGGCGCCGTCATCGGCGAGATGATGGCGGCGACGCCGGCCTCCGCCACGACTCGCGACAGACCGGTGTAGACGACCATCAGGATCACCACGAAGAGGAAGCTCGCCCACAGGGGGGTATTGAGGTAAGTCAGCCACCCCATCATGACCAGACCACCCACCAGAGCCCCGAGCACGGCCGCCCGATAGGACATGATCTCGTCGTCGTCGCTGAGCTCGGAGTCCATCCCCAGAAACTTGCGACCCACCTGAAACAGGTGCTCTCTACCCACCCACATCCCGATGGCGACGAAGACGATGAGGGCCCCCAGTCCCTGGTAGTTGAGCAACTCGGTCACCCTCACCGACCATACGTCCTGGTGTTTGGTGATGCCCTGACTGACGAAGGCCATGCGCTCGAACTTATTCAACAGGGCGAAGCCCCAGATCCCCATGGCTATGTCGGGGCCGATGAGATAGGAGAACCCGATCACCGCGAAGCTGAGGGTCATGTTGATGGACTGTCCCCAGCCGATCGGAAAGGACCACGCCGTAGTGATCAGCGGCCACCCCGCCAGATATAGGTTCAGACCTTTGAAAAGACCCACGATGATGGGGATGGACGCCCCCGCCCACATCGCTTTGCTCGTGAAGAAGGGGTTTACCAGCTTGTCCTCCTCCTCCCCCCGGATCATCGCCTGAGCGGCCTGCGCCAGCGGATAGGAGAGCCTCTCCCGGTCCATCCACTGGCGTCGCAGGATCACGGTCACGCTGATCATGGTCACGTACATGGCCAGCAGGAAAATCGCCCACATGAGCATGGGTCGCAGCCAGATCTCCCAGGGAATCTGGTACGTTTTGGTGGCGAAACCCTCGTAAAAATCGGTGTTTTCGTTGCCGTCGTTGAGCAGGATTTCGGTAGGTAGATGCGGGAAGAGCAGTTCGGCCCAGTTGTTCTCTGGATTGGCGTAGTAGAACACCCCGGTTATCGCCGGCAGGATGGTCTCGCACAGCCCCATCGTCGACAGCGAGGCGACGATGATGAGCATGATGTAGACCACGATCAGCTCGGAGCGGTTGAGCGCCAGATTCTGGCCCATGGCGGCCAGGAAGCTATTGGCTAGCAGGGATAGGACAATGAAGCCGGAGAACAGTACCCCCGGGGAGTACAAAAACATCTTGTCGTAGGGGTAGAAGTGGTTCAGAAAGAGGGCGGCGGTCACGACGAAGGCGAGCCCGGATATCAGCCAGTGCCGTCCGGTCAGTTTGTAAAGCGTGTTCAGGAACCCCACCAGCACCAGAAAGAGGAAGATCGCCCCCGGCGTGCTGAAGTCGAGAGTCAGGTAACTCCCCTTGAGGATGAAGTCTGAATAGTTGGACCCCACGGCCAGGAAGAAAGACAGAAAGGCCCCAATTCCAAGAGCGCGGAGGGTAAGCGGCTGGTGGGAAGCCTCCTCCTCGCGAGTAACCGAGGCGCCCCGCAAAGACAGGTAGCGCCGGAAGTCCAGTGGCAGTCCGATGTTCATAGGTTCTTACATCTGACCGAGGCCTCCTCCAATTGCATGGGCGGCAGCTGGAGGAAGTCGTGTGATGGATCTGGCGCTCATAGGTCAACGGCGGCTTGTTGAGTACACCTGATCAAGAAGCGACAATGGTAGCTCAATCCAGCGGCCGGTGTCAAGCTTTTGATGCGACGCGCTCCAGCGCCGCCTTCAGGCTCGCCTCCACCAGGTCGCAGAGCTCATCGATCTGATCGGAGTCGATGACCAGCGCTGGTCCCACGGCGAACCAGGTTGGATCGACGCGGATGAGCACGCCGTGGTCGAGAGCCGTCTTCTTGAGAGCCCGGCCCAACTCGGGGAAAGGCTCCATAGTGTCGGTGTCGCGCACCAGCTCAACGCCGCGGAATAACCCCCTGCCCCGTACCTCGCGCACGACCCCGTATTTCTTCAGACCCTCCAGCCTCGCTGCCAGCTGCTCTCCCAGCTCCCGCGCCTTCCGGTCCAGTCCCTGCTCCACCACCTCATCTATCACCGCTATGCCCGCCGCGCACGCTACTGGGTGACCGGCGTAGGTGTGTCCGTGAGCGAAATTCACTGCCTCCCCCGGCACCTGAAAGCACTCGGCCATCTCCTGTTTCGCCATCATCGCCCCGAGTGGAATGGCGCCGCTCGACAGCCCCTTGCCGCCGCAGATGATGTCCGGCGTCACCCCGAACGTCTGAGCGGCGAACATCGAGCCGGTGCGGCCGTAGGCAGTGATGATCTCGTCGAAGATGAGGAGCACTTCGTAGCGGTCGCAGATCTCCCGCAGGATGCGGAAATACTCCTCGGTGGGGGTGATGATGCCTCCGGTGTTGGTGATCGGCTCGAGGATGATACCGGCTATGGTATCGGGGTCCTCGTGCACGATGACGTCTTCGAACTGACGGGCGCAGAACCGGTTGCACTCCTCCCAGCTGTCGAAGCGGTCGCGGTAGTAGGTGGGGGGGAAGACCTTCAAAAAACCGGCTGGCTCTGGCTGGAAGGGTGTCTTGCGAGCGCCGGTGCCGCTGGCGGCCATGGCTCCCATGGTGGCGCCGTGATAGCCGTAATAGCGGCTGATGAACTTGTATTTCGCCGGATGCCCGGACTGCTTGAAATACTGCCGCGCGAACTTGATCGCCGCCTCCATCGACTCCGACCCGCCGCTGAAGGACTTGACGAAATTCAGCGTCCCCGGTGTCACTGATCCGAGCTTCTCGACGAAATCGAGGGTTACGTCCGCGGTGCCGTGCATGGGAGGTGCAAAGCTCAGCTTTTCCAGTTGGCGCGTGATCGCCTCGATCACCCTGGGATGACCGTGGCCGAGGGTGGCGGCGTACACCCCGGCAATACCGTCGAAGTAACGCCTCCCCTCGACGTCCCAGTAATACAACCCTTCGGCGCGGGCCACGACCAGTGGATTAGCGGCGAAATCATCGTTGTGCTGGTAGTCGAGAAAAGTGAGCTTCAGCAGCCGCTTCTGACGTTCGTCCAGTTTCATGATTCTTCTTTTCACTCCTCACTCAAGGTCTGGCACTCACTCAATCAATCACTGGCACTCACTCGCCACTCGGGCAGTAGGCGGCAGCGGTCAATGCGTACACCTTCGCCACCCTGACCAGCTCGTTGACGGGGACCGACTCTTGCAGCGTGTGAGCGCCGCTCGCATCCGGGCCGTGCGTCAGGGCGGGAATCCCCCCGAGGGAGGAGTAGACATTGCCATCGTCGACAAAGGGCTTTCCTCCCAGAGGCAGCTCGCCACCGGTGGTCTCGCGACAAGCCCATTGAAACGCCGCCACGACGGGATCGTCCGTGTCTAGGCGAAAAGCGTCACCCGGTACCTCGAACTCCCACGCCATTGACGTAGCGCTGGACTGGGCCACTTCGCGAAACAGCTGATCCAACTCGTTTCGCGCCGCTTCCACCCCGCCCGGTGCGACCCATCGCCGCGTACCGTGGACCGTGCACTGGGTGGGTGACTGATTGTAGATCTCCCCGGCTTGTATCATGCCCACGAAAACCGAATCGCGACCCGCGTACGGGCTCTTGACCGCCGCCAGAGAGGCGTCCAGCTGTCGCAGGCGCACAACCAGTTCCGCTCCTGCATCGACCACGTTTGGTTGCTTCTCGGGGCGCAGGACCTCGTGCACCGGCTCGCCCTCACGGGAGATCGTGACTTCGAAAATCCCCATTCCCCGACCTGCCACCGGCAGATAGCCCGCCAGATACTCGGGCAACATCACCGCGTCCCCGACGTATCCGTCCGCGATCAGGGCGCGGACCTGGCGTCGATCGCCCCAGGGAGCCTCATGGTGGTCGTGAGCGGTCAACAGCACGCTGCCCCGGGCAGCAAGGCATTCCGTATCGCGGATAACTCGCAGCGCCTCCACACAGGCGGCGATCCCCCCCTTCATGTCGGAGGAACCCGAGCCGTAGAGCTGGCCTCCCTCCACGCGGGGTGGCACGAAGGGGAGATGCACGGTGTCCAGATGTCCGTCAAACTGCAGCACCTTGCCAGGTGATCGACCCTGAAGGCGCACGACCACGGCCGGCGCCTCCGGCCAGTCCGCCACGGGACGCTCCACGTCGAAGCCGTCCTCCGTCAGCAGTTCGGCCAGCCGGTTTGCCACTCCCCTCGCGTCCCGAGTCGGACTCGGTACCTCTACCAGGGCTACGGCGGTGTCGAGCAGACGCTGTCGATCCACGGCGTCTCGAATCTTCTGAGCAGCCGCTCCCGGAATACCCAGCGGTTTTTCTTGGTCCATCACCTCTCCTTCACATCGAGAAGAACCTTGATACCCTCTGCCCGGGCACACAGATCGAACCCACGTCGCCACTCGTCGATCGGAATATCGTGGGTGATGAGAGCCCCCGTATCCACCGACCCACGCGTCATAAGCTGTAGCGCGCGCCGCCAGGAAGTGACCCTCTGCCCGAAAGAGCCCGTGAAACGGATCTCCTTCACCGCAACCTGTCCCAGATCGACGCTGATAGGACTCGCGAAGAGGCCTACCTGGGTCAACCTGCCTTGTTTTTTCACCAGCTGCAGAGCCAGGGTGGCACCTGCGGGGCGACCCGAGCACTCCAGCACCACATCCGCACCGTACCCTTCAGTCAGTTCCAACACGCGCGCAACCGCATCCGTGTCACTCACGTTGGCGACCACTTCGGCTCCCAACCGACCCGCCAGTTCCAGACGACCCTCATCGGCGGCCGTACCCAGAACCACGGCGCGTCCCCCCTCCGCCCTCACTACCTGCAGGCACAGCAGGCCGATGCTGCCAGGCCCGACAATAGCCACCAGGTCGCCGGCGCTGACGCGGGTCATCTCCGTCACTGCGTGTACGGCACAGGCGAGCGGCTCGGTCAGCGCGGCAGCGCGGAAGTCGATCCCCTCGGGTAAGCGGTGCACACATCGGCTGGGTACCGACACGCGCGGGGCAAAAGAACCGTGGTGCCAGTACCCCATCGATCGCCGCTGCATGCAGAGATTGTGCGCGCCGGAGCGGCAGTAGCGACACACACCGCAGATGAACACGCTCGGCATCGCGGTCACCGCGTCCCCGACGCCGAGCCCGTTGACACCCTTCCCCAACTCGATGATTCGGCCGCTGAATTCGTGGCCCATCACCACCGGGACCCGTATCGGGATATCGATGCTGTCCTCGAGGATGTGAAGATCGGAGCCGCAGATCCCCGTGGCCTCTACCTCGACCATCACCTCTCCGTCAGACGCGACAGGTTCGGGCACTTCTCGGACCCCGACATGGCCGGCCCCTCGAGCGTATTTGACCAGTCCTCTCACCTGGTGTCCCGTCCGAATGAATAGGCGTCGGCACCGAGGGCGTCTTCCTGATGGGTCAAGGCCTCTCGACACCTTTGCGGACCCATCCCTCACTCCCCTCGTGTGACTTTCGGCAATTCCCTCTTGCTCATCAAGCCAATGGCAAAAAAAATCCCTGCGGTCGCTCCGAGGGCGCGAGCTCAGGAAGGAAGACCGATCGGGCCGGAGCTCCAGATCCACGGTGAGCGAGTTTGGAGCGCTGCCGATACAAGGTCAGCCGCCTAACTACGCACTGATAAGAGTTACCGTAAGTCAAGCCGTATCAGTAGATTGCCGTTTCCTCGAACTTGACAGTCAGTCTTTCCCGGTGTGTACGGGTGTTACCCGAATAGTCACACAGGTCAGATTCTCAAGGCTCGAAACTGGGTTCATTGAAGTACGGCTGACCGCCATATGGCGCTCGGAAATGGCGTTCCACCGGTAAGCGGACACCGGCACAGGAAGATAGCCGGAGAGGCCGCGGCGGCAAGACCAAATGGAATCCACCGGACCCGACTCCCCCACTGACGAACCGACTGGCGCGGGCCATCCCGCCGCCGGTGGCGGCGAGCAGCCGCCGAACAGCGGGCAGACCCCGCCTGAAAGTGAGTCTGGAGCCCCCCAGGGCGAGGACAGCTCTGCAGGCGACAAGCAGCCAGCGACCGCCGGCTTATCAGAATCTGCCGGCTTATCAGAATCTGCCGGCTTATCAGAATCTGAGAGCCTCGAGCCGCGCGCTGCTGCTGTACTCGCCAGGGCGGCGGTACACAGCGACGGAATGATAGGCGGCCTTGGCTTGAAGGGCATCGATCCGCCGCTGCTGCGCAAGCAGCTCAAGAAACCCCATGGCAGGCCAGAGATGGTGACCGTCGTCATGGAACGAGCCTACCGCGCGCTGGAAGAGGCCGGTATCATCTACGGAATCAAAGATGATGAGGTCCAGGCAGCTGCCTTGGAGTTCCTGGAGAAAATCGCCCAGAAAAAGGGGGATGCGGTCGCCCACAAGGTCGCCGAAGGTGAAGCTCCTGAGCCAGGAGAGGACGCCTGGATTGAATACCCGCTCAATTACCGCGGTCGGCCTTTTCACGAACTCGCCGGACTATCACCAAGAAGCACCAGAAAGAGTATCAAGGTCGTACACGCCAGGGATGTGCTCGCGACGTTGATTGCGGCCACCGCGCCGAAAAAGGGCACCAATGTCAAGGGGGAGAGCGTAGGCTCGGATGCTACTCCGGCGAACATCTCGCTGCAGCAGGTGGCGGGCCGCAATACCGAAGTGGCGGACAACAACCTGCTCGCCCAGTGCGACGGGGTCTGCGAAGAGGATGCCTCCGGCTGGCTCAGGGTGATCCCGGAGATCGTGCTCAACGGGATCGACCAGAGAACGGGGCGGGTCCCTGAATCGGGTATCACCGAGGCCAATGTCGCCGTGATTGG
>Ga0066376_10003412_pt1 | contig 14221 bp, 7 predicted proteins | sample Knorr_S15_td_Bot_FD_77009 | JGI IMG/M metagenome (GOLD analysis project Ga0066376, IMG submission 77009) | Marine microbial communities from Southern Atlantic Ocean transect - Knorr_S15_td_Bottom_ad_5009_LV_A | ecosystem: Environmental > Aquatic > Marine > Oceanic | place: Southern Atlantic... | reverse complement strand
GAAGAATACAATGATTCTCGGCAGCATCCACTTGGGATACTTCGGCCTGTTCTTCGTACTCTCGATGGCGACCACATTTTTCGGCTACCACGTACACGATCTCGCAGGCATGGGATTCTGGATCGGATCTCTGGCCGCCATCGGCTTCATGATTAAGAAGTGAGGCGTGTCGCGTGTCTGAAGCGGATGCGTACTACGATTCTCTGATTGCTCAGGGCTATCCGCCCCACGAGGCTCTGCCCTATACTCAGCAGCATTACCCGCATTTCGCGGGGCCACGACTCGCCGCACCAACTCCGCCACAACAACAGGTGGTCTACGCCCCGGTACTCACCGGATTGCCAACCGGCCAAGCCCATGCCCTCACACCAACCGCCCACGAGGCCTCAAAGATGGGATGGGTGACACTTGGACTGATGGTCGCTTCGCTTGTCTTGGCAATCTACGCTGTCAACTCAGCCGCCTGGATGTCCGGAGAGGTCGAGGAGGGTGGTGAAGTCGTCACGATTGACATGGGGTTGTCGAAAATGAGGATTGGTATGGAAGGATTCGGCATTCCAATCCCCTACGACTCATTCTTCTGCCAGGAGGACTGGTGTGGTGATGCGAAATCAGCAGGTACTGCAGGTCAGGCCGGTCTGGCCATTGGGATTCTCGCCTTGGGTGGCGCTTCCATCATGACGTTCATGAAGCAGCAAGGCAAAGAGGTCCCACCGTTCGCGATGATGCTTGGCCTCGTCGGTTCGTTGGCGATCATCATCGGCGCCATGGCATGGTACACGATGTTCCCCACGCCTGACGATATGGTTCTGGAGTTCATCGGCCTCGACCTGTCACTTGGCATCGCCTTCTATGCAGCGATCATTGCCGGGGTTCTGGGCATCGCGGGAAGCGTCACTTCGCTGATGGATTGAAGTGGGGGCAGAGGGATTCGAACCCCCCTCCACCGGTCTGGAGCCGGTAGTACTACCAGACTATACTATACCCCCAAGGGTAATCCTCGGCCAACGCCAACGCTATTTCAATCGAGCGGTGAAAGCCGCTCGGTAAGCCGACCTTGCTGTCGCTCGGAACATCGAATCGCGAGTGAGAAAAAGGCTCACTGCTTGTTGGCCTTGCGGGCCTGCTTTCGACGGCGGAGCTTCTTACGGCGCCACTTCCAGCGTTGGTTGCCGGCCTTCTTCCAGGCACGAGAACCTCGCTTCATCGACCCGCCGACCTACTTCCCGTATATGAGTAAACCGGGTCACTCAGTTGGCGAAGAGAGCGGGCGATACAGGATTCGAACCCGTGTTCTCGGATTAGAAATCCAAGGTGATATCCAAGCTACACTAATCGCCCGTGGCTCATCGCGGGTTCCCGACCTTCTTCAAATCACTTGAACGGTCTTGCGCACTTGGGACATCTTGACGGGGCGCGCACGGTCTTGCGACTCCAGATGAATCCACAATGGTTGCAGGTCCAGTCCTGAACCTCCTGCTGAGCCAGGGCTTGATCTCTGAGGTTCCGCAACAGGGCACTCTCCGCAAGGCTCGGGGCCGGGGCGATCTGGTTGAGAATCGATGCGTGGCGATCATCGTGATTGGTCAGGCCCGCCACGTGCAGGAGTTCGTGGGCAAGCGTATGGCGATACAGGGCCTCATCCTCGGCAAGGATGGGATGCAGACCTACGGTCACGGGCCCGGGCGGCATGCGTTGTCGCTTGCGCACTTCGAGTTCGGCATGGCTGATCTCGAAGTGGGTATTGCCGAGGCGATCCGAGTCTGACTCCAGCCATTCCAGTCTCGCGCGCGCGAGGTGGGATTTGAATGGGGCTTCTTTCTCATCGATTGCAGCAGCGATGTCTGAGAGCAGATTCTCCGGTACGACGGGGGCGTTCTGTGGCACCGCCGCCGCCTCGGCCTTGGCCGACACGTAACGCGTGAGCCGACCCTTGAAGTGCTCCCCCATCACCGCGAGCACGAGGTCTCAGTGTGTTTGGCACTTTCCACGTCCGGACCAGCATCGTTCTGGTGCTGATGATGCTTCTCGCGGGGCTCAGCCCCCTAGGACTGGATTCAGAGATTCGTCTCTCGGATTCTGGTCAACTCATCTCGGAAGTGAACAACACAGCCTTCCTCGATGGCAATATCTCGGTTGTCCTGAACCCGGATGATGCTGAGTTCGTTGACATTGCTCATGAGTCGGGTCATCGGTTGGTTTCTGGAAGTGTCGACCTCTCGGTCAGTCCGACGCAGAGCACTTCTTCCCAATCGGTCTCACTGATTGGTCAATCGGGTCTTGGCGACATGGTCAACCTGACCGAGCGTCCTGGTGGACTGGAACTGGTCGATGCGGCCACCGGGCCACCCGGTGCGGGCCTCAATTCGGTCACGGTCTGGGGCAATCTCTCACTCAATGGCACACATGCCTACAACGTTCTCGAGGTATGGGGAAATCTGACCACAGCGGCATCGCTGGAATTGGTCGTCAACACTCTGATTGTGCATAACGGGGGACAGATTACCGCCGCCGGCACCATCGCCACAGGCACGTCGCCGGGCGGTTCCACCAATGGCTACGGTGCACCGGGAGCCGGCGGTGGTGGCCACGCCGTCGCCGGAGGCGACGGAGGAGGCCTAAATGCTGGATTGGGAGGAAGTCGCTACGGCAATGGTTCCGAGGCCGGTTCAGCCGGCGGAGATTCGACCAGTTGGTACCATGTGGACGCCTTGGGCGGACTCGGCGGGGGCCACATCACAATCCGCGCCGGGGCCATCTTCGCCAACGGGTCGATCACGGCCTCGGGCAATGATTCGATGGACGGTTCTGCAGCAACCGGTGGCACTGGACACGGGGGTGCGGGCGGTGGTGGTGGCTCGGGAGGCACGGTGGACGTGCGTTGCAACTCCTTGACCATCGGGCCATACGGAAACATCCAGGCAGATGGTGGCGATGGTGGCGATGGTGGGGGCGCGATGCAGACCGGGCCGGGCATCGGGAATTACAACGGGGGTGACGGCGGCGGAGGAGGATCCGGTGGATTCGTTCTCATCGCGACTCTGGCCGGCGGCTTCACCAACAACGGCATCACCTCTGCAACCGGAGGTGCGGGGGGCGCCTACGGCACGCTGTATGGTTCCGGGCGCGACGGTGACGATGGCTATGCTGGTGGCGTTGGCAATGTCAACGTCTCCTCATGGGCCGGCTATCCCGTCTTTGCAACCGCTGCGGACTACGGTACCTTCACACTCGACAAGTGGGCCCCGGACAACGGCGAGCTGGTCGATGGCTGGGTCAACACCAGCGCACTGATTCCAGCCAGCAGTTCGATGTCGATGGAATACAGATACACGGTCAAAGGCAACTCATTCACCGATGATCACTGGAGCGACTGGTTCGAGGCGATTGCCATCGATCAGAGTCTGCCACGTCTGACTTGGGTCCAGTTCCGTTGGACATTGCAGCGAACCGGTGAGAACTCCTCGACATTGGCAGGCTTTGATTTCACCTACCAGACCTGGCATGGCATCGATGACTTGCGCATCGATGTTGAGACGCACAATGCATTCACCTGGGGCTCTTCGCTCGGCCATCAAACCGATTTCAGGAATGTATGGAGTTCCGGTTCACTGACCGATGTGTACATCACGTCCCCCTATAGCACGGCCATCGATGATATTCAACTCTGGCTGGATTGGGATGTGGACCAGCCCGGTCAGACAATCACGATCTACGGTCCCCTCGGCGGACAGCTCTTCACGACGGACCTGGACAACCGCGAGGAAGGCTTGGATGTGGCACTCGATCTATCCGGTTATGCACCGATGCAGCCTCCGCAGGTTGAGTTTCAACTCAGTATCCAGACAACCATCGATATTCAGTTGGACATCGGCCATCTCACACTTCCGTACCGATTTGAGATACCGATCACGATTGGACCCGAGATGACTGATTCACTGGTGGATACCTGTGGAGAATGGTACTTCGGATTGGATGACTGCATGACTTCGTACACGATTTCAGCGAACGGGGTCACGAATGGTTCCGGGACAGACGTCCAGAATGTCAGCGTCGCACTCGACAATCTTCAACTCGAATGGATCGATGATATCGCCCCACGTCACGCGAATTCGGATGTCCGTTTTGAAGGAGGTATTGTCAGTGATGCCCGTGTGCTCGATTCGATCACGGTCACGACGATTGACAGGGCTCTGGAGCCCAACCTCTCTGTCACAGCCATCTGGGCTGGTGGTGTTGGTCAAGTGATGACCTGGGATGATGATCTGCAGCGCTATACGACCGTACTCAGCACGACCGGTTTCGACCCGCTTCTCTCGCATACACCTTCGGTGACGATTGTGATGACCGATGCCCATGGCAATTCGCTGACGGTTGAGGACGCAGCGCTGATCACGTTGCATCCCACGCTGCCACAGGTCGCGGAACTGGTGATCTCGCCGACGGGCAATACGACGCTGATTGAGGGCCATCGATGGATCGGTGGCGATGCCTCGTTCGAGTTCGCCGTCACCGACGCGTTCGGCCGGAACAATCTGGAGACGAGTCTGACCCTCTCACCCGCGAACGGTCCGGAAATCGAGATGCCACTGATCTGGTCAGCCTCGGATGCGGCTTATGTCACATCTTGGACGACGGGCCGGAATCACATCGGTACGTGGACGCTCGAGGTGTCGATGCGAGAGCCGGGAGTGTTGCAGGGCTTCGACGCCGATGGTTTGCAGGAGGGCGTGGATGCGCGCATCACCTTGGTCGATGTCGAAGCGCCGATTCTGACGCTGTTCGAGCATCCCTCGATCGTGATGATCGGTGATGAGTTCGCTGTCAACATCTCTTGGACGGGTCCGCAGGGTGAGGCTGTCACGGGCGAGGTCGAGTTGAGGCTTGATGGGTCGTTGATGCATCTCGAGCCGATACCCGTGACGACCTCGGGATCGGTCTCGTTGTTGTTCGAGACCGCGGGTTATCCTGCGGACTTCTATGATCTGGTGCTGAATCTGGCCGACGCATCGAACAATTCTGCGCTTCTCTTTGAGGGCATCGACCTTGAGATCGAGATCACCGATCGCGAATGGATCGAGGGGGCGTGGGCGATGCCGACGTTTGATCAGACCAACATCACGATCGGTGGCAATCATCTGTTCCGCACTCGGGCCGGCAGTCTGGACCTCAGCGTGAATGGAAATCAGATTCTCGACGATGCCCGGGTGAGAGACATGGGCTGGACGCTGGAAGTCGATCTGCTCGGTCAGATGCCGGGCCTGTTATTCATCGAGGCCACGCTGTGTGATTTCAGCGCGACGATCGTGTGTCAGGAGTGGAATACATCGGTCAACCTCGACCCGCTGCTCGCGATCGAGGTCGTCGCCCATTGCAATGCGCCCGACCGCGAGGTCGATCTCGGCGTGAATGTCACCATCGTCAGCTGCACGATTCGCAGCGATTCCATGCTGCCCATCTCGGTATCGCTGACGCTGAACGAGACGATCGTCGTGTTGCAGACCTCTGAATCCGCCAGTTTTGACTTCGTTCTGAACTCCAGCGATATCGAGAGTGATGTGCCGTTCATCTGGCGCTTCGAGGCGACCAATGTGATTCAGAGCACCGAGATCCTCGATGAAGGATCGACCAAGATCACCGTCAGGTCAGACGAGGGTGCAAGCACCCAGTCAAAGGAGGACTCTGGTGGCGGCCTGATCTGGATCATCGCCGGCATCGCTGCTGTCTTGGTAGCGGGTCTGCTCATCACGCTGAGACTACGTTCAAAACCGGAAGAGGTGATTGAGGAGGTCGACGGAATCGAGCAACCCGAGGAGGCCTTCACACCCGCGCTCGATGCGCTAGCCACCTCTTACGATGAACTGGGTAATGAGTGGTATTCCACCGACGACGGCGAGCACTGGTATCGCCGCGCTGGATTGGATGATGAATGGACCAAGAGCGAAGGCTGAGTCAACCGGTTCGCGTGGCCTCGGTGAGGCTTAAATGACGGGCGCCGGTCGCCGGCTCGCTCACGACATCGTTCGTGTGCGAATGGGCGCGTAGATCAGCTGGAAGATCGCTACCTTGGCATGGTAGAGGCCGCGAGTTCAAATCTCGCCGCGTCCACTTATTATCGATAAGTAGCGTGGACGCGCGCGATTTGAACTAGGACCGCGCGCAGCATCATGGTTCAACCCGACCCCAGGCCCAATGCCTTACGGCGAAGGGATGATGAAGCATAGGCGAGGGCCGGAGGTCAATGGGTCCGTATTGGGTGATGATGGGCATCATCCTCGTGCTCACACCGATTCTGTGCGTGACCTTCAGCAACAATCAGCGCAATTCTCGCGTGCCGCTGAAACGATTCTTCGATGAAGGGCGCAGACATCGCTACTGGTTGCATATCTCGGGCTACCTGCTGATTGTATATTGGAAGCGGATCACGGATGAGTTGAACGACCCGATCAAGGTCTCGACCGGGCATTATACCGACTGGGTCGCTGCGATTGAAGGCGATGCGGTTCTGTGGTTTCAGAATGCCTTCGAGAATGCGCTTTTGACCGAGTTGTTGAACTTCCATTATCTGTTCATCTACCTGTTCCTGATCTATGTGACGACGATCTATTACATGTACACGGGCGAGCGCGATTTGACCGACAAGGTCACGCTGAATTATCTGCTTATTTATGCGCTCGCGGTTCCGTATTACCTCTTCTTCAATGTCGAGGTGACGAGCACCTATCTGCCAGGAATGGATGCGCTGTTGTATCATGATGGTTGGTACACGAAATTCTACGTCGGCCATGATCCACTCGACAATAGCGTGCCGAGTCTGCATATCGCGATTCCGTTCGGCATCCTGATGTTGAATTGGCTGCACGTACGCGAGAAGGGCATCGCGATGAAGGATTGGAAGCACTTGCCTTACCACCGCTTCATCGTCGCGAATACCATTCTGTTCGGATTCGCCATCATCTATCTCGGCGTCCACTGGATCGTCGACATTCCGCTCGGCATGATGGTCGGTGCGCTCGGTGCCTTGTTCATCCATCATGTTCAGCCTCGGCTTCGAAACGATTTCGGCAAGACCTTCAGGGGTGTGGACAAGAAGAAATTTGGTCGTCATGCGATGTTTGAAGGCGTCGTCGTCTTGGCGATGGTCGGTCTGCTGATGGGCTCCATCGCCTATCAAGCAGAGACCATGGATGATCGCCCTTCGATCGTGCTCGGTCCCGATGATTCGAAATTTGACATCATCCAGGAGTTCGAAGCCGGCGAGGAAGCGACGCTTTTCCTCACCAACATGGACGATGACCAGAGCATCGAGGTCATCCTGATCGAGGTCGAGAAGAGTCTGCCCGGATTCGGTGAGAGTGAGATCATCTGGGCTCAACTCATCCTGCTTGAGGACCCGGTCACGGTCGGACCCGGCGAGAAACTTACCTTCACCTTCGATGAACCTGAGTCGTGGCAACTCGTGATCGTGCATCTTTCCGAGGATGCGGACGGTCCGGTCGAGGTCCATATCCGTGTGGAATACAGCGGCGGCGACCGGGTGAATCAAGCCCTTCTCCTGAGCCTGCCATCGCTGTGGATGACCGGCTTCGTCATCCATCGTCTGGTCCGCCTCCGAGGTGAGGGGCGGTCGTGGTTCGACTCCTCACCCAGCCATACCTGGACCACGTCTGAAGAATCTGAATGAGCCAATCTCACGCCTCTGGCGCTGTGTGGCTTCTTGTTCGAATATTCAACATATCATCATTTTGTTGTTCGTTTGTTCAGGATGTTGGAAACTTTCGGTATGTTTGACCCGATTCCAGTCTGAAGCATTAAGAGGGGGGGGCAACGGCCGTGCCCCCGTAGGGGGCGCGGTTTGTGCTGACGACGGGTGCCAATGAAACGAGCGAGAGCGTGGCGGATGCTGCAGTGGTGAATATTCCATTGCCGGTGGTCGAACAGGCACGGCTGAATCGACAGCGGGCGGATACCTACCACCGCTACCACATCGAGGCGACCGAGACCGAGGATCGGCAGAAGGTGCCACGGAGATTCAACGTCAAAGTCGGCCGATTCGGCCTTGCGAAACTGCTCGTCAAGGAGTTCTTCAAGTATTTCGGACACTGGGATGTCGTCTTTTCAAGGCCCTGCACCTATGGCGTGTTCAGCGGCCCGGTCGGCGGCTTCAAGCCACGGCCGGACCTGTGCGTGGGGTGTCTGCGCTGCACGGTGGAACATCCAGACTTCGTCACCGTCACACACAATCCCGAGCTGGCCAAGTTGGGCGATGTCTACCTCACGAGCAAGCATATCGCGACGATCGATGAAGAGGCCAAGAAAGGGACGGTCCCGGTCCGAGGACAGGGATACCGCGGCCGCTTCGGTGGTCCGGGCTTCGACCAGATGTTCACCGACATGTCCGAAATCGTTCGGCCGAGTCGCGATGGCATCCATGGCCGCGAACTGATTGGCACCTGTGTGGATCTCGGTTCAAAGCCGATGTACCTCTCCTTCGCTGCGGATGGCAGCCTGCTGAATGCACCCAAGATGATAACAATCCAGGTTCCCTTCGTCTTCGATGAACCGTCGGATGTGGTCGGGGATGGCTTGGTGCCGCGCATCTATGCCAAAGCGGCGGCCGAGGTTGACACCTTGGCCTTCCTGCCTTCGGACACGGTCACGAGACTGGGTCTTGCCGGGCCGAATGTGGTGCCGATGATCGCTGCGGAGCGAATCGGTGGCATCGACAGTTTCAGCAACGGCACTCGAATGGTCGAGATGACCTCGTGGAATGCCGAGGCCTGGGCTACGGTCGCGGATCACCCCTTCCTGATCTCGGTCCGATTGCCCTTCGCAGGCGACTGGAAGACCGAGATGATGCAAATGATCGATGCGGGTGTCTCGATCATCCATCTGGTCGCGGACCACCACGGCAAGGCCGACGATGGTCGCTTCGTGATGGATCTCTTCCAAGAGGCGCATTTCGCGCTGGTCGAGCGTGGCATGCGCGACGAGGTCACCCTCATTGGTTCAGGTGGGATCGCCGGTGCCGACCATCTGCCCAAGGCGATTATCACCGGCGTCGATGCGGTCAGCCTCGGCCACCCGTTGCTTCTCGCCATGCAGGCCCACCTTTCTGGAGACCTCGTGACCCGCGGCGCCGCCGAGGTCCGGCTGCCCGAATCATTGGACATGGAATGGGGCGTGCAGCGCATCGTCAACCTGTCCTGCTCATGGCGCGACCAATTGCTCGAGATCCTCGGCGCGATGGGATTGCGCGAAGTGCGCCGTCTGCGCGGTGAGATCGGACGTGCCATGTGGTGCGGCGATCTGGAGGATGAGGCCTTCGGTGAGATCGAGGGATATGCAGGAGGTGTCAACTGATGGCCAAGGAATTCAGCAAGCCGAGCCCGAAACTGCTTGAGAAGACCCAACATCTGATGCACGAGGGTTTCCACACGCGCGCCTTCCCGGATACCGGGCATGGCCTGCCCGAGGCACTGGGCGATGCGCGCTGGACCGACGAACTGATCACAGCGACCTGGTACATGGCCGAGACCGGCAAGTGCCCGGATCACCTGAATTACAAGACCGGACGCAGCGGCGGCGGCTTCGACCGTCTGGCCTTCAAATCACTTCCCAAAGACCAGCACCTCGCCCCCGATGCCGAGGTCGACATCTCGCTCGAATTGAACCGACGGGAAGATGGACGCAACAAGCGCAGAATCGCCGTGCCCTGGTATGGCGGCGGCATGTCCTATGGATCGGTCTCGATCAACGTGATGATGTCACGCGCGCTGGCGGCCAAGAAGTGGGATACGCTGATGTCGACCGGTGAAGGCGGCTATCCCGAGGAACTCTACGCGTGCAAGGAACACGTGATCACCCAGGTCGCGACCGGTTACTTCGGGGTCGAGGAGAAGTCGATTCAGGCGGCACCGATCATCGAATTCAAGTATGCACAAGGGGCGAAACCCGGGCTTGGAGGACACCTGCTCGCCACCAAGGCGGGAGAAGAGGTCGCGAAGATGCGCGGCTCGGTTCCCTTCGTCTCCCTGTTCAGCCCCTTCCCGTTTCATTCGACCTACTCGGTCGAGGACCACATGAAGCATCTGGATTGGATCAAGACGATCAATCCCACGGCGATGATGTCGGTCAAGGTCAGCACGCCGCACGATGTCGACATGGTTGCGGTCGGCTCCTATTATGCAGGGGCTCACATCATCCATCTCGATGGTGGATTCGGCGGAACAGGAGCGGCACCGGAGATCGCCAAGAAGAACATCGCGATGCCGATCGAATTGGCCATCCCCAAGGTTCACAAGTTCATGCTCAAGGAAGGCATTCGCGACAAGGTGACGATCATCGCATCAGGTGGCATCCGCACCGCTGACGACATGGCGAAGGCGATTGCGCTCGGTGCGGATGGTTGCGTTCTCGGCACCAGTGATCTGGTCGCGATGGGTTGCACACGCTGCGCCAATTGCGAGGGCGGACCCAGTGGACGAGGTTGTCCGTGGGGACTCACGACCACCGATGTCGAGCTGCAGGAATATGTGCAGCAGGCCTGGGGTGCAGAGCGTCTCAACATGTACTATACCGCGCTGTCCAGCCGAATCAAGGAGATTCTGCGTGAACTCGGACTGTCCACGATCGGACAATTGCGCGGACGCACCGATCTGCTGCGCTACATCAGCGGAGGTGAAGCTGAATGAATCCAAACGCCATTCTCGCAGGACGGAGGAGACTCACGCGGAGTCTGCCGAAGATCGAGATGAACGATGAGGACGCAGCCGAGGGCGGTTGCGGCGTCATTGGTTTGGCCAGTGAGGTTCCAATCGCCGGTCGCCACCTGTTCAATTCGCTCGAACAGATGCGAAATCGTGGCAATGGAAAGGGTGGAGGTGTGGCTATGGTTGGCCTCGATCCCGCCCAATTCGGCACGACGAAATCGGTGATGGATGAGTCCTATCTGATCTCGATCGCCTGGGTCAATTCGGGCCACCGTGAAGCGGTTGAAGAGAAGTACATCCATGCGGCATTCGAGGTCGACCACATCCATGATATGCCGGTCATCGAGGATTGGACCACCCTCTCCGCGCTCGAAGTCTGCCCGCCGGATGTCACGCTGTATTGGGTCCGACCGACAGAGGATGGCATCGCTGCGATGTTCGCTGAGAGCGGTATGTCGCCCGGCGATTTCGAAGACCTGTCAGCGATTCACGCCGAGTATGTATTCCGTAACACGCACAAGCTCAACGTCGAATTCTATGCCGAAGACGGACGTGCAGACGCGTTTGTCCTGAGTCACGGCCGCGACATGCTGATTCTCAAGATCGTCGGCTATGCAGAGGATGTCATCCGCTACTATCGCCTTGCGGACATCACGGCTCACGTCTGGATTGGGCATCACCGCTATCCGACGCGCGGGCGAGTCACACATCCAGGAGGGGCGCATCCGTTCGGTCAGGGCATCGATGTGGCGCTGGTTCACAACGGAGATTTCAGCAATTACACCTCGGTGAAGGACTATCTCGGACAACGTGGAATGGAGCCGATCTTCTTCACAGATACCGAGGTTGCAGCCTTGGCATTCGACTTGCATAACCGGGTCTATGGATATCCGATGGAATATCTGATCGAGTCGCTCGCACCGACGAGCGAACTCGATTTCGTCATGCTGCCCGAAGAGAAGCAGCAGGTGTATGAAGCGATTCAGCAGACCCATATCCACGGTTCACCCGATGGTCCCTGGTTCTTCATCATCGCACAGGGCGCGGGCGTTGGACACCACCGATTGATCGGTATCACCGACACCAGCATGCTTCGCCCGCAGGTCTTCGCCTTCCAACGCGGCGAGGTCGGCATCGCCTTCTGCGGCAGTGAGAAGCAGGTCATCGACGCGGTCCTCGACAGCCTCGCCGCGGAGGACAAGCGATTCTGGCGAACCTGCGATCGCTACTGGAATGCACGCGGCGGCTCCTATACCGACGGCGGCGCCTTCCTCTTCGATGTCCTCAAGCAGGAGAACGGCGAATTTGAACTCATCCTCACCGATAAGTTCGGCAATATCGTCGATACCCATCCCGCCGGCGACCACACCGTCATGGACACCGCCATGGGCAGTGAACTCGAATGGCCCCAAAGTGGTGACGTGGACGAATGCCCAATCAGCAGCGGTTCGAGCACGGCCTTCACCGCCTGCGTCGATGGGCTGCAGCGCATGGACTGGGCCTCGGCTCGCGCCATGCTGTCCGAGATCAACACCTATTCCCAACAGGTCAGCCGCACCGATTCCATCCACCTCTTGCAGAGGCTTCTCGACCGGCGATACCCGACAGGTAGCCTACGACGCAGCCGTTGGCTCGACCTCGTCGAAGACGCCCTCACTGCAGTTCTGCTCTCCAGTTGCGCAGCCCCCTGTGAGAAATTCGTCGGTCAGTCAGGACCCGGCCACCTACCCACTCCCGAAAGCGAGACCCAAGCCATCATCGTCGATGCGAGGCCCTATCCGATCGAAGGTCAGGAAAGCCTTGCACGCGAACTCATCGCCCTTCACAAGGCGGGCTGGAAGAACTTCCATGTCGTACTGTGCAGAGGCCACCGATTCATCGGCAATGGTTTCGGCATGGATACCGACGACGTGCGCATCGATGTGTACGGAAGCGCGGGCGATTATCTGGGAAGCGGCAGCGACGGCATGACGATTCACATGCATGGCAATGGTCAGGACCAGATCGGCCAGATCCACAAGCGCGGAACACTCGTCGTGCACGGCGATGTAGGCCAATGCTATGGATACGGCGCCAAGGGCGGCCATCTGTTCATCCTTGGAAATGCGGCGGGACGACCGATGATCAACAGCGTCGGCACACCAAAACTTGTCATCAACGGATCAGCGTTGGATTATCTGGCGGAGTCCTTCATGGCAGGAGACCCGCTTACGGGTGGCGGATTCGTCGTCATCAACGGCATCGAGTTCACCGACGACGGCCAGATCCAGGCGCTCGAGACCCCCTACCCCGGTGGGAATCTGTTCAGCCTGTCGAGCGGAGGTGCGATCTATGTGCGCGACCCCTACGACCGGCTCAGCGAGAGTCAGCTCAACGGCGGCGAATTCGTCGACCTCTCAGAGGCCGACTGGGCCGTGCTCGAACCGCTGCTGATCGAGAACGAGGAACACTTCGGAATCCCGCTCGCAAGCCTCCTGTCAGTCGAGGGTGAGTTGCTCGCACCTGCAGCGGTCTATCGCAAAATCATCCCGCTCAAGAACAGGGCGCTCTCGGTCGAGGATGCCTGGGCCGCCAAGCACGATTGAGTCGCCGTAAACGGTAAAGAGCGAGCCCCGGTGGGCCGGCTGTCCGCAAGGACCCTGGGCGCGTAGATCAGCTGGAAGATCGCTTCGTTCGCAACGAAGAGGCCGCGAGTTCAAATCTCGCCGCGTCCACTTACCGATTCTTATCGACGCGGCGATATTTGAACTGTCATCACAATCCCCCGCGCTCCAACCTGAGATCCCACTGAAAACCCGACAAAGAATTCTCTCCAAACCAAGCCACACCCGAATTGAAATACGGCACCCACACCGCCGCTAGCATGCCCAAGGTGCGCAAACCCAAATCGGGCTGGCCGCGCCTGCTCGAGCGGCTCAAACGCCGTCCCAGATTCCGTGAAGCGAACGCCGGGGTCGGTCTGCCACCCTGCCCTCATTGCAAGCTATTCGCAATGAAGAGAGACGACTCCCGCAGCGAGATCTACTGCACCGAATGCGGTGGCCTGCTCGGTTCCTGAGCGAAGACCTCATCAGCGGCAACCCCTTCGCTCAGTTCCCGCCGTGATGATGACCGAATGCCTGCGGCTCTGCCGTGTGGAATGATGGGCGAACTGAGCGGGACCCTCAAGGGCCTTGACCGCGTCGCCTGAGTGTGCAACCCGCGGGCCAGGCCATTCAAGACCAGCATTTACAGCCCCAAGGCGGACAGCAATTCATCCAGAGCGTGCAACCCGCAGGCATGGTCTGGGCAACGGCTCAGCCAGTGGCGCTCAGCCGTCCTGAATCGGGCCTGCAGATGGCCCGTCCGAGCCGACCGTGGCGCATGTATGGCCGGGTGATCGGGCTGGTGATTCTCGCATTCTTCTTCATCATGTCAGTGGCGGAGGGGCTGATTCTCGCGCTCGAATATGACGATGCTCTGTTCGGTGCTCTCTGCATGGCTTTCGCGATTCCGTTCATGCTCGGACT
>Ga0066376_10003410_pt1 | contig 14224 bp, 9 predicted proteins | sample Knorr_S15_td_Bot_FD_77009 | JGI IMG/M metagenome (GOLD analysis project Ga0066376, IMG submission 77009) | Marine microbial communities from Southern Atlantic Ocean transect - Knorr_S15_td_Bottom_ad_5009_LV_A | ecosystem: Environmental > Aquatic > Marine > Oceanic | place: Southern Atlantic... | reverse complement strand
GGCGTTGGGTTAATAATATCTATCAAACGCTTATGTGTTCTCATTTCAAATTGTTCTCTTGATTTTTTATCTACATGTGGAGACCTCAAAACAGTAAACTTATTTATTTTTGTTGGCAATGGTATTGGGCCAATAATTTTTGCCCCAGTTTTTTGTGCTGTATTAACAATTTCCACAGTTGATTGGTCCAATAATTTATGGTCATATGCTTTTAATCTAATTCGTATATTTTGTTTAGCCATTTTTGTCTCCTCCTGTGCTACTTGTTTTACCAAATTTAATATCATCTGCTACATTTTTTGGTACTTGTGCATAGTGATCAAATTCCATTGTAAATAGTGCTCTTCCTTGACTCATTGAACGCAAATTATTTACGTAACCAAACATGTTAGCTAAAGGAACTTTTGCTTTAAAAACTTTAGACTTACCTCTATTTTCCATTGCTCCAACATTACCTCTTCTTGAATTTAAATCCCCAATAATATCTCCCATATAATCTTCAGGTGTTACAACTTCCACATCCATTATTGGTTCTAATAAGATTGGACTTGCTTTTGCAATACCTTCACGAAAGGCACCTTTTGCAGCTATCTCAAAAGTCATAACATTAGAGTCAACATCATGAAAATCTCCATCAATTAGTGTAGCTTTGTAATCAATAACAGGAAACCCTGCAAGAATTCCATTTTCATTTGCCAAAATCAAACCTTTTTTCACACCAGGTATATATTCTTTTGGTATAGCGCCACCTTTAATAGTATCTTCAAAAACAAATCCCGTTCCAGATTCTTGTTTTTCAAAAACAATTTTTACTCTTGCATATTGTCCCGCACCGCCCGTTTGTTTTCTAAGCGTATGATCAACTTCTGCGGTTTGATTTATAGTTTCCCTGTAAGCTACTTGAGGAGGTCCAACATTGGCTTCAACTTTAAATTCTCTTTTCATTCTATCAACAATAATATCTAAATGTAATTCGCCCATTCCTTTTATTATAGTCTGTCCACTCTCTTCATCTTGAGATACTCTAAAAGATGGATCTTCAGCTGCTAATTTAACTAAAGCTTCACCCATTTTGTCTTGATCTGCTTTAGTCTTTGGTTCTACAGCAACTTCAATAACGGGGTCTGGGAAATCCATTTTTTCTAAAATAATTGGGTTATTTGGATCACAAATAGTTTCTCCAGTAGTAGCTCCTTTTAATCCAGCTATTGCAACTATATCACCAGCATAAGCTTCTTTTATATCTTCTCTATTATTGCTATGCATTAACATCATTCTACCTAATCTTTGAGATTTTCCTTTGACAGATAATAAAACATTATCTCCTTGATTAATTTTACCTGAATAAATACGGCAAAATGTAAGTGTTCCTACAAATTCGTCGGTAGCAATTTTAAATGCAATTGCTGAAAAAGGCTCATTGTCGCTAGATTCTCTAAAAATTTCTTCCTCTTTATCGTTCGGGTTAATTCCTTTAGCAGGTTTAACTTCATTAGGAGCTGGTAAATAATCTACAACTGCATCAAGTAAAGGTTGGACGCCTTTATTTTTAAAAGCACTACCACATAACACTGGAACAAAACTAAATGCAACAGTACCTTTTCTTATACATTTTTTTATTTCATCTTCTGTTGGAACTTCTCCATTAAGATATTTTTCCATAATTTCATTATCTTGCTCTACAACTAATTCTATTAATTCATTTCGTGCTTTTTCAGATTTTTCTTTAAATTCATTTGGAATGTCTATTTCATCGAATTCTTCTCCTAATTTTTCTTCTTTCCAAACAATTGCTTTATCTTTTACTAGATCTATTACACCTTTAAAGTTTTCCTCAGAACCAATTGGCAATTGTGTAATTGCTGGCTTTACATTTAATCTGTCTATGAACATTTGAACGCAATTATCAAAATCTGCGCCCATGCGATCCATTTTATTCACAAAGCAAATTCTCGGAACTTTATATTTATCAGCTTGTCGCCAAACAGTTTCAGATTGGGGCTCTACGCCAGCTACGCCATCAAAGACTGCAACTGCTCCATCTAAAACTTTAAGTGATCTTTCAACTTCAATTGTAAAATCTACATGTCCTGGTGTATCAATAATGTTTATTCTATGATCGTTCCAATAACAAGTAGTTGCTGCTGAAGTAATGGTTATTCCTCGTTCTTGTTCTTGCTCCATCCAATCCATTGTTGCATTTCCGTCATGAACTTCTCCAATTTTGTGTGATTTTCCTGTATAGTATAAAATTCTTTCTGTAGTTGTTGTTTTTCCTGCATCTATATGCGCGCATATACCAATATTTCTATATTTGCTTATTTCTGTTGTTCTGGCCATAAATTTAAATTATTACCATCTGAAATGAGCAAAAGCTTTATTTGCATCTGCCATTTTATGGATATCCTCCCTTTTTTTTACAGCGCCTCCTTTGTTTTGATGCGCATCTAAAAATTCTTGATATAATTTCATTTTCATATTTTTTCCTCCTCTTTTTCGCGCTGCATCTATAATCCATCTGATTGCTAAAGCTTGCGACCTGTCGATTTTTACCTCCATAGGAACTTGGTAAGTCGCACCACCAACTCTTCTAGATCTAACTTCAACTCTAGGTTTAACGTTATCTAATACATCGTGAAAAAATTTAATTGCATCCGTTTTTTTTTCTTTTGAAATTTTTTCTAAAATAGAATAAAGAATTTTTTCCGCTGTAGTTTTTTTTCCATCAAGCATTACAACGTTAACGAACTTTGATATGGTTTTGTCTTTATATTTTGGGTCCAGTTCTATTTCTCGTTTATTTATTTTCTTTCTTCTTGACATAATATATATTGTTTAAAGAAAATTATTTTGGTTTTTTAGTTCCATAAAGTGATCTTCTTTGTTTTCTATCCGCTACACTTTCCGCGTCCGCATTTCCTCTTAAGATATGATATCTAACACCTGGTAAATCCTTAACTCTACCACCTCTTATCACAACTACTGAATGTTCTTGTAAATTATGACCTTCACCTGGTATATAAGCAGTAACTTCAAAGCCATTAGTTAATTTAACTCTAGCAACTTTTCTTAAAGCAGAATTTGGTTTTTTTGGTGTTGTTGTATAAACTCTAGTACAAATGCCTTTTTTTTGAGGAGATCTTTTCAAAGCTGGGACTTTGTTCCTAGAAAACGTTTCTTTTCTCCCTTTTCTTACTAATTGGCTAATAGTAGGCATAATTTTATATGTTCATAAATAAATAATTAATAAATACTGTGTGGAGATAATATGTATTTAACTTATGTAATCAACTAAAAAAGACAAGAAAATTAATTTAATTTTATCTTGTTTTTTTTTCTCTAATTTTTGACTTTTTTAAGGAATCTTTCTCTACTAAGGCTAAAATTTCTTTATCTTTTTCTATAGCGGTTTTTTTATATTGTCTAACTTTACTTCCTGTACCAGCTGGTATTAATCTTCCAACAATAACATTTTCTTTTAAACCTTTTAATCTATCAATTTTGTTATTTACTGCAGCATCTGTTAAAACTCTTGTAGTTTCTTGAAAAGAAGCAGCAGAAATAAAAGATTTTGTCTGTAAAGCTGCTTTAGTAATTCCTTGTAAAAGAATTTTTCCTGTTGCTATTTTTTTTCCATCTTTTTGAAGTTTTTTATTAGTTTCTTCAAACTCATCTTTAAAAACTGTTTCTCCAGGAATAAAAGTTGAATCTCCGTTTTCTAAAATAGTTACCTTTTTTAGCATTTGTCTTAATATTACTTCTATGTGTTTATCGTTTAACATTACTCCTTGCAATCTATAGACATCTTGTATTTCATTTATCATGAAATTTGCAAATTCAACACTTCCTAAAACTTCTAAAATATCATGCGGTGTTGGTTGCCCATCAACAATTAAATCACCTTTATTAATTAAATCTCCTTCATTAACATTTACATGTCTTCCTTTAGGAACAAAATATATTTTTTCTTTCTGTTTTTTATCTATCGGCTCAACAATAATTGCTCTTTTTGCCTTGTAATCCTTGCCCCATTTTACAACTCCATCAATAGCATTTAAAATACCATGACCTTTTGGCTTACGTGCCTCAAATAAATCAGCAACTCTTGGTAAGCCACCAGTAATATCCTTTGACTTAGATGTTTCCCTAGGAATTCTAGCTATTATAGTTCCTGCTGATATTTTTGTTCCTTTAGACACACTCAAAACCGCTTCTATAGGAAGATAATACCTAGCTTCTCTATTTTTTGTAGTTTTAATAATTTTTCCTTTTTGATCTACTAATTTAATTTGAGGTTTTAAATCTTTACTTTTTGGATTTAATTTCCAGTCAATTATTGACCTATGTGAAATACCAGTCGACGAATCAAGAGATTCTCTTGATGAGAATCCGTCTATTACATCTTCATATTTTACTATCCCATCTTTTTCTGAAACAATAGGTATCGTATATGGATCCCAAGAGGCAATTATATCTTCTGGTTTTACTTTTTTTCCATCCTGAATTAATAACTTTGCTCCATATGGAATATGACTAGATGATTTTTCTTTATTTGTTTTAGTATCTAAAAAAAATACTTTACAATTTCTAGTCATTACTATCGATTGTCCTTTGCTATTTTTAACAGTAGAATTATTTTGTATTTTAATTTTTGCATTATAATTAGAAATTATATTTGATTGAACAATAGTTTGTGTTGCAGTACCACCAATATGAAATGTTCTCATTGTTAACTGTGTACCTGGTTCTCCTATTGATTGAGCAGCTTGAATACCAACAGCTTCTCCCATATTAACTAAAATTCCTCTTGCCAAATCTCTTCCATAACATGTTTGACATATTCCATCTATAGTTTCGCAAAATAATGGGGATCTAACTTTTACCGTTTCAATATTTGCATCATAAATAACTTTTAGAGATTTTTCGTCAATTAAATCTCCTTTAGATAAAATCTTTTTTTTCTTTTTTTTCTCGATTAAAAATAGATCTTCAGCTACTGATCTTCCTAGTATTCTTTCACCAAGAGAGGCAATAACTGAGCCATCTCTAATAACTGCTCTAACTTCAATATTTTTTTTAGTATTACAATCTTCTTCTCTAACAACAACATCTTGTGATGAATCTACAAGACGCCTGGTTAAATATCCTGAGTTAGCAGTTTTTAGTGCTGTGTCAGCAAGACCTTTTCTTGCACCATGAGTGGAATTAAAATATTCCAGAACTGTAAGACCTTCTTTAAAATTAGAAGTTATTGGGGTTTCTATAATTTCGCCAGTAGGTTTTGCCATTAAACCCCTCATTCCTGCAAGTTGTTTTAATTGAGCAGCGGAACCTCTTGCCCCAGAGTCGCTCATCATAAAAACGGAATTAATTTTATTTGTGTTTTTTGTTTTTTCAATTTCACCAGTCATTGCTGAGGCAACAGCATCTGTGCATTGAGACCATGTATCAATAGTTTTGTTATATTTTTCTTTTTTTGTAATAATTCCATTTAAATATTGTTGGTCATAATTTTTTATATCTTTTTTAGCTTCATTAACAAGTTGGTCTTTTTCTTTTGGTATAATAAGATCATCTTTTCCGAAAGAAATACCTGCTCTACATGCATGCTCAAAACCTAAAACCATAATTTTATCACAAAATTTAACAGTTTCTGTTTGTCCACAATGCCTATAAATCGCATCTATAACATTACTTACTTCTTTTTTTGTTAAAATTTTATTTATTAAATCTAATCCTATTTTTTGATGCTTTGGTAAAATTTCATAAATTAACATTCTTCCTGCTGTTGTTTCATCTATGGAACGTTCTTCTTGATTTTCATCATTTAAAAATTCATGTCTGCATTTAATTTTAGAATGTAGTGTAATTTTTTTTGCTAACAAAGCATGTTCAATTTCTGCAGTATTAGTAAAAGCCATTCCAGTCCCTGGATCTTCATCAAACATTAAACTCATATAATAAATTCCTAAAACCATATCTTGGGAGGGGACAATTATTGGTTTTCCGCTAGATGGATTTAAAATATTATTTGTAGACATAATTAAAACGCGACACTCTATTTGTGCTTCCAATGAAAGTGGTACATGAACTGCCATTTGATCCCCATCAAAATCAGCATTAAAAGCTGTGCAAACTAATGGGTGCAATTGTATTGCTTTTCCTTCTATTAACATTGGCTCAAATGCTTGAAAACCAAGCCTATGTAATGTTGGAGCGCGATTTAATAATACAGGATGTTCGGTTATAACTTCCTCTAAAACATCCCAAACTTCTGGTCTTTCTTTTTCTACTAATTTCTTTGCTGTTTTTATTGTATTAGAAAGTCCGTATTGTTCTAATTTAGAATATATAAATGGTTTAAATAGTTCTAAAGCCATTTTTTTAGGAATACCACATTGATGTAATAATAGATGTGGGCCAGGAACTATTACAGATCTGCCTGAATAATCTACTCTTTTTCCCAATAAATTTTGTCTAAACCTACCTTGCTTACCTTTCAGCATCTCAGATAAGGATTTAAGTGGTCTTTTGTTTGACCCTAAAATCGCTCTTCCTCTTCTTCCATTATCAAAAAGAGCATCGACAGATTCTTGAAGCATTCTTTTTTCATTTTTTATAATAATATCAGGAGCATTTAATTCTATTAATCTTCTTAATCTGTTATTTCTATTAAGAACTCTTCTATACAAATCGTTTAAATCTGAAGTAGCAAATCGTCCACCATCTAAAGGGACAAGAGGCCTAAGATCTGGGGGAATAACGGGTAAAACTTCCAAGATCATCCAGTCGGCTTTAATTTTAGATTTATGAAAAGCATTTAATAATTGTAATCTTTTTAAAAGCTTTAATTTTGTAATATCTGATTTTGTGCTTTCAATATTTACATGTACTGCCTTAATTTCTTTATCAATTTTTAATTCACTTAATAATTTTTTTATTATTTCAGCTCCTATACCTACTTCAAATTTTCCCTCTCCATATTTCTCAATTAATTCTTGATATCTTTCTTCAGTTATAAGCTCGTATTGTTTAAGATCAGTTAAACCAGGCTCTACAACTATATATTCTTCAAAATATAAAATCTTTTCCAAAGATTTTAAGGTAATATCAAGCAACATTCCTATTCTGCTCGGAAGAGATTTAAAAAACCAAATGTGAGCAACTGGTGAAGCTAATTCAATATGTGCCATTCTTTCTCTTCTTACTTTTGACAATGTAACTTCAGTACCACATTTTTCGCATATGATACCTTTGTATTTCATTCCTTTATATTTTCCGCATATGCATTCATAATCCTTAGTTGGACCGAAAACTTTACCACAAAACAATCCGTCTTTCTCAGGTTTAAAAGTTCTATAATTTATAGTTTCTGGTTTTCTAATTTCTCCAAAAGACCAAGAGCGAATTTTGTCCGGGCTTGAGATAGAAATACCTATACTGTCAAAATCTTCTACTTCAGCAGATGATCTTTTCGTAGTTTCAAAAATTTTTTTTAATAATGTCATATATTTTATACTCTTGTACTCTTTAATTGCACATCTAGTGCTAAAGATTTTAATTCTTTTACTAAAACATTAAACGACTCTGGTACACCTGATTGAAAATCATGCTGCCCTCTTACAATAGCTTCATAAACTTTTGTTCTACCTGCAACATCGTCAGATTTTACTGTTAACATTTCTTGTAAAGTATATGAAGCTCCATATGCTTCTAAAGCCCAAACTTCCATTTCGCCAACTCTTTGACCTCCAAATTGAGCTTTGCCACCTAATGGTTGCTGAGTAACAAGACTATATGGACCTATTGATCTTGCATGCAATTTCTCATCCGCTAAGTGATGTAGTTTAAGCATATAAATATATCCTACAGTTATTTTTCTATCAAAATAATCTCCTCTTCTTCCATCAATAAGTTTTACTTGGCCAGCACTATCTAAATTTGTTTTTTCAAAAAAAATATTAATATCGCTTTCTTTTGCTCCATCAAAAACTGGAGTAGAAATAGAAATACCTTTTTTTATTTCAGATTTATAATCAAGTAATTCTTTTTTATTATTAATAATTCGATCAACTATTTTTTTGTCGTATAAAAAATTTAAATTTTCTTCAAGTTCTTTCCTTTCATTATTTTTTAAGTAACCTTCAATAAGTTTGCTAATTTTTTTTCCAAATCCAGCACATCCCCAACCTAAATGAGTTTCAAGAATTTGCCCAACATTCATACGTGATGGAACTCCTAGAGGATTCAATAAAATATCTATTGGAGTACCGTCTTCTAAATGTGGCATGTCTTCAACTGGGACAATTTTTGAAATACATCCTTTATTACCATGACGACCAGCCATTTTATCACCAGCTTGTAATTTTCTTTTTACTGCTACAAAAACTTTTACCATTTTCATAACACCTGGCGGTAATTCATCACCCAATTGTAATTTTTCAACTTTAATTTGAAATCTATTTTCTAAATTTTTTAAATCATCATCAAAGTTTTTATTCAAACTTTGAATAACATCTTGTTTTTCTCTATCTTTTAAAATAATTTTTCTAAGTTCTTTAACGGAAAAATTATCAATATCGTTTAATACTATTTTTTGATTTCTCTTTAAATCTTGTATTCCTTTTGACACAATATTATCTAAAAGATTTTTTTTCAAAATTTGTGAAAAAGATTCTTCTAGAATTGTTCTCTCATCATCTCTATCTTTGGCTAAGATTTCTATTTCTGATCTTTCAATAGCTAAAGATCTTTCATCTTTTTCAATTCCTCTTCTATTAAAAACTCTTACTTCAACAACTGTTCCTGCATCTCCAGGTGGAACTTTTAAAGAAGTATCACTGACATCTGTTGATTTTTCACCGAAAATTGATCTTAAAAGTTTTTCTTCAGGAGAGACTGTAGAATGAGCTTTTGGAGTTATTTTACCTACTAGAATATCACCAGCTTTTATCTCAGCTCCTATATAAATAACTCCGGCTTCATCAAGATTTTTTAGTGCCTCATCACCTACATTCGGAATATCTCTCGTTATTTCTTCTTGTCCTAATTTAGTATCTCTGGACATTATTTCATACTCTTCGATATGAACAGAAGTGAATGTATCTTTTTTTACTACTCTTTCAGACATAATTATTGCATCTTCGAAGTTGTAGCCAAGCCATGGCATAAATGCTACTAAAATATTTTTTCCTAAAGCTAGTTCACCTTTAGATGTAGCAGGCCCATCAGCTATAATGTCATCTTCTCTTATCAAGTCTCCTTCTTCTACTAATGGAACTTGATTAATGCAAGTGCTTTGGTTTGATCTTTGAAACTTTTTTAAATTATATATATCAACTCCTGATTGATTTTGTAATGGATTCGTCGCGCTAATAACTATTCTACCAGAATCAACACTATCAACTTTTCCTCCTCTTTTAGCTACAATTGTAACTCCTGAATCTTTTCCTACTGACTCTTCCATTCCAGTTCCAACAAATGGTGCTTCTGGTCTTAATAATGGTACAGCTTGTCTCATCATATTAGAGCCCATTAGCGCTCTATTTGCATCATCATTTTCTAGAAATGGAATCAATGCGCTTGCAACAGAAACTACTTGCTTTGGTGAAACATCCATAAAGTCAACTGTAGAAGGATTTGCAATTAAAAAATCCCCACCTTTTCTTGCACTTATTAATTGATCGATAATTTTTCCATTAGAGTCAATTTTTGTATTTGCTTGTGCAATTGTAAATTTTTGTTCTTCATCAGCAGCTAAATATACTATCTCGTTAGTAACTTTTTCATTAATAACTTTTCTATAAGGACTTTCAATTAATCCATATTTATTTATTCTAGAATAAGTTGCTAATGAGTTAATTAAACCAATGTTTGGTCCTTCAGGTGTCTCTATTGGGCATATTCGTCCATAATGAGTTGGATGTACGTCTCTTACTTCAAAGCCAGCTCTTTCTCTTGTTAACCCGCCTGGCCCTAATGAAGAAACTCTCCTTTTGTGAGTAATTTCAGATAATGGGTTTGTTTGATCCATAAATTGTGATAACTGTGAAGTTCCAAAAAATTCCCTAAGAATTGAAACAGCAGGTTTTGAATTAATTAAATCTTGAGCCGTTGCAGTAAAAATATCAATTGAAGCCATTCTTTCTTTAATAGCCCTTTCCATCCTTACAAGACCTATTCTATATTGATTTTCAATCAATTCTCCAACCGACCTAACTCTTCTATTTCCTAAATGATCTATGTCATCTTTTTTTCCTTTCGTGTCATTTAAAAATAAAAGATGCTTTGCAACCTCTAAAATATCATTAGATGTAAGAACATTTACAGTTTCATTAATATTTAATTCACTTCTACTATTTAATTTGTATCTTCCTACTTTAGATAAATCGTATCTTTCAGGATTAAAAAAAAGATTTTTAAAAAGATTTTCAGCTGCTTCTAAAGTTGGTGGCTCACCAGGTCTAAGATTTTTATATATATCTATTAATGCTTCTTCTCGATTTAAATTTAAATCGTTATGAACAGTGTTTCTTAATGCGGCTCCAATGTTAACATGATCAACGTTTAATAATTTAATATTTTTAATATTTTTCTTTTCTAAATTTTCTAAATCTTTATCAGTTATTTCATCTCCAGCTTCAAAAAAAATCTCTCCCGTTTTTTCATTTATAATATCTTCTGCCAAATATCTTCCTACAATTGTTTGATTACTTAAAAAGATTTCTTTTAATCCTTCTTTCTTAAGTTTTTTTGCTTCATCTAAAGAAACTCTTGATCCAGATTTTTTTATAACTGAACGATTCTTTGCATCAACTAAATCAAATGTTATACGTATATTATTGAAATAATTTTCATCAAATAAAGTAACCCATCCTTTTTCAACAGCAGATAGTTCAAAACTTGAATAAAAATAATTTAGAACATCTTCAGGTTTTCTACTTTGTACTTTATCTTTTTTATCTTTAGCAATTGATTTTTTTTCTAAAGCCATAAAAAAAGTACTGGCTAACATTTTTTTTTTTCTATCAATTCGAACATACATAATATCTTTTACATCAAATTCAAAATCTATCCATGAACCTCTCATTGGGATAATACGTGCAGAATATAAAAGTTTACCAGATGGATGACCTTTGCCATTATCATGATCAAAAAAGGCACCAGGTGATCTATGCATTTGTGAAACAACTACTCTCTCAATTCCGTTGAATACAAAAGTACCTCTATCAGTCATTAGAGGTATATCCCCTAAATAAACTTCGTCATCAACAGAATCTCTAAAAGATTTTTCATCTGGATTATCTTCATCTATTTCATAACGTAGTATCCTTAAAGTTACTTTTAATGCTGATGCATAAGTAAATCCTCTTTGTTTACATTCATCTACATCGTATTTTGGGGGTTCTAAATTATATTTAATAAATTCTAGAGTTGCTTTACCCGAATAATCAGTTATTGGGAATATTTCTTTTAATACTTGTTGCAAACCAATATTTTCTCTTTTATTAGGTTCAACAAATTTTTGTAAAAATTCCTCGTAAGAATTTTTTTGAACTTCAATTAAATTTGGAATATCCAAAATTTCTGGAATATTTCCAAATCTTTTCCTTAAACGTTTACGAGCTAGTAAATTTATATCCATATATTTTGTGATATGGAGCTTATATTTTATAAGTAAAAACTATTTTAATTCTACTTTAGCTCCAACAGCTTCGAGTTTCTTTTTTATCTCTTCAGCTTCTTCTTTTTTTACACCTTCTTTTAAAGGCTTTGGTGCGCTCTCCACTAAATCTTTTGCTTCTTTTAAACCAAGTTCTGTGATAGCTCTAACTTCTTTAATAACATCTATTTTTTTGTCTCCAGCCGCGATTAATTCAATATTAACAACACCGCCTCCAGTGTCTTCCTCAGCATCAGCTTCTCCTCCAGCTCCTGGTGCAGCAACTACAGCCACAGGCGCATTTGCTTCCACTCCCCATTTTTCTTCAAGTAATTTACTAAGTTTAGCGGCCTCTGAAACAGTTAGTTTAGATAGATCTTCAACAATTTTATTTAAAGCATCACTAGACATATTCTTATCACCAACAAATTAACAATATTTTTTTATTTTTCAACATTATTTTTAATAATTTTATTTATCTTCTGTTCCCTTATTATTTTTATCATTTTCCTTAACTTCTGGTTTTTCCTCTGTTTTTACTTTAATTTCTGATTTTTCATCAGATTTCACTTCATTTTCTATCTTTTTCTCTGGAATATCGAGCTTTGAATATTCATTAAAAACTCTAGCAAGTTTATTAGCAGAAAATTTAAGTGCGTAAGCTATATTTCGAGCTGGAGTTTGTATTAAACAAATTAATTTAGAGCGTATTTCATCAAGAGTAGGTAATGTTGCAATCTCTAAAATATCTTTTTGTTCTAAATATTTTTTACCAATGATGCCACCAAGTATTAATAATTTGTCATTCTCTTTGGAAAAATTAACTGAAATTTTAGCGGCCGAAACTTCGTCTTCTGAATATGCTAATGCTACAGGACCATTAAATAAAGCTTTAAACTCTTTACTTTTATGTTCCTTTAAAATTATTTTCATAAGAGAATTTTTAACAATAATAAATTTTCCACCAACTTCTTTAATTTTTAGTCTAAGTTCATCGGTTTGAGTAGTTTTTAAACCGGAGTAATGAGTAACTACTAAAATGCCAACATTGTTTAAAATATCTTTAAATTTTTTTACGAACTGTTTTTTTTGATCTCTTTTCATTAAAAAATCCTAATGTAGGAAATTAAGTTTTTTTTTAAAACACCTACAATCTTTGAATAATTCTAAAAAGTAATTAAAAAAATGGATTAATCAAGAAAATTATTTAATATTTTCTATTCGCATACTTGGTCCCATTGAAGTACTAAGATAAATTTTGCTGATAAACTTACCTTTAACACTATCAGGTTTTGATTTTTTAACAGCATTGACAAACTCTTTAAAATTTGAAATAAGATTTTCTTCAGTAAAGCTTAACTTTCCAATACCGGCCTGAACAATAGCGTTTTTTTCTGATCTAAACTGAATCTGACCACCTTTAATATCCTTTATAGTTTTAGATAAATCTTCTGTAACAGTTCCTGTTTTTGGATTAGGCATTATACCTAGAGGGCCTAATTTTTCACCTATCACCGCTATGTCTTTCATCATGTCTGGCGTCGCAACAGCAACATCAAAATTAATTTTTCCATCTTTTATATCTTTAATTAAATCTTCGTTTCCTACAATATCTGCCCCTGCATCTTTAGCTTCTTTTGTTTTTTCTCCCGTTGCAAAAACTGCTACTTGTACTTTTTTTCCTGTTCCGTTTGGCAATTTAGCAAAGCCTCTTGATAAACCTTCACCTTTATTCTTTTCTTTATTTAACATTATTGAAATATCTAAAGTTTCATCAAATTTCACTGTTTTATTAGATTTAAAAGTTTTAATTGCTTCATTTAAAGAAGAGGTTTTTATTTCAGAAATCTTTTTCTTATTTTCCAAATATCTTTTGCTTCTTTTTCTAGCCATTATCCTTTTATCCCTTTGATTTATCACTTGATTCAGTAGTTTTTTCTTCAGAACTTTTTTCATCTGTTTTATCTTCAGTAGGTGTTGGTTTAATTAAAGTTTCTTTTTTTATTTTTTCATCAACAGATAACTTTCCTTTTTCTACAACTTTATATCCCATTGATCTTGCAGTTCCAGCTATAATTTTTGCGGCTTGATTAATATCATACGCATTAAGATCGTCCATCTTTTTTTCAGCTATTTCTTTTATAGTAGACATGGGAATTTGACAAATTATTTCTCTTCCTGGATTTCTACTAGCTTTTGTTAAATTCGCAGCTTCTTTTAAGAAATGAGATGCAGGAGATTTCTTAACTTTAATTTGAAAAGTTTTATCTTTATACACAGTAACAATGCAAGGTATTGGCATACCTGGTTTTTCTTTTTGTGTTTTAGCGTTAAAAGCTTTACAAAATTCCATAATATTTAAACCTCTTTGACCTATTGCAGGGCCAACTGGAGGTGCTGGGTTAGCTTGACCAGCGGGTATTTGTAACTTTATATATCCATCAATTTCTTTAGCCATATTTTTTTTATATAAATATATTAAATTTTTTCAACTTGTGTATATTCTAATTCAACTGGTGTTGATCTCCCAAATATAGAAACAGAAATTTTTAATCTGCCTCT
>Ga0066376_10003409_pt1 | contig 14225 bp, 11 predicted proteins | sample Knorr_S15_td_Bot_FD_77009 | JGI IMG/M metagenome (GOLD analysis project Ga0066376, IMG submission 77009) | Marine microbial communities from Southern Atlantic Ocean transect - Knorr_S15_td_Bottom_ad_5009_LV_A | ecosystem: Environmental > Aquatic > Marine > Oceanic | place: Southern Atlantic... | reverse complement strand
CGGCGACGGGGCGCCGGGCGGACGCCGCCATAGGGCGAAATCTGGAAATGTATGGACGATGACTCCTTGCCAAACGCACGACCAATCGAACTCAGCGACTCTCCACGCTGCCAACGATCCCACATCTCACTCTTCTCCGCAGGCGTGAAACCGCGACGAAATCTCCGAACCATCACAACACCTCCATCTTTCTGTTTAAGATAAAGTGTTGCGTCGACCTCTTGAGACCGCCCGGGGTAAATCGGAAGTCAATTTCGGGTGACTGGATGTTTGCTGATAGCCACAACCGGACATCGGTGGACGCCACAGAGGGATGATTGTCCCTCGTATTACATCGCCTTGACCGTTCTGGTGGAAGGGTGGGCGACAAACGTTTTGGTCATGATGATGCCTCTTGGGCTTAGGCGGTGACTTTGGCCGCTTCTTCGGCGATGACCTCGGCAATGTCGCGGCAGTCGTCTATATCAAACGTCAATGGTACCCGCATGTCGCAGGTCGTGGACAAAGTCTTCAGGGTCTTCGGTAGGACCGGAATGTTGTCGATGTACAGCCAAGTGTCGTAGCGGCTGGTGAAGTCGACGGGTTCTTCGGGACCGAACCACTTGAGTTCGACGCCGCGCGCGAGGCAGCCGTCGATCAGGGCCGGGATACCGCCGGGCTTCAGGCTGTCTGCGTGAAACTGAATCGACGAGCCGACGAACGCCTCGTGCTGCTCGCGCTCAACCACACGAAGTCCCGGCGCACCGCGCAGGCCGTCCTCGATCACCCGGTAGCGTTCGTTCCAGCGTCGAATGTTGTCGTCCAGGAACGGTAGTTGCGCGCGGAGAATGGCAGCGCGCAGGTTGTCGAGCCGGGCCGAACAGTTCGGCGTTTCGAGACGGAATCGACGAAACACGTCGTCCGACGGCGATGCGCCGTGTCGTTCGTAGAGCATGTAGGAACCCGACAGGATTGTTGCCCGCGCCGCCAGTTCCTCGTCGTCGGTGGTGAGAAATCCGCCTTCGCCCGAGTTCATATGCTTGTAGGTCTGGGTTGAGAAGCAGGCGACCTTGCCATGGTTGCCCGACAGGGTGCCCTTCCACCGGGCACCCATGGTGTGAGCACAGTCCTCGATCAGGGTGATGCCGAATTCCTCGCAGATCTCGACCACGGCGTCCATGTCAGCAATGTGGCCGCGCATGTGCGACAGCATGAGAAATTTCGAGCCGCTCTCGGCCGCCTTTTCGCGCAGATCGCCGATGTCGATCAGCCAGTCGTCGCCGATCTCGACGAACACCGGGACTCCGCCCGCCGCGTGCATGGCGCCCGGCACTGGCGCCAAGGTGTAGGCATTGGCGAGGATCGGGTCGCCCGGCCTCAGTCCTGCCGCGCGGGCCGCGATCTGCAGTGCCTGACCGCCCGACGTGACCGCGAGGCAATAGCGCGCACCCTGATACACCGCATATTCGGCTTCAAGCGTCGCCGCCTCGCCCAGTTCTCCGGGCGCCGTGTTGTAGCGGTGCAGGCGTCCCGACCTCAAAACTTCTATGGCCTGTTCGATCCCTTTCTCCGGAATGCTTTCCTGCTGGGTGAAGGGTTTCGAAAATCGTTTCATGGGTTGAGTCCACCTATTCGTATCGCGGTGGATCGGCGACCTCGAAGTCCCACTCCTCGCCGGGAAAGAACTTGCGGAGCCGCCAGTCGCATGCCCGGGCGTGACCGTCCATGCCCTCGATGCGGCTGATCCGCGAGCCCACCGCGCTGAACGTGCGGTTGGCATTCACGTCTATTTCCTGCCACGTCAGAACCTTGAGGAACTTCATCACATTGAGACCGCCCGTGTAGCGTGCCGCGCGCTTGGTCGGCAGGATGTGATTGGTCCCGGAACACTTGTCGCCGTGGGTGACCGTAGAGCCTTCGCCGAGGAAGAGGGAACCGTAGTTTCTGAGCTTATTCTTCCACCATTCGAGGTCGCCGGCGATGACCTGCAGGTGCTCGCTCGCGTACCGGTCGGAGATTTCGCACACCTCTTCCCGGCTGTCGCACACGATGACCTCGCCGTACTTCTTCCACGCCGCGATGGCGACATCGCCGCTCGGCATGTCGCGGGCAACGTCGGGCATGATACGCAGCACCGTCTCCGCCAGCGAGCGCGACGTGGTGAACAGCCAGACCGGCGAGTTGGTGCCGTGTTCCGCCTGGCTCGCCAGATCGACCGCGACCGTCATCGGGTCGGCGGTGTCGTCGGCGATGATCGCGCTCTCCGTCGGTCCGGCGAACAGGTCGATACCGACCTCGCCGAACAGCTGCCGCTTGGCTTCCGCGACGTAGGCGTTCCCGGGACCGACCAGGATGTCCGCCGGTCGCGTCCCGAACAGACCGAAGGCCATCGTCGCGATGGCCTGTACGCCGCCCATCTCGAGAGTCACGTCAACACCGGCCAGGTCCATGGCGTAGACCGTAGCGGCGGCGATGGCGTCGCCCTTGGGGGGCGAGGCGGCGACGATGAACGGGACACCGGCGACTTTGGCGGTCGTTACGCTCATGATCGCCGACGCCGCGTGGGCATAGCGCCCGCCCGGCACGTAACACCCGGCGCATTGTACGGGCACAAGTTTCTGGCCCAGCCGGACGCCGGGTTCGGTTTCGAGGTCAAACTCCCGGATCGAATCCCGCTGGGCTTCGGCGAAGCGTTTGACCTGGGCATGGGCGAACCGGAGATCGGCCTTCTCGCTTTCCGGCACGCTATCGATCAATGTCTGTTTCTTGGCGTCGGTGAGGACAAAATCGCCGGTCCAATTGTCCAGCTTCTCGGCGATCTCACGAACCGAGTCTTCACCGCGGTTTCGAATGTTGGCAAGCATCTGTTCGACCACGGCACGGACACTACGGTCCTTCGCTTCCGCTTCCGCCTCGGGTCTCTTCAACGCTTCCACTGTCTAGCTCCTTACGCGCTCGTTGGCAAAATTATACTAGCGCGGCTCGAATACCCGGGCAGGGAAAACTAGGCCGGCTATCTCGATGCCGAGCTCCCGTTTAGCGTCGTATGCCGACCAGCCCCTACGAACGATACCGCTAACGCTGGATCAAACGCATTGAGACTTCAATTGAATGACAAATAAGGCCCTTATCCCAAATTCGATGATGACAGAGCCGTATAGATTGATCTAGAGCGTTTCCTGATTAATCGGAATTCATAGGGGATCCCATTTAACTGAGAATGTGATTCAAGATGGATGCTGGAGAGGAGGCCGGCATCCATGGCAAGACCTTATTCCATTGATCTTCGAGAGCGGGTTGTATCGGCGGTTGAGTCTGGGGAGACCTGCCGATCAGTCGGGGCGCGTTTTGGGGTTGCCGTATCTTGCGTTGTGAAATGGCGCCAACGCTATCGGCGCACCGGGAGCGTCGCGCCCGGCCAGATGGGCGGGCATCGCAAGCTGGTTCTTGCGCCGTATCGCGATTTCATCATCGAGCGGATCAAGCAGACGCCGCATTTGACGCTTCACGGCCTCAAGAATCTGCTGGCGGCGCAAGGCATCGCGGTGTCCCATAATACGGTGTGGCAGTTTCTACGCCGAGCCGGGCTGAGCTTCAAAAAAACCCTGTTCGGTCTTGAGCGCAGCCGCGCCGATGTGGCGCGCAAGCGGCGTCGTTGGGAAGGGTTCATGGGTCAACTGGACCCTCGGAGGCTGGTGTTCATCGACGAGACCTGGATCAAGACGAACATGGCGCCGTTGCGCGGTTGGGGACGGAAAGGCAAGCGACTTCGTGGTTTCGCGCCCTATGGACACTGGAACACCATGACCTTCATCGCGGCACTGCGCTGCGATGAGCTCACCGCACCCTGCGTTTTCGACGGCCCGATCAACGGGCAATCCTTCCGCGCCTATGTCGATCAAATCCTCGTCCCCACGCTCCAGCCGGGCGATATCGTCATCATGGACAATCTCGGCAGCCACAAATCAATCGCCGTGCGTGACGCCATCAGGAAGGTCGGCGCAAGGCTGTGGTTCCTGCCTCCCTATTCACCCGATATGAACCCCATCGAGCAGACCTTCGCCAAGGTCAAACACTGGATGCGCATGGCGCAGAGGAGGACCATTGAAGACACCTGGAGATACCTCGGACGCCTCATCGCAACAGTCACACCGGAGGAATGCGCGAACTATCTCCAAAACTCAGGCTACGTTTCCGTCAAATGATGAAAGACTCTAGCCCTTGCCTCGCCATGGAATCGTTTTTCCGATGACCCTCCGCATCATCAGATCAAATGCCAGCCCCAAAAGGCCCATGATCAGGATTGTTACCCAAATCAGCTCGTAGTCGGACACCGTGCGGGCGATGTTTTCAATGAATCCGATACCCGTGGTGCCGGCCAGGATTTCGGCGGCGACAAGCGTGCCCCAGCACACGCCGATGGCGATGCGAACGCCGGTGAGGATCTCCGGAAGGGCGTTGGGCAGAATGACGTTGCGCAGGATCTGGCTGGTCGACGCGCCCAGTGAATGGGAGGCGCGAATCTTGGTCAATTGCGTGCTGGACGCGCCGATGCGCGCGGATATGACCATGATGGCGAAGGCCACCATGAACAGAAGGAATATCTTCCCGTCATCCGTGATACCGAAGATAGTCAGAATGAGTGGCGCCCAGGCCAGTGGTGGAACAGGCCGGTAGAGCTCGATGAGCGGATCGAAAAAGGATTTGAAGAACCTCGACACACCCATGAACAGGCCCAACGGAACACCAAGTAGGATACCGAGCGCCAGGGCCACCAAGACTCTGAAGACGGAATCCCAGAGATGGCCATCCAGCATGGGAACAACGCCGAGGTAGACATCTCCGCGAGCGAACTCGAGCAGCTTGTCCTTGAAGTTAAGCGTAATGCCCCCGTCGGGTCCGTGACGGGAATAATCACCGGGCCAGAGATCGGCTATCCAATCGGGCGCGAAAAACCCAACCACGTCAGCGACCGGCAGCCATTTCCACCAGAGCAGCGGGATCCCCTTGTAGCCGCCGCCGCCTTCGATGTCGGGATTAGCCAGCCGCAGGAACGTGGCGACGACATCGGTGGGCTTCGGCAACCAGCGCGCCGAGCCCTGTTCGGTGCACTGCGTGCGCGATTTGACGATACCCAGTCCCGGGAACAGCAGGGCCTCGATCCAGACCAGGTCGCCGCGTGCGTGATCCTTCGCGGCATCCAAACCGGCGATGGCCAAATTGACGCCGTCCAGCGAATTCGCGGGAAAGATGGTGCCGTCATCCAGGCGTCTGAATATCCGCTCGATCGCCTTGACGTACGCGGTGCGCTGGGCCGCCGTCCGCTCGTCGAACGTGCCGGCCTCATTGTCGGCCTTGAGAGCGGCGATGCGTGCCTTGACGTCTCCAATGATCCGCACGTTCGCCGGCGGGTGGTTCCTGATCTTGTTGAAGAGCGTCGCGAATTCGCCAGCCTTGGTGGCGACGTTATCGAACAGAACACCCCGCGCGGTGATCGGCAGAACGGGGATTTCCACGTGGGACGTGCCCCATTTCGGCTGCGCCAGTGCCTCGGCGGTCGGTGTCAGGCCATCGGGCCCCGCCCTCAGCTCTACGCTCAAGGCGTTCAATTTAAAAACCAGCTGATCGAGCTTGCCCGCGACATCCCGGCTGAGGTTCGTCGGGTCGGAGGAATTCACCATGAGGCTGCGGACCTGCCCGGTCAGATCGTTGAGTTCCGCTTGCTCCTGGTCTGAAAAGGCGTCCACGGGCAGTCGTGCGGGCAATTCGTCGAGCTGATTGGCGTTGCGCGCAACAAGCAACGTGGACTTGTAGTAGCGCGAGCCGATGGGTAGAGCGGCCTTGATCGGTGAAACCACCTCCTCGAGCTTGGCCACCTGGCACAATTCGTTGGCCGCCTTGGGAAAGTAAGCGCGGCCTATGCCCCAGGAGAAGTAGAACCAGATCAGCATCAATGTGGCGACACCGCACACGGTCCAGTACCAGCCGCCGCGGGTCCTCTCCGGATCGCCGAAGATCTCGTCCTTGGCCGTCAGCACACTCTGTTTCCGGCCGACGTAGATGGAGGCGAGGAACATCACCAAGCACAAAATGATGAGGCCGGCCGAGATGGCAGCGCGATTATCGGAAAGCGACTCAAACACTTCCCATGATCTCCTCTTCCATATCCCAGATCATGGTTAGGATCTCCTCGCGCACCTCACCAAACTGCCGATCCTGTTTGATGGACCGAAGGGACTCCGTCAGCCCCCGTTCGGCGAAGGGCAGATTGTACTCCTGTTGGACACGCCCCGGTCTGGGCGCCATGACGAACAGGCGCTCTCCCAGCAGCAGGGCTTCCTCGACGGAGTGCGTGATGAGGATGATGGTCTTGCCGGTCTCCTTCCAGAGCTCCAAAATCAGGGACTGCATCTTCTCGCGCGTGAGCGCATCGAGCGAGCCCAGGGGCTCGTCCATCAGGATCAAGTCCGGATCGTTGACCAGGCAGCGGGCCAGCGCCACGCGCTGCTGCATGCCGCCGGACAACTGATAGGTGGGTGTGTCGCCAAATCCCTGCAGGCCGACGATGTTGAGCCACTTCTCGACCAGTTCCCGGCTTACGGCCGGGTCGGTGCTCTTCATCCGAAGGCCGAAGTCCACGTTCTTCGACACCGGCAGCCATTCGAACAGAGCGCCCTGTTGAAACACCATGCCCCGTTCGACGCCAGGGCCGTCGATCTCCCGGCCGCCGAGAGCCGCCGAGCCGGAAGTCGGGTTCAGAAAGCCCGCGATCAAGTTCAGAAGCGTTGTCTTGCCGCAGCCGGACGGGCCGAGCACCGAAAGTAACTCGCCTTTCTTCAAGGTGAAGTTGATGTCCTTCAGCGCTTCAACCACCCCACCGGTCTGCGGGTTGGTGAAGGTCATGTTCAAATTTTCACAAACAAGGTCCGCCATGGCGCTTTATGGTCAAAGGTTTTCCCTTGAACTCCTTATTACAAGGCTTAGGGAATTTGGCGCGAACGAAATATCACGCGTTTACACCTTTCGGCCGAGCAGGACGACGGGGAGGCCGCGACCCGCGTCCTCCCCAGTATCTTGCGGCGTCCCGCTATTCCAGGAACGAGCCGTCGATGGTCTTGGCGATCGCCGAGCCGTCGGAATCGCCGGAGAAAACCAGACCGAGCGAGGCGGCCGCGGATGCCGCGATGCCGCCCTGGCCGAAGAATTGCTCAATCTGCTCCTTCGCGCTCGGGAAAATGAAATCGGCCATCTGAGCCTTGGTGGTCTCGACGTTCATACCGGCGTCCTTTGCCACCTTGGCAATCTGAGCGTCCGATGCGGACCACGCGCGATTGGCCTCTTCCGTCACTTCCAGGAAGGTCTTCAACAGTTCCGGGTTCTCGGTGGCGAACTTCTCAGTGACCGAAACGACGTCAAACGAACCGATACCGGCGTCGACCTTCTGCTGCTTGGTCATGATCGGCGTGCCGACTTCGCCGGCGGCCTTCGACGACGCGCCGCCGAAGATGCAGGCCATGTCCACCGCGCCGTCAGCCAGCGACTTGGCGCCGTCCGCTGGCGCCTGGTCGACGATCTTCATCGTCGAGGTGTCCAGCTTCAGGTGCGCCATGTAGCGGCGGAACGCATAGTCGGCCATGGTGTTCAACGGGACCGCGATGGTCTTTCCCTCAAGCTCGGACGCGTTCGACGTGTCGATGCCGAGGCCGTTCTTGATGAAGCAATCATTGGCCTCATAGACAACGGCGATGCCAACCATCTTGAGCGGCGCGCCCTGCTGGATCGCGGTCACGAACGGCGCGAGACCCTGCGAATAGGCGATGTCGATATCGCCCGATAACATGGCCTCGGTCATCCCCACACCCGTCGAAAAATCAGCCCAGTTAACGTCAACGCCCATGGCCTCATCAAAGGTCTTGTCCACCTTCGCGATCTGGTTTGGCATTGCCCATTCCAAGAAGAACGCAACGTTGACTTTTTCGGCTGCATAGGCTGCGGATGAAGCCGCCAGCACAACGACGCTCGCTGAGACCAAGATCGCCATATTCACTAAATTTCTCATTTCTCCACTCCCTTAGTGTTTGTTCATATTACGTCGCAGTCTTTCGGCGAAAACGACCACCGGGACTACCTGCCACGATCAATGGAAACGATAACGTTCGCGACTATCCCGTCAAGACCTCTTTACGGCGATGTCATGTATGGCCGCCCCCGGTTGTGCGCGCGACGATTAAGTTTTTCTGTTTTACGGAGCAGCGAGTCCAGGCTTCCGCCTTACATACAGCAAAATATCATTGGCGCTGCTCTCTGATCTGCGGCATAAGCGAAATCATGCTTTCAGTCATTGCGGCAACCTGGGCGCTGCTTCTCGGCATGGCCCTGCTAATGGTCGGAAACGGTCTCCAAGCCAGTCTTATCGGCCTGCGGGCGACGTTGGAGGGATTCTCCACGACCACGATCGGCCTGATTATGTCGGGCTTTTATGTGGGCTACATGCTGGGATCAATTCTGACTCCCATCGCCCTGCGGCGGGTCGGTCATATCCGCGTTTTTGCGGCGCTCGCAGCTGTCTTGTCGATTGCCGCCTTGATTCACGCAGTGTTTATCGATCCGGTTTTCTGGACCCTTATGAGAGTGCTGACCGGGCTGTGCTACGCAGGTCTCTATGTGGTTGCCGAAAGCTGGCTGAACGACCGCGCCACCAACAAAACCCGAGGCCAACTTTTATCAGTCTATGTGATGATATCCCTTGGTGGCATGGGCGCTGGACAACTATTGCTCAATCTGGCCAGTGTGCAAGGATACGAACTTTTCATCCTGGCTTCCATCCTGGTTTCAATCGCTGTGGTGCCGATCCTGCTGAGCGCTGGACCCACGCCCGCCTTCACGGCGTCGACACGACTCGGACTCAGTCATCTGTACCGCATATCGCCGCTCGGCGTCATCGGCACCATGGGAACCGGGCTGGCCAACGGCGTGCTGATCGGCATGGGTGCGGTGTTCGGCACCCAGGCGGGACTGTCGGCGGCGCAAATATCATTGTTCATGGGCGCGCTGTTTCTTGGCGGCATGCTGTTGCAATGGCCCATTGGTCGCCTGTCGGATCGATTCGACAGGCGCTGGATGATCACCATCGTCACATTCCTTGCCGCCTTCGCTGCACTCGGTGCGATTGCCCTGTCGGTCGTATCCCATATAAGCCTGTTCATATTCATTGCCTTGCTAGGCGGTTTTTCCCTTCCCCTGTACGCCCTGTGCATCGCCCATGCCAATGATCACCTGGAGTCGTCCCAGATGATCGCGGCAAGCGCCAGTCTGGTTCTGGTCATGGGCATCGGCGCCAGCGTAGGACCGCTGACGGCGGGCGTCGTTATGGCGGTGTATGGCCCTGACGGTTATTTCTGGTGTCTGGCTATAGTCCACGGCGCAATTGGAGCGTTCGCCCTGTATCGCATGACCATGCGCCCTGCCGTGCCGCTCGACGATCAGTCGCCCTATGTTCCCGTCACGTCACAAGCCACGCCGATTGCCTTGCGCGACGCCATGGACGTCAAACCGCCCAGTAAGACAAAGATGCAGTACGTTAAGCCAACATCCCCCTGATGACACCCAACTTAGTGAAAATCGTACCACCGTTCCACGGCGATGGGAAAGGCATCCCTCCGCAGCCTTCCAATAGCCTGATTTCTTGCAATCGGCCCATGCTGGGGATGCCATTGATAATTATTCCCGCCTCCGATTTTTCGATCCATGTAAAAGAGTACGGTATAGATAAACGGACGGGGGGCGGGGGCGGCGGTTCCAGGGTGTGGGGGTGGGGTCGAGAATTGCCCAGGAAAATCAGGCCGAAAATGTCTCAAGAAGGTCGATCCGTGACCAAACTTCTGGAGAACGCAGGCGTGGCAGCCGACATCATTGGACTTACTTTCGGTAATTGTTGATTAGTTTCCCCATGATCAATTTTGTATCTTCTGCAAAAGTTTTCGTCGCCGCCACGGTAGTCCTGCTTGCCGGAGCATGCTCTGGCAGTGAGGCAGGGATTCCTGCGGGAGCAGTAGAAGTCGACACAGACCTGTACATGGTACCGGTTGGCGAAGTCGAAGGTCCATGCCGCATGTGGCGCATGTATTCGCCAACCCTGATGACGACACAGGTCATCCACTACCAAAAGAGTGACGGCGACTTTACTATGAGTAAAACCGAAGTTGGATGCAGTTAGGGTCCGTAACGTCGGCCAGGGCAGGAAGCGGAATAAAGCCGCTATGATGCCAAGGAAGTAGACAACCGGCCCGGCAACGATGGCGTATCGTGCCGCGCAAACTGTAGCGAATTAATCCCTTTCAAATTAATCGCTGGAAAACCCTTGGAAACCTTGGCTCGGGTAGTCGCGTTGATCGTATCGAATTAATGATTTTATTAATTCGATACACGTCGGTACAGTGCTAACATCACGGAGCAAGGAGAAGAATCATGGGTGCAACCAAAGGCACGACCGTCGCGCTGTATCTCAGAGTTTCCACAGGCGGTCAGACCGTCGCCAACCAGAGACGCGAAATAGAGGACATGGCTGATCGGGCCGGATGGAAAATTATCGATGTCTATCAAGATGAGGGGATAAGCGGGGCCAAGGGACGCAATGGCCGACCCGCGCTAGATCGGATGCTGAATGACGCGACGAGGCGTCATTTCAAGAAGCTCTTGGTATGGGATTTGTCGCGGCTAGGCCGATCACTCCGAGACCTGATTAGCATCACCGATCATTTCCAAGAGGTCGGTATAGACCTGTACGTCCATAAGGATGCCATTGATACAGGCACCGCCAGCGGGCGGTTGTTTTTCCATATGGTCGGGGCGATAGGTGAGTTTGAAAGGGAGCGCATCCGAGAGCGTATCAATGCCGGTCTAGCCAGGGCCAAGGCAGAGGGCAAAAGGTTGGGACGGCCAAGTGGAACCTCCAAATCCAAGGTAAAGCATCAAGCCGAAATTGCATCGCTGCGGGGCGCGGGAATGTCTATCCGAAAGATCGCAGGCACGGTGCGAGTATCGACTAGCACCGTTCAAGCTGCGCTGAAACGCGCAGACGCAACCATATGAACTCGGCTGTTATGCGACAACAGCATCGCTGGGGCGCCGTAGTGCTCGAAAAGGAACTGCACCGCGACGGCCAAAACAGCGAAATCAGAAAGCCCGGACCGAAGCCAGACAGGAATCCAGGCAGACGGTGGAGCGTTGCGCCGCCCAGGACGGAAGAGGATGTCATGTAAAATATTTCCAGAACCGTCGCCCGCGCGGGTGACGTCTTGGTTGCAGGGACGAAAGGGTTCGTCCCCTCCGTGTCTGGCCGGATGTCTTGATCGCGCCGCCCGCCCGGTGCGTGCACCCGTCTCCGCTGCGGTGTTGCCCAGTCTCAGGCAGGCTGCTGGGGCCGCATGTCGTTCGGGTCGATGCCGGCGACCTTGACCGGCGCCTTCATGGCGTCGCGGCGGAAGGGCTCGCCCAGCTCCTGGTTGAGGACGACCTCGATGAACGTGGTCACGCCGTCTTTCTGGGCGTCGCAGGCGGTTTTCAGGGCGTCGGTCAGTTCGTTCTGGGTGGTCACGGTCACACCCTTCAGGCCACAGCCTTCGGCGACCTTGGCATAGCTCAGGTGCGGGTCCAGTTCCGTGCCGACGAAGTTGTTGTCGTACCACAGGATGGTGTTGCGCTTTTCCGCGCCCCATTGGTAGTTGCGGAAGATGACCATCGTGATGGCCGGCCATTCGTCGCGGCAGATGGAGGTCATTTCGTTCATGCTGATGCCGAAGGCGCCGTCACCGGCGAAGCCGACCACCGGCACATCCGGGCAACCGATCTTGGCGCCGAGAATGGACGGGAACGCATATCCGCAGGGGCCGAACAGACCTGGCGCCAGGTATTTTCGGCCTTCCTCGAAAGTCGGGTAGGCATTGCCGATGGCGCAATTGTTTCCGATATCCGTGGAAATGATGGCGTCCCTCGGCAGGCCGTCCTGAATGGCGCGCCAAGCTTGGCGTGGCGCCATGAGATCCGCATCGCGCTCACGGCATTCGGCGTTCCAGGTGGTGCCGGGATCGTCTTCTTCGTGGTCCAGGCTGCTGAGTGTCTGCCGCCAGGCCGACTTGGTCTGATGGATGACGGCCTTGCGTTCTTCCCGTCCCGCGTCGCCGGCGGTCGCGGACAGCTGCGCCAGAATCTGTTGCGCCACCAGTTTGGCATCGCCGCAAATTGCAACCTTCACGTCCTTCGTCAAACCGATCCGGTCGGAATTGATGTCGACTTGAATGATCGCCGCGTCCTTGGGCCAATAGTCGATGCCATAGCCCGGTAGGGTCGAGAACGGATTGAGCCTGGTGCCCAAGGCCAGAACCACGTCGGCCTTCGAAATCAACTCCATCCCCGCCTTCGAGCCGTTGTATCCCAGAGGGCCGGCCGCCAAGGGATGGCTGCCCGGGAAGCTGTCGTTGTGCTGATAGCCGCTGCAAACCGCCGCGTCCAACCGTTCGGCCAGGGCGACACAGTCGGGAATTGCGCCGCCGATGACGACGCCCGCGCCCGACAGGATGACCGGGAACTTCGCTTGCGACAGCAGTTTGGCGGCCTCGGCAATTGCCGCAGCGCCGCCGGCGGGACGTTCAAGACGAACGATCTGAGGGAGGTCGACGTCGATCACTTGCGTCCAGAAATCCCGCGGCACGTTGATTTGCGCGGGCGCCGATCCACGGATCGCTTTTTCGATCACGCGGTTGAGGACCTCCGGTATGCGGATCGCATCGCGGACTTCTTCCTGATAGCAGACCATGTCCCTGAACAGAGCCATCTGCTCGACTTCCTGGAAACCGCCTTGTCCGATGGTCTTGTTGGCGGCCTGCGGCGTGACCAGGAGCATCGGCGTGTGGTTCCAGTAAGCGGTCTTGATCGGCGTCACAAAACCGGTAATGCCCGGGCCGTTCTGGCCGATGGCCATGGCCATCTTCCCGGTCGCCCGCGTGTAACCGTCACAAACCAGGCCGGCGTTCGATTCATGCGCACAATCCCAGAATGTAATGCCGGCTGTCGGGAACAAATCCGAAATCGGCATCATGGCGGAACCGATGATTCCAAAGGCATGCTCAACCCCGTGCATCTGCAGGACTTTGATGAAGGCTTCTTCGGTGGTCATTTTCATGGTTACGTCTCCTGGTTCAAGAAAGGGCTGGGTCAGAGCAGTTCGTCATCGAGGTAGTACCAGTGGTACATGATCCGCTGACCGAGCCGTCGGAATGGGGTGAGGATGCCGTAGCTCGGCAGTTGCGAGGTGAAGATCGGCAGGTCAAGCCCCTGGCCCTTGCCGGCCACCATCTGAGCCATGCGCCGGCCCGCCTGGGCCGAATACATCACGCCGTTGCCGCCATATCCCATGGCGTAGTAGATCGTCTTGTCTGGATCGGGCTGGAAGATGCGGGGCATCATATCGTGGCTGACATCGACCCAGCCCCACCAGGAATAATCGAGGTCGATGCCCCGCAGCGACGGGAATTTGCGGTAGAGCCCCTTCTGCAGCAGCTCGAGATGCTTCGGGTTCTCGGCGTCCCGGCCGGTGATGGCGCTGCGGCTGCCGATATGCACCCTGCCGTCCGGCAGGAACCGGTAGTAGTGGCGGAGCGTGCGGGTGTCGGTCAGTGGTGAGCAGGTTTGGAACCCGCAGGCCTCCTTCTCCTCATCGGTCAGAGGCCGGGTGACGATCGAGTTTGACAGGATCGGCATGAGCCGGTTCTTTGTCCGATCGCTGAGCCCCGGGGGCGTGTAGCCGGCCGTCGCCAGGGCCACGGCCCGCGCCCGCACCGTGCCGCCCGGCGTGGTCAGGTGATGAACACCGTTCCTGATCTTCCACCCCATGACTGGGCTAGCCGGATGGATCTTCGCGCCCAGCTTGCGGGCGAGGTTTTGGTAGCCGAAGGCGAGCTTCGCGGCATGGATGCAGGTGCCGTCGGGCTCGTGCATGGCGCCGGCGGCTTCCTGATCCTTCACATGGCGCTCGTGGCGTTCCTCGCGAGAGATGATGCGCGAGCCGTAGCCGAAGACCTCGTTCAAAAGCTCCGACTCCTTCTTCAGCTTCGCCATCACGCCGGGCTTGTGTGCGATGTAGTAGTGTCCGCCCTCCTGCGGCTCGCAGTCGAAGTCGCCGGATCCGATCAGGTTGCGGAAGAGCTCGAACGCCTCGCACACCTCGGCGTGCATCCGTTTGGCGACAT
>Ga0066376_10003408_pt1 | contig 14227 bp, 13 predicted proteins | sample Knorr_S15_td_Bot_FD_77009 | JGI IMG/M metagenome (GOLD analysis project Ga0066376, IMG submission 77009) | Marine microbial communities from Southern Atlantic Ocean transect - Knorr_S15_td_Bottom_ad_5009_LV_A | ecosystem: Environmental > Aquatic > Marine > Oceanic | place: Southern Atlantic... | reverse complement strand
TTGAGGGTGAGGATCAGCATCAGAGCCACCCTGTAATGCATTAGATCCAGTAGGCGGCCTAGTAAGTAGAATTTGTTTATACTTCAATATCTGGAATTTATTTAAATTATATTTAAACTACTGCCATCAATTAATAGTAAAAATATCGTAATAGGACCAATCTTAGTTTAATATAAAAAAAGTTGTTCGTGAAATTTATTGGTTAAAAGATTCCACCGTAAAATTTATTTAAAATTGAATTTTTTTGTGTGTATTGAAAATTCTTGTTACAGGAGGAGCAGGTTTTGTAGGTAGCCACTTAGTGGAACTTTTAATACAAAAAAAACATGTTCCGATAATTGTTGATAATTTAAAAAGTGGAAAATATTCAAATATTAAAAAATTCATTGATGGAAAAAAAGCAAAATTCATCAAAATGGATATAAGGAATAAAAAAATTTTGGATTTGCCAAAAGTTGATGCAGTTATTCATCTAGCAGCAATAGCAAGTGTTGTAGAATCAATTAGTAATCCAACTTATGTAAATGATGTAAATGTAAATGGCACATTAAATATTCTTGAATTTTGTAAAAAAAAGAAGATTAAAAAAATTGTTTTTACATCATCCGCAGCAATTTATGGGAACCTAGAAGAAAAAATTTCTGAAATATCAATTGCAAATCCTAGTACGGTATATGGTTCTACAAAATTAACAGGGGAACAATACTGTAAAATTTATTCAGACATGTTTGGAATTAACATCACAGTATTAAGACCATTCAATATTTACGGACCACGTCAAAATGATACATATGCTGGAGTGATTTCAAGGTTTTCAGATAGATTAAATGAAAATAAATCCCCCATAATATTTGGAGATGGTAATCAAACAAGGGATTTTATTCATGTAGTCGATGTTGCAAGAGCATTTTACAGTGCCCTAAAATATAAGAAAAGAATTTTTGAAGTTTTCAATTTAGCAACTGGAAAATCAATTTCTATAAATGAATTAGCAAAAATATTTCTCATAGCAACAAATAAACCAAAACTTCATGTAATATACAAAAAAGCTATTCCAGGAGTAGTCATTAAAAGTTCCACAAACCCAAATAAAATCAAACAAAGTTTACAATTTAAATCAAGTATTGATATCAAAGAAGGAATTACAGAATTTGCTAAATCCCAATTATCAAAATAATATTATCAAACTTAACCAAATATTATAAAATAGTAAGTGTTTTCTTAAAATATGAATATTTTAATTATCCATGAAGTAGATTGGGTTAAAAAAGTCACTTTTGAAATACATCATTTATCAGAACTTTTTTCATTAAAGGGGCACAATGTTTATGCAATTGATGTTCCAGAACCAGGAAAGGATAAATTAAAAGAGGATTTAGAGAACTTCCACAGAATTTATGAAAAAGCATCAGTTAAATTATTTAGAACACCTACAATTTCAATTAAGGGATTAAACAGAATTTCAGCATATTTAACATCATACCGTTTTATAAAAAAAATTCTTGATGAAAATAAAATTGAAATTGTTTTATTATATTCTGTGGTAACTAATGCCAAAGCTACAATTAAGGCATGTAAAGAAGCAAATGTTCCAATAATTCATAGAACATTTGACGTAATTCATGATCTGATTGATGAAAAATATTTAAAAAAAATAGTATTAAAGTTTGAGAAATCTGAATATCCTGAATTTGATAAAGTTATCGCAAATACACCATTTATGAAAGACTGGGCTGAAAAAATGGAATCCAAAGATGTCACAATAATTCCACAAGGAGTGGATTCTGATATCATGAAACCACTTTCAAAAGATTTAGAATTACAAAAAAGTCTCAATATATCTAAAAATGATAGAGTTGTGATGTATTTGGGAAGTATACATTCAATATCGGGTTTGCCAACAATTCTAAATTCAATTCCAAATATAATTAAACAAATTTCTAATTTTAAATTACTAATAGTTGGCGGAGGAGCTCATTTGGATAATTTAAAAAATATTTCTAAAAAATTAGATATTGAAAAATTTGTAATTTTTACAGATTATGTACCATATACAGAAATTCCAAGATATTGTAGTTTAGCAGAATTGTGTATAAATCCATTTGAAATTACAGAAATGACGAAAAAGTTGTCACCCGTTAAAATTTTTGATCTTTTAGCATGTAATAAACCCATTTTAGCAACACCATTAGATGGATTATTAAATGATTTTCCAGTTAAATCAGATGTTTTAATTTATGCAAATTTGAAAGACTTTGAAATGAAAATAATTTCATTACTAAATAATAGAGATTTGGCAACTTTTGGAGATAAAGGAAGGGAGTTTGTTGAGGCAAATTATTCATGGAACATGATTGCAGACAAATTTCTACGAGAATTTACAAAGTTTTAGATAAAATAATTTATCAGTAACTCTTTAATTCACTCATAAAAATATCTGAAATATAATGAAAGTAATGTCTATTTTTGGAACTCGTCCAGAAATTATTCGTTTAAGTAGAATATTTGCATTGCTTGATAAAAATTTTGAACATGTAATGGTAAACACAAGTCAGAATTACACTAAAGAGCTAAATTCAGTTTTTTTTGACGATTTGAATATAAGAAAACCAGATTATGATTTGAAAGTAAATACAGAAGCATATGGAATTGAAGTGGCAGACGTTATTGTCAAAACAGAAAAAATTCTTAAAAAAGAAAAACCAGATATTCTGTTAATTTTAGGAGATACAAATAGTGGTCTTTCTGCAATCCCTGCAGCACATCAAGGAATTAAAATTGCACATCTGGAAGCAGGGATGAGAAGTTATGATTTCAGAATGCCTGAAGAGAAGAATAGAGTTATGATTGATCATATTTCAACTGTATTATTACCATATACCAATTATTCTCGAGAAAATTTAATCAGAGAAAATATTCATCCCAGTAAAATATTTGTGGTTGGAAATCCCATTATTGAAGTAATAGAACACTATATGCCTAAAATTCAAAAAAGTAAAATTTTTCAATCACTTAAACTGAAAAAAAATGATTATTTTCTTGTCACAGCACATCGAAGTGAGAATGTAGATAATCTAAAATCATTAAAAAATATTTTTTCAGGACTAGAAAAAATACATAAAAAATTTAATAAAAAAATTATTTATCCAATTCATCCCAGAACAACTAGTAAAATGAAAAATATTGAGATTCCTAAAGGAGTTCAATTAATTGAGCCTCTTGGATTTTTTGATTTCACATACTTGGAAAAAAATGCTTTTTGTTTACTAACTGATTCAGGTACAGTTCCTGAAGAAACACTTTATTTTAAAAAACCATGTGTTACAATTAGAGAGAGTACTGAAAGACCAGAAATTATTGAAGCTGGTTCAAATATTCTATCAGGATTAGACCCTGAAAATATTCTTAGATCAACTGAATCAATAACTTCAGACAAACCTGATTGGCAGTGGAAAGAGGCATTAGGGGATGGAAAAACAGCTAAAAAAGTAATCAATATTTTAAATGGAAAGCTTTACTGAACATTTTTTATAGATTAAATTTTGTACTTAAATAATTGACTATTCTGATAACTGGAATTACTGGAATATTAGGTTCGGAACTCAAAAAGATTTTGCCGCATTCCATTTGTCCTACACACAAAGATTTTGATGTTTGTGATATTGATGTGGTGAAAAAATTATTTAGTAATCAAAAAATAGATACCGTGATTCATACTGCTGCATTAACTTCAGTTAGAGCATGTGAGGAGAATAGAAACAGGGCAATGAAGATCAATGTTGAAGGTACAAAAAATCTTGTTGATGAATTTAAAAATTCAAATCCAAAGGGGAAATTTGTTTATATAAGTACCGCTTGTGTATTTGCGGGAAATTCAGGAATGTATATTGAAAACTCCATTCCATATCCAAAAAACTTTTACTCATTGACAAAACTTTTGGGGGAAAATATTGTAAATAGATTTAATGATTCTTTGATAATTAGAACAAATTTTGTTGGAAGAAAAAAATGGCCTTATCCAAAAGCATTTACAGATAGATTTGGAACATACTTATTTTCGGATCAAGTTGCAAAAGAGATTAAAAAGGTTCTAGAAAAAAATCTTAAAGGAATCGTTCACATTGCAGGGGATAAAAAAATTTCAATGTTTGAGCTTGCAAAAATCACTACACCCAATATTCAATCTATGACAATAGAAGAATATACAGGACCGAAATTAACAATGAATATGAGTTTAGATAGTAAAATTTTGGAGAAAAGTGTTTTAGAAATATAAAAAATATCAATTAATAAAATATCATTCATTGTTGAATTCAAATTATTGAGTTACACTTCAAATAATTGTAAAAAATAATCATTAAATCAAGTTTTTCTAATAAGATCTGTCTCAAAGATCAAGAAAAGTTATTTAGTAAATGTTCTTCAATTATTGCTTTTTTAATTTCATCTTTTGTTAATAATTGAACCTTATCAGAAGAATATGGTTCACTTAACGTATTTGGAATCACATTAATTTGAGGATTATGATATTTTTCTAAATCTAAATTCTCAAAAAGAATATAATCATTCTGTGATTCGTATGTATTTCGTAATTCATCATTACTGATTAATGATTCATGATATTTTTCGCCTTGTCGGGGTTTGAGGATATTTGTTTTTATTTTATTACCTGTTAATTCTTGCATCACTTCAATTAATTCACCAAGTTGGTATGCTTTTAATTTTGGAATAAAAATCTCTCCTCCTTTACCAAATTCTATTCCTCGCCAAATTATATCCAAGGCTTCATTCATTGAAATATTAAATCGAGTCATAATAGGATCTGTAATGGAAAATGTTTTTTTATTTTTAATATGATTTAAAAAGGTCGGAATAATTGAACCTCTACTTCCCATTACATTGCCATATCTAACACACAAAAATTTTGTTTTTTGATTTCCTTTATGATAATTAGCAGAAATGAATATTCTTTCCATTAATAATTTTGTTGCACCATAGGTATTGAGAGGTGCAACAGCTTTGTCAGTACCTACAGCAATTGAAATATCCACATTATTTTCTAAACATAAATCTACTACATTTTGTGAACCCATCACATTTGTTTTTATTGCCTCAAATGGATTGTATTCTGCAATAGACACATGTTTTAATGCTGCTGTATGAATAACAATATCAACATCTCTCATTGCACGTCGAAGACGTTCTTTATCTCTAACATCACCAATCAGAAATCTTAATCTTTTATCTTTAAAGTTTGATTGCATTTCCACTTGCTTCCATTCATCTCTGCTGAAAATTCGTATAGTATCTACATCTGTTAAGAGGAGTTTTTTTGTGATAGCTTTTCCCAATGAGCCTGTGCCACCAGTAATTATGACTTTTTTTCCTTTAAACATTAAGTTAGATTTTTTTGATTAGCATAAAATCATTACTATTTAATTATAATTCTAAAATAAATCAAAGTATGTTTATCTATAAAATAGAATTTAATTGAATGCAATGTTATTTCATCAAAAACTTATGTTAGATATAAAAATGATAATTAATGATAAAAAATGAGTAATATTAAAAAAAAAATTTTAGAGATTTCAACCATTGGAATTACTGATCTCATAAGTTCGGGAGTTGCCGCTATATTTTGGCTATATATTGCATCAGAACTAGGTCCAGAAAGCTATGGAGAAATAACATTTCTAGTTTCAATTGCAGCTATTATTTCAGGAATTACGTTATTTGGTTCAAATAACACCATACTAGTTTTAGCTGCTAAAAAAATAGATATTCAATCCACAATTTACCTCATAACAATTATTGCAAATATAATTGGATCAGTAATAATTTTTATTTTGTTTGTCAATATAGGAATTAGTTTATTGGTAATTGCATATGCTATTTTTCCATTAGTAACATTTGATCTTTTAGCTCGGAAACTATATCGCGGTTATTCAAAATATATAATTATTCAAAAAGTACTTTTAGTTACATGTGGAATTGGATTGTATTATTTAATAGGAGAAAATGGAATATTAATCGGTATAGCATTATCTCATAGTCATTTTATTATTCATATTCTAAAAACTTTCAAAAGATCTAAAATTAATTTTGGTTTACTAAAGGAAAAAAAAATATTTGTTTTAAATAATTTTGCTCTAAGTATTAGTGGGACGTTTTCTGGTTCGCTGGATAAATTAATTATAGCACCATTGTTAGGCTTTATAATTTTAGGAAATTATTCATTAGGAATACAGTTTTTTGCAATTCTTGAGCTTTTGCCAGCTGTTTGTGTGAAATATTTAGTAACTCAAGACATATCTGGAATTCCAAATAAAATGTTAAAAAAAATTATGGTGTTAATATCTATAGGAATTGCATTTTTAGGTTCAACAATAGGGCCTGGAGTATTATCATATATTTTTCCAAAATTTATCGAGGCAGAAAATGTAATTCAAATTATGAGTTGGGCAATAATTCCAATTACAATACAATCAGCATATCATTTTCCAAAGTTTTGGGCACAAGAACAAAATAAAATGATAATATACGCAGCAGCAACAACAATTACGATTCAAATTAGTGGCATCTTGATTTTAGGTTCAGTTTATGGAATTGTTGGCATTGCAATTTCATTTGTTTTAGGTGCCATCGGAGGATTAATCGCTAGTACAATTTTGAACAAAATAGTCTCAAAACAAGTTGAAGAGCAGTGAATTATTTTTGTATTAGATTTAAAGATCAATATTCAAATAATTTTTTAAGAGTTAGTGAAAAATTAATAATTAAATAAAGATAAAATCACGATTCATATCTTTAATTGTTTAACAAATTTTTAATTTCTTTTGCAACTCGAAAAACACCTTTTCCGTCAACTACATTTTTAAAATTTTTCTTCTCCAATATTGTTTTATTTTGTATGTTTTTAAGATATGTTTCAATTTTTGATTCTATTTTATTATCGGGGAAACCTAAATTTTTAATTTCAAATTTTTTTTCCCATATTTTACCTGTTATTTGTTGATGTTCATGTTGGTATATTATAACAAAGGGCACATTCATACTCGCAAATTCATAAGTTGTAATTCCTCCTCCACATATACCATATTCTGAACTTGAAATTACATTTTGTAGCGATTTTTCTTTATTAATTATTTTAATTGTTTTAGAAAATTTTAATTCAATTTCTTTGATTTTTTTTGATTTTCTTGACGCAGGACCTAAAATAACTTTAATTTTCATATTGAATTTAAATTTAATAAATACTTTAAGAAATAATTCAGTTAAATTGCTCTCATCAAATCCACCAAATGTAACTAATAATTTGGTAGTTTTTTTAATTCTATTTTTCTTGGCGTAATTTTTATTAAGAATTTGATATGATGGACCTAAAACACATTTTGAACCAAATTTATTTTTTATTTTTTTATTTTTAAAACCAATAAAACCATTTACCACCATATCCGCATCGTAATCTATTTTTTTTAAATCTGAAATTACAACTACTTTTGTAATCATTCTAATTTTTTTTACAATCAAATTTTTAATATCATATTTATCAAAAATCACAACATCAATATTTTGTTCTTTTACAATCTTTTCAATTTTTAGAATTTTAGACTTTAATGTTAAATTTGGATTTATTAATAATATATTTTTAAATCCGTTTTCAATAATTATCTCTTTTGCATTTCCATAATCTTCAAGTAAAAAATAATTTTCAAAATCGGTCATACAATCTGCAAGATTCATGCAACGATGGATATGGCCTGTGCCAAGTTGTGTATTTCTGGCTTTACCTCCAGCAGTACTAAACAAAATTTTCATCTTTTTATTCATATTAATTTAAAAACAGATAAAAAATAAAAACTTATGATTGGTATAGTGTATTATGAAAATTACAATTAGAAGCGTAAAAATCAAAGACTGGGATTTTATTTTATCTTTAAGGAATAACAAAAAATTTAGTAAATTTTTTTATACTCAAGAACAAATTTCAAAGAAATCACATTATCAATATATGAAACAACAAAAAACAAATAATGATTTTTTTAATTGGATAATTTGTTATGGGGAAAACGATGTGGGTTACATCAGGATATTGAATAATGATGTCAGTATTATGATTCAAGAAAAATATCAAGGTAAAGGAATAGGTGTAAAAACTTTGTCATTAATTGAAATTGAAGCAAAAAAAATAGGAATTAAGAAGCTTGTTGGAAGGATAATGGTTGAAAATAAATCCAGTATGAAAGTTTTTGGAAAAAATAATTATAAATTGAAAATGTATTGGTTAGAGAAAGAATTAGGTAATTAATGAAATATGTTTACAGCAATAATTCAAGCAAGGATGGGATCTACTAGATTACCAAAAAAAACTATGATGAAAATTCAAGATAAACCTCTGTTACACTATACAATAAAACAAGCTCAATCTAGCACTAAAATTTCTAAAATTATTATTGCAACCAGTACACTCCCAGAAGATCAAGAAATTGTAGATTTTGCAAAATCTTCTAATTTGGAATTATTTCGAGGTGATCCTTTAGATGTTTTAGATCGATTTTATCAATGTGCAAAAAAATATTCAATTAATAATATTTTACGTATAACTCCAGATAATCCATTTGTTGATCCTTGTATTATTGATAATGTCATTAAAAAATTTGAAAGCGGTAACTTTGACTATGTCAGCAATACAATTTCAAAAAAGGAAAATATATGGAATCCGGATTTGAACGGTTTCCCTTATGGTTTAGCTGTTGAAGCAATTAGTTTTAGAGCGATTGAAAAAGCATGGAAAGATTCAACAAAACCATCTGAAAGAGAACATGTAACACCTTACATAATAAAAAACCCACAAATTTTTAATTTAGATCATATTCAAAATTTTCAAGATTTCTCAGATATTCGTTTAACTGTGGATTATGATGAAGATTTTGAATTAGCACAGAAAATTATCAATCATTTTCAATCTAACAAAATTTTTAGAATAGATGAAATTGTTAATTACATTAAAAATAATCCAAATCTAAAGAAAATAAATTCCAATCATTCCTTAAAGGAAAATTATAAAAAATTTCTATAGTAAGATTAGTTATAACAAATTTCATTATCAAAGATTAGCCACATTCATTAGATATTGTCTATTATACTATTTGTTTTAGGCATAAAGAAAATACACATCAATTATTTCTTGAAAAACAGTCTGACTTTTAAACCCATAAAAAAATTTTCATTATATGCTAAAAGTTCCATTATCTGAACCAAATATTGATGAAACCGACATATCTGAAATAATTTCAAGTTTAAAAACACCCAATCTAACTGATGGACCAAAATTGAGAAAATTTGAGCAAAAATTTAATCAAATTACAAAAACAAAATACGCATTAGGAGTATCTAATGCAACTTCTGCATTATTTTTATCATTACTTAGTTTGAATATTGGAAAAGGTGATGAAGTAATTATTCCGGATATGACATTTGTTGCAACGGCTAATTCTGTTTTTGTAACAGGTGCAAAACCCATTCTTGTAGACGTTGACGATTCTTTAAATATTTCTCCAAATGAGATTGAGAAAAAAATTACATCAAAAACTAAAGCTATCATTCCGGTTCACTTTGCAGGATATCCATGTGATATGAAAAAAATAAAAAAACTTTCTAAAAAATATAATCTCAAAATTATTGAGGATTGTGCACATGCTTTTGGTGCATTTTACGAAGGAAAACATGTGGGGACATTTGGAGATGTGGGATGTTTTAGTTTTTACCCTACAAAAAACATAACAACTATTGAAGGAGGAATGATAATTTCAAATTCAAAATCTTTTCTAAAAAAAGCATCATTACTTAGGAATCATGGATTATCAAAAACATTAGTTGAAAGAAACAAGAATGCTAAGCCTTGGGATTATGATGTGGTTATACCAGGTTACAATTTTCGCCTTGATGAAGTGAGATCATCATTAGGTATTTCTCAAATTAAAAAATTTAAAAAATTCAGAGATAACAGAATCAAATCTGCTAAATATTATAATGAGTTATTTTTTAAAATACCCGGAATTGAATTAATTCCATACTCCAACATAAAAAACCATGTTTATCATCTATACATAATTAAAATTACAAAAAAATTTTCAATGTCTAGAGATAAAGTTCATAAAAAATTGTATGATTTGGGCATAGGGACTACAGTTCACTATAAACCGCTTCATAAATTTTCAATATTTAAAAATTTGAATGATTTTGATTTTAAAACTTCTAATCAATCTTTTAAAGAATGTTTAAGCATACCTCTTTTTTCATCTATGACGTTTAAACAACAAGATTATGTTGTTTCATCAATTAAATCATTATCTAACTAAATCTATACTGATTCATTAACATGACCAAACATATTTTTTGTTTTAATATTTAGATTTTTTAGATGTTTGTATTATAACTACAGTAAATACAACATCGTTATTGATGGACATGTATAAAAAATATTCTGTTGAATAAAAAATAAATTAATTTTGATATGTCTTATCATAATACTATAGACAAATTAATAACTAATTGTTTATTAACATATTTTACTTGATAAATGAATTCAATATAGAAAAATTTATTTCAGAATATTACAAGCTAAATAGAGCACCTGTTTGTGATGATATTTCGTATTTTATAACAAAAATTAAAGAATTACTACCGCAAGGAAAAATCTTAAAATCGAAGTCAGGACAAGAATGTCTTACTTGGTTTACTCCTAAATCTTGGGATATACATCATGCCAGAGTTACTAATTCAAAAGGAGAGAAAGTTATGGATTTCAAGGATAATCCAATGCATTTGCTGCAATACTCTGCAGCATTCAAAGGAGAAATTACATTTGAGGAACTAGATAAACATATTTTTTATTCTAAAGAGCATCCGAATGACATACCTTTCATCGTTAGAAAACAATATCATTTTAATGCAGATGCAGATGATAGTTGGGGGATATCAATTCCATATCACGTCTATAAAAAATTGGATAGAAATGGAACATATTTTGTTGATTTAGACATAGAATTTTCTAAAAAAGAGATGCTAGTATTTGATCTTTTGTTACAGGGTGAAAAAAATGAAACAATTTTTTTAGGTGCTCACAGTTGTCATCCAGCTCAAGTAAATGATGGGATTGCAGGAGTTGCATTATTAATTAAATTATTCCAATGGCTCCAATCTTTGAAGACACGAAAATACAGTTATAGAATGATTATAGGCCCAGAATATTTTGCAGCAGCATATTTTTTGGCTCATGGAAACAAAATTGAGAATATTAAATTTGGTATGTATTTAGATATGATGGTACATGATGGGCCCATAGGATTTTCCACAAGTTTTCAAGATAATACAATGATTGATTTTATTACAGAAAAATGTATGAAAGAACAATTTGAAACATATGAAAAATATGAATATAGAAAATTATGGGGTAATGATGAAATGTTTTATGATGGACCTGATTTTAGAATTCCAACTGTAGGTATCGGTCGCTCAAATTTTTCGGAATATCATTTAAGTAGTGATACTCCATCAACGATTAATAAAAAAAGTGTTGAACAATCATATGAGTTATTAAAAAATATCATATTAACATTTGAAAATGAATTTATTGTTAAAAGGAATTATTCAGGTCCATTATATTTATCGCGTTATAATATGTACATTGATCCTAAAGTAGATAGGGATGGGTATGACAATCTGCAAAAAATTCAGATATTAATGGACGGTAATAAATCAACATTAGATATTGCTAAACAGCTAAATATTAAACCAAATTTTGTAAATTTAGTTGCAAAAAATCTTATTGAAAAAAATCTAGCAATAGAAAAAAAAGATCATAAGTAATAGACGAATAAAAAATATTCTAAAAATAATAAATATGAATAAATTTTAAATTATTCTAAATATATCGATGATGTAGAAATCATAAATATTTTTGAATTTCTTTAATTATTACTAACAAAAGTTGTTCTGTAATTATCTAATTCAGGTATCTATCAGAAGTATTTCGTTTACAAATATGGTTTCACATATTTCTCCAAAAAAGAGTCATAAAATTTCCTTTGAATAACACATAGACGTTTAAATCTATTATTGATATGTTTTAGATTTAATCTAATTGAAATTTTCTAATTTTGATACTAATATTCCATTATTTTCAACTAAACATGGAATTTTATTAATTATGGGAAATGCATATCCATCATACTTACAATAAAAAAATTCTTTTTTCCTATTCATACTTTTTTTACTAATTGGCGATATGAAAGTTGGAACGTTATGTATCTTTTTTGTTTGTTTTTTTTCAGATACGATAATAGAGTTTTGGTTATTTTTATTAAAATTAAAACCGGTTAATTCATTTTTTATAATTTTGTGTCCTGCTTTCTTAATAATATTTGGCAAATTCATACAATAGGCATGTTGTTTAATATGATCCTTAGTTGAGTCTGATCCTAACTCATAACTTGGTTCATAGAACTAAAAATATAAATAAATTCTAGAAATTGAAGAATTGTGAAGTTTGTTCATGGAAAACCAGTAACACAGGAATTTATTGAGAATAAGATTATGGGTGATAATAGGGATTATGCAAAGAAAACGGCAAAACAATTATCAAAAAAGGCAAATGTCAAAGTTAATCATTGTAGCGTGTGTAACGGGAAAAAGTTTGTAAAAAAGGATAATGTTTATGGAATTAATTATGTTCAATGTAATAAATGTAATTTAGTTTTTTCAGATAGAATTCTCTCAAAAAAACAAGCTGATAATTATTTTAAAAATTCTGAATATCCCAAAAAAGTATATGCAAATAAAAAAATAATTAAAATGAGAAATAAATTACTTGAACCAAAAATAGAATTTGTCAAAAAATTTGTCAAGAAAGGTAAATGGTTAGATGTAGGTGCAGCAGAAGGAGCTATCGTAGATCTTGCTAGAAAAAAAGGATTTGATGCTAAAGGAATTGAAATTAGTTTAGAATCTAAAAAATTTGCGAAAAAATATAGAAAAATTGAACTATATCAAAAATCATTAGAATCATTTTATGAAGAAAATAGTTTAAAATTTGATATCATATCATTTTTTGGAGTAATTGAAATAATCCCAGATCCAATAAACACATTAAAAATTGCCAAAAAAATGCTCACAAAAAATGGAATTATTGTAGTACAAGTAATAAATTATGATTCAGGTTCTACTTTAATTCAAAAATTAGTTCAAAATACAGATAGACACCTATATCCACCAATAGAGTCTAAACTATTTAATTTAAAATCCCTGAAATTCTTATTTAAAAAAACAGGATTTAATCCAGTTTCAATGTGGAATTTTGGGATGGATATGATTGAATTTATTAAATATCTTCGAAGCAACGACAAAAAATTTGCTAATTCATCAATTGACAACTTTTTAATTTCAAATTTGAATGAATTCCAACAAATTTTTGATAATCATTTGAATGGAGACACAATTCTTATGATCGGTAAGAAAAAATAAGTAAAAAAGAATTGAGAGAAAATACACACATAATCTATAATAATAATATCAGTCAAATTACCAAAAAAATATGATTGAGTGAAATTGATTATTTCAATCTAAATTTTAGTAAACATATTCATTTTTGATATTTTAATATTTTCAATTCTTTCCCCATGGAACATATTTCAGTTTTGCTTTAGAGACAGGTCTCCATAATTCTTTGTTATTTAGATACCAGTTTATTGTATAAAGTAATGAAGAATCAAAATCATAGTTAGATTTCCATTTTAATTTTTTTCGAATTTTTGTTGAATCTAAACTATATCGGAAATCATGCCCGGGTCTATCCTCAGTATGAACAATAAAGTCACTGGATTTTCCTAAAATTTTTAGAATTTTCTTGATGATTGTTAAATTACTTATTTCATTATCGTCTGAAATATTATAAGATTCTCCTGATTTTCCATTATAAGCAACACTCAAAATTGCATTACAGTGATCTAAAACATATAGCCAATCCCGTATTGCTTTCCCAGAACCATATACAGGAATTTTTTTATTTTTTAATACAAAGAGGATAATTCTTGGGATTAATTTTTCATAATGTTGTCTTGGACCAAAATTATTAGTACATCTTGTAATTATTGCATCTACATCATATGTCTTATGATATGAATTAATTAGTAATTCTGCTGAAGCTTTTGTAGATGCATAAGGACTT
>Ga0066376_10003406_pt1 | contig 14233 bp, 8 predicted proteins | sample Knorr_S15_td_Bot_FD_77009 | JGI IMG/M metagenome (GOLD analysis project Ga0066376, IMG submission 77009) | Marine microbial communities from Southern Atlantic Ocean transect - Knorr_S15_td_Bottom_ad_5009_LV_A | ecosystem: Environmental > Aquatic > Marine > Oceanic | place: Southern Atlantic... | reverse complement strand
GGCGCTGCAGCGCACGGACGGACCGAGGTCCGGTGGCTGGCCGTGGCTCGACTTCAGCCTCGAGCCGTGGGAGTCGCCGACCGCGCCGTTTTTCGGCGCCGCCTTGGCGGCCGTTGCCGTCGGGATGGCCCCCGACGGGTATGTGTCGAGCCCGGGTGTCGCGCCGCATGTTGCCCGCCTTCGCGACTATCTCAGCCGCACCGCCGACACCCAGCATGTGTTCAACCGACTGATGGCGCTCTGGGCGTCGGCCGCGCTCCCCGAGACGCTCACTGGGAGCCAGGCGCGAGCGACCGTGGAGGAGGCGATGCGACTCCAACAGGCCGATGGCGGTTGGAGCCTCTCGTCACTAGGCCCGTTCGAGCGAAGCGATGGCACGCCGGTCGACGCGGCGAGTGACGGCTATGCCACCGGGTTGGTGACGGTGGCGCTTCAAAGCTCCGGGGTGACCAGTCGGGCCTACGCGGGGGCCTCGCTTCAGCGAGGCCTCGCGTGGCTCCGCCAGCATCAGGGCCCGGATGGTTCGTGGCCCGCGTCGTCGTTGAACAAGGCGCGAGATCCCGAGTCCGATCGGGGACGGTTCATGCGCGACGTCGCCACCTCCTACGCGGTCCTCGCGCTGACCGCCGAGCGCTGACTGTCCAACCCCGACCCCGAGAAGTGCGCCACGCCGGGTCCTAAGCCTTATTCGAAGCGGGTCAGAGTGATGTCAACCAACCTGGTCCTGGCTTCAGATCGCCGCCACTGTACCAGGATAGGACTCTGATACTGGCCCTCCGCGAGCCGGCCATCGCCAGGGGTTTCCCGGTCCGACACCGGGAGGCTGACCGAGCGTTTCATCCGGAGAAAGTGTCGGGCCGGCGCGCCGAAAAAGCGGGACAGGATTTTCTCGATGACCGAGTCGCTGAGACGCAACGCGTCGACTAGTTCGTTGAACACCCGCACCATGTCGTACTTGGCGTAGTCGATCGTCTTGTTTGGGATGGACCGCGGGTCGGCCAGTAGATGGCGGCTTTTCTCCGCCATGAACCGCAACGGATCGCGTAACACGTCGACCAGATCGTGCTTCATCAACAAGGTCTCGTACTCGTTGACGGTGAGTCCGGCCTGGTCTTCGCCCGGCGCGAGCGCCAGCTGGATGCGTCCTTTGGTGACGTCGTTGGCGGCGATCAGATCCTGGCAGCGTTGGTAGATGCCAAGGCGTGGGTCTTTCAGGCTAACCGAATCGACGGGGTGCGCCGACATCGGGACGCTGATGCGATCGCACGCAACCGTTTCCTCGGTGTTGAACCCGAGGACGGTGGTCACGCGTCGGCGCGGACGGCCCGCGTTCATGCCGTCGAGATCGATGAAATAGACGGGGTCCGCGCTCCGGCCACGATAGGCGACGCAGTTTCGCAGGCCCGCGCTGATGAAGGCCAGGTGCGAGTCGGCGTTGAGCGGCTCGGTCTGCCGTTGCTCATCTGACAGCTCCTTACGGAGCTCCAGTTCGTCGTGCTTGTACCCGGCGCCTTCCGGGAACACGTTGCGGAAGAATGAGAGGTATGGGGCCAACCCGTCGCGTTGTCGGTTCAGACGGATGGCCAGGCTCTGATCGAGATATCCGGCCGTGGTGTGAAATGAGGAATACAGCGCTTGCGGAAACGGTGCGAGCACGTCTCCGTGAGCCGCCGTCACTCGTTCACGAACGTCAACGAGGTCGACTCGAGCGCGCGGGCTGAGTTCCAGCGCGACTTCGACCGGTGCCATCGCCACTGAGTCTGCATTCTAACCCAATATGCGACATGAAGTTAGCGCTAATACTCGTGCGCTAGCAACTCATGCATCGGTGACTGTTGGTCGCTCCCAGGCCTTCGAGTAGCGCAATCGTCTGAGGAAACGGTTGTATGCGCTGCACCGGACCGTTCGCCATGTCGACGGTCGTCTGCCCGCGGCGGCTCACCTGGGTGACATCCACCCCGCGGCCGACGAGGTAGGAAATCACGGGGTCATCGCCTCGCGCCGCCGCGTGGTGGATTGCGTTGTAGCCATTGTGGTCGCGAAAATGCACATCAGCGCCAAGCTCCTCGACCAGGAATCGCACGGCGGGCAGCCAGCCGTCGGGCACGTGGCGATGGGAGTTGCCGGCGTACCCCTGTCCGTAGCCGACCCCGGACGCGGCCAGCAGCGGCGAAACGGCAGGACCGCCGAGCGGGACCGGGGCCAGGCCCGACGGATCCGGGTTGGCGGCCCGATTCCGGCCTGCCACCTTCAACGTCGGCCGGTGTGCGTCGGCGCCATGGGCCAGGAGCAGACGCATCGCATCGATGTCCAGCGCATAGGCGGCCCGCCAGAACGCGGTGGCGCCCGCGCGGTCGACGCCGAGGAGGTCACGGTTGTAAGTCGTATACCAGAGCGACTTCGTCAGACGGGCGTTCACGTCAGCTCCCGCGTCGAGCATCGCCGCCATCACGTCGAGATAGGTGGCCGCCTGCTGCATGTAGTCCGTTGGCTGAGGATGTCGGGCCTTGGGCGCCCAATGCATGTTCAAGGCGCCGTAGAGCGGGGTCGCTCCGGCGTGACTGGTCAGGCGGGGGTCTGCTCCCGCGTCGAGCAGTTGCATCGCCACGTCGAAGTGTCCGTTGATGGTGGACATAAGCAGGGGGCTCGTCCCGTCCGCGGCGCTGACCTGGTTGATGTCGGCGCCGCCCTCGACCAAGGTCTGGGCCGCGTCGGCATGCCCGTCTCGGGCTGCGAGCAGCAGGGCCGTCAGCCCGCCATGCGTGCCGACGAGGTCGGCAAATCCCAACGGCTCCGGTTCCTCTAGCAGATCGGCCTCGCGCGCTTCCGTCTCGGCCGCCGCCGCAGCGGCACGAGCCTCTGGAGCCGTGGCGCGTGACGCGGGCACCGTCCCGGTCTCGTCGTGTTCCGTCGGGGGGGGCGCCTCCACCGGTACACCGCCCTCGCGAAGCGCGGCCATGCGCTCACGGCGGGTGCGACCCTCGGCCCGGTCGGCGTCATCACGGGCTGCGATGTCTACGACCGATCCGGTGATGGTCGGGTCCGCGCCATGGGCGAGCAACGCGGCCAGACCGTCCGTGCGGGCCGCGGCGGCGGCGAACATCAATGGCGTCTGGCCCCACACCGGCTCACGGGCGTCGACCATCGCACCGGCATCGACGAGCGCGCCGATGGCGTCGGCGCTGCCAGCGCCGGCTGCGAAGTGCAGCGGGGTGGCGCCCGCGTCGGTAACGGCGGTGGCAGCGGCGCCAGCCTCCAGCAGTGCGCGCACGACCCCCGCGTGTCCGGATCGGCTGGCCACATGCAGCGGCGTGTGACGGCCAAGACGGGTGGCGGCCTCGGGGTTGGCGCCCCCCTCGAGCAGCAGCGTGGCGATGTCGACATCACCGTGATGCGCGGCCCAGTGAAGCCCGGTCATGCCGTCGCCGTGTGCCGCATTGGCGTCGGCGCCTCCGCGGAGCAAGGTGACGGCGGCCGTCCGGTCCTGCCGCTTGGCGGCGTCCGCCAGTGGGGCGTCCTCCGCCGCTGAGACCAGAGCCAGCGTCACTAGACACCACAGCGCCGTTGCCGCGCCGAGATGACGTCTTCGCATTCCCCGCTCCTCGTGCTCCCGTCGCCCCGTGGTCACGCCGACACCGACAGCGTGCCCGTACTGTCTCCGAAGCGGTCCATGTCGTCGATGCCCAGCCGGTGAATCAGGTCCAGCATGACGTTGGCCATCGGGGTTCCGGGAGCCGCTTTGAGGTGCAGGTTTCCGGCCAGTTGCCCGTTGGCGCCGCCCGCGACGAACAGCGGACATCGCTTGTGGTTGTGGACGTTGGGATTCCCCATCGGCGACCCGTAGATCACCATCGCTTTATCGAGCAGGGTGGCGTCGCCCTCCTGAATCTGTTGCAGTCTGTCCAGGAAGTAGGCGACGAGACTGACGTGATACCGGTTGATCGCCGCGAAGTCTTCGATGTTGCCTTCCCGCTCGCCATGATGCGATGCGGGATGGAATCCTCGGTTGATACCGCTTTCCGGGAAGACCCGACCGGTCGCGTCACGTGAGAGTTTGAACGAGACCACCCGGGTCATGTCGCTCTCGAATGCGAGCGCCTGCAGGTCGAACATCAGCTTGACGTGGTCGTCAAAGGAGTCCGGCACCCCGGCCGGCGCGCCCGGCAGCTCGCGGGCGTCGCCGCTGCCGTTGCGAGCCTCCACCCGCTGAATGCGGCGTTCGAGCTCGCGGATGTCAGTCAGATACCGATCCATGCGTTGCCGGTCAGACGGATCCAATTCACGCTTGAGTGACGCCACCTCGTCGGTAATGAAATCAAGCACGCTGCGTTGGGTCTGGCGCCGCGCCGCGCGTGCTTCGCGCGTGCCGCCGGCGCCAAACAGCTGGTCGAAGGCGAGCCGCGGGTCCCGGATCATCGGGAGCGGGTCGGTGGCCGAGGCCCAGCTGATGGTGTCGGTATAGACACAGGAGTAGCCGTAGGCGCATCCACCGGCCTGGTCGACGTTTTCGATACACAGCTGCATCGACGGAATCGGGGTGTCCTGGCCGAACCGCTGCGCGTAGAGCTGGTCGAGCGAAATGCCGGACCGCACATCCGAACTTTCCGTCTGCTTCGGGTGCGACTGGGTCAGAAACGTCGCGCTCGACCGGAAATGGTCACCGCCGATTTCCGGCGGGGTCACCGCCTCCGCCGGTCGGACATCGGTGTTGCTGATGATGGTCAGCGTGTCCCGAAACGGTTCGAGGGGCCGCAGCGCACTGGGCGTCAAATCGAAGTCGCGACCGACGGCGGCTGGCGCCCACAGGTTGTGCTCGGCGCCGTAGGCGGTGCTGCCGGCGGCCCCGTGGACATTCTCGATGCAGACGAGCCGCGTGGGATCGAGTGACTGCGCCGCCGCCGTCTGGAGCCACGACCGTCCGGCGGGAACGAACGCGTCAAGGAACGGCAAGGCGACCGTCGCTCCGGCGCCGCGAAGGAATCGGCGGCGGGGGAGATGCTTCCCGGTGAGCAGTGTCATACGTGGTCCTCTCGTGATCCGGCGCGACTCTCGTCACGGGATTCTACGGCTGCGCGACGTCCGCGTCCGCGGTGGCGACGATGCCGCCCTTCTGCAGAAATGCGGGGCTGTGGACTACCCCGAGCACGAACGCCGATAGACGATACCCTTCCGCCTCGGCGCTTCGACTGATTCGGCGCACCGTCGGCATGTCGTAGTGCTCGAGTCGACGGCCCAAGGCGTAGGCCATGAGGTTCTCGGTAAACGTTCGAATGATCGGTTCCGGCCGACGTAGCAAGGCAGCCCGCAGATCGGCGGCGCTGCTGATCGGGGTGCCGTCGAACAACTGGCCCGTCGCGTCGATGGGCGCCCCGTTGTCCCGGATGCGTGTGGCGCCGGTGACGTCGTAGTGCTCGAGCGCGAGACCGATCGGGTCCATCATGCGATGGCAGGAACTGCAGGCGGGGCTCGAGCGATGCCGCTCCATCCGTTCCCGCACCGACAGGAGGCGCCCCTCGTCCGCCACATCGGTGTCGTCGAGGTCAGGCACGTTTGGTGGCGGCGGTGGCGGCGGGCTCCCGAGCAACACCTCCATGACCCACTTTCCGCGGAGCACGGGGGACGTCCGGTTGGCATGAGAGGTCAGTGTGAGCACGCTGGCATGACCCAGGAGACCCCGGCGGGGCTCGGTCACGGGATACGCCACACGACGAAATCTCGTGCCGACCACCGCGTCGATGCCGTAGTGCTTGGCGAGCCGCTCATTGACGAACGTATAGTCAGCCGTCAGGAGCTCCAGGAGACTCCGGTCCTCGCGCACGAGATGCTCGAAGAACAGCTCGGTCTCTCGCCGCATGGCCCGTTTGAGCTGTTCGTCGAAGTCGGGGTACGTGCGTACATCCGGGTGCATCTTCTCGAGATCGGGTAGTCGCAGCCATTGGGCGGCGAACCGCGTGGCCAACGCCTCGGCCCGCGGCGCGTGCAACATCCGCCGCACCTGCTGTGTCAGCACCCGCGGGTCGGAGAGCCGGTTCTCGGTCGCCAGTTGCCGCAGCTCGGCATCGGGTCCGGTGGCCCAGAGAAAGAATGACAGTCGGGACGCCAGGTCGTGATCGCTGATCGCGAAGGTGTCGGACGGTCGCACGTCGACCGGCGGCTTCTCGAACCGGAACAGGAAGCGGGGGCTGGCCAGGATGCCCTCGAGCGCCATCCGCACCCCGGTCTCGAATCCGCCGTCGTCGGCGCCGATGTCGTAGAGCGCCATCAATGCCGCCGCGTTCTCGTCCGTGAGCGGACGCCGGTAGGCCGCCGCGCCCAGATTGGTGATGATCTGCCTCGCACACGGCTGCGGATCGGCGCCAGCATCGGGCCGACAGGAGAAGATTCGGGCTCGGCTCGGCGTGTCCGACACGCCAGTGGTGTCCACCGGTCCCCGGATAGCAAGGTCACGCAGATGCGGGAGGCTCGTGAAGCCGTACGCATTGGCCACGCTCGTGCTCGACAGCGACCACTCGTGGGGGGAAATCAGGTCTTGGGCCGGGCCTTCAAACTGACGGATGAACGCCGCTGCTACCCGATGCGGACCGGCCGTCACGGCCACCGGATCCGTCCAGAGGTTGACGCCGTTCGGGTCGGACACATGCATCCAGCGGTCGATGTCGAGCAGCGCCACGCGCTCGCCGTCCACGGAGACTTCGATCTGCTCTGGACGTTCTGAGGTATGGAGTGCCCCGCGGCCGCTGCCGAACAGTTCACCGGTGGTTTCGTGATGGAAGGACACCCGGAACGTGAAGGTGCCGTCCGCCGGGAACGTGTGGACCACCGCGACGCCACCACGCGATCCGTAGGGGGCGCCGTCGACCTGCTCCCGCTGGGAGACCCATCGTGTGACCTTGTAGGTCGACTCGATCGCCTCCGCGGCAGGATCGCCGACCGCGAGACGGCTGATGTCACCGGCCGCGCGCAGGTAGCCGCTCATCAGGGTCGGCGAGAGCAGCTGCACATCGGCGATGTTGTCAAAGTTGGCGCTCTTCGTATCGAGTGGGAGGTAGTCGCCGGCGCTGATGTCGAGCGCCAGCAGGTCCCGGATCGACCGTTCATACTCGGCCCGGTTGAGCCGCTGAAAGCTGCGCCGTCCCGGGTTCGGACGGGTCGCGGCCGCCGCATCCAGACGCGACTCGAGCGCGACGGCGAGGTTCGTCAGCTCCGACTCGCTCGGACGTGCCGCTCCGGCTGGGGGCATCAACCCCGCCCTCAGTTTTCGCACCATCCGCTCGGCCAAGGCCGGGGTCTCGTCGGCCCGGCTGACGTCGAAGCCCTCCACCGACATGTCTCCGGCGCGTGCTCGCCCGTTGTGGCATCGCCGACACGTTCCATCGACGACGGCCTGCGCCGAGTCGGCCATACCCGGCGACTGCGCCTGGAGCGGTGCCCCGCGACCCACGGCGAGGAAGAGCGCCATCGTCGTCAATGCGATTCGCCGAGACATAGGCATCGTCAATGTGGTCGTACCCGCCGCAAAATGGGCGCACCAATCCACGGTAGATGTAGGGTAGTGTAGCCGTTGTCGAGGCGGTGTGCCACGTCATCCCGCCCCAGTGCCGGCCTGAGTCGGACGCCGATCCTGGCGGGACACCAGGCACCGTCGGTGCGTACGCCGGAGGGCCGCGCCGTCCGCGGGATGCTCTGACCCTCGCTCTGGTAGGATGCCCGCAGCAATCCCGATCGACACGGAGACGAGCCATGAGACGCGTAGCACTGCCGGTCGCCATCGCACTGACGGTCCTGACGGCGTGGCCCACGCTCGGAGCGGCCCAGCAGTGGCCGAAGTTTCGTGGGTTACGCGCGGGCAGCGTGGCCGACGATCCCGGGTTGCCTGATACCTGGAGCGAGACCGAGAACATCGCCTGGAAGATCGACGTCCCCGGGTTGAGCTGGAGCTCGCCGATCGTCTGGGACGACCACATTTTCGTGACGACCGCCGTCAGCGCGGCCGACGACGAAGTGCAGCCGATTCGGGGGCTCTACGACCCTGGCGAGCACAACGGCTCGGTGTCCGCCAGCGGCGAGCACCGGTGGCTGGTGTACGACATCGACTTCGAGACCGGCGCGGTGCGCTGGGTGACGGAGCTGCACCGCGGCGCGCCCACCATCACGCGGCACCTCAAGAACAGCTTCGCCTCCGAGACCCCGGTGACCGACGGCGAGCGGATCTATGTGTACTTCGGAAGCATCGGGCTGCTGGCGGCACTGAATTTTGACGGTGAGGAGCTCTGGCGTCGAGATCTCGGCACGTTCAATACGATGCAAGGTATGGCCACCGCGTCGTCACCGGCGTTGCACGACGGTCGGCTCTATGTCGTCAATGACAACACCACCCAGTCGTTCCTCACCGCCTTTGACACCACGACGGGCAATCAGGTGTGGCGAGTAGATCGGGACGAGCCCGGTCACACCTGGGCGACGCCGTTCGTGTGGGAGAACAACCTCCGCACGGAGATCGTCACGGCGGCGACCGGCCGGGTCCGCTCCTACGATCTCCACGGAGAGCAGCTCTGGGAATTGAGTGGCATGTCGCTGTTGACGACGCCGAGTCCATTTGCCAGCCACGGGCTGGTCTACATCAGCTCCGGATATCCCGGTGGCTCCCTGCGGCCGGTCTACGCCATCCAGCCGGGCGCGGCGGGCGACATCTCGGTGTATCAGGACGTGGCCAGCGGCCTTCAGGAGGGGTTCCCGGGCACGCGGCACTATTCACAGGATGACCATGTCGTGTGGTCCTACCCGCTGCTCGGTACCTACAGCACGACGGCCTTGGTCCATGGCGATATCTACTACACGTTGCTCGACCGCGGCTTCCTGACCGCCCATGACGCCGCGACCGGCGAGGAGGTGTATGGGCGCCGTCGTCTCGAGATCGGCAACGGCTTCACCGCGTCGCCGTGGGGCTACAACGACAAGATCTTCCTGCTGAGTGAGGACGGCGATACATTCGTGGTGCGGGCCGGATCGGAGTTCGAGATCTTGCACAAGAACTCGCTGAATGAAATGTCGCTGGCCACGCCCGCCGTGGCTCGAGGCAGCGTGATCCTCCGCACGCAGTCGAAGCTGTATCGCATCGCCCGGCCGTGAGCGGCCGACGGATCGGATCAAGACATTCCTATGTTGAACGTGTTTGAGAACTGGCTGGTCGAGTTGGGCGTGGAGTCCGGTCTGGTCGCGTTCGGTGCGACCGCCACCGGCGCCGTCGCGGTCCTGGTGCTCGCCTTCATTGCGGACCTGGTCGCCAAGCGGGTGCTGTTGCGCGCCGTGGTCAGCCTGACGGAGCGCACGGAGGCGACGTGGGACGACGTCGTGGCCGAGCGCCGGGTGTTTCACCGACTGGCTCACATGGCCCCGGCGCTCGTGATCTACCTGCTCGCGCCGGGCGTCCCGGGCGTGGGTGTGACCGCGACGACCCTGGTCGAGGCGGCCTCCCTCCTCTACATGATCGCGGTCGTCGTGTTGGTGCTCGACGGGACGCTCAATGCGGTCGTCGACCTCATCCGGGCGAGCCGTTTCGGCGAGCGGCTGCCGTTGACCACCTTCGCGCAGGTGGTCAAGTTGGTGCTCTACGGTCTGGCCGCCATCACCGCGCTGTCGATTCTCATGGACGAGTCTCCGGCGCTGCTGTTCAGCGGCCTCGGGGCGATGACGGCCGTGCTGATGCTCATCTTCAAGGACCCGATCCTGGGGTTCATGGGCGGTATCCAACTCTCCGCCAATCAGATGGTGCAGCGCGGCGACTGGATCGAGATGCCCAAGTACGGCGCCGACGGGGACGTGCTCGAAGTGGCATTGACCACGGTCAAGGTCCAGAACTTCGACAAGACCATCACGACCATTCCGACCTATGCGCTGATCAGCGAGTCATTCAAGAACTGGCGCGGGATGGCCGAGTCGCAGGGGAGGCGCATCAAGCGGGCGATCCACATCGACATCAACTCCATCAAGTTCTGCGACGACGCGCTGCTGACGCGGTTGTCACGCGTGCCCTACATGGCCGACTACCTCGCCGAGAAACGGCAGGAGATCAACGCGTGGGACGGCGGGCACGACGAAGAGCCGTCGACCGCGTGGCACCCGAGACGGCTGACCAATATCGGAACCTTTCGCGCCTATACAGTCGCCTACCTGAAGCACCGGCCCGACATTCACCCGGAGATGACATTTTTGGTCCGTCAGCTCGCACCCACGCAACACGGTGTACCGGTCGAGGTGTATGTGTTCAGCCGAGACCAGAACTGGGTCAACTACGAAGGTATCCAGTCAGATATCTTCGACCACTTGTTGGCCGTACTGTCCGAGTTTGGTCTCCGCGCCTACCAGATACCGTAGGGGTTCGGCCTTTTGTTCCGGGGCGGCGCCCGCAGTGATTTCCTCGGTGTCCGCTAGCACGGCGCGTGCGCGGTCGGGCGTTTCGCGGGGGAGCGCAGCCGTCAGGCTGCGCCTATAATGCGGAGATGAGAATTGTTCGGCTCCGTGTGTGAGGAGCGATGTATCTGTGGCCTACTCGAAGACGAGAGGGTCAGCGCGTCTGTCACGGGTCTCGGGGGAGCCAAGCCGGATGAAGTTGTCCTTCGCGCTTCTCCTGGGACTGATGGGATCGCTGCTGCCGGCTGCGCCCGCTTCGGCCCAGCTCGCGGGATACGCGCTCTACGACGTGGGCGCCGCCACCACCGAGTTGGGTTCAGACAAGGGCCGGTCGAAGCTGGTGTACGGCATGGGTGCGGGTGCGTCCTACGGCGTTCTGTCGATGGGAGACCTTCGTTTCGTCGTCGGCGCCGATCTTCTGGTCAGGGGTTTCGGTTTGGAGGTTCCCGCCCGCGTGGATCTGGACACGGGGGTCTTCGATCAAAGCGACGTGTGGCTCGACCAGTACGTGGCCTTCCGCTTTCGTAGCGTGATGGCCGGCGTGTACTTCGAGCAGCGCAGCATTGACCGAGGCCGCGCCGGCACGATCGGGCTCCCGGCCTCGGGAGTCGGACTGCTGGCCGAGATCTCCTGGGGCGAACGCGTCACCGCCCGCATCTCCTATGCCGGCTTCCCGCGTGGGCGCTTACGGGTGGACGGGGCGCCTCTCGAGCCTGACGTGACGTCGGGCCGATCGGTCCGGGTTTCGCTGACCTACCGGTTGACTGATCGGTGGAGCGCGAGGGGCGCATACGCCTCGACGACGATGGAGATCGAGCCCGTACCTCCCACGTTCTCGTTTTTCGATCACCGCCAGAGCCTCGTCACGTCCGGCGTCGTGCTGGCGTTCTAGAGGAACCTCATGGGTCCGGAAGTTCGGGGTGTGCGGCGCGGGTGCCTGATCGTCGTTCTGTCGCTGCTGGGCACGACGGGCCCGGCCTCGGCGACGGATCTCCCCCCGGGGTTCGTGGAACAGATCCTGGTCGACCGTCTTCCCTCACCCATGTCGACGGCGTGGGGGCCGGACGGTGAGCTGTGGATCGGCGGCAAGCTGGGCCACGTCTGGGTGCTGCGTGGAGAGACACTCATCGAGGTGGCGCGGTTGGTCGTCAGCAGCGACGGCGAGCGCGGGGTCCACGGCATCGCGGTGGACCCCGACTTCGCGCGGAATCGATACGTGTGGATCTACTACTCCCCAGACGGGCCGCCCTTCCGCAATCGCCTGGCGCGGTTTCGCAGTCTGGGGGACCAGCTCGTCGAGGAGACGCTGATCCTGGAAACTCCGGATCTCAAAGAGAGCTTTCACAACGGGGGGTGCGTCAGGTTCGCGCCCGACGGAACCATCTTTCTGTCGACCGGAGACGATCTGCAGAACTCGGACACCGCGCAGAACCCCGATGATATCCGCGGCAAGATTCTGCACATCAACCGTGACGGCTCTCCCGCGGACGGCAATCCCTACCTCGGAGGCGGAGGCGATCCGCGGGTGTGGGCCATCGGCTTTCGCAATCCGTGGCGATTCAGCCTGCAGCCGGGGAGCGACAATCTCTTCATCGGGGACGTCGGGGACAACAGCTACGAGGAGCTGAACGTCGGCGTCCCGGGCGGAAACTTCGGCTGGGCCGAGGTCGAGGGGCCGTCGCCGCCGGGCGTGCCCGGCGCCACCTATCCCATCTATTCGTACCCGCATACCTCCGAGGTCGGGCACGCCATCATCGCCGGCCAGCACGCGAGCGCGACGAGTTTTCCGCCGGAGTACGCGGGCGATTTCTTCTTTGGCGACGCCGTTACCAACGAGATTTTCAGGATGGAGCTCGACGAGGTGAACCAGCCGGTGGCGGTCACCGTCTTCGCTTCCGACCTGCCGACCGGCCCGGTCGACATCGGGTTCGGCCCCGACGGCGCGCTCTACTACGTGGGCTTCGGCGCAGGCCGCCTCTACCGGATCGCGTTCGTCGGCGGGTCGAACCGTCAACCAGTGGCGAGGGCGCGGACTACGGCTGACAGCGGCGAGGCGCCGCTCACGGTGACGTTCGATGCGTCGGACTCCTTTGACCCGGATGGCGACACCTTGACCTTCGCCTGGGATTTCGGAGACGGCGCGCGGGGCAGCGGCCCCGTCGTGACCCACGACTACGCGGCCGGTGCGTTCGAGGCGAGCTTGACCGTCAGCGATTCAGCGGCGCACGACGTCGTACGGGGCATCCGGATCGTCTCGGGCAACACGCGCCCCACGCCGGTCCTCGAGACCCGGCCCGACGGCTACCGCTATGTCGAGGGCGAGCTGATCGAGTTCGCAGGGACCGCGTTCGATCGGGAAGAGGGGCTCGTCCCCTGCCGACAGTTCGTCTGGACGGTCATCTTCCACCACAAGGGCCATACTCATCCGTTTCTGGGCCCCGTCCAAGGATGCAGCGGCCTCTTTGTCATCGACTCGCACGGTGTCGAACAGACGTTTTACGAGCTCCGCCTCACGGTTCAGGACACCGGTCTGCCACTCGGCGATGACGGGAAGCTGACCGGCACGCGGGCGATTACCATGTTCCCGATGGACAACTCCAAGCTCGAGCCCTCCAGTGGCGGTCCGTGACCGGCTGGAATGCGAGCGAACGCAACGACGTTGAACCCCGTGTGGTCGAGCGTGCTGCGCATGGCCTGGAACCGGTTCTTGGTTTTCACCATGATCTTGCGACGGTGGGACATTCGGACGCGCGATTGCGACGCTCCGGCGTGGCATTCGACCACCGCGGGAACCGCGCCGGCGCGCACCTATAATGGCTTGGACCGGGGTGAGCGGCCGGGTTCGATGACGGGGAAGCGATCTGTGTCCTGGAAAGCACGCGTCGTGGTGTTCGGTGTTTTCTGTCTGTGCTCGTCGTCGCCTGCGGCGGCGCAGCTCTTCGGCGGGATCAGCGAGGCCCAGGAGATCGAACTGGGCCGCGAGGCGGCGGACATGATGGAGCAGGACCTCCGGTTGCTCGAGGACGAGGAGGTCGGTGACTACATTACGCGGCTCGGCGGAGGGCTGACGGCCGCCTCCGGGCGACCGGGACTCACCTATACCTTCAAGGTCGTCGACAGTCCAGAAATCAACGCGTTCGCGCTGCCGGGCGGGTTCATCTACGTGCATCGCGGACTCATCGAGGCGGCGGGCGACGAGAGCGAGCTGGCCGGTGTTGGGCCACGAGATCGGGCACGTGGTGGCCCGTCATGGCGTCGATCAGATGCGGCGGGCACAGATCGCCAATGTGGGTCTCGGGTTGCTCGGCACGTTGCTGGGGACCGGCAGGGCGGCCGACGTCGGGGGCCTGGCGGCGGAGCTGGTGGCGGGCGGCACGTTCATGAAGTTTTCTCGTGACGCGGAACGCGAGGCCGATCAGCTTGGCGTCCGCAACATCGTGGACGCGGGGCACGCGCCGCGCGGCATGATTACATTCTTCGAGAAGCTCGCGGCCTTGCGCGAGCGAGACCCGAACGTAGTCGATCGTTTCTTCTCCTCTCATCCGAGTCCCGGCGAACGTATCGAGAACCTGGGTGGGCTGGTCGGTGAGCTGTCGACTACGAATGGTCTGCGGGCTGACAGCGATGCGTTCCGGCGGGTGCGCGCCCGCCTCGAGGGGTTGCCTCGGCCCGGGCCGGTGACGGCGGAGGCCGAGTCCGACGTTGGGACGGACACAGTAAGGGACGCTCCGGGCGGCGATACCCCCGTGGCCGATGACCTCGACCCCGTGCCGGCGCTACGAGCCAATACCCGGTCGGACCGCGACCACGACATCGCCGTGCG
>Ga0066376_10003405_pt1 | contig 14235 bp, 16 predicted proteins | sample Knorr_S15_td_Bot_FD_77009 | JGI IMG/M metagenome (GOLD analysis project Ga0066376, IMG submission 77009) | Marine microbial communities from Southern Atlantic Ocean transect - Knorr_S15_td_Bottom_ad_5009_LV_A | ecosystem: Environmental > Aquatic > Marine > Oceanic | place: Southern Atlantic... | reverse complement strand
GGTGGTTGAAGATTCCCAAAGACTCCCGGGGCCGATCCGCGTTACGTTCGGCTGCCGTCATGCAGGAGGATCGGGATATGAAGATACAATCGGCTTGGTCATGTCGTGCTCAAGGTCAGCAATCAGGCGCGGGCGGAAGCCTTCTACAACGGCATCCTCGGCCTGCCGATCGTCGCCCGGATGGAGGAGCGCGCGATGACCTTCTTCAGCCTCGGCAACCATCACGACTTCGCCATCGCGGCAATCGGCGACCATGCGCCCGCAGCCGATAAATCGGCCGTTGGCCTTGCCCATGTCGCCTTCAAGATCGGCGACGATCTGGCAACCCTGAAAGCGGCGCAGGCCGACCTGAACGCCGCCGGCGTACAGACCCGCGCGATAGATCACGGCGTCAGCCAGTCGCTCTATTTCGCCGATCCCGACGGCAATGGGGTCGAAGCCTATGTCGATGGATCGAATTTGTGGAAACGCGAACCGCAAGCCGTCGCCCATTCGCAAGCAATGGTTCTGTAAGGGCCGGCGCGGCCGCCGTGCAAAAGAGTTCTTGCATTATTTTCCTATTATAGATATAATCGTCCGGCGTTTGATTTTGTCTTTCGCCGGCATCGATTCTGCCCCGGCATCGCCCCGGCGATGTATCGCAATGCTAAGCAATGATAAGGATAAAAACGAATTGTGATCTGGCGACAGTAAATCGTCGATAATTCGTTAATCGCGTGTATTTTCGAGCGCCGGATTACGGCGCGACCTCGGAGATGAAATCCTCGAACTTGCCGCTTGAATGGCGGGGGATTTCATCGACGCGAACCAGGGCGAGGTCGAACGACTGGCCGAGGGCGGAAAGGATCATCTTTCGCATCCGGGTTTCCTCACCGTCCCTGAAGGGCCGCGAGAGGATCAGCCGCATTTCGATCTCGTGGTAGCTTTTCTGGATCATTTGATATTGCTGCAGCGGCCCGATCTCATGCAGGTGCAGGGCGGCGATGTCGGGGAACAGTTGTTCGCCCGATTCCAGATACAGCATATTGCGCACCCGGCCGAAAATGCGTTGCAGCACCGGCAGGCCGCGCCCGCAGGCGCAAGGCGGGCCGAACTGCGCCAGGTCGCCGATCTCGTAGCGGATGAACGGCATCGCGAAATTATGCAGATCGGTCACCAGCACGCGGCCGGTTTCCCCGGCCGCGCAAGGGGTGCCGTCATCGTCGATGACTTCGACCAGCACGTTTTCCGACTGCACATGGTAATATTGCGGATGTTCGGGGCATTGCAGCGCGATCATCGACACCTCGGCGGCGCTGTACATATCCTCGACCGTGACGCCCATGACCCGTTCGATCACGCTGCGCTGGCCGGGGCTTAGCGCCTCGCTGAAGGTCACCAGGGATTTCAGCCACGGCATCTCGATTCCGCTGGCCTGGCAGCGCAGCGCCAGGGCGTGAAAATTGGTCGGGTAGGACAGGATATAAGGCGGGCGTTCCTTGGCGATCCAGTGCAGTTGTTCGCCCAATGTGCAATGCGCCGAATTCAGCATGATCGACGGGCCGGTCCGGTAGACGGTGGTCCAGGATTTCTGATGGCGGCCTTGCGGGGCCATCGCGACGCCGCGGTCGTAGCCGCGAATGGTGGCGAATTTGGCGCTGAGGTCGCGCTTGTGCCACAGATGGTTGCGCAGATTGAGCGCCTTGTGAAAGGTCTGGTTGATGTCGGTTTTCTTGGCCGTGACCGGGCGGCCGGTCGAACCGGACGACGATGACTTGAGGATGCGCCCGTGATCCTTGGGCACGTTGGTCGAGTGCAGCGCCGTCCCCGCGGACTGTATGTCGCTGCGGGTCAAGGGCGGAATTTGCCGGAACCAGTCGACATCCAGCGTCCGGGCGGGGTCGTAATCGAGCGCCTTCAGGCGCTCGGTATAGAACGGCGTGGTGGTGTGAAAATGGCGCAGCAGCAGGGCGATCTGACCGAGTTGCCCTTCGAGCAGCCGGTCGGGATCCCACCATTGCGACTGATCGAACTGATAGACCAGGGCAAGAACGTCCGCGTCGCCCCGTTTGGGGATGACCGGCCATTCCAACCCGCTCAGATGCGGCTTAAACATTGCCGCATCTTATAGCAGGATGGTCTTAGTTGCCGAACTGCTTGATATAGGCAATGACGTTGTCGCGGTCGGCCTGTTTCTTCAGGCCCCGAAACGACATGCGCGTGCCCTTCATGAACTTGCGCGGTTTCTTGAGAAAGGCGTCGAGCGAGGCATCGTCCCAGATGACGCCGGACTTGCGCATCGCCTTGGAAAATTTGAAGCCTTTTTGGGTGCCGGCTTTGCGTCCGGCGATGCCGAACAGCGACGGCCCGACCTTTTTCTTGCCGGCCTTCACGCTGTGGCAGGCTTTGCATTTCTTGAAGATCTTCTTGCCGGCCGCGTCGCCGGCGGCCATCGACGATGGCGCGCTCAGGACCAGTGCCGCGCCAAAAGCCAGTAAAAGAATTTTCCGCATCTCAGTCTCCTGCAATCGAATAGGTGTTAATTGCGCTCGGCAACCTAAATTCAACTCTCAAATAATGACTTCCAGTGGTTTGATCAACCCCAAGCCGGTACGCCATTTTGCCGCAGTGGCCGGTGGACATCGCGGGAGCGAAAAACTATTGATCCGCCGGCGCCGGCTGAAAGCGTGGCTGTCCCGACATTGGCCTACAGCACCTTGCCCGGATTCATGATGCCCTTGGGGTCGAACGCCTGTTTGATCCGCTGCATCTGTTCGCGCGCTTCTGCCGGTTTATAGCGCGCCAGTTCGCCGCGTTTGAGCTGGCCGATGCCGTGTTCGGCGCTGAAACTGCCATCGAGCGCATTGGCGATATCGTGGATGGCGACCTCTATCTCGTGGCTGCGGGCAAGGAAACCGTCGCGGTCGCCGGCCTCGGGCTGGACCAGATTGAAGTGGATGTTGCCGTCGCCGATATGGCCGAACGGCGTGATGCGGACGCCGGGGATGGTCGCTTGGGCGCAAGCATGGGCCGCGTCGAGAAATTCCGCAATCCGCGATAGCGGGACCGAGACGTCATGGCGGATGACGCCGCCGGCGTGGTTCAGCGCTTCGGGAATGGTTTCGCGTAGTTTCCACAGCGCCGCTGTCTGGGTGCCGCTGGCGGCGATGACGGCGTCGGCGATTTCCCCGGCCTCGAAGGCACCGGCGAGCACGGCTTCGATGACGTCCTGGCCGGCGGACAACTCGATCAGGGCGTAATGGTCGTGGCGCGCCGCGAACGGGTCGGCCAGCGCCGGGTCGCGGGCCAGGACAAGATCGAGGCAGGCGCGGTGCAGATACTCGAATGTCGTCACGGCGTCGCCGCTAAGGTTCTTGGCGCGGGCCAGCAGGGTGACGGCCGATCTGGCGTCGGATAGGGCGGCAAACGCGGTGCTGACATGGCGCGGCCGGGCAAAAAGCTTCAGGCTGGCGGCGGTGATAACGCCGAGCGTCCCTTCCGCGCCGATGAAAAGCTGCTTTAGATCGTAGCCGGTATTGTCCTTGCGCAGATGGCGCAATCCGTCCCAGATCTGCCCGTCCGGCAGCACCACTTCGAGGCCGAGCGCAAGATCGCGGGCATTGCCGTAACGCAGCACGGCGGTGCCGCCGGCATTGGTCGAGAGATTGCCGCCGATCTGGCAACTGCCCTCGGCGGCAAGGCTGAGCGGGAACAGCCGGCCGGCCGCTTCCGCTGCGCGCTGGATATCGGCCAGGACGCAGCCGGCGTCCACGGTGATCGAATTGTCGAGCGGATCGACATCGCGGATGCGGTTCATGCGGCCAAGCGAGAGGACGATTTCGGCGCCGTCCGGGCTTGGCGTGGCGCCGCCGCAATAGCCCGTATTGCCGCCCTGCGGGACAACGCCGATCGACGCCTCGTGGCAGATGCGCATGATTGCCGCGACCGCGGCGGTATTGGCCGGGCGCAGCACCAGTGGCGTCTGGCCATGAAACAGGCCGCGAAAATCGTCGAGATAGGGCGCCTTGCCGGCTTCGTCCTCGATCCAGCCCTTGGCGCCGGCGGCCTGCTTCAGGCGTTGCAGAACGGCGCCTTCGATCCGGGCGGCGGACGGGCGGGCGGATTTCGTGGACATGGCTGCTCCCTGGCGACCACCTATCCTAACAGCCCGCCGATTGGAATTTGGTGATTTCCGGCCGAAATTTTATTTACCGGGATGGAATAAATCTCGCTCCTGGGTGTTTGTCTAATCATGGCGCTATGCGCCTGGATACTGGATCGACACATAAGGGAGAATTTGATCATGCGGCCACTGAGCAGTTTCACATTGGCATTCGTAGCTTTGGCGATTGGCGCTTGCGCCAGCGCCGGCGAAATGTCCAAGAAGAAGAACGCGTCGCTTGCCCATATGGGACATGTCACCAAGGCATGGAAGGACACGCCGGGCAAAAAGGGCCTGCTGACCACGGCCATCGTCGAAGCCAAGGTGGCGGCCCAGCATGCCGGGTTCGCCGCCAGCAAGCCGGGCAATCTTGGCTGGATGAAGACCCATACCAACCATGTCCTGCATGCGGTGGTGCCGTCGTCCGGCGGCAAGGGCCCGGGCCAGGGCTACGGTGTGACCAAGGGCGCTACGGGCTGCGCCAAACATATTGGTTTCGCCGCCAAGAGCGCCGGCGCGTCAAAGAATGTGAAAGCGCATGCGGTTCATGTCGGCGCATCGTGCGGCGACGCCGTCGCTTAGGCGAAAGAAATTAGCGCCCTGGGCACGAAAATTCTGGCCGCCAGCAGCGCCGCCGCCGCCGCCCCGCAGGTGAAGAAGATGAAGATGCTTGCCGGCCAGCTGCTTTCGGGCGTCGATGCGAACGGCGACGGCAAGATCTCCTGGAAGAAGGGTGAAGGCGGTTTGATGGAGGCGAAGAAGCATATGGGCTTCATGGCCAAGGGCGAAGGCATGTAACACCGGCCCGATTCGCCGGCACTCGCCGGCGATTCGTAGCCTTAAAGCTGACTGGCGAGCGCCTCGAAACGATCCATAAACTGGCGCTTCGCTTTGTCCGGCGGCAGAGTGGCGAGGACGAAATCGCCGACGCCGCGCGGATTGCCGAACAGCCGCCGCGCCTCGGCCGGCTCGAAACCGGCGAGCAGGGTTGCTTCCAGATAGGCCGCCGCCCGGTCGCCGCGCTTGATCAGCCGGGCGGCGCCGACGGCCGGGATGGCGGGCAGACCGAAGCGGATATGGATGGCGCCCAGCAAGCCGGTCTCGAACGATTTGTAGTCGAGGCCGACGGCGGATTTGAACGGCGATATCAGGTCGCCGATCACATATTCCGCCGCATCGTGCAGCAGCGCCGCCAGGCGCCAAGCCGGCGGCGCGGCTTTTCGGAAGTGCTGGACAAGCGATTCCACCAGCACCGAATGCTGCGCCACCGTGAAGGCCCAGTCGCCGGTCGTCTGGCCGTTCCAGCGCGCCAGGCGCGACAGCCCGTGGGCGATATCCTCGATTTCGATGTCGAGCGGCGAGGGCTCCAACAGATTGAGCCGCCGGCCGCTGAGCATCCGTTGCCACGCACGCATCGGTATTCCTCCGTTCTTTCCCATTGTATGATCGCGCCACGAAGGTAGGGAAGAAAATGCGCTATCGAAACGCCCTGATTACCGGCGCCACCAGCGGCATCGGCGCGGCGATCGCCCGGGCGCTGCCGGCGGCTTGCGACTTGCTGTTGACGGGCCGCGACGCGGAACGGCTGGCGGCCTTGTGCGAGGCGCTGGGCGAAGAGGACCGCAGGGTCGAATGGATCGCCGCCGATCTCGCCACGGACGCCGGCCGCGCCGCCGTGATCGAGCGGGCACAGGCGTTGGCGATCGATTTCCTGGTCAATAATGCGGGGCTGGGCCGGTTTGGCGCGATTGCCGGCAATCCGGCCGCAGTGGAAGCCGAAATGGTCGCGGTCAATGTGGCGGCACCGGTGAAAATGACCCGCGCGCTGCTGCCCGGCATGATCGAGCGGGCGCGGGCATCGGGGGACCGGGCCGGCGTGATGATCCTGTCCAGCGTCGTCGCCTTTCAGGCGGTCCCTTACATGACGACCTATGCCGCGACCAAGGCGTTCGATCTGTTCTACGCCGAAGGATTGGCCGAGGAACTCAAGCGCGAACCGGTCGATGTCCTGGCGGTGTGCCCGGGATCGACGAGGACCGAATTCTTCGACCGCGCGGCGCTGCCGACACGTGCGATGCCCTATATGCTCAGCCCCGACAAGGTGGCCCGCATGGCCCTGGCCGCGATGGGCCGGCGCACCGTGCTGGTCACCGATCCGGTGCGCCGGATCATGCTGGCCCCGGGGCTGGTTCGCCGTCGCCTGGTGCGGGCGCTCGCCGGGGCGGTGATGCGGCGGCTGTCGCGTTGAAGGGATGGCGCCGGATCGCGGCTTCCGGTCTGTATTCAATCATGGTATGATGAGGCCGTTCGGCGAAGAATATTACCGAATTTCCTCCAAGAAATGGCGTCAACGATAGGTAGGGCACGGCGGATTGGCGCGCCTTGGCCTGGATAAGGAGCGATGATGCTTGAACCCGAAGACAATTTCGAGTTTCTGGATTTGGTCGTCGAGTCGTTTGGCGATACCGCCAAACAGTTGATCGCGGAGGCTGGATCGATGAAGAATTTGAACACGATCTGTTATGGTTCGCTGCTGGCCGCGTGCATTTTGCATTGCGAGAAACTGGGCATTGAATTGGCGCAAGAATCGGTGCATCGCCTGGTCGATGAAATTTTCGTCGAGCGCCGCAAACGCGAGTCAATGTTGTCGCCGCCGACCGATGCGACCCTGCATTAGGGGCTGACTTGCCTAAATTTCGCACCGGACCGGTTAATCCGGTGACACGCCGCTGGCTGTTGGCAATGAGGGCATGGAAGAAGGATCGAACCTCTTATGGCCGAGGGCAAACGCAAGCGCGGCAAATCCGCCCCGGCCCAAGGGCTGGGTAAATCAACGGCGGGATTGCCCTGGAAATATGCGGTTTATGCGGTGGCGGCGGGGTTGCTGGCCTGGGCCGGATACAGTTACTTCGCCAGCCAGAACCAGGCTTCCGCCTTCGCCGTCCTGGCCAAACAGGGACAAGCCGCATTGGCGCGCGTGGTGGTGCGCGAGAGCGAAGGCCGCACCCATTTACGCGCCGGGCAGGGAATTTCATACCGCGCCAACCCGCCGACCTCCGGCCCGCATTATCCGGTCTGGGTCAATCCTGATTTCTATGGCTCGGCGAAAAGCCGCAGCAATCTTGTGCATTCGATGGAACACGGCATGGTGGTGATCCATTACGATACGCCCGGCGACGACGCGATGGCGACGATACGCCAATGGACCGGCCTGTTCAGCGGACCGTGGAGCGGGATCGTCACGGTGCGGCGCATCGGGCTTGGCGAAAAATTTATTTTGACCGCGTGGCGGCGAATCTTGCGGCTGGACCGGTTTGAAGAAAAACCGGCGGCGGCGTTCATCGACGCCTATCGGGGCCGCGGCCCGGAAAAACCAGTGCGCTGATTGCCAACGAAAAGCCGGTTTGCCGCCCCAATTCGGCGCATCAGCCGTCGAGAACAAATCGAACCGACCATTTTAGGACCATATCGAATGACCGCTTTTGTTGCCCGTGCCTTGGACTACAATACACATTAAGCCGATGTAAAAAATATGGAGCGACGGGTATGGGGGTCGGGGTTGGGCTGGGATTGGCGCAATTTCCGTTTGCGGCCGCAGACGGGTTCTGGCAATGGATCGGGCTATTGGAGGAAAGCGGCGTCGATTCGGTCTGGCAGATCGACCGGATGGCGTCGACCCAGCCGTTCCTGGAATGTATGACGATGCTGGCGGCGGTCGCGGGCGCGACCAAGCGCCTGAAATTCGGCATGAACGTCGCTTCGGCCGGGATCCGCGATCCGCTGTTGCTGGCCAGGGAATGCGCGACGATCGATTTTCTGAGCAACGGCCGCCTGCTGCCGGCGTTCGGCATCGGCAGCATCGCCGGCGGCGCGTGGGAGGCGACCGGCCGCCCGACCCGGCGCCGGGGCAAGCGCACCAACGAGGCGCTGGAGTTGATCCACCGGCTATGGACCGAGGACAGCGTCACCTTCGAGGGCGAATTCTTTCAATACAAGAATGTCTGCATCGCGCCCAAGCCGGTGCAGCGCGCGATACCGTTCTGGCTTGGCGGGTCGAGCCCGGCGGCGATTGCGCGCACCGCGCGCTATGGCACCGGCTGGCTGGCCGGGTTGGAGACGCCGGACCGGATTGCGCCGGTCATCGCCGGAATCAAGCAGGCCGCCATCGACGCTGGACGCCCGATCGACAACGATCATTACGGCGCCGGGTTTCCGTTCCGTTTCGGCCATTGGGACGACCCGGTGGTGCGCCAGGCGTCGCTTGCCTTCGAGGCCAGATCCAAGCGCCGCGCCCGCGATTACCTGGCGGTCGGCGACGCCCAGGACATCATCCATCATCTGCGCGGGTTCGTCGCCGCCGGCGCCTATAAGTTCGTGCTGCGCCCGATTGCCGACGGCGACGCCGACATCATGGCCCAGACCCGGCTGCTGATCGACGAAGTGCTGCCGGAAGTCTGTAGCGCTGCGTTCGAGGCTTCGGCCCGGTCATAGACGATTTTACCGCTGACCAGGGTCAGATCGGCGGTGATGCCGGGCAGGCGGTCGTCGTCCACCGATAGCGGGTCGTCTAACAGGACCGCGATATCGGCCAGCTTGCCGGGCTCCAGGGTGCCTTTTTCGTCTTCCTCGAAGGTGAGATAAGCGCCCTCGCGGCTGGCGCAAGCAAGCGCTTCCTCGCGGCTAATGCATTGCTGTTCGGCAAAAGGCTGGCCGGTTTCTTCGGTGCGCCGGGTGGCGGCGTGCCACATCGTGTGAAACATGGTCGGCGGCACGTTGTCGGTCGCCAGCGCCACCGGCACCCCGGCGTCGATCAGGGAGCGCAGCGGCGCGATCCGGCCGGCACGGTCGCCCATTTCGCGGTGCAGCGCCGCACCCTGCTGAAAGATATAGCGGCTGGTCAGCATGGTGAGATGGATGCCAAGGTCGCGGATACGGGCAATTTCGTCGCCGTCGAGGATACCCATATGTTCGATGATCCAGCGCTTGCCCGCCAGCGGCACGATTTTGTCGACTTTTTCGTACAGATCCAGAATGTTCGGCGTGAAACTGCCGATGCGGATGCCGTTGCGCGCGGCTTCGACCATCATCTCGACCATCACGTCTTCCGGCAGGCAGCTATCGTAGTTGAAGCCGGCCCAGCCGGTATAGGGCCCGGTCTTGGCGCGCAGCCGATTGGTGCTCGAATAGTCCGATTCGGTATAGAGCCCGCCGACCCGCAAATATTCATCGCCAAGGCCCCGGCCGGCCAGCCACGCGCCCCAGGATTTTAGCAAGCCGGTCACCTGATCGGTTTGCGCGCTGGACCAGGACGGGCTGAACAGCAGATGCGCCCGCACGCTAGGCGTGCTCTCATGGCGCAGCGCCTGATAGGCGGCCAGGACCTCGGCGGCGATGCCGTGGCCTTCGAAGACGCTGGTGGTGCCAAAGGAATTGTAGATTCGCATCGATTGGCGCAAGCCGGCGATCCGGTCGGCCAGCGTGAAGCGCGGCACCACCGACATCAAGGTATGTTCGACCAGCGGCTTGTGATCGAATTCGTGGAACACGCCGTTCGGTTCGCCGCTCGCCATGTCGCGGTCGATCTGGATTTCCGGGCTTGGGGCCAGTGTGTCGCGGGTGATGCCGGCCAGGCGCAAGGCGGCGCTGTTGGCAATCGACACCAGCGGCAAGGAATTGCGCCAATGGCCCCAGATGGCCCGGATATAGACCGGGTTGTCGGGCGAGACCCGGTCGAGTTCATGGCGGTTCGGCACCCGGCCTTCGCGCAGATTGCCCGGCACGCCGGTGTAATGCGGCGGGTCGCCGATCGGCATGGTGACGATCCATTCGCCGGGTTCGGCATCGCGGACCAGTGCTTCGATGCGCTGGCAGATATCGTCGATGCAGCTTGCCCCGGCAAGCGACGGCAGCTTCGCCTTCAACCCTTCGCGGTCCATATGGGCGTGCGCGTCGATCAGCCCCGGCACGGCGGTCCGGCCGGCAAGGTCGATGCGCGTTGTTTTGGCAGCGGCCATCGCGGCGATGTCGCCGGTGCGGCCAACGGCGAGGATGCGGCCGCCGGCAATGGCGATGGCCTGGGTTTTTTGCCATTGCCGGTCCAGAGTGACCACCTTGCCGCCGGTCAAAATGAGATCGGCGCGAACCATCGCTAGATCCGGTCCAGCATGACGAAGGAATAGGGCGGGGCGTCATTGCATCCGGGATGCACGACGCGCCCGCCTTCGCGCCACTGGGCGGGGTCGAGTTCGGGGAAAACCGTGTCGCCGTCGATCTCGCGGTCGATTTCGGTCGAATAGATGCGCGTGGCATGGGGCAAAGCGCAGGCGTAAATTTCGCCGCCGCCGCCGACCATGATTTCGTTCACGCTATCGGCCTGGGCGATCCGCGCGGCGCGGCGCATGGCGTCGCCGAAATCCGCGGCAACGATAATTCCCTCGGCGTTGAAATCGGCGTTGCGGGTGACGATGATATTGGTGCGGCCCGGCAACGGCCGGCCGATCGACGCAAAGGTCTTGCGGCCCATAATCAGGGGCTTGCCCAGGGTGGTGCGCTTGAAGTGGCGCAGATCGGCCGGCAGATGCCATGGCATGCCGCCGTTGCGGCCGATGACCCGGTTCGACGCCATGGCGACGATCAAACAGCAGCGCGGCGTCACACCGCGACCTTGCCGGCGATATGGGGATGAAAGCGGTAGTTCTCCAGCGCAAAATCCTGATAGCGGAAGGCGAACAGGTCATGCACGCCGGGGTCGAGGCGCATTGCCGGCAGGGGATGGGGGGTGCGCTGGAGTTGCAGGTCGACCTGATCGAGATGATTGACATAGATATGCGCGTCGCCAAGGGCATGGACGAATTCGCCCGGTTTCAGCCCGGTCGCCTGGGCCATCATCAGGGTCAGCAGCGCGTAGCTGGCTATATTGAACGGCACGCCGAGGAAGATATCGGCGCTGCGCTGGTACAAAAGGCAGCTCAGCCGCCCTTCGGCGACATGAAACTGGAACAAACAATGGCAGGGCGGCAGCGCCATGTCGTCGATCTGCGCCACATTCCAGGCGCAGACGATATGGCGGCGGGAATTCGGGTTGGCGCGGATCTGTTCGGCGACCCTGGCGATCTGGTCGATGGCGCCGCCGTCGGCGGTCGGCCAGGACCGCCATTGCCGGCCGTAAACCGGGCCGAGATCGCCGTTTTCGTCGGCCCATTCGTTCCAGATCCGCACGCCATGTTGGTTCAGATAGGCGATATTGGTGTCACCGGCCAGGAACCACAGCAATTCATGGATGATCGAAGGCAGATGCAGTTTCTCGGTGGTCGCCGTATCGTAACAAAAGGCCAGATCGAAACGCATCTGGTGGCCGAACACGCTGAGCGTCCCGGTCCCGGTCCGGTCTTGTTTGTAGATTCCGCGATCGCGAACCTGGCGCATGAGGTCGAGATACTGCTTCATGGCCGGTAATTTACCCGATTCGATGTTGGCATCGTTATCGTTTCACCCTTTAATTCGACGGTTGAATAGCCTATATATATGGCGTCGGGCAACCGACTATGGCGTTACAGAGCCTTGTGTAATAAGCGTTGTGGACCCGGGGGCGGTACCCGGCGCCTCCACCATTTAGGGGGGCGAAACAGGATCGACGCGCGTGGTAAAGACTTGGTTTGCGCCCGGCATGGTATCCGCCGTCATCGGGCCAATTCGCTAATTGCGAACGATAACTTTGCGGGCGATGCCCGTCTCGCTGCTTAGTCTGACTAGGTAAGCGCGGCCCGGGGGGCGCCGGGCAACAGAAGCCCCCCAACTTTGTCGCCTGTCCGGCTTGGCCGGGATCGAATGCCAGAGTATCAAGGGTTCATGACCGAAGATTTGATGCGATACGACCGTCTGGTCGAAGGTGCGTTACGCGGCGTCGTGCGCCAGACGCTCACGCGGGTTCTGGCCGACGGTTTGCCGGGCGAACATTGTCTCTACATCACCTTCGAGACCCAGGCGGCGGACGTCGCTTTGCCGCAATATCTCCATGAAAAATTTCCGGGCGAGATGACCATCGTTCTGCAACATCAATATCGTGACCTGGCGGTCGATAGCGACGGATTCTCGGTCTCGCTCAGTTTCAACAATATCGACGAATTGCTGCGAATTCCGTTTGCCGCGATCCGTGCGTTCGCCGATCCATCGGTGAATTTTAGCCTGCAATTCAGATCCGAGGGCGAAACCGCGCCGCCCGATGCGGGCGATGGCGCGGTGGCCGGCGACAACATCGTGACACTCGACACGTTCCGCAAAAAATAACCGCGCCTTTCAGATGGCGATGAAAAGGGAGACTAGATCCATGGCCGCGCAATCCCATTACCCGATGTTTCCGTTGGGCGACGACAAGACGCAATACCGCAAAATTACCAGCGATCATGTCGGCACGGTGGAATTCGACGGCCAAACCATACTCAAGGTCGATCCCGAAGCGTTGCGCGTGCTGGCCGAGGAGGCCTTTGGCGACATCAATCATCTGCTGCGGCCCGGCCATCTGGCGCAGCTCGCCAAGATTCTCGACGACCCCGAAGCGTCGGATAACGACCGTTTCGTCGCCTACGATCTGTTGAAAAACGCCAATATCGCCGCCGGCGGCACCTTGCCGATGTGCCAGGATACCGGCACGGCGATCGTCATGGGCAAGAAGGGTCAGCGGGTCTGGACCGGCGGCGACGACGAAGCGGCCCTGGCCGATGGAATCTTGCGGACCTACGCCAAACGAAATCTGCGCTACAGCCAGGTCTCGCCCCTGTCGATGTACGAAGAAATCAACACCAAGACAAATTTGCCGGGCCAGATCGAACTTTATGCCGAACCCGGCGACGCCTATAAATTTCTGTTCATCGCCAAGGGCGGCGGGTCGGCCAACAAGACCTATTTGTTCCAGGAAACCCCGGCGACCCTGAATCCGGAAAAGCTGCTGCCCTTCCTGAACGAGAAAATCCTCGCGCTCGGCACGGCGGCCTGTCCGCCCTACCATCTCTCCATTGTCATCGGCGGCACCTCGGCCGAATTCAACCTGAAAACGGTGAAACTGGCGAGTTGCCATTATCTCGATTCGCTGGCGACCCAAGGCGGCGACCGGGGCCAGGCGTACCGCGACCTGGAAATGGAAGAAATCATCTTCAAGATGAGCCAGAACATGGGCATCGGCGCGCAGTTCGGCGGCAAATATTTTTGCCACGATGTGCGCGTCATCCGCTTGCCCCGGCACGGCGCCAGCCTGCCGATCGGTATCGGCGTTTCATGCTCGGCCGACCGTCAGGCGCTGGGCAAGATCACCGCGCAAGGCGTGTTCCTCGAACAGCTCGAAACCAACCCGGCCCGTTTCCTGCCCGATACGGTCTCCGAGAACCTCGGCGGCGACGTTGTCGAGATCGATCTGTCGAAGCCGATGCGCGAAATCCTCGGCACCCTGACGCGCTATCCGATCAAGACGCGGCTGTCGCTGACCGGCACCATCGTCGTCGCCCGCGACCTCGCCCATGCCCGGCTCAAGGCGCTGCTCGATTCCGGCAAGGAACTGCCGCAATACCTGAAGGACCACCCGGTCTATTACGCTGGCCCGGCAAAGACGCCCAAAGGCTATGCGTCGGGTTCGTTCGGCCCGACCACGGCGGGACGGATGGATTCCTATGTCGAACAATTTCAGGCCGCCGGCGGCTCCATGGTCATGCTGGCCAAGGGCAACCGGTCGGACATTGTGCGCCAGGCCTGCCAGCAGCATGGCGGATTTTATCTCGGTTCCATCGGCGGTCCGGCGGCCCGGCTGGCGCTGGACTGCATCAAGAAGGTCGAAGTGCTTGAATATGAGGACCTTGGCATGGAAGCCATCTGGCGCATCGAGGTCGAGAATTTTCCCGCCTTCATCGTCATCGACGACAAGGGCAACGATTTCTTCAAGTCGCTGTAGGTTCGCGCCGATACGACCGCGGTATCGCCGCCGATACCTGCCGCCCTATTCGCCCGACTTCAACCCGATCGAACAGGTATTCGCCAAACTCAAGGCGCTCCTCAGAAAAGCCGCCGAGCGATCCATCGATGACCTCTGGGACACGATTGGCCACTTG